>Ga0302184_10000090_pt1 | contig 56286 bp, 50 predicted proteins | sample I_Palsa_N3_3_FD_200233 | JGI IMG/M metagenome (GOLD analysis project Ga0302184, IMG submission 200233) | Peat permafrost microbial communities from Stordalen Mire near Abisko, Sweden - I_Palsa_N3_3 | ecosystem: Environmental > Terrestrial > Soil > Palsa > Peat permafrost | place: Sweden...
AGGGCTCGTCCTCGCCGGCGTCGTGGCGCTCGTGCTGTACTTCGCGATCCACCTCATCATCGCGGTGTTCGTCACCTTTGTGGTGGTCGCGGTGATCGTCGCGGTGCTCTGGGCGCTGAAGACCATCATCTGGTAGACGCCGTAGCCGGTCCATGTACGGGATAGCGTATGTGGTGATCGCGTTGGCCTTCGGGCTGGCGGGCGGCTTCGTCGGTCGGATGAAGGGCAGCTCGTTCGCGATGTGGTTCCTCGTGTCGTTCTGCATCCCGTTCATCGGATTGGCGTGCGCGGTCCTGTACCGCTGGGATGACCGAGAGCTGCGGCGTGACTGTCCGCGGTGCGGGAAGGTCGTCAAGTTGTATGACGCCGTGTGCGTGCGCTGTGGCGAGGAGTTGGAGTTCCCCGACGTCGCGATCGCGCCCGAAGCGGCGATGCGCTGAAACGCCGCTCGGCGACACGCGTAGCCGTTCCGATCACCCGCCACTGTTAGACTCGACAGCTTCCCAGAGCGACCTGGCGCCGTCTCCGCGCCGGTCGGCAAGAGCACCTGAAAGGAGGTCGCGATGCGCGCTGTCGATGCGTTGATGGAATGTCTGAAAGCTGAGGGTGTCGACGTCGTATTCGGCCTCCCGGGAGGCGCCAACCTTCCCACCTACGACGCGTTCTACGACGCCGGGATTCGCAACATCCTGGTGCGCCACGAAGCGGGCGGCGGTCATGCGGCGGAGGGTTACGCCAAGGCGACCGGCAAGGTCGGCGTTGCGCTCGGTACCAGCGGTCCGGGTGCGACCAACCTCGTCACCCCGATCTGCGACGCGATGATGGACTCGGTCCCGGTCGTGTTCATCACTGGACAGGTGCAGACGCATCTGCTCGGGACCGACGGGTTTCAGGAGGCCGACACGATCGGGATCACGATGCCGATCGTCAAGCACAGCTTCATGATCCAGCACCCGCTCGAGATCCCGCGCACGATTCACGAGGCGTTCCACGTCGCGCGCTCGGGGCGCCCCGGACCGGTCGTCGTCGACATCCCGTCGGACCTGAGCCGCGCCGACATTCCCTACGAGCCGGTGCAGGACGTGCACCTGCCTGGCTACCAGCCGACGACGAGCGGCAACCAGAAGCAGATCCGGCTCGCGGCCAAGGCGCTGGCGAACGCGCGTCGGCCGGTGATCTACGCCGGCGGCGGCGTCGTCTCCGCGAACGCCTCGCCGGCGCTGGTCGATCTGGCGAGCGTCGACCGTCTGCCCGTGACGTGCACCGTGATGGGCCTCGGCGCGTTCCCGGCGCCGCACGAGCAGTGGCTCGGCATGCTCGGCATGCACGGTACCCGGACCGCCAACTACGCGATGGACGAGGCCGACCTGATCATTGCCGTCGGCGCCCGCTTCGACGACCGCATCACCGGCAAGATCTCGGAGTTCGCGCCGCGCGCGAAGTTTATCCACATCGACGTCGATCCGGCCGAGATCTCCAAGAACGTGCCGGCGCACATCCCGATCGTCGGCGACGCCGCCAACATCCTGCCGCGGCTGACCGCCGAGTACCGAGCACTCGATCCGGACCCCGCGCGGCTGGAGGAGTGGTGGTCGCGGATCCGCCTCTGGCAGGAGCGCCACCCGCTGCGCTACGAGGACTCCGACGACTCGGAGATCAAGCCCCAGTACATGGTCCAGGCCCTCTACGAGGCGACCGGCGGCGACGCGCTCGTCACCTCCGACGTCGGCCAGCACCAGATGTGGGCGGCGCAGTACTACGACTTCCCGGCGCCGCGGCGGTGGATCAACTCCGGCGGTCTCGGAACGATGGGCTTCGGGCTGCCGGCCGCGATGGGCGCGAAGATCGGGTGCCCGGATCAGACGGTGGTCTGCATCGCGGGCGACGGCTCGGTCCAGATGAACGCGCAGGAGCTCGCGACCTGCTCGCAGGAGGGGATCGCGATCAAGGTGTTCATCATGAACAACCATTACCTCGGGATGGTCCGCCAGTGGCAGGAGCTGTTCTGGGACCATCGGTACTCGAGCGTCGACATGGGGCAATGGCCGGATTTCGTCAAGCTCGCCGACGCCTACGGCGCGACCGGCATCCGGCTGACCGACAAGGGCACGCTGGTCGACGATATGCGCGAGGCGCTACAGACCCCCGGGCCGGTGCTGGTCGACGTCCGCGTCACCCCAGAGGAGAACGTCTATCCGATGATCCAACCCGGCCAGGCCGCGCGCGACATGGTCGGCTAAGTGCGACGCGATCTCGAACATTCCAACCGGAGCGCGGGGCTCGCAACCCCGCGGCACTAGTGGGCCTCCCGCAAACGTTGCACCCGAAATGGCGGGGTGGGTGGGTTCCCATGACCGCCATGCTGCGTCCTCGGATCTTGATGCGCCAGAGGCACACCGGCGATCCTGCGTCCTTGCCTGACGGCCCCCGGACCTCGCCATTTCAGGCACAACGTTCCCGGGAGACGCACTAGCCCGATGGGCGAACCGGCAACCAAGGACGTGCTGTCGCTTGAGGAGCTCGAGGCGGCGGTGGGCCTGCGCACAGGCCGCAAGCACATCCTCTCGATCCTGGTCGAGAACAAACCTGGGGTGCTGACGCGGATCACGGGGCTGTTCACTCGCCGCGGGTTCAACATCGACACGCTCGCGGTCGGTCCGACCGACGACGACGCGATCTCGCGGATCACGCTGACGCTCGACGGCGCGGTCCACCCGATCGACCAGGTCACCAAGCAGCTGCACAAGCTCGTCAACGTCCTCAAGATTCGTGACCTCGAGCCAGAGGAGACGCTTGCGCGCGAACTGGCAGTGTTCAAGGTCTCGACGGTCGACGGCGCCACCCGGGCCGAGGTGATGCAGATCTGCGAGATCTTCCGCGCGAGCGTGGTTGACATCAACAAGCGGTCGGTCGTCGTCGAGGTCACCGGTGGCTGCGACAAGATCGACGCGCTCGAGGGGCTGCTGCGGCCGTTCGGGCTGATCGAGATGGCGCGGACGGGCGAGATCGCGATCTCACGCGGCCGCGGCGAGACCTGATCGGTCGCGCGGACGGATCGACGATGCGAGTTCCCGGCCGGATCATGAATGCGCTCTCCTCCCTGCATGTGCTGGATGACGATCGCCGGCTCGCGCTGCTGCGATCCGGCGGCGTCTCGGTCGGCTCGGGCACGATCGTCAAGTTCGGATGCATGTTTTTGGGCGTGGACAACATCTCGATCGGCGCCGACTGCTTCGTCGGCGCCCAGACCTTCCTCGAGGCTTATTTCGCGTCGATCACGATCGGCGACCGGGTCTACATCGCCCACCGCGCAAACCTGCTCACAGCCACCCACGCGATCGGTGGCCGCGAGCAGCGAGCGTCGCTCCCACAGCAGCTCTGGCCTGTCGAGGTCGGCTCGGGCTGCTGGCTGGGCACCGGGGCGACGGTCCTGCCCGGGGTGACGATCGGCGAGGGCTGCGTGATCGCCGCCGGTGCCGTGGTCGCCTCCGACTGCGCGTCGGACGGGCTCTACGCCGGCGTTCCCGCCCGTCGCATCCGCGATCTCTGAGGCCCTGGGAGGTCCGTACATGCCGCTACGGATTGGCTTCGATCTGGAATCCCCCGCGCGCGTCGGCGACTCGCTGGCCGCGCACGGCGAGCGGTATCTGCGACGTGTCTACACGGGGGCCGAGCTCGCGGACTGCCGGCGGGCCGGCGTCGTCGACCCGCGCCGGCTGGCCGCGCGGTTCGCCGCCAAGGAGGCGGCGTTCAAGGCGATCGGCGTCGGCGCCGCCGCGGCGAGCTGGCAGGATGTCGAGGTGCTGCGAGGACCGTCCGCGAACACGCGTTTGGTGTTGCGCGGGGACGCCGCTACCCTTGCCCAAGCTGCGGGGGTACGGGAGCTGTCGCTCAGCCTCAGCTGTGCAGGGGGCTTCGCTGCGGCTATCGTCATAGCTTCAGTTTCTGGTTGATCGTGCTTAATGAGGGCCAAATGAACGAGAAGATCCGTCGGGCCATCGGCGACCATGGCCGCCTCGGCGTCGATGTCGCCACGCTTGCCGACGACGCCGATCTCTATCAGGCGGGTATGACTTCTCACGCCAGCGTGAACGTCATGCTGGCGCTCGAGGACGCCTTCGATATCGAGTTCCCGGATCGGATGTTGACGCGGACCGTGTTCGAGAGCGTCGCGTCGATCCGCGCCGCCCTGACCGAGCTACAGCCCAGCCTCGCGGCATGACCGTCCTCGTCGAGCGCGAACAGGAGCTGCTCGCGGCCGTTCGCACGATCGGGCGGGAGGTCGCCGCCGTCCATGCCGACGCCGTCGACCGAGAGAGCCGGTTCCCGGCTGAGACGATCGCCGCGCTGCGTGAGCAACGCCTGCTGTCGTGCGCCACGCCGGTCGAGCTCGGCGGAGACGGGGTCTCGTTCGAGACGCTCGCCCAGTGCTGCCTGGAGCTTGGACGCCATTGCGCCGCCAGCGCGATGGTGTTCGCGATGCACCAGATCCAGCTGCTGTCGATCCTGCGCCATTACCAGCCAGGCTCGTGGTTCGAGCAGTATCTGCGCGAGCAGGCCGAGGAGCAGCGGCTGATCGCGTCGGTCACGTCGGAGGTCGGCACCGGCGGTGACATGGGCCGCTCGATCGCGGCGGTGGTCGACGTCGACGCCGACACGGTCCGCTTCGAGAAGCAGGCGCCGACCGTCAGCTACGGTCGTTATGCCGATGATCTGCTGACCACGCTGCGCCGGTCCGAGACCGCTGAGCCCGGCGATCAGGTGATGGCGCTGACCAGCCAGCAGCAGACCGAGTTAGAGCAGACCGGCACCTGGGACGTCCTTGGGATGCGCGGCACCTGCTCGCCCGGCTGCATCGTTCGCGCCACCTTCCCGCGCTCGCAGGTGATGGCGACGACGTCGTTCTCGCGCGTCGCGTCCGAGTCGATGGTGCCGATCTCGCACATCCTGTGGTCGCACCTGTGGCTGGGAATCGCCGAGGATGCGTTCGGCCGGGCACGCGCGTTCGTGCGGGCGTCGGCCAAGCGCAGCCCCGGTCAGCCGATCCCCGCCGCGCTCCGACTGTCGCACGTGATGAGCGAGCTGTCGATGCTGCGGGCCGAGGTCGAATCCGCGCGCGCGAGCTTCGTCTCGGCGTCAGCGCAGCCCGGACGCGAGGAGCTGTCGACGATGGCGGCGGCGCTGCGCTTCAACAATCTCAAGATCGCCGCGTCCGAGCACGCCGCTGACATCTGTCGCGGAGCGCTTGACGTCTGCGGGATCGTCGGCTTCAAGAACGACACGCCGTTCAGCGTCGGGCGCCACCTCAGAGACTCGATGTCGGCGGCGCTGATGATCGCCAACGACCGAATCCACAACACGAATGCCGGTCTGCTGCTGATCGCGAAGGAGATCTGATGCCCGAGTTTCGCGCCGGTAGCCCAGAGCGGGTGGCCTTCCTCAGCGAATTGATCGAGCACGGCCTGCTGGTCGGCAACGGCGTGCCGGGCGTGTTCGCGCGCGGTCGTCAGTTCGAGATGGTCCGGCTCGGGATCGACGGGCTCGTTACCAGGACCGCCGCCGCGGAAGCGCCGGAGGGCATGTTCTTTCCGCCGTTGATCCCGCGCGAGCAGCTCGAGACCAGCGGCTACCTCGGCTCGTTCCCACACCTCGCCGGGACCGTGTTCGCGTTCGACGGCAACGAACAGGCGGCCGCCGAGCAGCTCGAGCTTGCCTCCAAGCACGAGGACTGGAGCGCCTACCAGCAGATGAGCGAGATGGTGCTGACGCCGGCGGCGTGCTACCCGCTGTATCCCGCCGTCGCCGCGCGCGGTCCACTGCCCGAAGGCGGGCTGACCCTCGACACCGGGGACGCCTATGTGTTCAGGCGGGAGCCGTCATCGGATCCCGCGCGGATGCAGATCTTCCACATGCGCGAGATCGTGCGGGTCGCCGAGCGCGACACCGTCGTGCAGTGGCGCGGGGAGTGGCGGGCCCGCGCCGAGGATCTGCTGCGGTCGCTGGGACTCGACATCTCGCTCGACATCGCCAACGACCCGTTCTTCGGTCGTTCCGGGCGGATCCTCGCATCCGCGCAGCGTGAGCAGGAGCTCAAGTGGGAGCTGCTGGCGCCGGTGGCCGACGACTCGCTGACCGCGATCGCGTCCTCCAACTACCACCAGGACCACTTCGGGCACACGTACGACATCCGCACCGCGGCCGGCGAGCCGGCGCACACCGGCTGCATGGCGTTCGGCGAGGAGCGGATCACGTTGGCGCTGTTCAGCGCGCACGGCATGGACACGCGCGGGTGGCCCGCGGAGGTCCGCCAGCGCCTGGAGCTGTGAGATGGGCACCGCCTCTGCCCGAGAGGTCTGTCTGTGGGGCACGCGCGCGGAGGACTTCGAGCCGCACGTGCTGCACGTTCCCGGCCGGACCTATCTCGAGACCAACTGCTACGTCGACGTCCTGATCGAGCTGCTGCACGCCCAGGGCGCCGAGCCGCTGGCGATGCTCGGATTCATCGTGCGGACCGACTGGGAGGGCGACCAGTTCACCTATTTCAAGCCGCCGCATCGGGACCTGGACCACCTGTTCGGCATCGAGGTCCACGAGATGCTGCCGTACCGCACGGTTCCGGAGCACATCGAGCAGCAACTGTCGCTGGGGCGGACGGTGCTGGTCGAAATCGACGCCTGGTACCTGCCCGACACGGCGGCGACGAGCTACCGCCGGGAGCATCTGAAGACGACCGTCGCGCCGGAGATGATCGACCGCGAGGGCGAGCGAATGCGTTACTTCCACAACGCGGGCTTCTTCGAGCTGAAGGGCGAGGACTACCGCGGCGCGTTCCGGATGCTGCCGCAGTTCACCGACGACGTGATGGACCCATTCATCGAGCTCGTCCGCTTCGATGCCGGTCCGCGGCTGCAGGGCGACGAGCTGCGCTCGGCGGCCCGTGAGCTGTTGCGCTACCACTACGCCCGACGTCCTGGGCGCAACCCGTTCCGAGCCTGGGGCGAGAGCCTGGCGGCGGACCTGCCGCGGCTGCTGGAGGGCGCTCAGCAGGACTATCACGAGTACGCGTTCGTCACGGTCAGGATGGTCGGCTCCGCGTTCGAGCTGTGCGCCGAGCACGTCGACTGGGTGCTGGGCGAGGCGGGAGCCCCGGCGTCGGCCGCGATGCGAGCGATCGTCGACGGCTCGAAGACGGTCTCGTTCCGGCTCGCTCGACGGCGGCCGTTCGATCCCGAACCCGCGCTGGCCGGTCTGGCCGAGGCGTGGGACACGGCGATGGATGCGCTCGGGTCCGTGCTCGACGCCTGATGGAGCTGACCGAGGGCTGGGAGGTCGCGAGCGCCGCGCCGGGCGTCGTCGATCCGTGCGGCGACCTGACCGGCCTGGACTGGCGCCCCGCCCGGGTTCCCGGCACCGCCGCGTCCGCGGTCGGGTCCGACGGACGTGACTTCGATGCCGAGGATTGGCTGTTCCGGACGCGCTTTCCGGCGCCGCCCGACGATTCGTCGACGGTGCTGCTCGAGCTCGACGGGGTGGCGACCGTCAGCGAGGTCTATCTCAATCGCGAGCTGGTGCTCGAGTCGGAGTCGATGTGGGCCGCGCACGCGGTCGACGTCGGCGATCGGCTCAAGGAGCGCAACGAGCTGCTGATCGTCTGCCGGGCGTTGACGCCGCTGCTGGCCCGCCGGCGCCGGCCGAGCGCGCGCTGGCGCACCCGGGTTGTCAACCACAACAATCTGCGCTGGTATCGGACGCTGTCGTTCGGCCGCTCGCCCGGGTTCGCGCCGGGCCCGGCGGCGGTAGGGCCGTGGCGCCCGGTGCGTCTGGTCACGGACCCACCGTTCGCGCCCGGCGAGCTGTCGCTGCGGTCGTCGGTCGACGGCGCCGGCGGCGTCGTCGCGGTCCGTGTGCGCCCGCGCCGGGCGGTGGTGCGTGGCGAGCTGCGGGTCGCCGGCGAGGCGGCCGAGCTGCGGCCGCTGGGCGACGGGTGGCTGGAGGGGGAGGCGCGGGTCCCGCGCGCGCGCCGGTGGTGGCCGCACACGCACGGGGAGCCCGTCCTCTACGAGGCCACGGTGGCGTTCGACGAGGAGGTCGTCTCGCGCCGGCGGGTCGGCTTCCGGACGCTGCGGTTCGGCGACGAGATCCCCGTCGACGGACTTGCGCTCGAGGTCAACGGCGTGCCGGTGTTCGCGCGCGGCGCGGTCTGGACGCCGGCCGACCTGATCTCGCTGGCACCGGACGACGCCGAGCTGCGGCGACTGCTGGGGCTGGTCCGCGACGCAGGCATGAACATGCTGCGCGTCGTCGGGACCGGCGCGTACGAGAGCCCCGCGTTCCACGACCTGTGCGACGAGCTCGGGATCCTCGTCTGGCAGGACCTGATGTTCTGCAACGTCGACTATCCGCTGTCGGACCCGGATTTCCGAGCCGCGTGCGAGCGCGAGGCGCGCCAGCTGCTGTCCTCGGTGGTCGGCCGCCCGAGCCTGACCGTGGTCTGCGGCAATTCCGAGGTCGAGCAGCAGCCGGCGATGATGGGCCTCGACCCATCACTGGGCCGGGACGCGTTCTGGGAACAGGCGCTGCCGGAGCTCGTCGCCGAGTTCGGCGCCGACTGCGCGTATGTCGCGAGCACCCCGTGCGGCGGCGACCTCCCGTTCCAGGCCGACCGCGGCATCGTCCACTACTTCGAGGTCAGTGGCTATTTCTGGCCGACCGAGCGCGCGCGACGCGCCGAGGTTCGGTTCGCGGCCGAGTGCCTGGCGTTCGCCAACGTGCCCGACGAGGTCGAGGTCCCGGTCCACCACCCGCGGTGGAAGGAGGGTGTGCCGCGGGACGCCGGCAGCGGTTGGGACCTGGGGGCGGGTTGGGACTTCGACGACGTGCGCGACTTCTACCTGCGCTCGCTGTTCGAGGTCGACCCGGTGCAGTTGCGCCGCTCGGATCTGACGCGGTACCTCGATCTGTCCCGCGCGGCGTCAGGTGAGATCATGGCGGAGGTGATCGGCGAGTGGCGACGTGCCGCCTCGCCCTGCCGCGGCGCGCTCGTGCTCTGGCTCAAGGACATGCTCGCCGGCGCCGGGCTCGGCGTGCTCGATCATCGTGGCCACCCGAAGGTCGCCTACCACTATCTGCGCCGCGCACTGGCGCCGGTCGCGGTGTGGATGACCGACGAGGGCGTCAACGGCGTTGCGATCCATCTCGCCAACGACCGCCCGGCCGCGTTTGCGGGCCGCCTCCGCCTGGCGCTGTTCCGCGGCATGCACGTGCGCGCGGACGAGGTCTGCGAGCCGCTCGAGCTCGCGCCCCACGGCTGCGCAACGCTGACCGTCGAGCGGCTGCTGGGCCGGTTCGTCGACGCGGCGTGGGCCTACCGGTTCGGGCCGCCGGCACAGGACGTGATCGTCTCCACCCTCGAGTCTGCGGACGGCTCGAGGCTGCATTCGCAGGCGTTCCGGTTCCCGGGCGGACTGCCGCGTACGCGTCACCCGGTGCAGCAGCTGGGGCTGGAGGCGACCGCGGTGACGAGCGACGGCGGCTACGCGGTCCGCGTGCGCTCGAAGCGGCTTGCCTACGCGGTTCGTGTCGACGCGCGCGGATTCGTCTCAGACGATGACGCGTTCTCGGTAGAGCCCGGCGGAGAGCGGATGATCTCGATCCGGCCCGTCGGTTCGGAAGTGAGCTTTACGGGTGGGACCGTGACCGCGCTCAACTCGGCCGAGGGCGTGAAGATCGACGTCGGCTGAGCGGAGCGCCGCGCTCAGTGCTTGACCGCGCTCAGGGCTTGACCCAGATCGCGCAGTCCGAATAACGATCGGTCGTCCAGATCAGGCGCCAGTCGGCGAGCGCCTCGGCGACCGTGCGCCACTCATCGTTGAGCGGGCCCAGGCCTTCCCGGGAGTACGTGCAACGACTCGGGTGGTCGAGGTATCCCTGGACGTCGTCGAGGATCAGGATTCCGCCCGTCGTCAGCTTCGGCATCACCTCGAGGATGCAGGTCGGGCGATGCTCGGCGTCGACGAAGCACACGTCGAGCCCTCCTTCTGAAAACTCGTCGACCGCGCGGACGTACGGCGACTGCGCCGGGCGACTGGTCGGCTCCAGCGAGAGCAACCGAACGCTGCCGGGATCCCGTCCATGCTCCGTGAGCTCGGTACGGACGCGCTGGTAATAGGCGGGATCGTGCTCGACGCTGAGGATGCTCGCGCAGCGGTCCGCGAACCACGTCGTGCTCGTGCCCGAGCCCCACTCGAGGCATCGATCGGTGCCGCGCAGCATGTCGTCGAGGATCTCGACCGTGCTCTGCGGCATCCAGGGGACACCCGGGTGGTTGCGCTGATAGCGCTCGGCGGCCATCTGGAAACCGGTGTGGCGCGCCTTCTGCGCCGCGCGCTTTGCCCCGTTGCGCACCGGCAGGAGGGAGTCCGTCCTCATCGGACCGCAATCTACCATCCTGAGTCGGGCGCGCTGGGCGCGGGTAATCTGAACGGCGATGACGCTCACCACCGAGTGGTCGTGGCTGGATGCCGCCGCGGTATCGCGGCTGGCGGATCGGATCGATCGCGGGCGCCGGCGGGCGCGGGCCTCCGGGCGGCCGGTGCTCGTCTCAGCGACATTCGCGCTGGCGCCGGATGTCGACCCCAGCGCGGTCGTGTGCGCGTCGCGGGGCGGCGGGCAGCCATGGTTCTGCTTCGAGCAGCCCGATCGCGAGCGGATCGCGCTCGCGGCGCTGGGCAGCGTGCGGACGCTCGAGGCGAGCGGAGAGCGCCGCTTCGCGCAGCTGGCCGAACGCTGGCGGGCGCTGGGAGAGGCGGCGATCGCCGACCCGCCGCCGGGTGCCGACCAGGCGCCGGGAACGGGGCTGACGGCCGTCGGCGGCTTCGCGTTCGCGCCCGACGGCGCGGCTACGCGAGCATGGCGCGGGTTCGCCGGCGCGTCGCTGGTCGTCCCCGAGCTGTCGCTCGCCCGCCGCGGGCGGCGCACCTGGCTGACGATCAACCTCGACGTCGCCCCCGACGATGACGGCGAACAGCCGCTTCAGGCCGTCCGAGCGCGACTGGAGGCGCTGCACGAGGCGCCGCTGCCGCTGTTGGATCCGGCGCCCGTGGGCAACTACGAGGTGGCGAGCACGATGCCGCCCGCCCATTACGAGCAGGCGGTCGCGCACGCGGTCGACCGGATCGCCGGCGGCGAGCTGGAGAAGGTCGTGCTCGCGCGCGAGGTGGAGGTCCACGCGCCGGCCACGCACGACCCTGCGGCGGTCCTCGGTCTGCTGCGCGAGGCGTTCCCGACCTCGTTCGTGTATGCGGTGGGTCGGGCCGACGCCACCTTCATCGGCGCGACGCCCGAGCTGCTGATCCGCCGCCAGGGTCAGCGGGCGAGCACGGTCGCGCTGGCCGGCTCCACGCGCCGCTCGGCCGATCCCGCCGTCGACGACCATCTCGGCGAGCAGCTGCTGCGCTCCGACAAGGACCGCCATGAGAATCGGATCGTCGCGCGCCGGATCGCGAGAACGCTGCGGCCCCACTCGGTGTGGGTGGCTGCGTCCGACGAGCCGTCGGTCGTCAAGGTTGCGAACATCCAGCATCTGGCGACCGCGATCCGCGCGCAGCTGGCGGCGCCGATCGACGCGGTGACGCTCGCCGGGCTGTTGCACCCGACGCCCGCCGTCGGCGCCGAGCCGGTTGCCGCGGTCGCCGAGATCCCGGCGCTCGAGGGATTTGACCGGGGCTGGTACGCCGGCACCGTGGGCTGGACGGACGCGACCGGCGACGGCGAGTTCTGCGTCGCACTGCGGTGTGCGCTCGTGCGGGGCCGGCACGCTCGCTGCTTCGCCGGTTGCGGGATCGTGGGTGATTCCGTTCCGGCCGCCGAGCTCGCCGAGTCCGAGATCAAGCTGCAGGTGATGCTCCCGGCGCTGACGGGCTGACGGACGCGTGCCGCTGCCGGCGGGAGGTCAGGGCCCGAGCGCGCGTAGGCCGGTCTCGGCGAGCCGCTGGTGCAGGGCCAGGTTCTCGGCTCGGTCGCTGCGGATCTCGATGATCGTCGTCTCGCCCGAGCCCACCGAGCGGCTGAGCGCCGCCCGTAGCTCGTCCGCGGACCCGGGTCGCTCGTAGCGCAGATCGTAGAGCGCTGCCGCCCGCTCGAACTCCAGACCGTGCGAAGTGGCGACGTGCTCCTCGAACGTGTCGGTCTCGCGGCTGACCGACAGGAAGTGGAAGATGCCGCCGCCGTCGTTGTTGAGCAGCACGATCGTCAGCTCGAGGTCGTGTCGCTTGGCCGCGATCAGGCCGCCGATGTCGTGGGCGAGCGCGACGTCGCCGATCAGCACGACGACCGGTCCGCCACCGGCGGCGGCGACGCCGAACGCGCTGGACACGGTCCCGTCGATCCCGTTGGCGCCGCGGTTGGACAGGATCCGTGGCAGCGGTCTGCCTGCCGGCAGGTACAGCTCGAGGTCGCGAATCGGCATCGACGCGGCGCAGAACAGCGTCGCGTCCTGTCCCAGCGCGTGGCCGAGCAGCGAGGCCACCAGTGGCTCCGACAACTCGGTTCCGAGACCGCTGACCAGGGCGGCGCCGACGGCGACATCGGCGGATCGCCAGAGCTCCAGCCAGCCGCGGTCCGGTTCGGCGACGATCAGCTGCTCAAGCGCTGAGCCGGGCTCGCCGCTGTCGATCTCCGAGACGACCGCGGCGGGGTCCTGCCACGCCGCCTCTGGGTCGATCGAAAGCTGTCGGATCCCGATGTCGCCGAGTCGCTGCAGCCAGGCCCGCAGCGGCTTCGACGTCGGCAGGTCCCCGACGCGGACGATCAACTCGGGTGCGACGAGCTCGCCGAAGTCCGGGTCACGCAGCAGCAGGTCATACGTCGCGACCGCATTCGGCGTGTGGCGCAGCCCCGACAGCGGGTCGGCCAGCAGCGGCCAGCCGGCTCGGTCTGCCAGGCGCGGCGCAGCGTGCGCGGCGGCATCGCCGGGCCGCAGCTGACCGGCGACGATCACGGCGTGGGCCGGCGCCGGTCTGGACCCGGCGATCCACTGGCCACGACCGGACCGGCGCGTGATCCACGGGGCCCCGTCCGGCCGCCCCGGCAGCGGATCGTCGGGTAGCGCCCCGTCGGGGACGAGGGGCTCGCGCAGCGGCAGGTTCAGGTGCACCGGGCCGGGCCGATCCTGTGCCGCGGTCCAGTACGCACGGCACGCCAGCTGGCGGATCCAACGCAGCGAGGCGACCGACGCATCGGGCGGCGAGACCTCGCAGAACCACTTGACCGCGTCGCCGTAGAGCTTGAGCTGGTCGATCGCCTGACCGGCCCCGACGTCGCGCAGCTCGGCGGGCCGGTCGGCGGTCAGCACGACCAGCGGGACCCTCGCCTGGTAGGCCTCGATCACCGCCGGCGCGAGGTTCGCCGCAGCGGTCCCGGACGTGCACGTGACCGCGACCGGGCGACCGCTCGCCTTCGCGGCGCCAACGGCGAAGAACCCGGCGCAGCGCTCGTCGATGTGCGACCAGCAGCGGATCCGCGGCTCACGGACGAGCGAGACGACGATCGGCGAGTTACGTGAGCCGGGGGAGGTGCAGGCGTGCTCCATGCCGCAGCGTCCGAGCTCGTCGCACAGGGCGCGCAGCAACAGGTGGGTGGTCGTGGCGCCCGACATCTGACGTTCCGTGACTCTAGGCACGGCACAACGTGGAAAACCTGGACGGCGCCGGCTGGACGTTCGTCGTAGATGGTGCTCGGGTCCGTGGTCGTAAAACCGTCGAGAAATGTGGACGGCAGCGGCTGGACGTTCGTCGTAGACAGTGTCCGGGTATGTCCACCCGTCGGTTGGACGGCCGATACGGGTTCTGTGGCCCCCGCGCAGAACACCGTTTTTCGGCATAGAAGCTTTGAGCGGCTGCGTTTCATCTGGCTCGGGTTGGTCGCGTGCGTCGCATCTGTCCTCGCGATTGCGCTGACCGTCGCACCTGCCACCGCATCGGCTGCGGGCAGCTGTCCGGTGTCCGCGATGACGGGCGCGGCCCAGCCCGCGTGCTGGAAGCCGTTCACCGCCGCCTCACCGTTCAACACGGAGCTGCCGTCTCATCCGGTGCTCCTGTCCGACAGCTCGACGATCGTCGATCGGATGATCTCCCGCCACTGGACGATCGACGGTCAGCACAAGCGGTTTCAGTTCTCACCGCGGTGGTACGGGACTCGTCCGGTGTTCTTCGCCGAGGCGTCGGATCCGGTGATGACGATCGAGTGCAAGGAGAACCCGGCGGAGGGTCTGTGCACAGGCGCAAATGGGGTCGACGTCTCCGGAATGAAGATCCACGTGCCCGCCGGCGTGAGGCCCGATCCCAACGCCGATGCGCACCTGACCGTGATCGAGGCAGGCACTGGCGATGAGTACGACTTCTGGGACACGACGATCGCCGGCTCGACGATCTCGGCGAAGACCGCGGCAGTGGTCAACGTCAACGCCGGCAGCGGTCTCGGCAGCCAGGGCGATGCCGCGCAGTTCGGACTGAGCGCCGGCCTCGTGCGGCCATCGGAGCTCGCCTCGGGACAGATCGATCACGCGCTGGTCGTAACCGTGCCGTGCACGAACGGGAGCGGATCGAAGGCTGGGTTCACGTGGCCCGCGGAGGGCGGCTGGGGCTCGGCGTGCGGCCCAAACGGCTCCGAGCTCGACAAGGGTGTCCCCGCGATGGGGCAGTTGCTGCAGCTCAACATGACCGACGCGCAGATCCGCAAGTCCGGTGCTCCGGCGTGGCAGCAGACGATCATGACGGCGCTCGCTCACTACGGCGCCTACGTCGAGGACACTGACGGCAGCGCGGCGCAGGGGATCGACATCCTCGCTCAGTCCTCGTCCTCGTGGACCGATCTCGGCCAGTCCAATCACTGGTCGTCCGTGATCAGCCGGTTGCATGGATCCAACGACGATCTGATCTCGAACGTCCCGATCCCGCTGCGCGACCTGCAGGTCGTCAACCCGTGCGTGTCGAAGGGGACCTGCCCCTGAGCCGACCCGTGGCGTTCGCGCTCTGCACGTCTGAGTTCGGCGCGAGCGGGCATGATGGCGTACATGTCGCAATCCGTGCTGCTGCTCCACGGCTTCACCAACACCAGTCGAAGCTGGGACGCGGTGATCGCGCAGCTTCCAGACCACTACCGCCCGATTGCGCCCGACATCCGGGGCCACGGCGCCGCCTCGGCGGCGCGGCCGGTGACGCTTGACGCGGTGATCGAGGACATCGCCGCCGTCACCCCAGAACCCTTCACGCTCGTCGGCTACTCGATGGGTGGCCGGATTGGGCTGCACGCGGCGTTCCGGCTACACGATCGCGTGCGTCGTCTGGTGCTGATCGGCGCAAGCCCGGGGCTCAAGGACGCGGTCGCGCGTGCCGAGCGGCGCGCGAGTGACTGCAATCTCGCCGAGCAGGCCGACGGTCAGCCGCTTCGCGAGTTCATCGAGCAGTGGGCTCGGAGTCCGGTGCTCACCGGCCAGACGGACGCCGTGCGCGCCGCCGTCGACGCTGATCGCCTGCGCAACGAGCCGGCCGGGTTGGCCGCGGCGCTGCGCGGTCTCGGGACGGGCGCGCTGCCGTCGCTGTGGCCCCGGCTGGGGGATCTGGAGATCCCCGTCGATCTGATCGTGGGCGAGCGAGACGCGAAGTTCGGGGCGATCGCCGAGCAGATGGCGGATGCCCTACCCCACGCCCGGGTCACGGTCGCTCCGCACGCCGGGCACGCCGTTCACTGGGAATCGCCCGCGGCGGTCGCCGACGTGATCGCGGAGCGCGCCGTGCGCCGCTCCTGACTCGGTCGCCTGACGCGCACCGGCGACGACCTGACGGTGACCAGCCCCCCGGGCCGGCGTCAGCCGGCGATCGTGCGTCCGCGGGACGATCGGCGCTTTCCCAGACCAGAAAAGCGAGGAAAAAGTCGGAAATCGCAGTAATTACACGGTGAGTATGTCTCTATCTGAGTTGCAACCAGTCCACTTGAGCCATTTGAAGCGCGTCAGTCACCTGACGTGGGCCCAACATCTGTCGTAGGATCGCCGCGCCGCACCATGGCCCCCCCCGCGCTCGTCGGTTGAGCGAACGTCCATGTCCCCCGAACACGTCACAGCCCCTCGTCGCCGCCTGCTCGGCCTCGCGACCGCGCTTGCGGTCGTGCTGTGGCTCGCCGTCGCACTTGCGAACGCGCAGTCCGCTTGGGCGTGTCCGGTCAGCGGCATGACGTCCACGTCACAGCCCGCCTGCTGGACGCCGTTCGTCGCGACGGCGCCGTTCAACACGCCGATCCCAGCGGACCCGGCGCTCTCGTCAGACAGTGCCTCGGTGGTGTCGCGGATCGTCTCCACTCCTTGGCCGCTCGACGGCGGGACCACGTCGTTTCTGTTCTCGCCGGCGTTCTACGGCACGCGCCCGGTGTTCTTCGCCACGCCATCTGATCCGGTGATGACGATCAAGTGCAAGAACGACAGCGGGGAGGGGTCATGCACCGGCGCCAACGGTGTCAACACCGATGGCGCCGAGATCAACGTTCCGGCCGGGGCGACGCCCTACGACAACTCCGACGCCCACATGACGGTGATCGAGACCGCCACCGGCAACGAGTACGACATGTGGGACGCCTCGGTATCGGGTTCGACAATCTACGCGGGCAACGCGGCCGAGGTCAACGTCAACAGCAGCAACGGCCTGGGGAGTCAGGGCGACGCGGCCGCGTTCGGGCTCAGCGCCGGCCTGGTGCGCCCATCCGAGCTGGCGGCGGGCCAGATCAACCACGCCTTGGTCGTCACGGTTCCGTGTGTCGACGGCAGTGGCTCGAGTGGCTACACGTGGCCTGCCGAGAGCGGCTGGGGAGCCGCGTGCGGCGCCAACGGCAGCTCGGCCAACTACGGGGCTCCGGCTCTCGGGGCGCTGCTGCGGCTGAACATGACCGCCGCACAGATCCAGGCCTCGGGCGCGCCATCGTGGCAGCAGACGATCATGACGGCGCTCGCTGACTACGGTGCCTACGTCGAGGACACCGACGGCAGCACGGCGGAGGGGATCGACATCATCACCCAGTCGTCGTCGTCCTGGACCGATCTCGGCGATCCCGATCAGTGGACACAGGTCGCCCAGCAGTTCGGCTTCTCGAGCCCGTCGTTCACGTCCTCGATTCCGATCCCGACCGGCGACCTGGAGGTCGTCAACCCGTGCGTGCCGGAGGGGACGTGCCCGCCGGCCCCCTCAGCCACGGTGGTGTCGGGCGGGGGGTCGCCCCCGACGACCGGCGGATCGACCCCGGTTCAGAGCCCACCCGTGGCCAGCGCACCGTCGAAGCCGGCCGGCAAGCACGGCAAGAAGCACGACACGCGCAAGCGCGCCAAACGCAAGGCGCACAAGCACAAGCACAAGCACCACAAGCGTCATAGGCGCGGCAAGCACCACAAGCATCACAAGCACCACAAGCACCACAAGCATCACAAGCACGGTTAGCCGGTTTCCACTCGGAGCCATAGCGGCCGGCAGCTGTTCGCCGGCTGCCGGCCCGATCGATGCGGCGCCTCGGTCGGATCGGATGCGGTGCTCGAAGCGTCCTGGCGCGGGCGTGAACCGCCCCAGCTATGCTGGGTGCTGCGGGGGCCGGTGGGGGCGATGATCGCGTTCCGGGCTCGGCAAATCGATGCAGCAAGAACGCCACAGCGTCCTGCAGCGTCGCCTGATCGGCGGCTTCCTCGCGCTTGCCTGCGCGGGCGCGGCGCTGCTCGTGGTGTTGCTGACACGGCCGTCTCCGCAGCCCGCGCGGTCGTGCGCCGTCAACCACTTCAGCTCGACGTACCAGCCCGCGTGCTGGCGACCGTTCATTGCAAGTTCGCCGTTCAACACTCCGTTGCCAGCGCATCCGCGACTCGTCCGCAACAGCGCGGCCATCGTTCGTCGGATGGTGGCTCGCCGATGGAGGATCGACGGCGTCACCTCGTCGTTCAGCTTCTCGCCGCGGTTCTTCGCGACTCGTGCGGTGTTCTTCGCCAAGCCGTCGGATCCGGTGATGACGATCCGGTGCAAAGAGAACCCGGCGGAGGGTCTGTGCACGGGCGCCAATCGGGTCGACGTCTCCGGGATGAAGATTCACGTGCCCCGGGGGGCGATGCCGTACCGCAACCGGGACGCGCACATGACGGTGATCGAGACGGACACCGGAGCCGAGTACGACTTCTGGTCGACGTCGATTCGAGGCTCGACGATCTCGGCCAAGACTGCGGGGGTGGTGAACGTCAGGACGGGCGACGGGCGCGGCAGCCAGGGCGACGCCGCGCAGTTCGCGCTGAGCGCCGGTCTGGTGCGGCCAGCGGAGCTGGCGTCAGGCGAGATCGATCACGCGCTGGTCGTGACCGTGCCCTGTACGGACGGCGACGGGACCAGGGTCGGGTTCACGTGGCCGGCCGAGGGGGGGTATGGCGCGCCCTGCGGACCGAACGGCAGCGCAGCTGACGACGACACCCCCGCGATGGGCCAGTTACTGCGGCTCGACATGACCGACGCGCAGATCCGCAAGTCCGGTGCTCCGGCGTGGCAGCAGACGATCATGACGGCGCTCGCCCACTACGGCGCATACGTCGAGGACACCGACAGCCAGGCGGCGCAGGGGATCGACATCCTCGCCCAGTCCTCCTCGTCATGGACCGATCTCGGCCAGAGCGATCAGTGGGCACCGCTGCTGTCGCGGTTTGGATCGACCGACGGGGCGCTCACCTCCGACATGCCGATCCCGATCGATGACCTGGAGATGGTGGCTCCCTGCGTGGTCCGCGGAGGTTGCACTGGTCCGGGACGGCGCACGACCTCGACCGGATCGAGCGCCGCCGGGGGATCGGGCGGTGTGGCCGGAGGTGCGGGCGGCGGCCCGGAGGGCTGAGTCCAACGGCCGCGATCAGGTCGCCGTCGTCCCCGTGACGTACCAGCGTTCGAGCCCGTCGCCGAGCCCGGGCGCGGCGGGCACCGCGATCGCGCCGTCACGCGGCGCGAGCGGGTCTTCGCCGCCGGCATACAGCTCCAGGGTCGCGAGTCCGCATGCGTGACGGGGGCCGATCAGGGCTGCGCAGTGCAGCGCCGCCGCGATCCCGAGCGGTCCGTCGAGCGTCGAGGCGAGGTAGACCTCGTAGCCCGCAGCACGGGCGCGTTCGGCGGCGACGAGCGTGCCTCCGATGCCGCCGCAGCGGGAGACCTTCAGGCAGATCAGATCGGCGTGGCGCTCGTCGAGCGCGCCCGGGAGGTCAGCCGACTCGTCGAGCGCGAGCGGGACCGTGGTTACTCCCCGCAGCTCGGCGAACCCGTCGAGCCCGTGAACCGGCTCCTCGCACAGCTCGATCCCACTCGGCTCAAGCGACCGCAGCGCGGCGATCGCCTCGTCGACCTCCCAGATCCCGTTGGCGTCGATGCGGATCGCCAGCTGCGGCCCGCCGAACGCTCGCACCGCCGCAACCCGGCCGGCGTCGTCGCCGATCCCGACCTTCAGCTTGACGGTCCGAAACCCGGCGACCCGCGCCTCCGCGGCCTGCTGCGCCGCACCCGACCGGTCAGCCGCCGAGATCGTCCGGTTCACCTCGATCAGCGGGCCGGGGCCTGCGGCCGCCGCCGCGCCGCCGAGCAACCGCCAGACCGGCTGGCCCGCGCGCTTGCCCGCCAGGTCCCACAGCGCCAGGTCGATCGCGGCGAGCGCCGGCGCGATCGTCGTCACCTCGGCGCAGCGGGCGACGACGTCAGCGACCGGCGCGTGGCCGGGGTATGCCTGCAGCACCGGCCGGCAGGCGTCGAGCGCGACGAGTACGTCGGCAACCGACACCCCGTCGTATGACTCAAGCGGCGCGGCCTCACCGTGACCTACGGCGCCGTCGGCCGCGCGCAGCGTGACGAGCACGAGCGGACGGTCGGTGACCGTGCCATGGCCGGCGGGGAACGGAGCCCGCAGCGGCCGCGACAGCGCGTCGACGGTCAGCTGCAAGGCGACCGTCTCAGCGGCTGACGATCAAGCCGACGGACAGCAGCACGCAGAAGCACAGCTGCAGCATCCCACTGCGTGCGAGGGCGCCGTTCAGTGACGGCCCGTCGGTCCTGGTTGAGACGATTCGGATCAGGCCGCCCGCGAGCGGCAGGCTCAGCCAGCACAGCGCCACCCACGGCCGCAGGGGCCCCGCCACCCAGGTCACGAGCGCCAGTGGATAGGCGAGCAGCACGGTCGCCGCGAACATCTGTCGCGTCCGGTCGCGGCCGAGCTTGACCGCCAGCGTCTGCTTGTCCGCGCGGCGGTCGGAGTCGATGTCCCGAACGTTGTTGACGATCAGGATCGCCGCCGCGAGTAGTCCGACGGGTACCGACAGCGCCAACGCCTCCCACCGCAGATGCTGATCCTGCACGTAGTAGGAGCCCGCGACCGCGACGACGCCAAAGAACAGGAACACGAACAGCTCGCCGAGCCCCGCGTATCCGTACGGCCGCGGACCGCCGGTGTAGAGCACCCCGGCAAGGATCGACGCCGCGCCGATCGCCAGCAGCAGCCAGCCGGCGACGACGATCAGATAGATGCCGACCAACACCGCCAGCCCGAACGACACGTATATGGCGACGAGCACCTGCGACGGCGGCACGAGCCCGCCCGCCGTGACCCGCACCGGTCCGAGCCGGTCGTCGGCGTCGGCGCCGCGGCGGGCGTCGGAGTAGTCGTTGGAGAGGTTGGTGCCGACCTGGATGAAGACCGCGCCGACGAGCGCGGCCGCGAACCGCAGCGCATGGAAATGGTGCTCGAAGTCGGCCAATGCGGTACCGACCAGCACCGGCGCGATCGCCGCGGGCAGTGTTCGCAGCCGTGCGGCCATCAGCCAGATCCGCACCGCGGACATCGAACGCGCTACGCCCGTCGCGGGAACTTCGAGAAATCCGGCGCGCGCTTCTGCAGGTAGGCGTTGCGTCCCTCCTGGGCTTCCTCGGACATGTAGAAGAGCAGGTTGGCGTCGTGCGCGAGCTGCTGCACGCCGGCCATCCCATCCTCGTCGGCGTGGAAGCTCGCCTTCATCATGCGTAACGCGAACGGTGACACCTGCAGCATCTCCCGGCACCACTGGACGGTCTCGAACTCGAGCTGGTCCAGCGGCACGACGATGTTGACGAGCCCCATCCGCAGCGCCTGCTGGGCGTCGTACTGCCGGCACAGAAACCAGATCTCCTTCGCCTTCTTGGGGCCGACCAGTCGCGCGAGCTCGCTCGCCCCGAAGCCGCCGTCGAACGAGCCGACCTTGGGCCCGACCTGGCCGAAGCGGGCGTTGTCGGCCGCGATCGTCAGGTCGCAGACGACGTGGAGCACGTGACCGCCGCCGATCGCCCAGCCGGCGACCATCGCGACGATCGGCTTGGGCGTGCGGCGCATCTGCACGTGCAGGTCGGTCACGTGGAAGCGGCCAACGGCCCGCTGCGCGCCGGCGTTCGCCGGGTCGGCGCCGCTCACGTACCCGCCGCGGTCGCCCCGGACGCGCTGATCGCCGCCGGAGCAGAACGCCCGGTCGCCGGCGCCGGTCAGGATGATCACGCCGACCGCCGGATCCTCGCGGGCCCGGTCAAGCGCGTCGGAGAGCTCGATCAGCGTCTCGGGTCGGAAGGCGTTGTGGACCTCGGGCCGGTTGATCGTCAGCTTCGCGATCCCGGCGTCGTCGCCGGCGGACAGCTCGTAGCGGATGTCTTCGTAGGTATGGGCGCTCTCCCAGTGTGTCGGCACGGCGTCTGAGACTACCGTTGACGCCGATGAACGATTGGCTTGTGCGAGCGGCGGCGATGCACCCCGAGCGAGTCGCGCTCAGGACCCCGGAGCGGTCGCTGTCCTACGCACAGCTGCTGCGCGAGGCGCTCGAGGTCGCCGCTGCGGTGCGCGATCTCGGCGCACTCGACGGCCGACGCCGAGTCGCGCTGGAGCTGGCGGCCGGTGCCGACTACGTCGTCGCGTTGCACGCCTGCATGTTGGCCGGCGTCGCCGTCATCCCGGTTGACCGGCGGCTGTCCGAGGACGAGCGCGCGGTCCGCCGGGCACGGGCCGATCTCACGATCGCCGAGCCGCTGCGCCGCCAATCGATGTCCGCCGCAACGAAGCCCGCCGAGGCGACACGGGCGTTCGCGCTGGCGGCGCGACTCGACGACCGGTCCGAGCCATTGGCGGTGATGCACACCTCAGGCACCACCTCGGCGCCGAAGCCGGTCACGCTCAGCCACGGCAACTTCCTCGCGTCGGCGCTCGGGTCAGCGGTCGCGCTCGGGCTCGACCGAGACGAGCGGTGGCTGTGCCCGATGCCGCTGACGCACGTCGGCGGCTTCTCGATCCCGATCCGCTCGGCGATCTATGCCACCGGCGTCGTGCTGCACGGCCGGTTCGACACCGACGCGGTCCTCGGCGAGCTGATGGACCCGGCGCACGGGATCACGCTCGTATCGCTGGTCCCGACGATGCTCGCGCGGCTGCTCGACGCCGGCCTGGCGAATCCGGCGACGCTGCGCTGGGCGCTGCTCGGTGGCGGCCCGATCGCGCCGGCGCTGGTGCAGCGCGCCGAAGCGGCGGGGGTTCCGGTCGCGACGACCTACGGCATGACCGAGGCCTGCTCGCAGATCGCGACGTTCGGCTATCCGCTGCCCGGCGTCGATGTCTCGATCGCCGAGGGGGAGATCCTCGTGCGCGGGCCGATCGTGTCGCGCGACACAATCGCGTCCGACGGCTTTCTGCACTCCGGCGATCTGGGCGAGCTCGACGACCGCGGCCGGCTGCGGATCGTCGGGCGCAGGTCGGACACGATCGTCAGCGGCGGGGAGAACATCGCGCCCGCCGAGGTCGAGGCGGCACTGATGGAGCACCCCGACGTCGCCGACGTCGGCGTGCACCGCCGGCTCGACGACGAGTGGGGCGAGATCGTCGTCGCCAAGGTCGTCCCGCGCCCGGGCGCGCTCGTCGAGCCCCAGGCGCTGCGGGACTTCTGCGCGCAGCGAATCGCCCACTACAAGGTGCCGAAATCGATCGAGCTCGTCGGCGAGCTGCCTCGCACCCGCTCCGGGAAGCTGCTGCGGCGAGAACTCGGCTGAGTCCGCCGCCGCGGCTCGTCGATGCCGGCGTAGGAGCCCCAAGGCCGGCCGAGCGGGCGATGTAAGCTCGGTGAGGTTAGGCTCCGATGCCTCCGACCGACCCCGACGAACAGCGCGCAGCGAGCCGTGAGACCTGGGAGCAGGCCGCCGCCGGCTGGGGACGCCTCGCCGGCCGCGTCCGTGACTGGGGGATGGGGCTGTCGGCGACGATGGTCGACGCGCTGGCGCTGGCGCCCGGTCAGCGCGTGCTGGAGCTCGCGGCCGGCCCCGGCGACACCGGCTTCATGGCGGCCGAGCTGATCGCGCCGGGCGGCACGCTGATCTGCTCCGACGGCGCCGAGGCGATGCTCGAGGTCGCCCGCGAGCGGGCTGCCTCCCAGGGAATCTCGAACGTCGAGTTCCGGCAGTTGGAACTCGAGTGGATCGACCTGCCGACGGCCGACGTCGACGCGGTCCTGTGCCGCTGGGGGATCATGCTCGCCGTCGACTCCGAGGCCGCCGCGCAGGAGATTCGGCGGGTGACCAGGCCCGGCGGACGCGCGGCGCTGGCGGTGTGGGACGAACCCGCGCGCAACCCGTGGACGACGGTCGCCGCCGACGCGCTCACCGAGCTCGGATTCCTGGCGCCCGTGTCGCCCGACGAGCCCGGGATGTTCAAGCTCGCCGGTGACGGCGTCCTGCGGGAGTTGCTCGAGAGCGCCGGCCTGCTCGAGGTCGAGGTGACCACCGTCGCGATGGAGCGCCGCTGCGACGGAATCGACCAGTACCTCGCCGAGACGCTGGCCATGTCGACGCGGTTTCGCGCCGGCTATCACGCGCTTGACTTCGACCAGCAGCGAGCGATGAAGCGGCTGCTGACGCGCAGGGCACGGCCGTTCACGGCGGCTGACGGGTCGCTGACGCTCCCGGGCAGCTCGCTGGTCGCGCGCGCGTCGGCGTAGGGGCAAAAGGTGACCGACGACCGCGAGCCTCCGTCGCTGCCGCTTGTCCGCTCCCTGCCGCTGGTCGGGTACACGCCGCCAGCGGAGCGTGAGGCCCCGGCGCCACCTGCTTCATCGGCCGCCGCAAGCGGTGCCCGGCGTCGGCCGACGGCGATCGGCCGGCTCGGCGCGCCGGGTCTGGCAATCGGCCTGACGATCTACCTGGCGCGCGCACTCAGACCCAGTTCGTTCGGGCTGTACGTGCTGGCGATCGGGATCGGGACGGTGGCGCTGTACGTCGCCTGGGTGGTGCTGCCGCTGATCGTCGCCAGATTGCGCTCGGTCGATCCCGACGACGTCGAGCAGACCGGTCGTGCGCCGCCGTCGGGCCGGCTTGCGGCGGTGGCCGTCTGCGTCGCCGTGCTGTTTGCGGCCGCGGCGCCGATCGCCAACGCATACGGGCAGGCCAACCTGCAGTGGCCGCTGCGATGGGCGGCGGCCTTGGTCGCGGCCCAAGCGCTCGTGTGGGCGCTCTCCCAACGCTCCGGAGCGACCCGCGAGACCGCGCTCGGACGCGCGATCGTCAACGTCCAGTGTGCCGTCCAGACGGTCGATGTCGTCACGCTGGTGGTTGCCGGCCACGGTGCCGCGGGCGCCGTTCTCGGCCGACTCTCGGGTTCCCTGGTGGCCGTGGGGGGACTGCTCCTGTTCGCGCCGGCGATCGCCCGCGTCCGGTCACCCGAGGCTGTCGCACGGGCGCCGGTGCGCGGACGTAGGACAGGCGCACGTGCCCGTCAGGTGTCGGACGCGGACGCCACCTGGGGCGCGATCGTGCTGGGGGGCGCGGTCTTGGTGGGAGCGCTCGTGACGGCGCCGGCGCTCGGCCGTTTCGGCGCCCCGCTGATGCTGACCGCGGCGCTCGGGTACGCGGGGTACGAGCTGTCCGGGCTCGTGGCCGAGCGAGCGGGCCGGTCCCGTGACAGCTCGCTCGGTCGGCGGCTGCGAGTCATGCTGCTGATGCAGGGGGGGATGGTGGCGCCGCTCGTGGTATGGGCTGCGCCGCTCGCTCATCTGCTGTTCGGACATCGTTACGGCGCCAGCGCGGGCGCCTTGCGGGCGCTCGCCTTCTGCGCGGTCGTCGCGGGTCCGGCGCTGCTCCTGACGCTGAGCGTGGCTCGCGCTGCCGCGCCCCGCCCGCGGATGCTCGCGACGAGCTTCGCGCTCGAGGCGGGGGCGATCGCCACGTACCTGCTGACCCGCGCCGCCGGAATCACCGGCGCCGCGATCGGAGTCGACGTGCTGCTCGCCGTGTACCTCGCAACCAACCTGCGGATCGCGGCGCGAGTGGCGGGCCTCGCGCCGGCGACGTTGCTGCGTTCGCTGGCGCGGACCACGTTGGCGGCCATCGCGATGGCGGCGGTTCTGCTCGCCGCCGGGAGCCACGATCTGACGGCGGTCGGCTGGGTCGCCGGTGCGATCGGCGGCACCGCCGCATTCATCGCAGTGCTGCTGATCACCGATGAGATCTCGGTCTCACGGTATCTGGGTGCCGCGCGCGGGCGCTCTGGCAGGGCTGGCTCCTGAGTGGGTGAACGCTCGCTTGCGTCGGTGGGGCCGTCCCCCGGTGACACTGCGGCCATGACTGCTAGAAAGCTGACCGTCATGATCGTCGCGATCGTCGCGCTGGGCCTGCCAGCGAGCGCGATTGCCGAGCCCGAGCACGAGGTCGCTCAGGGCGAGTCGCTCACATCAATCGCGGCGACCGACGGCCTGTCGGTGGCGCAGCTCGCCGCCGCGAACGACCTGTCGCCAGATGCCGAGCTCACTGCCGGCTCGACGCTGAGGATCCCGCCGCAATCCGCGCCGGCCGCGCCGGCGTCCCCCGTCGCCTCGAGCGGTGCCGGCCTCGGGTCCGGGACGGCCAGTGGGTCCGCCTCGCTGGCTGGCACGAGCGGCGGCTACCGCGTCGCGTACGGCGACACGCTGTCCGCGATCGCCGCACGCTACGGGATCACCGTGTCCGAGCTTGCGGCGGCGAACGGGCTCGATCCCGCGCGGCTGCTGCCCGTCGGCACGACGCTGAGCATCCCCGGCGCGACCACGGCAGCGACCGAGACGGTGGCGCACGCCGCCGGCGCGCAGCCGACCGACCAGGTCGTCTCGCCGTCGTATGTCGGGGAGGTCGCGGCCAGCAACGGCGTCCCGCCCTCGCTGGCCGAGGCGATCGGCAACGAGGAGAGCGGCTTCAATAACGGTGAGGTCTCGCCGACCGGCGCCGTCGGGGTGATGCAGATCGAGCCCGGGACGTGGAACTACCTGAACTCGGAGCTCGGCGGTCCGCCGCTCAATCCCGACTCCGCCCAAGACAATGTGCTCGGCGGCGTCGAGCTGCTGCGCTCGCTGCTTGACCAGACCGCCGGCGATCCGCAGCTCGCGGCGGCCGGCTACTACCAGGGGCTCGAATCCGTCCGGGCGTACGGGATGTACGCCGACACGCGCCAGTACGTCCGCACCGTGATGGCGCTGGCAGCCCGATACGGCGGTGGATGAAGTCGCCGTCGGCGGCAGCGCGGCGAGTGGGCGTCTCGGACCGGGCGCCGGCGTGGGCGGACACTTGCGTCGCACTGCTTGTAGGCTCGCCCCATGTTCTACGACGACGACGCTGACCTCCACAAGCTCGACGGCAAGACCGTCGCGATCATCGGCTACGGCTCCCAGGGGCACGCCCACGCGCTCAATCTCAAGGACTCCGGCGTCGACGTCGTCGTCGGGCTGCGGTCTGAGTCGGCGAGCGTCGAGAAGGCCAAGGCCCACGGGCTGCGGGTCGCCGAGCCCGCCGACGCTGCCTCCGAGGGCGACATCGTGATGGTGCTCGCACCCGACGAGCTGCACGGGCAGATCTGGGAGGGCGGCCTGAAGGACGGGATCGCCCCCGGCAACATGCTGATCTTCGGTCACGGCTTCTCGATCCACTACGGCGAGATCGTGCCCCCGCCCGACGTCGACGTCGCCCTGGTGGCGCCCAAGGGCCCCGGCCACCTGGTGCGTCGCCAATACACCGAGGGGTCGGGCGTGCCGTGCCTGGTGGCCGTCCAGCAGGACGCGAGCGGCGACGCGCTCGGGCTCGCGCTTGCGTACGCGAAGGGGATCGGCGGCACTCGCGGCGGCGTGATCGAGACGACCTTCAAGGACGAGACCGAGACCGACCTGTTCGGGGAGCAGGCGGTGCTGTGCGGCGGTGTCACCGAGCTCGTCCGTGCCGGCTACGAGACGCTGACCGAGGCCGGTTATGACGAGCGCCTGGCGTACTTCGAGGTGCTTCATGAACTGAAGCTGATCGTCGATCTGATGCACGAGAAGGGCATCTCGGGCATGCGCTACTCGATCTCCAACACGGCCGAGTACGGCGACATGACGCGTGGCCGCCGGATCATCGGCGACGAGACCCGCGCCGCGATGAAGCAGATCCTTGCCGAGATCCAGGATGGCTCGTTCGCGCGCGAATGGATCGCCGAGAACCGCGCCGGCCAGGAGAGCTTCAAGCGGATGCGGGCCGAGCAGGCCAATCATCGCGTCGAATTGGTTGGCAAGGAGCTGCGTTCGCAGATGGACTGGATCGACACCGAGTGGCAGGAATAGGCGGGACGGCGAGGCCGCGCAACAGGCCGGCTTCGCGAACCTGAGACGTGGTCCGTCGGCGGGCCTACGTCGGGGTCGCCGACGCGGAAGCGACCGGGCTCAGGCGCTCTGCCGCCTGATGCAGTACTGGGATCATCTGCTCAAAAGAGCCGCGTTCGTCCTCCGTGATGACGAGCGTGGCCGGGTCGATGACCCGCATCGGAGGTCGCTCTGCCCGCGGCGCCGAACCTGACTTTCGGGCGATCAGAATGCTCGACGCGCCGCCGATCAGCCGAATGTGAGCCTGAGTGAACGCATCGGGGCGTCGCAGTCCCTCCACGGAGCGCTCCGCGCGTCGCTTCAGAGCGCCGAGTACGGCGAAGCGGTTCTCGTGTGGCCAGTACACCGCCGACTGGTGCGCGACCCGGAAACCGTTGCGCCGCAGTGAGCGGCGATAGTTGTCCAGCCATGTGATGACGTGGCCCTCGTGCGGGTCGGGGGATCGCATCTCCAGGAGCGTCTGCAGCACGCTCCGAGTGGGCTCCATCAGCGCCACGATCCCGCCGGGCCGGAGAACGCGGTTCGCCTCGGCGAACAGCAGCTCGTAGTCGGCGACATGGTGGACGAATTCCTTGAGCAGGACCAGGTCGAACGTCTCATCGGCGAACGGGGCGTACCGCGCATCGCACACGAAGCGTCGGCCCTCGCCAAAGTTGGGGTGGCTGTACTGCAGCCCGATCGCCACGGAGTTGGCCTCGAAATCAGCCATCCACGTGTCGTAGCCCGCCTCTGCCAGGAGCCAGCTGACCCAGCCTGACCCGGCGCCAAGCTCGAGTGCCTTCGGCCGTCCGGCGCCCGGCGCGATATATCGGGAGGCGAGGTTGATCAGGTCAACCGCGGATGGGGCGCTGCCGCGGAGGAACTCAGTGTCCCGCGCAACGGTGTCGGCGGTCCCCTGCCAGGCGTGCTCCTCTTCCATCGTGGCGGTGATCATCGCCGCGTCTCGTTCGGGGAATCCGAAGAACACCAGGCCGTCCCGGATCGGATATGCGTGTTCCGCCTGCGGGGACCAAAATTCACGATCGCGGGGGGTCAAAGTGCCGAGTGATTCCGGGCACACGACAAAGGGGCTGAGCTGCATCATCGACCGGGTTGTATGGACTCGGTCGGGGAAAGTCAACGGTTGCTCCACTGCGACTCCCGTGCCGGAAGGGCGATGATTCGGCCGGGCCAAGTGCCGCGGCCGTCGTTCACACCGTCTGCGGCGATGCGCCCACGGGCACCGGGTAAACTCGACACGGCCGTCGTGACTGGCGCGAGAAGGTGGGAGCGACCACCGTGGAGCGACGGCCCACAGCTGCCGCGCGCCTGGGCATCGGACCGACCATCGACAGGGAGCGCCCCATGCCCCAGACCCAAACCGAAGTGAAGATCCCCGACGAGCTCAAGCCAGTGGACGGCCGGTTTGGCTCAGGACCATCACGCGTCCGTCCTGCGCAGCTGCAATACCTCGCCGGTGCCGGCGCGGCGGTGATGGGCACCTCGCATCGCCAAAAGCCGGTCAAGCAGCTCGTCGGTCGCGTCCGCGCCGGGATCTCGGAGCTGTTCTCGCTGCCCGACGGCTATGAGGTGATCCTCGGCAACGGCGGCACGACGGCGTTCTGGGACGCCGCCGCGGCCGGGCTGGTGCGCCGCCGGTCGCTGCACCTGGTCTACGGCGAGTTCTCCTCGAAGTTCGCGGCCTGCACCAAGGGCGCGCCGTTCCTGGCCGACCCGATCGTGATCGAGGCCGCCGCCGGAGACGCGCCCGCGCCGCAGGCCGATCCGGCCGCCGACGCACTCGCCTGGGCGCAGAACGAGACCTCGACCGGCGTGATGGTCCCGGTGCTGCGACCCGAGGAACCGGACCCCGCCCACCCCGCGCTGGTCCTGATCGACGCCACTTCCGGTGCCGCCGGGCTCCCGGTCGACATCACCCAGTCAGACGTCTACTACTTCGCGCCGCAGAAGGGATTCGCGTCTGACGGCGGCCTCTGGCTGGCGGTCTGCAGTCCGGCCGCGCTCGCGCGGATCGAGGAGCTCGGCGGGGCCCCGGACGGGCGTTGGATCCCGGAGTTCCTGTCGCTGCCGACGGCACTGGACAACTCCCGCAAGGACCAGACCTACAACACTCCCGCGATCGCGACGCTGCTGCTGCTCGCCGATCAGCTGGACTGGATGCTCGCCGGTGGCGGCCTCGAGGGGATGATCGCGCGGACGACCGAGTCAAGCTCGCATCTGTACGACTGGGCGCAGGCGCACGAGCACGCGACGCCGTTCGTGTCCGATCCGGCCAAGCGCTCGCTGGTCGTCGGCACGATCGACTTCTCAGACGTTGTCGACGCCGCTGCGATCGCGGCGACGCTGCGCGCCAACGGGATCGTCGACGTCGAGCCCTACCGCAAGCTGGGACGCAACCAGCTGCGGGTCGCGATGTTCCCCGCGACCGACCCATCCGACGTGCGGGCGCTGACCGCCTGCGTCGACTACGTCCTGGAGCGCTTGTAGTGGCTCCCGCCGACACGAACCCAAGGGCGGGCGGGACACGGGTCCTGGTCGCCGAGAAGATCGGCGACTCCGGGGTCTCGCTGCTGCGCGAGCACTTCGACGTCGACGTCGAGACCGGCTGGTCACGTGACGAGCTGGCCGACCGGATCGGCGGCTACGACGGCATTCTGATCCGCTCGGCGACGAAGCTCGACTCAGAGCTGCTGAGTCGCGCCGACCATCTGCGGGCCGTCGGGCGCGCCGGCGTGGGCGTCGACAACGTCGACGTCGCCACCGCCACCAAACGCGGGATCGTCGTCGCCAACGCGCCGGAGTCCAACGTGATCACCGCGGCGGAGCACACGATGGCGCTGCTGCTGGCGCTCGCGCGCAACATTCCGCAAGCCCACGCGTCGCTGACCGCGGGCAAGTGGGAGCGGTCGAAGTTCTCGGGCATCGAGCTGCATGAGAAGACCCTCGGCATCCTCGGCTTCGGCCGGATCGGGCAGCTCGTCTCCCAGCGCGCTCGGGGGTTCGGCATGCACGTCGTCGCCTACGACCCATACGTCTCGGCCGAGCGCTATCGCGACCTCGGCGTCGAGCACGCCGAGTCGCCCGACGACGTTTACGCGGTCGCCGATTTCCTGACCGTGCACCTGCCCAAGACGGCCGAGACCGAGGGCTGGCTGAACGCCGAGGTGTTCGCCAAATGCAAGGACGGCGTCCGGGTGCTGAACGTCGCGCGCGGCCCACTGGTCGTCGACGAGGATCTGCAGGCGGCGCTCGACTCCGGCAAGGTCGGCGGTGCGGCGCTCGACGTGTTCCGCTCCGAGCCGATCACCGAGCACCCGCTGTTCGGCTACCCGAACGTGATCGTCACCCCGCACCTGGGCGCCTCGACCGCCGAGGCCACCGACCGCGCCGGCTTCCAAGCCGCCGAGCAGGTCGTCGCGGCGCTGACCGGCGGGGTCGTCACCAGCGCCGTCAACGTGCCGGCCGTGTCGGCCGAGGACTTCGAGGCGCTCGCTCCGTATCTGCCGCTCTGTAAGGCGCTCGGCTCGATCGCGGTCACGCTGGCCGTCGCCGAGGGCGGGTCGGTCGATCGGATCGAGACCGATTTCTTCGGTCGTCTTGCCGATCGCGACACCCGGCTGCTCGTGATCCAGACGCTGCTCGGCGCGCTCGGGGGCCGGACCGAGGAGGACGTCAACGCCGTCAACGCGCCGCAGATGGCCGAGGAGCGCGGGATCCGCGTGGTCGAAGCCAAGCACTCGGCCGCGCGTGACTACACCGACTTGATCCGCGTCGAGGTCAGCGCCGGCGACAGCAGCGTGCGCGTCGCGGGAACGCTGATCGGCCGCCGTGACCGGCCGCATCTGCTGGAGGCGTGGGGCCAGCGGTTCGACGTCCAGCTCGAGGAGCACATCACGCTGTTCCGCTACCGGGACCTGCCGGGGATGCTCGGCCGTGTCGGCACCACCTTCGGCGTCGCCGGCGTCAACATCATCTCGGCGGCGGTCGGGCGTCAGCCCGAGTCCGAGGACGTGCCCGAGGGCGGGTTGGCGGCGATGGCGATCACGACCTCAAAGCCGGTGCCGCAGTCGGTCGTCGACGAGATCGTCGCCTCCGACGGGTTCGAGGCCGGACAGACCGTGGCGCTCTAGCGGCCACAAGCCGCTTGGCAGGTCCGGCGGTGAGGGCGCCGGACCGACCGTCGGCGCGTTCTTCAGGCGCGGCCCTGCCGCGGCAGGAACACGGTCACGTCGCGCAGGCCCTCGACCAGATCGCCGTCGAGGTCCATCACCAGACCCATGTCCTCCACCGAGGAGAAGCCGTGGACGTGCTCGCGCGTCTCGATGATGCGCGTCGCGAGGTCGCCGTCGACCCCGGGGAGCTTCAGTAACGCCGTGACCGACGCGTTGTTGACGTCGACCAGTCCCGCGTCGGTCGAGTCCGCGCGGTCGGGTCGACCGATCCCGATCTCCTCCGCCAGCCTCGGATTGGTGCGGGCCAGCCGCCGCGCCTGCTCGCGGTCGCTGAGTCGAAGATCGCCGGCCTCGATGGCGGCCTGGAGCGGCGAATCGAGCTGGCGCCGATACGCCGGCGCGATCGAGAACGAGGTCGCGATCGCGCCGACCCAGCCGATGATCAGCAGCCCTCCGGCGAGATCGTCGCTGCCCGGATGGTGGCTGGTGCCGTTGGCGACGAAGCCCGCGATCACGATCAGACACCAGACGATGCCGAGCACGACCCACAGCGCCCGCTTGGCTTTCGCACCCGCGTAGATCGGGGCCCAGGCACCGAACCCAAGGGGGATCAGCGAGATCAGCGGCCACAGCGTGCGCTTGCCGTCGGTGGTTTGGCGTTGAACGCTCATCTCGGCGGCGGATCATGTCAGCCCGCGCGCGGCCGCGTCCGTTGCTAGGCTGCGCGGAGATGGCATTCCGCCTCGACCTCGTTCTTCTGCTCCTCCCCCTTCGGGGGGAATAGCGCGCCGGCGGCCGCACGTAGCCGCGAACCAGCACCGAGAAGAACCGAGTTTCGAGACCAAGGAGTGACATGACCACGCCGCAAGACCCCAACCGAGTACTGATCTTCGACACGACGCTGCGTGACGGCGAGCAATCGCCGGGCATCTCGCTCAACGCATCGGAGAAGCTGGAGATCGCCCAGCAGCTGGCGCGCCTCGGCGTCGACGTGATCGAGGCCGGATTCCCGATTGCCTCGCCGGGCGATTTTGCGGGCGTGCAGGGCATCGCTCGCACCGTCGAAGGACCCGTGATCGCCGCGCTGGCCCGCACCCATGTGGCCGATATCGACGCCGCTTGGGGCGCCGTCAAGGATGCCGAGCGGCCGAGGATCCACACGTTCATCTCGACCTCCGACATCCACATCGTCCATCAGCTGCAGACAACCCGTGAGGACGTCAAGGGTCAGGCGCGGGCGGCCGTCGCCCACGCCAAGCAATACGTCGATGACGTCGAGTTCTCGCCGATGGACGCGACCCGCGCCGATCACGAGTTCACCGCCGAGGTGATCCAGATCGCGCTCGACGAGGGCGCCACCACGATCAACATCCCCGACACCGTCGGCTACGCGATGCCGCAGGAGTACGCGGCCTTTCTGACCGATCTGTACGAGCTCGTCCCCGGGCTGAGCGACGTCGTGCTGTCCGTGCACTGCCACGACGATCTCGGTCTGGCGGTCGCCAACTCGTTGGCGGGGATCCAGGCCGGCGCCCGGCAGGTCGAGTGCGCGGTCAACGGCATCGGCGAGCGTGCGGGCAATGCCTCGATCGAGGAGATCATCATGCTGCTGCACACGCGCCAAGCGGATGTCGGCTACCACACGGGCGCGGTCACGCGTGAGATCGCGCGGACGTCGCGGCTGGTATCGCGGCTGACCGGCTACCCGGTCCAGCCCAACAAGGCGATCGTCGGCCGCAACGCCTTCGCGCACGAGTCCGGGATCCACCAGGACGGCGTGCTGAAGGAGCGCTCGACCTACGAGATCATGGACGCGACGACGGTCGGGCTGGAGGCCAACTCGATCGTGCTCGGCAAGCACTCGGGCCGCCATGCCCTGGCCCAGGCGATGTCTGAGCTGGGCATCGAGCTCCAGGGTCAGGCGCTGAACACCGCGTTCAAGCGCTTCAAGGAGATCGCCGACAAGAAGAAGCAGGTCACGGCGATGGACCTCGAGGCGCTGGTCGCCGATGAGCTGCGCTCCGAGATCGCCGGTTACCAGTTGCAGTGGTTCGAGGTCGAGGCCTCCTCACGGCGCCCGCCGCACGCCAAGGTGGGCGTCACCGGTCCTGATGGGGATGAGCTGGTTGGCTCGTTCACCGGCGACGGCCCGGTCGACGCGATCTTCCACGCGATCAATGCCGCCACCGGCGTCGATGCCCGGCTGCGCGAGTTCCGCGTCGACGCGGTCACCGGTGGCCAGGACGCGCTCGGCGAGACCTCGGTGCTGGTCGAGGTCGACGGCGTCACAGGCTCCGGTCAGGGCGTCTCCACCGACATCCTCGAAGCCGGCGGGCTCGCCTACGTGCGGGCGCTGTCCAACGCCGTGCGCCGGCGGGCGATCGCCGACCAGGCGCAGGACGCGCCGGCGCAGGCGCCAGAGCTCGTGCGGGCGCCGTAGGCGTGGACGGTCAGCCGGTCTGACGCTCGCGGACCAGCGTGTCCTCGAGGAACAGCGCCTGGATCCCGGTACCGAGGAATGTCTCGATCGCCTCGGAGGGCGTATTGACGATCGCCTGTCCCTTGATGTTGAAGCTCGTGTTGAGCACGATCTCGCGCCCGGTTCGCCGCCCGAGGGAGACGAGCAGCGTGTGAAAGTCGTGGTTGTCAACGACCGACACGGTCTGTACGCGGGCTGATCCGTCGACGTGGGTCGTCGCGGGGAGCTCGGTCCGGTACTCAGGGCGCACGTTGACGTTGACGTTCATGTACGGCATCTCCGTCCCGGGCGCGCACTCGAAGAACCGGTCCACCTGCTCCAGCGAGACGGCCGGAGCAAATGGCCGGAAGGCCTCGCGCATCTTGACGAGCGCGTTGACCCGATCGCGCATCTCCTGCCGCCCGGGATCGGCGAGGATGCTGCGGTGACCAAGCGCCCGGGGCCCGAACTCCATGCGCCCCCGGTACCAGGCGACGACCTCACCGCCGGCGATCAGCTCCGATGCCGTGTCGCACGTGGCCTGAAGCGACGATAGGGGAGTGATCTCGATCCGATCGGCGAAGCTCTCAAGCGCCGCCTCGACCTCGCGCTGGCTGTATGCAGGTCCGTAGAACGGCGTCGGCGAGCGATGGTTGGCGACCTCGCCGGCGATCGCGGCGCGCTGCAGCGCGGCTCCGAGCGCCGTCCCGTCATCGGCGGCCGCCGGCTGCACGTAGATCTCGTCGAAGATTCCCGCCTCGATCAATCGGGCGTTGGCCGTGGTGTTGAGCGCGACCCCGCCCGCCAGCGCCAGTCGACCGATTGATGATTCCCTGCCCCAGTGCCCGCATAGATGGAGGATCGCCCGGTCCAGGCAGGCCTGGAGCGCGGCCGCCGCGTCCTCGTGATCGGCCGTGATCTCGGCATCGGGCGCCCGCGGCGCGATCAGGTGAGCGGTCAGGTGCTGGCGCGCGGCCTGGTGGCGCTCGCGCTCGTCCCGGGTCTGGTTGAGCCTCAGCAGCGGGATCGTCCAGCCGCCATCGCCGCGCAGCTTCACCGTCTCGTCGAAGAACGGCCGGAAGCGCTCGGGATCCCCGTACGGCGCGAGCCCCATCACCTTGTACTCGTCGGAGTTGAAGTCGAAGCCCAGGTGGAGGGTGACAACGGAGTAGAGGATGCCGATCGAGTCGGCCGCGGAGATCCGTTGCAACGGATCGAGCCGGCCCTCCGCCGCGCGGTAGACCGTAGCGCCGTGCCCTTCTCCCATCCCATCGACGACGATCACCAGGCACTCGTCCCAGCCGGACGTGAAGTACGCGGACGCCGCGTGGGCGAGGTGATGGTCGACGTGCCGGATGCGTTCGGCGGGGATCTCCGGCAACGCGGCGTGGACCCGCGACTGAAACGCCCCACGCGAGAGCACGGTTCGGTACAGCTCCTCGGATACGGGGTCAAGTGCGTACAGCGTCCGGTAGGGCTCGTAGTCGAAACCGTGAACGACCTCGTCCAGCTCCTCGAGCGCCAAGCCGGCTTGGCCCAGACACGTTTCGATCGCTCCGGCCGGGAAGTCACCGGTGTGCTTGCGCCGGCTGATGCGCTCCTCGGCGACTCCGGCGACGAACTCGCCGTCGATAATCAGGGCAGCCGCGGAGTCGTGGCCCTGGGTGATGCGGTACTCGCGCTCGTCGAGCCCCGGCCAGTGTCGGCGCTTGAAGGCGACGGTTCCGTCGATCCCGCTGATCCCGAGGATGTTCAAACCGGAGCACCGAGGTCGACTTCGAGATCCTGGATCCACCACTCTCCGTCGAGCCTGGTGAGCAGGGCCCGGCCGGATGCGATCGCACCGAGGAGCTGCACGTCGCGGGAGTGGGCGAGGGCGAGCGGGCCGGCATAGCGCAGCGCGCAGCGTCGACTTGACAACGCTTGCAGCAGCCGCGGCTCAATCCGGCCCCGGACGGCGACGGTGCCGCTTGCCCACGCGTCGTACAGGAGATGGTCCAGCACCCTGCCAACGTCCCGGTCCGCTGCGGCCACCTGGAGGACCTGGGAAACACCTCGGGGTGCAAACAAGTAGACATACCAGCCGAGCACGCGGCCACCCGGCTCGCGAACCAGGTGAGCGACCGGCGTCCCCAGTCCGCCCACCGCGTCCAGCTGATCGAAGAGCCACGACACGAAGCGCTCATCGTAATCGAGGTGCAGCCGGACGTGGTCACCGATGAGCGGCAGGTGCTCCACCAACCCCCGGGACGTCAGCGGTTGCGCACTGGTGTCCGGTGCCGGAGGCGGCGACACGAGCCCGATCCGTCTCGTCGCGGCAGCGTCGAGGGCTCCGAGCAGCCGGCCTGCCCGCGGCCGCGGCCATGCCTTCCGTCGCTCCCGCAGATACCACTCCGCGGACCCCAGCGGGCGCAGGACACGAAGCCACTCGATGCAGGCTGCATGAACCATCTCACCGCCGCAAAGTGTCCAGATCTGCCGCATCTGATCGCTCGCCGTGTCGGTGATCGTGAGCGCCTGCACACCACCGAGATACGCCCGCAACAGCAGCGCCCCGACCGCGCGGTGGCGAGCAGCCGGGTGGGCCACGAGCTGACCCGCGCAGGCGATCTTGATCAGGCGCCCGTCGAACCGGGCGCGGCGGACGCTGGAACCCTGAAAGGCGACGATCGCGCCGTCCTCGTCGAGGTGGACGAGCGATGGAATCTCGGGATCGGCCCACGGCTGATCGAGCAGCACGCGCTCGAAGTACGGCGCCAGTCCGGGCGCCGGCGTGGACCGACCCGAACGTGCGACGAGCTCGTAGAGCTGGGCGACCTCGGGCAGATCCGCGCGCTCCAGGGGACGGATCAGGCTCACGTTCTCAGGCGGCCGTCCACCGCTGCGGGTGGCTCGCGCTCGAGCGCCAGGCGCTCGATCAGCGCCGCGATCCGCTCGACGGTCCGTAGGCCCTCGATGTCCAGTCCATCGAGCGGGATCGTCAGATCGAACTCCTGCTCGACTTCGAACAGGAGCGTCACCAGAGCGAGCGAGTCGAGCAGCCCGGCGTCGATGATATCCGTCGTCGACGAAGGCACCTCGACATTCAGGGCCTCGCGGAAGATGCGGTCGATGCGATCGATCGTGGTCATGCTCGCTCCGGCTCGACGACCTCAGCGCTGAACAGCTCCCGCACCAGCCGCCGATCGATCTTGCCGTTGACATTCTTGGGCAACGCGCCCATCGACTTCCACCGGGACGGCAGCATATAGCTCGGCAGCGACGAGCTGAGCTGAGCTCTGAGCGCGGGCGGGCGGACGTCGGCTCCCGCCGCGGGGGCAAACGCGCAGCAGATCACGGTTCCCTCAAAGCCGGCCGAGTCGACGCCGACGACGGCGCATTCAGCGACCTCCGGACGAGTGTTGATCGCCGCCTCGATTTCGCCGAGCTCGATGCGGTAGCCCCGGCTCTTGATCTGCGAGTCCGTGCGGCCCAGGAAATAGAACTGGCCGTCGCTGTCCAACCGGGCCAGGTCCCCGGTGCGGTAGATCCGCTCGTCCGCGTGTCCGGGGCGAGGGTCGGGGACGAACACCGAGCGCGTCTTGGCCTGATCACGCCAGTAGCCGGGACTCACGCCCGCGCCGCCGATCGCCAGCTCGCCGACCTCACCCGCGGCCACCGGCTCCGAGCGCTCGCCCAGGACGAGGAGCTCCTCGCCGGCGCACGGCTGGCCGATCGGGATCGGCGCCGTCTCGTCGGCCGGGATCGAGGGGACGGTGTAAAAGCTTGAGGCGATCGTCGCCTCGGTTGGGCCGTAGAGATTCGTGAACCGGGCCTGGCGGACGCGGCGCATCCAATGGGCGAGCACCGGTGTGGGCAGCACCTCGCCGCACCACAAGACGCGCTCCAGTGTCGGAAATCCGTCCTCTGGGACGGCACCGAGCTTTGCCATGTAGGTCATCGTCGACGGTACGCAGAACCACTGCGTCAGCCGGCTGGTGGAGATGAACGCCGCCAGCTGTTGTGGCAACAGCGTATGCGGCGGTACGAGGTGAAGCTCCGCGCCGGCACGAAAGGTGGCGTAGATGTCGAACGTCGAAAGGTCGAAGTGCAGCGGCGGGTGGCCGGAGATCCGATCACCGGGCCGAGTCCCGAAGTACCCGACCGCCCAGTCCACGAACGCCGAGACATTGGCGTGGGTGATGACGACCCCCTTGGGCTCGCCCGTCGAGCCCGACGTGAACAGCAGGTGGGCGGCGTCGCTGCCGGCGCCGGGAACGACGGGCGGGGCCTGCGCCTGACGCGCGATCTCCTCGGGACCGAAGACGCACCGGATCGCGCCGATCGCGTTGACATCGAGCCCGCCGATCGGGAGGTCTGCCGTCACCGCCCCCGCCACCCGCAGCTCCTCGAGTAGCCCGGCCGCGGATCCCTGGAGGAGCACCACCGCGGGATCTGCCGATCGCACGATCCGGGCCACCCGGGCCGCGGGACTGGCGACGTCGAGCGGCACGTACGCGCATCCGGCCTTGAGCGCGGCGACCATCGCGATGATCGCCGCCGGCGATTTCTCGACCAGCAGACAGACACGATCGCCGCGTCCACATCCGGTCTGCACGAGCATCTGCGCCAGCCGGTTGCTGGCCCGCTCAAGCTCGGCGTAGGTGAGCCGCTCCGGTCCCATCACCAGCGCGACGGCGTCGCCCGCGCGCTCGGCTTGGTCGGTCACGTATTCCTGCAGCAGCCCTCTCAACGGTGCGACTCCTGGGCGGCCCGAAAGGCGGCCCCGATGTGGTGAAGCTCCTCTTCTGACCCTGGGATATCGAGGATGAAGGTGCGGAAGCCGAGATCCATGTAGCGCCTCAGCTCGGCGGCGACGCGGCGGTGATCCCCGACCAGGTACGGACAGAACGTCTTGTAGTTGTTGAACGGACCGAGCCAGTAGGGGTTGTTCTCCGACGCGGCATCGTGGGCGAGCTCGGAAAGCTGGCGATGCCATTGCGAGTCTGAGACCCGCATCGCGAAGTGATGCGCGATCTGTCCCTGCCGGTCCTCGGGAAAGCGCTCATAGGCGACACGCCATGCCTCTTCTGAATCCTCGCGGGTCACGATCCCGATTCGCATTCCAGACTCGATCACGTCCTTGACCTGCTCCTCCTCCTGTCCAGAGGGTCGCGGGTACTTGACGGCGATTGCCCCCACTGCACGCGCCGCCGCCAGCCCCGCCGGCGAGGAACCGGAGATCGTGATCCCGGGGACGCACGCTGCGGGCACCGGCGGATGCAGGCGGAGATTGGTGACGCTGTAGTACCGGCCCTCGAAGCTCACCGGGTCGGGACCGCCGACCAGCTGCTGGATGATCTCGATGTACTCGACCGCACGGTCGTAGCGCTCGTCGTGCGGAGTGTCATCGCCCAAGGCGATCAGGTCGTTACGAAAGCCCCCGGCGACAACGTTCAGGTAAGTGCGCCGCCCGTACAGATGGGCAAGGCTCGCAACCATCTTGGCCACACTGTACGGGTGCATGTACACCGATTGCACGGCAACGAGCGGGCACAGGCGTTCAGTGGCCTGGATGATCATCTGGGCGACCAGCCACGGATCGAGGATCCCGTTGTCGGTGTAGACGAGCGTGCCCTCGCAACCCGCCGCCTCGCTCCAGCGGGCGACGTCGGCGACCAATCCCGGATACCGCGAACGCTCGACGTCCCTTGACTGTGGACAGGTCGAAAAGACCTTGATCGACGATGGCATGCCAGGGGACACTCGGACATCCATAGTAAGTCGCGCGGGCCTCAGAGCAAGTAGCGTTCAACTGCGAGTCACGAGACAGTCGCCGATCTGGTGCCGGTGACGCTCGGTCGGGGACCGCCGCGAGCGTGTCAGTCGTCGTCGCCGGAGCCGCCGGCGAGCTGTTCCCAGAAATCGGCGGAGGTGCTCGCGTAGCGGGCGCCGAGCTTCAGCGTCGCCAGCGTGTGCGGGCCGACGTTGGCGGCCAGCTGGCGACGCTTGGCCGCCAGCTCTCGCGCGCGCGCCCGGTGTGCCCTCGCCTGGCGCTCGGCCAACCGGCTGACGTCGTCGGGTTCGGCGAGGTCGGCGAAGAAGAGCTTCAGCAGCCCGGGGTCACGGGCCTCGGTCCGACCGGTCTCTGGCTCGGCGAACCACATCGCCAGGGCGGCACGACCGGCCTCGGTCATCGAGTAGGTCCTCCGCTTGCGCCCGCTGGGCTCGGTCGTCTCCTCGAGCAATCCCGCCTCGGCCAGCTTGCGCGGCTCGGCGTAGAGCTGGGAATGGGGGAACACCCAAAAGCTGCCGACTGTGGCGGCAACCCGCCGCTCGAGCTGATAGCTGGTGGTCGGCCCGAACAGCGCCACCATCCCGAGCACGAGATGGCCAGTCGGGGTCAGTGCGCGCACATCAGTGGAGTGATCGTCACTCTGGGCGTGTATGGGATGGACCCCCTTTCTGCTAGAAAATGGAGTTATGAGTGGGGATGCTAGTGCCCCGCGGGCCAGGAAGCTCATGCAGGCGCCCCCGTCCCAGCGAAACGGGCGACCGTCACCCCGCGTCGGCGGGTCACGCTGGGCAGGTCAGCGTCGCCGGTCGTCGGCCGCGAGCCGCAGGCCCTGTCGATACGAGGCGGCGAGCACGCGGATCCGGGGCTCCGCATCCATGAAGTTCGAGCCCATCGCCGCCGCGCACTCGGCGCTGGGAGCGATCGTCCGGACCCTGGCACCGCGCCCGCGCAGCGCCAGCGCTTCGACCGACGCGGCCGTCCGCGCGACATTGCGGATCATCGCCAGCAGGGCATGACTACCGCCGAGGCTCGCGGTCGGGTTCAGGCACAGCACCTGTGTGTCGCGGCCGGCGGGGGCGGCATCGAGGTTGGTGGGGCTCCAGACGCCGCCGTCGACATACTCGCGGCCACCGATCGTGACGGGTTCGAACAGCCACGGGACGGTGCATGACGCCGTGACCGCAGCGGCGACGGTGGCATCCGGCGCGCCCGGGCGGCCGAACACGACCCGGTGACCCGAACTCCGGTCGACCGCGGTGACCCGCAGCCGTCCGTCGAACCGGGCCTCTGACGCCGCGACCTGCGCGTGCAGCGACGCCAGCGTCTCGACCGGCCGCGGCAGCGTGCGCAACAGCAGCGAGCGCACCAGCGCGCCTCCCGGAGCGGACACCCCGAGCGCCAGCGGCGCAAACGCCGAACTGGCGGCGATCGCGGTCTGGCCGGCGCGGCGGATCGCGACGGCGCCGGCCCTCGCCAGCCCGCGCGCAGGCCCGCTTGACCCGACCTCGAGTTCGGCGGTGACCGACGACGGCCGTCGCGGCGAGTTGCCCGCGACCAGATGCGCCGCCACGATCGAGCCCGCGGAGGTGCCGACGAACGACTCGCACTGGCGCAGGTCCACCCCCGCTCCGTCCTCGATCCCGGCCAGCACCCCCATCATCCACGCCTCGCCGAGCACGCCGCCCCCACCGAGGACGAGGACGTCGGGGCGGGTGCGCATCTCGGCGGAGGCTAGATGGTGCGGTTCCCGCGTTTCGTAGGCCACAACCGCCACGGGCGGTCGCATGGGATATTGCTTGCGGGAGGTGGAAGCGATCGCCCACGCCTGGCCGCGGGACCACGGCGACCACGGGCCGCCACCGCAGGCGATACAACCGTACGTGATAACGTACAGGCGCGATGGCGATCGCCGACTCACCACCCGTCCTCGGCGCCCGCGTGCGCGCGCTGCGCGAGGCGATGGACCTGTCGCTGCGCGATCTGGCTGAACGCAGTGGCGTCAGCGCGCCGATGCTGTCGCAGGTGGAGCGCGGCGAGACGAGCCCCACGCTGCAGGTGGCGACGCGGATCGCGCACGGGCTGGAGCTGCGGCTGTCGCAGCTGCTGCGACTCGACGAGCAGAGTTCGGTGACGATCGTGCGATCCGACGAGCGGCGCGTCGGTCCGGCGACCAAGTCCGGCCACAGCTACGAGGTGCTGACCCCTCCGCTGCCGGGCCAGCGTGCCGAGCTGTCTCGTCATACGCTCGCGCCAGGCGCCGTCACCGGTGGCCCCGGCGACCCGCCGATGCACGAGCCCGGCAGCCGCGAGACGGCGCTCGTCGCCCAGGGCACCGTGATCCTGCACTGCGACGGCGCCGCCGATCAACTGCACGCCGGCGACTGCGTGACGTTCGACGCCGATCTGCCACACCACTTCGAGAACCCCGCCGACGCCGAGGCCGTACTGCTCGCGGTCGTCAGCGCCGGCCTGAGACGGAGCTAGGACATCCATGCCCAACAGCCTGTTCGACAAGATCTGGGAGACCCATGAGGTCGCGCCAGGTCTGATCTACATCGACCTGCACCTCGTCCACGAGGTCACCAGCCCGCAGGCGTTCGACGGGCTGCGTCTGGCCGGCCGCGCGGTCCGGCGCCCTGACCGCACGCTGGCGACCGCCGATCACAACACGCCGACCGACGGTACGCCGGTCGCCGCCAAGATCAAGGACGAGCTGTCCCGCGTCCAGGTGCAGACGCTCGAGCGCAACTGCGCCGAGTTCGGGATCCCGGTGTACTCACTGGGTTCGGAGCGCCAGGGGATCGTGCACGTGATCGGCCCCGAGCTCGGGGTCACGCAACCGGGGATGACGATCGTCTGCGGTGACAGCCACACGGCGACGCACGGCGCGTTCGGGGCGCTGGCGTTCGGGATCGGTACCTCCGAGGTCGAGCACGTGCTCGCGACCCAGTGCATGGTCCAGTCCAAGCCCAAGTCGATGCGGATCTCCTACGAGGGCGAGCTCGGCTTCGGCGTGACCGCCAAGGATCTGATCCTGGCGACGATCGGACAGATCGGCGTCGCCGGTGCGACCGGCCACGTCGTCGAGTACGCCGGGCCCGCGATTGAGGCGCTGAACATGGAGGGCCGGATGACCGTCTGCAACATGACGATCGAGGCCGGCGGCCGGGGCGGGATGATCGCGCCGGACCAGACCACGTTCGACTACGTGATCGGGCGCGCGGCGGCGCCGTCGGCGGTGCCCGACTCCTGGCGCGAGCTGCGCACCGATCCGGACGCGAGCTTCGACACCGAGATCACCGTCGACGCGTCGGCGATCAGCCCGATGGTCACCTGGGGGACCAACCCGGAGATGGTCGTCGGCGTCACCGACGCGGTGCCCGAGCCGCAGTCCGAGCAGGATGAGCGGGCGCTGCACTACATGGGCCTGGATGGCGGCACGCCGATCGAGGAGATCACCCTCGACCGCGTGTTCATCGGCTCATGCACGAACTCGCGGATCGGCGACCTGCGGGCCGCCGCGAGCATGGTCGGCGGGCGCAAGGTCGCCGACGGCGTCTACGCGATGGTCGTGCCGGGCTCCCAACAGGTCAAGGCCGAGGCCGAGGCCGAAGGCCTGCACGAGGTGTTCCGCCGGGCCGGCTTTGACTGGCGCGAGGCCGGCTGCTCGATGTGCCTGGGGATGAACCCGGACATCGCCGCGCCGGGCGAGCGGGTCGCCTCGACCTCGAACCGCAACTTCGAAGGCCGGCAGGGCCGCGGCGCGCGCTCGCACCTGGTCTCGCCCCAGATGGCCGCCGCGGCCGCGATCGAGGGCCGGTTCGTCGATATCCGCGAATGGGAGGCAACGAAATGAAGGCGATCGAGACGATCACCGGACCCGTCAGCGTGCTGAACCGCGACGACGTCGATACCGATCAGATCATGCCCAAGCAGTTCCTCAAGCGCGTCGAGCGGACCGGTTTCGGCGAGTTCCTGTTCTACGACTGGGCCAAGGAACCCGGCTGGGATCTGCCGCGCAACCCGATCCTCGTGTCCGGGCGCAACTTCGGCTGCGGCTCCAGCCGCGAGCATGCGCCGTGGGGGCTTCAGGACTACGGCTTTCAGACGATCATCGCGCCGAGCTTCGGCGACATCTTTCGCTCCAACTGCACCAAGATCGGGCTGCTGCCGGTGGTCCTCCCCGAGGACGCCTGCGCCTCGATCCGTGAGGCGGGGGAGGCCCAGGTCGACCTCGCCGCCCAGGAGGTGCGCTGGGTGGGCGGGGACGGTGTCCAACGGGCGAGCTTCGAGATCGATCCCGAGATCAGGCACCGGCTGCTCAACGGCCTCGACGACATCGCGATGACGTTGCAGCAGGACGCCGCGATCGCCTCCTACGAGCATGACCGGGAGCGCTCACGGTGGGTGGGACCCGATACCACCGCGTTGTGAGCGGCATGGCAACGACGGCGTTCTCGGCCCACGCGCCGCAGTACACCGCCCTGCGACGGCGGCTGGTCCCCGGTTACGACGCGTTCTACGGGGCGGTCCTCGATGTCCTGAAGCTGAGTCGGCGGCCGCCTCGGCGGGTGCTGGACCTCGGCGCCGGCACCGGCCTGTTGAGCGCCGCGGTGCTCAGGGCCTTCCCGGGTGTCTCGATCGAACTGCTCGACGGTTCTGCGCCGATGCTCGCCGAGGCCGCTGAGCGGCTCGGCGGCGCGGTCACAGCCGTGCACGTCGCCGACATGGCCGACCCACTCCCGGGCGGGCCGTTCGACGCGATCGTCTCGGCGCTCGCGATCCACCACCTGGATCACGCCGACAAGCGCCGTCTGTTCTCGCGGGCCCATCAGGCGCTGGTCGCCGGCGGCGTGTTCGTCAACGCCGAGCAGGTGGCCGGGCCGACCGACGAGTTGACGACGATCTACACGGCGATCTGGGAGCGTGACTGCCGCGCGCTCGGCGCGACCGATGCGGAGCTCGACGACGCCCATCAGCGGATGCGCCACGATCGCTGCGCCGACGTCGAGTCGCAGCTGAGGTGGATGCGAGCCGCTGGCTTCACCGCCGCCGACTGCGTCTACAAGTCGTGGCGGCAAGCGGTCCTGGCCGGATTCAAGGAGGCACGATGAGCAGCTCGCGCGACTGGGACGCGACCACCTACGACCGCGTCTCGGCTCCCCAACAGCTGTGGGCCGCCGAGCAGCTGGACGGACTCGCGCTGCGCGGCGACGAGGTCGTGCTCGACGCCGGCTGTGGCTCGGGCAAGGTGACGCTGGAGCTGGCCGCGCGGGTCCCGAACGGACGCGTGTACGCGGTCGACGCGGCACCATCGATGGTGGAGCATGCGCGGCAGGCGCTCGGCGACCGCGCCACCGTGTCCTGCCAGGACCTCGTGGAGCTCGAGCTCCCTGAGCCGGTCGATCTCGTCTTTTCCAACGCCACCTTCCATTGGATCCAGGATCACGACGCGCTGTTTACCGCGCTGTATCGCAACCTGAAGCCTGGTGCCCGCCTACTGGCGCAGTGCGGCGGCCAGGGCAACGTCGACCGGTTCCGCAAGCTCGCCGACGAGGTGGCGTTCTCGGACCGCTGGGCGCGGTACTTCGACGGCTGGGCCGGCGTCTGGAACTACGCGACCGCCGAGGAGACCGCGCAACGCTTGGAGCGGGCCGGCTTCACCGACGTCAGCACGTGGTTGCAAGACCGCCCGACCGAGCTGGCCGATGGACGGGCGTTCGTCTCGACCGTTTGCCTGGTCAGGCACCTGGACCGGGTCCCCGTCGAGCGCCGCGACGCGTTCGTCGACGACGTCCTGGCGCGCTATGGGGAGCCGGTCGTGCTCGACTACGTGCGGCTCAACATGACCGCGACCCGCAACTGAGCGCGCGCTCAGCCGTCGTTGAACGTGGTTTGGATGTCGATCAGGTCCACCTTGGAGCGGGTGGTGGCGAACTGGGTTGTCGGGCTCGCGCCGGGCGTGCCCTGGTTGAGCGCATAGCCGCCGGGAAACTTCTTCAGCGCATGCCCGTACGCGCGCTTCAGCTGAGCGACGGTGCTGCCGGGATGGATGCCCTTCGAGGTGTGGAGTTTGGTGGCGAAGCCGAACACGCCGTCAGCGAGGTCGCGTTTGTTGTTGGTGTCGAAGTCCACATTGACGACGTCGTCGTCGTTCTTGGCGTCGTAGTCATATTCGGCGACTTTGGCGCCGACGTGGATCGTGTGCGACGGCTTGCCGAGCTTGCGCACGACCTTCGCGGGCGTCAGCCCGAGCGAGATGCCGCCGATCGACTTGTAAAGCACGATTTTGCTGCCCAGGCCGGCGGCGTGGGCGACCGGTGCGGGGGTGCGTGCGGCGGCTGCCGCGGGAACCAGGGCCAGCGCTCCGAGGGCCGCGGGGATGAGGATCTTGGTCGCTTTCATGTGTAACAACCTAGCCCATCGCGCCGCAATCCGGCGTAGTGCGCAACGCGACTCGTGGCGCGAAACGCAACTGTCGCTTGCGCTTCCCGTTCGGCCACGGCGCGCGCCGATCCGCTAGCTTGGCGCCGCGATGAGCAAGCGAATCGTGACCTTGCCCGGCGACGGGATCGGGCCCGAGATCATGCCTGCTGCGATCGAGGTGCTGAACGCCGTCGGCGCGGACTTCGACTATGAGGAGCACGTGTTCGGCGGCGCGTCGATCGATGCCCACGGAACTGCGCTGACCGACGAGACGATCGCCGCCTGCCAGGCCGCGGACGCCGTCCTGCTGGCGGCCGTCGGCGGGCCCAAGTGGGACACGACGGACCCGTCCAAGCCGCGTCCCGAGCAGGGTCTGCTGGGCTTGCGCCAACGCCTCGGCCTGTTCGCCAACCTGCGCCCGGTCAGGCCGCTGCCGGCGCTGTATGACTCAAGCCCGCTGCGGCGGGAGGTGATCGAGGGCACCGATCTGCTGGTCGTGCGCGAGCTCACGGGCGGGATCTACTTCGGCGAAAAGACGCGAACGGCGGACTCGGCGTCGGACAACTGCCGGTACACGCGCGCCGAGATCGAGCGGATCGCGCGCGTCGCGTTCGGCGCGGCGAAGGCGCGCGTGACCAGCGTCGACAAGGCCAACGTGCTGGAGACCAGCCGGCTGTGGCGCGAGGTCGTGCGCGAGCTGCACGCGGCGGAGTTCGCGAACATCGAGCTCGAGCACGTACTCGTCGACAACGCCGCGATGATGCTCGTGTCATCGCCGCGCCACTTCGAGGTAATCGTCACCGAGAACATGTTCGGTGACATCCTGTCCGACGAGGCGGCGATGCTGACCGGATCGATCGGCATGCTGCCGAGCGCCTCGCTCGGATCGCAACTTGCGCCGACCGATCCGGACGCCACTCCGGGCGTGTTCGAGCCGGTGCACGGGTCGGCGCCCGACATCGCGGGCGAGGGCGTGGCCAACCCGCTGGCGATGCTGCTGTCCGCGGCGCTGATGCTGCGCTATGGGTTTGGCCTGGAAACCGAGGCCGCGGCGATAGAATCGGCGGTTGACGGCGCGCTTGCCGACGGACTGCGGACGCGCGACCTGGGCGGGACGGCGGGCACCGCCGAGGCTACTCGGGCCGTCCTGCAGCGGTTGTGAGCGAGGCGGCGGCGAGGCCGTCGCACCCGGATACACACAAAGGAGCAGTCGTGGAACAAGTCGACCTCATCTGGCACAACGGAGAGCTCGTTGCCTGGGAGGACGCCACGGTTCACGTACTGACGCATGGCCTGCACTACGGCACCGGCGTGTTCGAGGGCGAGCGCTGCTACGCGACCGCCGCCGGCCCCGCGATCTTCCGCCACCGCGACCATCTCAAGCGGCTGCTGGCGTCCGCCGAGCTGTACTACATGCCGGTCCCGTACACGCTCGAGGAGCTCCGCACCGCGACCCATGAGCTGATCGCGCGCAACGGCCTCAGCGAGTGTTACGTCCGCCCGATCATCTATCGCGGCTACGGGCAGATGGGACTGAACCCGCTCGACTGCGAGGTCTCGGTCTCGATCGCGGTCTGGCCGTGGGGCGCCTACCTCGGCGAGGAGGCCGCGCTGCGCGGGATCCGCGCGAAGGTCTCCAGCTGGCGGCGGATCTCGTCGGACTCGCTGATCCCGCACGCGAAGGCCTCCGGCCAGTACCTCAACAGCGTGCTGGCCAAGGTCGAGGCGACCAAGGCCGGCTACGAGGAAGCGATCCTGCTCGACTCCCAGGGGTTCGTGTCCGAAGGCACCGGCGAGAACATCTTCATGGTCCGCGACGGAGTCCTCTACACGCCGCCGCAGACGGCGAGCATCCTCGACGGGATCAACCGCAAGTCGATCATCACGATCGCCGGCGATCTCGGCTACGCGGTGATCGAGCGCAACCTCGCGCGGGCCGAGCTGTACCTGGCCGACGAGGTGTTCCTGTCCGGCACCGCGGCCGAGCTCGTGCCGATCCGCGAGCTCGATGACCACAGGGTCGGCGAGGGCGTCTCCGGGCCAATCACGCGTGAGATCCAGAGCGTGTTCGTCGACGCCCTGCACGGCCGTGTCGACCGCTATCGCGAGTGGCTCGACGTCGTCGAGGTGCCGTCGCAGACCGCAGCGCCGAGTTAGCAATGACACGGATCGAGCTGTACGACACCACCCTGCGCGATGGCATGCAGGGTGAGGGGATGTCGCTGTCGGCCGGCGAGAAGCTGCGCGTCGCGCACCGGCTCGACGAGCTCGGGATCGACGTGATCGAGGCCGGCTTCCCGAGCTCGAACCCGAAGGAACTCGAGCTGTTCGAGCTGCTCTCGCGTGAGCGCTTCGAGCACGCCGAGATCGCCGCCTTCGGAATGACCCGCCGGCGGGACCTGGCGGCGCACGACGACCCGGCGCTGCGGGTGCTGGCCGACTGCTTTGCCCGGGTCTGCACGCTCGTCGGCAAGACCTGGGGCCTGCATCTGGAGAAGGTCGTCAAGGTCGACCGCTCCGAGAACCTGCGGATGATCGCTGAGTCGGTCGCGTTCCTGGTCGTTGCCGGCAAGCGCGTGATCTACGACGCTGAGCACTTCTTCGACGGCTACGCCGATAACCCCGAGTACGCGCTGGCCTGTCTCCGTGCCGCCGTGCGAGCCGGGGCCGACACCGTCGTTTGCTGCGACACGAACGGCGGCACGCTGCCCGACGGGATCACAGCGGCGATGAACACGGTGATCGCGGGGCTGCCACCGACCGTGCGGGTGTCGATCCACACCCATGACGATGCCGGCTGTGCCGTCGCCAACTCGATCGCGGCGGTCGTGGCCGGGGCGACCCAGGTCCAGGGGACGATGAACGGCTACGGCGAGCGTTGCGGTAACGCGAACCTGAACTCGATCATCCCGAACCTGCAGCTCAAACTGGGCTACGAATGCGTCTCAGACCGCCAGCTGGCATCGCTGACGCCGACCGCGCACTTCTTCGCCGAGCTGCTCAACCTCACCCCGAACGCCGATCAGCCGTACGTCGGGCGCAACGCGTTCGCGCATAAGGGGGGGATGCACGTGGCGGGAGTCGTCGCGGACCCGTCGACCTTCGAGCACATCGATCCGACGATCGTCGGCAACGCCCGCGAGGTGCTGGTGTCCGAGCTGTCGGGCCGGGGGACCGTGCACACGCGCGCCGCGGAGGCCGGGATCGAGATCGACGACGCGCTCGCGACGCGGGTCGTCGAGCGCGTCAAGGAGCTCGAGCACCGTGGCTATCACTACGAGGCCGCGGACGGGTCGTTCGAGTTGCTGTTACGCAAGGAGACGGGCGAGTACCAGCCCCTGTTCCGGCTCGAAGCGTGGCGGTGCATCGTCGAGAAGCGCTCAGACGGCCGGGTCGAGACCGAGGCGACGATCAAAATCTGGGTCGGCGGCGAGCGCTACGTCCGCACCGCCGAGGGCAACGGACCGGTGCACGCATTGGACCGCGCGCTGCGCGAGGCGCTCGTCGAGATCCACCCGCAGCTGCGCGAGATCGAGCTCGTCAACTTCAAGGTGCGGATCCTGGACGAGACGAAGGGCACCGACGCGGTCACGCGGGTGCTGCTCGATGCCTCCGACGGCGATCGTGTGTGGGGCTCGATCGGCGTCTCGGAGAATGTGATCGAGTCCTCCTGGGAGGCGCTCGTGGACTCGCTTGAGTTCGGGATGCAGCCGGGGCGGCGGATCGCGGTCGCGCCTGCCAGCGAGAGCACGCAACGCACGTGATCGAGGTTCCGCTGCAGCCGATCCCGATGGCTCAGCCGGTGATCGGGCCCGAGGAGGAGGAGGGCGTGCTCAAGGTGCTGCGCTCCGGACGGCTGTCGCTCGGTCCGGTCGTGCCCGAGTTCGAGCAGGCGTTCGCTCAAGCGGTCGGGGCCGAGCACGGAATCGCGGTCTCCAGCGGTACCACCGGGTTGCACCTGGCGCTGCGGGCCGTCGGGGTCGCCGACGGAGACGAGGTGATCACGACGCCGTTCTCGTTCGTCGCCAGCGCCAACGTCGCCGTCTACGAGCGCGCGACGCCGGTGTTCGCCGATATCGACCCGATCACGCTCAACCTCGATCCGGCCGCGGCTGCCGCGGCCGTCACCGACCGCACCGCGGCGCTGCTGCCCGTGCACGTGTTCGGCTACCCGGCCGACATGGTGGCGCTCGAGGCGCTGGAGCTCCCGATCGTCGAGGATGCCTGCGAGGCGCTCGGATCGCAGTATGCCGACGGCGGACCGGTTGGCGGCCGCGGCCACCCGGCGGTGTTCGGGTTCTATCCCAACAAGCAGCTGACGACGGGTGAGGGCGGCATGGTCACGACCGGCGACGCCGCCGTCAAGCAACGGCTGGACTCCGAGCGCAACCAGGGGCGCGCCCCGGACATGGATTGGCTCGACCACGACCGGCTCGGCTTCAACTACCGCCTGTCGGACATCGCCTGCGCGCTCGGGCTGGCGCAGCTGCAGCGCCTCGACGAGCTGCTGGCCGGCCGCGAGCGGGTCGCCGGGCTGTACCGCGAGGCGTTGGCGCCGTTGCCCGAGCTCACACTGCCGTGCGAGGACCACGCCGGCGCCCGCCGCGGCTGGTTCGTCTATGTGATCCAGCTGCCGCGTGGCGTCGACCGCGATGACACCGTGCGGGCGCTGGCTCCGCGCGGCGTCCCGGCCAAGCCCTACTTCCCGGCGATCCATCTGATGACGTTCTACCGATCGCGGTTCGGCCATCGCGAAGGCGAGTTCCCGGTTTGCGAGGACGTCGCCGCCCGCTCGATCGCGCTGCCGTTCTTTCCGGCGATGACCGAAGGGCAGGTTGCCCAGGTGGCCGAGGCGCTGACCGCCGTCCTGAGACCGTGAGCCCGGAAGGTACGGACGCGCCCGATCAGCACGGCCGGATCACCGGGCGCGGCTTTCCGTCTCGTCAGGATGACGCGTTCCGGGCGCTCAACGACTCGATCGGATTCGACTGGCGGCTGGCTCCGTACGACGTCGACCAGTCGATCGCACACGCGACGATGCTCGCCGAGCGCGACATCATCTCCGAGGCCGACCGCGATCAGCTGGTCCGCGGCCTGGAGCAGGTTCGTGGCGAGCTGCGCGACGGCGCGTTCCCGTTCGCCGCCGACGACGAGGACATCCACATGGCGATTGAGCGGCGGCTGACGGAGATCGTCGGCGTCGTCGGCGGCAGGCTGCACACCGCCCGGTCGCGCAACGACCAGGTCGCCACCGACGTCGCGATGTTCGTGCACGCCCACGCCCAGGACGCGCGTGAGCGGATCCGGCGGCTGGCGCGGACGCTGATCGTCACGGCTGAGCGCCACCTGGACTGGCCGATGCCCGGCTACACGCACCTGCAGCGCGCGCAGCCGGTCTACCTGTCGCATCACCTGCTGGCCTACGTGTGGATGCTCGTCCGTGACCGGCAACGCTTTGCGGCCGCCGCGGCGGCGTGCGGCCGGCTGCCGCTCGGCGCGGGCGCGCTGGCGGGCGTCAACTTCGACACCGATCGCCGGGCGGTCGCCACGGCGCTCGGGTTCACCGGCGTGGTGGAGAACTCGATCGACGCTGTCTCGAACCGTGACTTCGTGCTCGACTACCTGTCGGCTGCGGCCACCTGCGCGACACACCTGTCACGGCTCGGGGCCGAGCTGGTGCTGTGGTCCTCGGAGGAGTTCGGGTTCTGTGAGGTGTCCGATACCTGGGCCTCCGGTTCGTCGATCATGCCTCAGAAGAAGAACCCCGACGCGGCCGAGCTGTTGCGCGCCAAGGCGCCGCGCCTGGTCGCCAACCTGTCGGTGCTGCACGGGGTGATGCACGGGCTGCCGCTGACCTACAACAAGGACATGCAGGAGGACAAGGAGCGGCTGTTCGACTCCTGCGACACGCTCGAGCTGTGCCTGGATGCCGCCGACGGCATGATGTCGACACTTACGTTCAGGCGCGAGCGGCTGGCGGCGGCCGCATCGGATCAGTTCCTGGCCGCGACCGACATCGCCGATCTGCTCGTCCGGCGCGGGCTACCGTTCCGTGAGGCCCACGGGGTCGTCGCCGGGCTGGTACGGGTCGCGGTCCAGGGAGGCAAGCGGCTGTCGGAGCTCACGCCGGAAGAGCTGGCCGAGCAGTCGCCGCTGCTCGATGATGCGTTCTACGCGCTGCTGGCCGACGGGGCGTGGCTGGAGGGCAAGGTGTCCGAGGGCGGCACCAGCCTGAGACGCGTGCGCGAGCAGCTGCAGCGCGCGCGTGAGGCGGTTGGCTGAGCCGCGGCCGCGGCGGCCGGCGGGACTGCCGCGGCGTTTCTACGAGCGGCCGGTGGTCGAGGTCGCGCAGGCACTCATCGGCTGCGTCATCGCCCACGGCGAGTGCGCGGGGGTGATCGTCGAGACCGAGGCCTACCACGAGTCCGAGCCGGCCTGTCACGCCCACATCGGGATCACGGCCCGCACCAGCCTGCTGTTCGAGGCGCCGGGGATCGCCTACATCTACCGCTCCTATGGGATCCACGCGCTGCTGAACGTCGTCTGCGAGCCAGCGGGCGTCGGCGCGGGGGTCCTGTTCCGGGCGCTTCAGCCGATTCGCGGCATCGAGCTGATGCGTGTGCGGCGGAGTGGCCTGCCGGACCGGCAGCTGTGCTCAGGCCCCGGCAAGCTCACCCAGGCGCTCGGGATCGAGCTGTCGGAGAACCGGTCAGACCTGCGCACCGGCCCGATCGTGATCTCGCCGCGCCTCGCGGGGTGGCGCGACGTACAGCTCGTCGCCGACCGACGAATCGGGATCACCAAGGCGCCGGAACTGCCGTGGCGCTTCAGCGCGGCGGGCAACCGGTGGGTCTCTCGCCGTCCCGATGCGACGGCGGTGCCGGTCGGCTGACTCAAGACCAGGGCCGGCGGCCTACCCGCCGCCGGCGCCGCCGGTCGTCCCGGTGCCGCCCGCGGGTGTGGTCGGCGTCGGGGTCGTCGTCGGGTTCGTCGGCTGCACTGGCGTGGTCTGCTGCGGCGTGGTCTGCTGCGGCGTCGTCGGCGGCGCGGTCTCGGTCGTTTGCGGAGTCGTCTGCACCGGCGTCGTGGTCTTGGCCGGCGTGGTTTCGGTCTGGGGCGTCGTGGCCGTGCCGGGCGAGTAGTCGTACGTGCTGGTATCGCCGCTGGTCGCGGTCCCAGTGCTTGCGGCGTTCTGCTTCGCCGGGTGCTCCTCGGCGTTGATCTGCAGCGCCGACTCCATATAGGTGCGCCAGATCTCGGCCGGGAATGTGCCGCCGGTGACCGGCCCGCCGTTGAACTGGGTGAGCATCGGCACCAGGCGGTTGGGGAACCCGACCCAGACGGCGGTTGTGAACTGAGGTGTCCAGCCGACGAACCAGGCGTCGCCTTCGTCGGTCGTGGTCCCGGTCTTGCCGACCACGTCGACCCCCTCGATCTGGGCCGACTGGCCGGTGCCGGAGGTCACGACGCCGCGCAGCAGCTCGTGGATCGTCGACGCCACCGAGGCCGGCAGCACACGCTGCAGATGCGGCGTCGCCACCAGCTGGCGCTTGCCGTGGCACTTGGCGAGCGGGCACTGGATGTTGGCGACCCCGATCGGGCCGCGATCCGGCGAGCCGAGCACCGGGTCATAGACGCGGTTGCCGCCGGTGGCGACCGTCTCGTAGGCGTGCGCCATCTCCAGCGGCGAGACACCCACCTTCAGCCCGCCGATGATCATTGCGGGGTTGGTCGAGACCGGCGTGATGATGCCCATACGCTTGGCCATGCGGCTGATCCGCTTGGTCCCGACGCCGGGCGATAGCCCCAGCTGCGTGAACACGCTGTTGTCCGACTGGGCAGTCGCCTCGGCGATCGTGATCGGCCCGCGGTACTCGTTGTCGTAGTTCTTGACGTGGTAGTGCTCCTTGCCGCCGCTGTTGGGGACGATCAGGTTCAGCGGTTTTGAATCGAACACCGAGTCCGGCGTGTAGCCGTGCTGAAGCGCGACCGCGAGCGTGAACACCTTGAACGACGAGCCGGGCTGGCGCTCGCCCAGGGTCGCGAGGTTGAACGGGTACTTCTCGTAGTCCTGGTGGCCGTCGACCAGCGGTCCGCCGACCATCGCCCGGACCTGGCCGGTCGCGTTGTCGATCGAGACCAGCGACGCGGTCGGCTCGTCCGGCCCGGTCGGCAGGTTCTCGGCGACCGCCTGCTCGGCCGCCTGCTGCATCTTCAGATCGATCGTCGTCTTGATCCGCAGCCCGCCGTAGTAGGCGCGAAACGGTCCGACCGCCTTGAGGATCTGCGGGGTCACCCAGCTCGTGAAGTACGGTGCGGCCGCGGGCTCCTGGGGCTGCTCGATCAGCGACGCCTGGTGCGGAACCTTGCGGTGGATCCCGTACTCGTACTGCTGGCGGTCGATGTAGTGCTGGGCGAGCATGTACTGCAGGACGAGGTTGCGCCGCTGCGTGGCGGCGGCCGGGTGGTAGACCGGGTTGAACGCGGTCGGGTTGGCGATCATCCCGGCCAGCAGCGCGGCCTGGTACGGGCGCAGCCGCGACGCGCACGACGGACGGGGTGCATTCGGGGTGCTGTCGCCGCAGCCGCCGGTGCCGACGCCGCCGGTCTCGGCGTCGTAGCCGAGACGACTTCCGAAGTACACCCGCGCGGCCGACTCGACCCCGTAGGCGCCATTGCCGAAGTAGACCGAGTTGAGGTACTCGCGCAGGATCTTCATCTTGCTCCACCGGTGGGTGAGCTGGAACGCCATCGCGGCCTCGCGGACCTTCTCGAGGACCGTCCGGTTGTCCTCTTGCGCCAGCGCGTTCTTGACGAACTGCTCGGTGATCGTCGACGCGCCTTCGGTGGCGTGGCCGGTGACATCGGACAGGAACGCGCGGGCGACGCCCTTCAGGTCGACGCCGGAGTCGTGCCAGAAGCGCTTGTCCTCGACCGAGATGACGGCGTTACGCATGTAGCGCCCGAGCCGGGGATAGCTGTCGATCACGTTGTTGTTGGGCGGCGCGAGCAGCCCGATCGGGCGGCCCATGTCGTCGTACAGGTACGAGTTGTGCTCGGCCCCGAACTCACGCCGGTTCTCGATCTGCGGCAGGTCCGAGGCGACCGCGGTGAGCATCCCGAACAGCGTCGAGACGAGTGCCAGCAGTCCCAGGAAGGCCACGACCGACAGGATCCGCAGCTTCCGCAGCCGCGGCTTGATCGGCCGCCCGGACGCGTCCAGCGGGTAGCGCGACGGTGGCGCCTGGAACGGGATCGGCGCGTCCGGGACCGTGAGCTGCGGCGGGTTGTCGTCGTGGTCGCTCATGCGCTGGCGGGATGCCGATCGGATGCCCAGCCGATCTGGCGGCGCGCGGGGTGGGCGGGTCCAAATCCGGCCGCCTGGTCCGGGCCGGCGGCAACGGTTCCGGAGGGCGGCATCCTCCGTTTCGGACGCCATGGCCATCGGGGCCGGCGCCGCTCGGACGACGACCGAAACTCTAGCATTGGGCTCATGCGAGACCCTCGGTTGACGCGGCCGTGAGCGCCGTGACGTCGCACGCCGGCGAGGCCGCCGAGCAGGCCGCGTGGCTGGCCCGCAACGCCGTCGACTGCCTGCCCGAAGGCGAGCTCACGCGCAAGCTCCAGTCCGGCCGCCGGCTGCGCGTCAAGCTCGGAATCGATCCGACCGCGCCGGACATCCATCTCGGGTTCACGGTCGTGCTGCAGAAGCTCCGTGAGTTCCAGGACCTGGGCCACACGGTCGTGCTGATCGTCGGCG
>Ga0302184_10000094_pt1 | contig 55805 bp, 46 predicted proteins | sample I_Palsa_N3_3_FD_200233 | JGI IMG/M metagenome (GOLD analysis project Ga0302184, IMG submission 200233) | Peat permafrost microbial communities from Stordalen Mire near Abisko, Sweden - I_Palsa_N3_3 | ecosystem: Environmental > Terrestrial > Soil > Palsa > Peat permafrost | place: Sweden...
AGGGTGCCGGACTCGGTGATCGCCGCCGTCGGGCTGCCGGTGGTCATCACCGCGAACGAGCCCTGCGTGCCCACCGTGAAGGTCGCCGAATTGCCACTGGTGATGGCCGGCGCCTGCTGGACGGTGATGGTGAGCGTCTGCTGGACCGAGCCGTACGCGTTCGTGGCCGCCAGCGGCATCGCGTATGTCCCTGGCGTGGTCGGCGTGCCGGACAGGGTGGCCGTGCCGTTCTTATTGTCGGTGAAGGTGACACCGGGCGGCAGGTTGGACTCGCCCCAGCTCGGCGCCGGGTAGCCGCCGGCCTGGACGGTGAAGCTGAACGCCGATCCGGCCGTGGCCGTGGCGCTGTCAGCGCTGGTGAAGGACGGGGCGTCACCCACCACGACCGAGAAGGCCTGGGTCGCGGCGGGGCTCACCCCGTTACTGGCCGTGATATTGAGGCTGGTCGTGCCGGTGGCCGTGCCCGTGCCCGACAGCAGGGCAGTGCCGTTGCCGTTATCGGTGAACGAAAGCCCGGCGGGCAGCGCGCCCGTCTCGCTGATGGCCGGCACCGGTGAGCCGGTGGTGGTGACGGCGGCCGCCCCCGCCGCGTTCAGGGTGAAGAACGCGGTGCTCCCGCTGGTGATGGTCGGGGCGGCGGCCGCGCTCACCGTGATGGTGAGCGACAGCGTGGCCTGGCTGCCGGAGGAGTTGGTGGCCGACAGGGTCACCGGGTAGCTGCCCGTCGCCCCGCTGGCCGCCGTGCCGGAGATGGTAGCGGGGCCGCTGCCGCTGCCGGTGAACGACAGCCCGCTGGGCAGCGTCCCGGACTCGGTGACGGCAGGAGCCGGGTAGCCGGTGGTGGTGACTGTGTAAGTGCCTGCCACGCCGGTGGTGAAGGTGGCCGTGGAGGGGCTGGTGATGCTGGGAGCCTGGGCGTTGGTCAGCGTGAAGTCCTCGCTCGTGCTTCCGGTCGCGTTGGCCGCCGTCAGCACGATCGGGTAGCTGCCCCCGCTGCCGGCTGTGGAGGTGCCAGCCAGGGTGGCCGTGCCGTTGCCGTTGTCGGTGAGGGTGATGCCGGCGGGCAGTGCCCCGGACTCGGTGATCGCCGGCGTCGGGGCGCCGGTGGTGTCCACCGTGAAGCTGAAGGCGGTGCCGACGATGGAGGTGGCCGATGCGGCGCTGGTGATGGCGGGGGGCACGTTCTCCGTCAGCGTCTCGGTGCCCCCGCTGCCGAGGTTCACCCAGCTCGACAGCTCACCGCCGTAGGCCTGGCCGAACGGCGAGCCGTTGACGGTGGTGCCGGGCGGCACGGTCACCGGGACGCTGACCGCCGAGCCCGTGTTGCCGACCGTGACCACGCCGTTCTGCTCGCTGGCGGTCACCGTCGGCGACGAGGCGGCCTGGATCGGCGCCCAGGCGTCCTGCTCGGCCAGGGTCGCGCCGATGCCGCCCAGCGTGAGCTGCTCGTAGGGGGTGTTGGAGTTGAAGTAGCCGTCGTACTCCGAAATCAGCGGGTTGAGCACCTCGTAGAGCAGCCCGTCACCGTCAGTGCCGGGCTGGCTGGTGGCAGCCGGGACATAGTTCGCCGGGGGCAGGGCGCTCGAGTACGGTGGCGTGCCCATGAGGTTGGTCTGGTGCACGTAGCTCGTCTCGGGGCTGTTGGAGAGCATGTTCTGGAACATGCCGGAGACGACCTGGCTGATGACCTCGGGAAAGGTGAAGAGGGTCGAAGAGCACGTGGTCACCGAGGTGCTCTGGCACTGAGAGTCAGGAGCGACGGAGGTGTACAGCGTGTTGTACTCGTCCAGCTCCTGGGCGTTGGTGGCGGCGTTGTAGAAGATATTTATCGGATGCCGTGGCGCCACCTGGGCGGTGCCGTCGACGAAGGGCTGGCCAGCGGCGTACGTCGGCCCGCTGTAGGTGGCCCCGATGCCGAACTGGTCATTGGCCGGGTCGGGGTAGGCCTTGGAGGCGTCGGCCCCCACCGTGGTGATCCCGGCCGCCGTGAGGGCCGAGTTGAAGTAGGGATTCTGCTCCCAGGGCAGCTCGTCGGCGTCCTCCACGGTCGGGGGCGTCCAGCCGGCCGGCATCGGCGTGTCCAGGTAGGTCACGCCGGCCGGCGGCTTCGCGGTGTCCGATCCGGTGTCGGTGAAGGTGAGTTCCTGCTCGCCGGCGCAGGAGGTGGGGTCGGGGGACGGCCCCTGGCAGACCGTGGTCGTCGAGGCAGGGCTCGAGTCGGCGGAGCTGTTGTCGGGCAGCGTTGCCGAGCCGGGCGTGGCGTAGGTGCCGATCTCGGTCCAGCTGGTGTAGGGAGCGGCTGCCCGGTAAATGATGTAGTTCGCCGCGTGGCAGATGGACTGCCACACGAGGGACACCGACCCGGCCGGCCCGGTCACCGCGACGGGGGCGATATCACCCTGCTGGCCATCGGTCACGTAGGCCTGGGACTGGTCGGTGCTGGTGGAGTCCGCCCCGTTGAACTGGTCGGTCACCGCGTACTCGTACGTGCCCGATGCCAGCGTCCCGCCGGTGCTGCTGGCGTCCGCCTCGTCCAGGTCGGGCGGGTCGACCGTCGCCGGGGTGCCCGGATCCAGGTCGGCGAAGCCGGAGTGGTTGCCCGGTACGAACACCTGCGGGTTGTAGTAGCCGTAGGCGTTGCTGACATTGGTCGACGAGGTCAGGCCGAGACCGCCGGTGCCGGGTATCGTTCCCGGTGCAGCCGTCGAATCGCTGGTGTTCTCGTTCAGCTCGGCCTCGATGTAGTCCTGCGTCGCGCAGCCCACGTCGAGGTAGGGGGTGTCGTAGGTGTGGCTCAGCCAGCCGAAGTCATCCGAGTAGGGCTTGCCGGTGGCGAGGTCGGTCGCCTGGAACTCCGCCAGCAGGGGGTCCGGGCCGCAGGTACCGTCGTCGACGGGATTGGGGGTGGTGCAGCTTGCGGGCTCCCCGGGCAGGTCCAGCTCGCCGTCCTGGTACTCGACAGTCCCCCCGTAGTTGAACAGCTGGTCCATCCGGAAAGGCGTCGACGGCACACTCGCTGGCCGCGCGCTCGGGTCGTTTTCCTGAGCCGGATTGGACCAGTTTGCCGCGGTGACCACGTCGGCGGGATCCATGCGCAGCGAGTCCGCGTCGGAATAGTCGTTATCGTGCACCGCGACGCTCCACGCGTTGTCTGGCGTGAAGGTGTCATCGATGTCCATCTCGACGTAGTTGCGGTCCAGGCCCAGATGGGTGTCCTGAGTCACCCAGTTGATGAGTCCCGGAGACAGCAGCAGCCACTGGAGCTGGCTGGCGTTGTAATCGAAGTTGAGCGCTAGTTCCGATACCCCGGCCTGCGGGTCAGCGGTGCCGTTGACGGAGTTCGGGTGCTGGTATACCCCGGCCAGGACGTTGCCGGCGGTGTTGGTCAGAAACGGCGTGTAGGGCGCCCCGGCATCCACGGTCGAGCCGTAGCCAAAGGTGCCGGTGGCGAACGGAATGGGGCCGCTGAGCTCGGGGAACGCAGCCAGGCCGGCCGCGGTCAGCGTGCCGGTGGTGCCGTCAAGGGCGCCTCCGGTCGCCTCGGTCACGCCCAGGGCGGGCGAGGGGTACATGTAGCCGTCTACCTGGCGGACGCCGAAGGAGGACTCATAAGCGTCCAGGGCGCTGAGCGCCCCGGCGGCGTAGTCGGTCGGGGAATCGGCGATGACGACGCCGTTGTAGTTACCAGTGGTTCCGCTGGACAGGGCCGGCAGGCTCACCGTCTCGTTGGGTGCCGTGCCCGTGGCCGTGACCAGGGTGTAAGGCACGCCCTCGCTGGTCAGCGCGGCCTGCCAGGCCGCCGTCGTGACGTCGGAAGACCCCTCCCCGATCAGCAGGACCCTGAGGTTCAGGGTAGGCGCCGTCGCGGCCGAGGCAGGGGCAGCGGCGCCGGCCGTGGCGGCCATGCCGCCCGCAGCTAAGACCGCCGTCAGGCAAAGAGCCAGCCGCTTCGTCCCCCAGCGCCTACGTCCGGTCATAGAACTCCCCGCCTATCCCCAAAACGACCTTCGTGACCGAAGCATGGCCACGCACTGGTCCGACGAATATGCAGCTAAAGGCGGACGCGACCGGCCGCTTCCGGGCCTGGCATAGCTGTGCCGCTCAAGAACGCGAGTCAGGTTACGGCATCACCGCAAGAAATTCTCGCGACTTTCCTGCCTTCCCATTTTGCGGTGGTACGGGCCACCCTGGATAGGCGGCTTATAAGCGGCGACTACTCAATAATCATGTTATTTCCGTGGGCATCAGTATTGCTTCCTGCTTTCTTGCAGGCCGCACTGCTGCGCGCCGCGCCACCGAGCGGTGCTGGCCCATATTCGGGGACGAGCCCAGGGGGCATCCCCGAGTCTGCGGTCTGTGGCCTAGCAAACCGGGGGCAATGTCAGCGATGCTCTGAGTGTGGCGGACGACATAGTCACCTATGGCAGGCGGCCGCCTCGTCGTGACGAGGCGTTCGAATCGCTGTTCTACGCGTGCTATCCGCAGCTAGTGCAGACGGCGCTGCGGCTGGCCGGTGACTGGGCGGCCGCCAGGCGCCTGGCCCAGGAGGCATTTGCCCGGCTCTGGCGGCGGCGCCGCTGGATTCGCGACCCGGACGCCGCCGCGGCATACCTGCGCGAGGCAGTGACGAGGCTCGCGAATTCCGCCGCCCGGAACCCGGGCGCTGCGCCGGGGGCTGAGCAGTACCGCCACCGGACTGACGTGGACGGGACCTGGCGGGAGCCCCGGCGGCGGACTGAAGTGGACGAGGCCTGGCGGGAGTTCCAGCGGCGGAGACAGCGCGCCGGCCGGCGCGGTCACCGCTGGCTCGCGATCGCCGCAGCCGTCGTCCTGCTCATTGCCGCCGCCGCTGCCCTGGCCGGCCGGCCGCCGCACAACGGGCATGCAGGTGCGCTGCCGCCCGGTAAGGCGCCGCCAGGCTCACGCCAGCGGGCTCTCCCGGCCACTCGCAATTACCCGGCCGCGATCACGGCCCGCGTCCCGGTGCGGAATGTCACCAGCATGGCCGGGGACGGGCACGATGTCTGGGCGATAACGCTCTCCGGCGATCTGATCAGGATCAATCCCCGTACGAGCAAGGTCACGCTCAGCATGCACGTTCCGGGAGTTGCCAGCGGAGGGCAGCTGGCCGCCGGGGGCAGGACGCTGTGGCTGGACATGTGCCGTTCCTCCGGCCAGGTGCGGCTGCTGGGCATCGACCCTGCCACCGGCCGTATCCGCACCCGCATCGCCGTCCCGGGCAGCTGCGGCTCGATCGCCTACGGGCTGGGGCACCTGTGGATCGTTTCTGGCGTCAGGGGCGGCATCCAGATCCTGCGCGTCAACCCCGCCACCCGCCGGGTGGATGCCAGCACCGGCACTATTCACAACCTGGTGTACTCGTTCGTCGCAGGTCCCGAGGGAATCTGGTACAGCACCGGCTCGAAACTCCGGCAGGTTGACCCGAGCGGAACCCGGCTGACCGGCGTGACCGTGAATGACTCCAGCTATCAGTTCACCCTGAGCGACGCCGAGCTGGCCCTGGGCCACGGAGCGGTCTGGGCACTGTCTGGTGACGAGGACGTCGCCAGGATCGACCCGGCGACCGGCGGCATCACCGCGGTGGTCAGTTATCGCAGCTTCGACCCGACCTACGCCTTCACCGGCGGACCGTTCATCGATGTCGGGCAGGACTCGCTGTGGCTGCTGGCCGACCTCGCGCGCACGCAGGTCCTGCGGGTGAGCATGAGCACCGGCCAGCCGCTGGGCCGGGTCCGCATCGGCGGCTCATGCGGCCAGCCCTGCAGCCAGATCTACGACATCGCCGGGGCGGTCTGGGTGCCATCCGGCAACGAGATCGTGCGCATCGATCCGGCCCGCCTGCCTGGCTGAGTCGCGTGCCTGGCTGCCTCGCGTGCCTGGCTGACTCGCGTGCCTTGCTGACTCGCCTGCCTGCTGACTCGCGTGCCTGCTGGCTCGCGTGCCTGGCTGATCGGGCGCAGGCCCAGGGGCAGCCGGGCGGCCAGGGCACGGGCCGCGGTTGCTGCGTTAAAAATGATCTTGATTCCGCTGGTTACCATGCTGGAAGGCCGCCCGGGCACGGCAGGAGCCCGGGCACGGCAGGAAAGGCGGTGCAGGCAGATGGCGGACCAGATCGCAGTCATCGACCTGGCGGCTGCGCTCAGCGATAGCGCCCCGGACGTGCTGCTCGATGCCGTCCGGTGCTCGGCCGAGCAGGCCGGCGTTATCCAGGTGGTCAATCACGGGGTGCCGGCCGGACTGATCGCGGACTACGACCGGCGGATCGGGCGCCTGCTCGGCCTGCCCAGGGCGGCGAAGGCCAGGCTGGCGAGCCCGGGCGGGCATCCCCATCGCGGCTGGCGGCAGTGGCCGGACGACTTCGGCCGCCTGGAGCTGGAGCGGTACAACGTGGCCCAGTTCGACACGCCGGCGGACGCGCAGGCGGCAGGCGTCCCCGCTGAGTACGCCCGGCTCTACGCGCACCCGAACGTATGGCCGCCAGCGGATCCGGAGCTGCGCGGCGCGGCGCTGCGCTACATCGATGCCGCGCGCCAGCTCGCCGGGCGCGTCCTCGGGCTGTACGCCAGGGCGCTGGGCGTTCCCGCCGGAACCTTCGCGCTCGGGGAGCTGCCCCATGCGCGGCTCACCACCAACGACTACCCCACCTGGGCCTACCCCGATACCAGCAGCGACGAGGACAAGCTGCTCCTGCTTGAGCACGCGGACGACTCGTTGCTGACCATCCTGAGCCAGGACGGTGACTACGAGGGACTGCAGGTCCAGCTGCCCGATGGCAGCTGGACCCCGGTGCCGATCATCCCCGGCGCGCTGCAGGTGTTCTCCGGGATGCTGCTGACGCGCTGGACCGGCGGCCGGCTGCGGGCCGGCCGGCACCGGGTCGTGGCAGGCGGCACCAGGCGGCGGCGGTCGACGGCCGTCTTCTGCTACCCGAGCCTGGAGACGGTGGTCGGGCCCGTTGAGCCGTTCGGGGCACCGGCCGGGGGCCAGTACGAGCCCGTGTCCGTCTGGGATCACGTCAAGGGCAGGGCGGAGGACTACCTCAGCGAATACGGCCGTCCCGACCAGGTAGCCGCATGGCGCGAGGGCAGGCCCTACGTCGCTGAGGTGTCCGAGACCTCGGCCGGGCGCTGACCCTGGCCGGAACCGGACCCTGGCCGGCACTGACCCTGGCCGGCACTGACCCGTACCCACACGGAAGGAGAAGCCGATGAGCGAGCCAGCCGGTCCGCTGCTGTCGGTCCGCGGCGACGCCCGGCTGACAGTGGCGCCCGACTACGTCATCCTGGCCGGCCCGATCGAGCTGTCCCGGGGATCCAAGGCGGAGGCGGTGCAGGCCGCCGCCGCGGCCCTGGATCGCCTCACCGCTGACCTCGCCTCGCTGGGCGCAGTGGCGCTCGGGGTGGAAACCGAGCGCCACCGGCTGACGTGGTCTGCGCAGTCCGCGACGACGCGAGCGGAGCGGGAGCACAACGAGGAGACCGGGCGTTACGAGCCGACCGGGCGGGTGACCGCGACCGTGGCTGTGGTGATCGCGGTCCGTGCCTTCGACACGCTGGAAGCGCTCGGCGCCGTCCTGGCCACCCACGAGGCCCTCAACGTGCGCGAGGTCTCCTGGCACGTCGACTGGGACAACCCCGCCTGGCCGGAGGTACGGGCAGCCGCCATCCAGGCCGCCATCCGGAAGGGCCATGACTACGCCGCTGCGCTCGGCGGCTCGCTGCATAACGTCGAGCACATCGCCGACGCCGGGCTCCTCGGCGGCAGCGGCGACGGCGGGAGCTTCCGGTCTGCCGGGCGCGCGTTGATGGCGCGGTCCGCCAGCGGCGATGGCGGCGAGTCCGACGCGCCGTCGCTGGACCCGGTCCCCCAGGAACTGGCCGCCACCATCGAAGCCCGTTTTACCGCCGCCGGCGTGTCCCTGGCCGGGCGCTGACGGACCGGCCGGCCCCGAGCAGGTCAGGACCAAAACTACTTTGACTCCTGTCGGTTCGCTCTCGTAGGGTTGGGGTCATGTCAGCACCGTACGCCAGGACGGTCATTACAGGCAGCGACCCAGGGGCGGGTGCCGCTGGCCGGCGGCCGGTCCTGCTGGCCGGGCTCGGCGCCGCCTGCATCTCCGCCTCCGCGGTGCTGGTCAAGCTCGCCGACACGGGAGCCGCCACCACCGGGTTCTACCGCTGCCTCCTCGCGCTGCCGGTGCTCTGCACGCTGGCCGCAGCGGAGCAGCGACGCCGTGGCCCGCGGCAGCCAGCCGCCCGCCTCGGCGCTGTGCTGGCGGGGCTGTTCCTGGCCATCGACCTGGTGCTGTGGAATCACGCCATCGCCGAGGTCGGGGCCGGAATCGCCACGGTGCTCGGGAACCTGCAGGTGCTGTTCGTCGCCTTCGCGGCCTGGGCCGCGTTCCGGGAGCGCCCGACCCGCGCATTCCTGATCGCGCTTCCCGTCGTGATGGCGGGCGTGGTGCTGGTCTCCGGTCTGGTCGGCAGTGCCGCGCGCGGCATCCATCCGGTCGCCGGCATCGTATACGGCATCGGGACGTCGGTCGCCTATGCGGGATTCCTCCTCATCTTGCGCAGGACATCGACCGGCACGCCGCATGCCGCCGGCCCGCTTGCCGAGGCCACCGCAGGCGCAGCGCTCGGCTCGCTGCTGCTCGGCCTCGCCTTCGGCGGCCTGCAGTTCGAGATCGGATGGCCGTCCTTCTGGTGGCTGCTGCTGCTATCGGTGACCAGCCAGACGATCGGATGGCTGCTGATCACCTCGTCGCTGCCCAGGCTGCCCGCAGCCGTGTCCTCGCTGCTGCTCCTCCTCCAGCCGGCCGCCGCGCTGCTGCTGGCCTTCGCCGTGCTGGGCGAGCGGCCCACCGTCATCCAGCTTGCCGGGGCCTTGCTGGTCTGCTGCGGCGCGCTGGCGGTGAGCCTGGCCGCGACGTCGCAGCGCAGCCGGCCAGAGCCGGGACAGCGCTCAGGCTGCGGGACAGGTCATTTGCGCGGGGGTGATGTGCGGGCGGACCCCCGCATCAGCGATGATCGTCTCTTAAGCAGGTCCATCCGCGCGAATGCGTGCCCCGCCAGCAAACAGGAGGCTTCGTGACCGAAGCGCACGCAGATCTGTCCGGGCAGGCCCAGCGCCCGGGGAAGCAGGCCAGCGATGGCGGCCAGGATCCCGGTCAGCGCGGAAACAAGTGGTGGACGCTGGTAGCGGTGTGCCTCGGCACGTTCATGCTGCTGCTGGATATCACGATCGTGAACGTCGCCCTGCCGGATATCCAGCTGGCGCTGAAGTCGAGTTTCTCCGACTTGCAGTGGGTGGTCGACGCGTACGCGCTGACCCTGGCGGCGTTCCTGCTGACGGCGGGCAGCCTGGCGGACATGTACGGCCGCCGCCTGATGTACATGATCGGGCTGGTGGTGTTCACTTCCGCGTCGATGCTGTGCGGCTTCGCCGTCAGCTCGCTGATGCTCCAGCTCTCCCGCGCCCTGCAGGGAGTAGGCGGGGCGATCATGTTCGCGGTGTCGCTGGCGCTGCTGGCCGACGCCTTCCGCGGCAAGGACCGCGGCGTCGCGTTCGGCATCTGGGGCGCGGTCACCGGCCTGGCGGTGGCCATCGGCCCGCTGCTCGGCGGCCTGCTGACCTCGGGCCTATCCTGGCGATGGATCTTCTTCGTCAACGTGCCGCTCGGCATCGTGGCCGTCGTGATCGCGGTCATGAAGGTGGCAGAGTCCCGGTCACCGCAGGCCAGCGGGCCCGACTGGGCAGGCTTCGCGATCTTCACGGTGGCGCTGGCGAGCTTGGTATACGCGCTGATCGAGTCGAACCAGCGGTCCTTCACCAACGGCCTCGTGCTCGGCTGCTTCGCCCTGGCGGCCGTGCTGCTGGTTGCCTTCGTCATCGTGGAGCTGCGCATCGCGCACCCGATGTTCGACCTGACGCTGTTCCGGCTGCCGACCTTCAGCGGCGGCGCGGTCGCGGCGTTCGGGCTCAGCGCCTCGATCTTCGCGATGCTGCTCTACCTCGTGCTCTACCTGCAGGACATCCTGGGGTACTCGCCGCTGGGCACCGGCGTGCGGCTGATGGTGATCTCCGGCGGCATCCTGGCGACCTCCACCATCGCCGGGAGGCTTACCTCGAAGGTGCCGATCCGGCTGCTCATCGGACCCGGCCTGATCATGGTGGGCGCCGGACTGCTGCTGATGCGCGGGCTCGACGCGAGCTCGACCTGGACTCATCTCATCCCGGGCATGATCGTCGGCGGCCTGGGCGTCGGCCTGGTGAACCCGCCGCTGGCCTCCACCGCCGTCGGCGTGGTCCGGCCCCATCAGGCCGGAATGGCCTCGGGCATCAACTCCACGTTCCGCCAGGTCGGGATCGCCACCGGCATCGCCTTGCTGGGATCGCTGTTCTCGAACAAGGTGAAAGACGAGGTGCTGGCCCGGGTGGCTGCCGTGCCCGGCCTGTCCCACCAGGGACCGCGGATCGCCACGGCGGTGCAGTCCGGGGAAATCGGGCAGGTGATCGGCAAGCTGCCCACGCACGCCAGGCAAGCCGTGGGAGTAATCACCCGGTCAGCGTTCACCACCGGCCTGAACGAAATCCTGCTGATTGCGGCCATCATCGCGCTGGTGTCGGCCGCGGTCACCCTGGTCGCTATCCGCAGTAAGGATTTCGCGCATCAGGGCGGCGGCTCGCCCGGCTGATCGCGCCCGAAGTGGCGGTTCGTCACCGGGCGGGCAGCGCGCTAGGTGACGTTCCTGCGCAGCTGGGTCAGCAGGTCCTCAAGCTGGCCGATGCCGCGGTCCGGCAGGCCGGAGCGCAGCTGCTTGTCGAAGGTCATCGCGGCGTCCCGCAGGCGGAGGAAGAGGGCGTCGCCGGCGGGGGTGAGTTCCACCACGTGGACGCGGCGGTTCGCCGGATCCCGCCGGCGGGTGACGAGGCCGGCCGACTCCATCGCGTTCAGGTGATGGGTGAGGGTGGCGCCCTGGATGCCGGCCGCTTCGGCGAGCTGGCGCTGGCTGGCTGATGGCCGGCTCTTGAGCGAGATCAGCACGAGCCAGACGGGCAGAGAGCCGCCCGCCTCGGCCAGGGCGTTGTCGAAGGCCCGGCTGACGACCTTCGCGACCTGGGCCAGGTGCAGGCCGATGGGCTGGCGCGCGGGGCGGGGCATGACTGGAGAGTAGCAGCTCTTGCTAGATCTCTAATCGTTTGACATCTAACGATTAGTTATCTAGCGTTAGTGGCCGGACGGGAGGAGAGGCCAATGAATGACCTGCCGATGCGGGGCCGGGTGGCCCTGGTAGCTGGCGCCAGCAAGGGGATCGGCGCGGCCACGGCCGAGGCGTTCGCCGCCGCGGGCGCCGCTGTAGTCCTGGCTGCCCGCGACACCGCCGCGCTGGAGTCCGTCGCGAGGCGCATCGGGGCCAGCGGGGGCAACGCGATCGCCGTGCGCACCGACGTCGCGGACGCCGAGTCGATGGGCAGCCTGGTCGACCGAGCCCTGGAGGCCTACGGGCGGCTCGACGCGGCGTTCAATAACGCTACCGACGGGCCGCTGCCGGCGCCGCTCGCCGACATCGACACCGGTGAGTTCGACCAGGGCATCGCGACTAACATCCGCGGCACGTTCCTGGGAATGAAGTTCCAGATCCCCGCCATGCTCCGCAGCGGCGGGGGCGCGATCGTGAATATGGCCTCCATCGCCGGCCTGAACGGCACGGCCAACCTCGCGGCGTACGTCGCTGCCAAGGCCGGGATCATCGGCCTGACCAAGGTCGCCGCGCTCGACTACGCCGACCAGGGCGTCCGGGTGAACGTGGTCGCGCCCGGGCCGATCCTGACGCACCACCTGGAGGCCGCGGGCGCGGAGGCCCAGCGGCTGGCCGGGCTGTCCACGCCGATGCGGCGGGTGGGCGATGCCCCGGAGGTGGCGCAAGCCGTGCTGTGGCTCTGCTCGGAGCAGTCCTCGTTCATCACCGGGATCGTGCTCCCGGTCGACGGCGGGCAGTCCGCCGGGAACAAGCCGCCGCAGATGTACCGGCAGGGCCAGCCGATGCCCCGGCCGGCCCCGGACATGGCCGGCGGGACCTGACCTCGATCAGCCGGCCTGACCTCGGTCAGCTGACGCCGAGCTGCCGGCCAGCGTAGTCCGGCGTGGCGAAACCAGGGATGATCGTCTGCGTGCAGTCCTACACGAGCTTCTTCGCCGGCAGCGCCGGGGTGGCCGGTGCCCTGGTCGGGCTGCTGTTCGTCGCCCTGTCCGTATCGCCGGAGCGACTCAAGGAGACGCGGGAGTCCATCGAGCATCAGTCGATCGCGGCTACCGCGTTCACCGCCCTGGTCGACGCCCTGTTCCTGTCGCTGGCCGGCCTGCTGCCAGGAAACGGCACGCAGATCGCCTCGCTCGTGCTCGGGCTGATCGGCCTGAGCAGCACCGCCGGGCTGATCATCAGGCTGTGGCAGGCACGGTCCAGCGGCAGGCTCAGCCACCGGTGGCCTTACTTGCTGTCGGTGATCTCCACGTGTTATGCCGCGCAGGTCGCGACGTCTTTCTTCACCAGCACGACGGCCCAGTCGCACTCACAGGCCACGGACTTCATGTTCGTCCTGTTCGCCGTGGGCATCGCGCGGTCCTGGGAACTGCTCGGCCTGCGCGGCGGCGGGCTGCTCGACCTCCTGGTCACCAGGGTCGACAAAGCCATAACGACGCACGTATCTAGCGGGGACGCGGACGACCCGGCTGACCGGCCCGCTAGCTAGCCGCACCCGGCTGATCCGGTGCCGGCGCGCCAAGTCCTTTAGGGCTACTTCCTTTAGGGCTACTTCCTTGGCCGGTAACGCAGCCGCTCCTTAGCCCGCTCGGTCTTGCCGTTGCGCTCGTTGACAGCAGCTACCTTCCTGGCCCGCTCGAGGTCAGCACGGCTGATGAGCCCGTTTGCGAGAAGGAATTCGGCGAGATCACGCTGGTGGTGCTGTTCCTTCCAGATCCGGCGCTGAAGCTCCTTCTTGTAGTCCGAAACCGCGCCCTCGCCACTCAGGTCCAAGGCGATGACGACCTCAATCATCGGGACCGCCTGCGGCGCTACCGCACCGAGAATAAATTGCTGGTAGTAGTAAGCCATTGCCATGCAAGCGGTGCCATTACGGTCAAAAAACGTGCGGACCTTGGCCACTGCGTCGGGCTGGGGCCGGCTGCCATGGTCAGCCGATGACGAACCGCTCTCCAGGTATCTCCCGTCCTGAGTGCGCGGCTGGTCATCCCCGTGCGGCACGCTCGGCTGGTCGCGCCGGTCCGCTGGCACGTCGACGCACAGCTGCAGCACCCATTTCCCGACGCTGACCAGCCATGGCCCCTCGCCGAGCCGCACCGGCAGAGTCTCGTACGCCACCGGAGCCATCGGCAGCACGTGCTGGGCCGCGGTCCGCACGGCCTGGCTATCCACCGCGATATCGGCGGAATGCTGCGTAACGTACACCTTGTGGGTGGTGTCCCGGCTGAACAACTCCCACCGGCGGTCCACGTACCGAAGACCAGCACAGCGCGGAGACCGGTGCAATGTAGGGTCCTGGCCGCCACTGAGCAACTTCCGGTCCAGCCAGGTCACCTCATCAGGCGGGCAGCTCAGCCACTCGCGCTGCCCAGCGAGCCAGATAACGAGCTGACCCTTCGCCACTCACTCACCGCCCCGGAACTGCCGTGCATTCGTCGCTCATAGCCAGTCAGCGTGCCGCCGGGCTAGGCCCAGTGTCGTCGTCATGCCCGTGAGCTGCAATGCGTCGCTGCCGCGAGCGCGAACGTTTCGTTCACCTGGGCAATGGCGTCCTAGCCGATCTGAACCCTTGAAACCATCGCGTCGGATCGCCGTCCCCAGCGGATGGAATCGCCGTCGCCGAGCACGTGCTCACCGTTCAGCGGTGTCCCGTTCAGCGTCACGCCGTTCCGCCCCAGGCCAGTGATCCACCACTGGCCGTCGGTGAAGGTGAACTCGGCATGCACGCGCGACACCGTGGGCTCGTCCGGAAGCGCGAGTTCCACCGCGGCGCCCCGGCCCGCGCGGGCACCCGAGACGCGCGTCTCCGCAACCGATCCCCCGGTCACCAGGCGCAGCACCGGGGCCGGCGCCGCCGCTGTGACCGTCGGCTGTCCCGTCAGGATGGTCCGCACGGCATCTGGCTCGCTACTCGTTCGCCCGTCGTGGGCGTAGGGGAAGACCTTGCCGTTCGGATAGCCGAGATGTCCGTTCGGAGGCGCGGGATAGGCGTCCCGGGCCGCGGGATGGCTGCCACCCGAACCGGCGTGCCCGTCCGGCGGAGCCAGACCCGGCGCCCGGCCCTGCCGGAGGCGATAGCGGCCCGCCGGAACCGCCGGATCGCCGATGACGCTCGCCGCTACCGGGCCGATGCTGGCCGGCCGCGCGGCGTGCGCCGTGATCTGGGCCTGGTAGAGCTCGGTGGCGCTCGAGTTGATCACTTCGAGATCCATCGCCTCGGTCAGCGCAGCAAGGTCGCCGGGATTCATCAGCAACTCGACGGCGTTCGGCGCGAGCAACGAGCCAGTGGGCGTGACGATAAACACCTCGGCCACGTGCCGCAGGCCCAGCCGGAGGACGTCCGTTCCGTCGCGCCATGGCCGGGTGGCCATCACCCGTACCCATGGGTGATCACTATCGATACCCAGGCTCCGCAATCCCACCATGCAGACAACGGCGACTGCCGCGACCAGCATGAGCAGCGCGGTGCCAACGACCAGCGAACCAGTTCCCGCCAGCAGAAGCGCCCAGACGCAGCCGATGCAGGCCGCAACCGCCCATCGCCGACGGCTCCGCGGCCGCAGCGGAACACGGGGCGGGCGCCGCATGACATCGCTGCGATCAGCCATCGCCACACCTTCCTTGAAACTATCCGCTGGTCCTGCGGCCTGCCTGGCCTGCCTGGCCTGCCCGGCCTGCCCGGCCTGACGAGAATGCGGCCCAGCGCACGCGATGGTCAACGGATTCTGCGCAGTTCCCAGGTATCTGGAAAACAGCTGCCGGGAGGCGGCGCCGGCGGAATGGCCTGGGCCGATGAGCATCTCGCCGAGGCGGAGGCCGACGCCGCGCGTCCCGCCCACGATGCGCGGTCCCCGGGCAGCGTGCTGAGGTACCGAGGCCAGCCGTGAGCGACCTCTAGGGAGCCAGCGCCAGCGGCGCTGCCCGGGAGAGCCAGCGCCAGCGGCGTTGCCAGGCAGCCTTGCCTCGCCAGCCCCATCTGGATCACGCTCAACACTGGAGGAGAGAGCGGTTACGTTGTGTCCGGCCGAAACCGGACTAACCGTAACCGCTATCCGATTGGCTGCCGTGCAATGAACTGGTCGGGTGACGAAGGCGTGCCGGCCGAGGCGCGGTTGCATGACGAAGGGGCGGAGCCGGGGCTCCGCCCCTTCGTCATTCATTCCCCCCGGTCTGTGGCGACGTGAGTCGTCCTTGCCGGCGTTCATGTCGGTTTGGGGAGCCTCGGCCCGCTCAGGTTGCGGTCACCGTCCCGGGAAACGCGCTACTGTGATACGCCTCTCCCGGGAGCAATCGCGAGGATTGTCCCCATGCCTCCGGTAGCAAATTACCGACCAGTTGTCGCATGGCTGTCGCACGACGCAGAAGACGCCTTATGCCCCAGAATGAACGGCACGCACGCGGCCAGCGGGCCGCGGGCCTGCACCTCCGCCACCTCATACTCCGGCCTGGACCTTACCGGGACGAATGGGAACAGCATGCCCACGACGTCCGGCCGGATGAGATCCGGCATGATGCCGTCTGCACGGTCATCGCGGAGCATCTGTACGAGACGGGCGCGCATGACGAGACGGATACCGGGCTCGCCCGGATGCTCAAGGACCGGGTAAGCAGGGCGTTCGGCGGCCGAGGGCTCAGCCTGCAGACACTGCGCTGGTTCGAGGAAGCGTTCCGGTTGTCTCCGCATGACGCTCAGCGGGTCCATGAGCTGTACCGGGGCGATCTTCGCCCTACCGTCATCGTCGGCAGGCTGCCGCCGCCGCCAGCGGGCGCGATGACGTCCGGGCATGAGACGACTCTGCTGTTCGAGCACCACTTCATTGGCCGGGACGGTGTGCCAGCCCGTCATCACACCCAGCAGACGGTCCGGGCGCTCGTTGACGGCATGACGAGCTATCAGTACCGGATTGACACGCCCGAGGCAGACGTGCGGGTGGTTCGCGGCGGCCAGGTCGGCCCGGTGTATCAGCTCAGCGACCGGCTCTGGGCCGTGGACATCTCCTTTCACCATCCATTGCACTATGGCGACGAGGCGTATTTCGATTACTGGACGATCTTCCACTATTCGCAGCCGCCGACGGCTGAGTTCCGCCGCGGAACTCATCTGCGCGTAGAGCACCTCGACCTGAGGCTTGAATTCCACCCCGGCAGGCTGCCCAAGAATCTCTGGTGGGCCGAGTGGGCAGATTACCGAAGGCCCGATGAGGCAATCGTGGAGCGAGAGGCAGTTGCCCTGGATGAAGAACTCTCAGCGCACAGGTACCTCGAAGCCATAGAGCACACCGTCGTCGGCTACTACTGGGAATGGTAGTGCTCGCTATCTGCTACCGGAGCCGCGGAGTTCGCCGCTGCGGGGGCTGCTGCCCGCCCGGTCGAACGCGAGCGAGCCGCCGCTGACGCGTGCCGCCGGAGGCGGCGGACTTCGGGCACGCACAGGACGGCGAGGGTGCTCGCCACGATGATGCCGCCGCCGCCGGCCAGCACGGCAGTCATGCCGATCGCGATCGCCAGCGGGCCAGCCAGGATGGTGCCGACCGGGCTGAGTCCGATGGATCCCAGGATGTCGTAGGCGGACACCCGGGACAGCAGCGCTGGCGGGATCTGCTGCTGCATCGCGGTAACCCAGTTCACCTCGAACACCTCGACCGCGACTCCCGCGACCAGGGCGGCGGCGGCGATGACCGGGACGCTCAGCGGTACCGCCAGCGCGAGCAGGGGAAGCGCGAGGACAGGGACAGCGAGGCTGGCGGCGAGCACCAGCCGGGCCGGCCGGTACCTGACCATGATCGTGGCACCCAGGACTGCCCCGGCGGCTTCAGCGGCAAGAATGAGCCCCCAGCTGCGCGCCCCGCCGAGGTGGTCACGGGCGATGACGGGGCCGAGCACGCCGAGTGCCCCGGCGAAGATCGCGTTGACCAGGCTGAACTGGACCACGATCGCCCACAGCCAGCGCCGTGAGGTAAACGCGCGCCAGCCTTCGCGCAGCTCCTGGAGCATGGATGTGCCGGCCACGACCGGCAGGCGGGGGAAGCGCATTCCGGCGCGCATCGAGCCGGCGATCACGTAGCTGGCCGCGTCCGCCGCCAGTCCCCAGCCCGGGCCGGCCAGCCCGACGACGATGCCGCCGAGGGCGCCGCCGGTGATCTGCGCGCCATTCAGGCCCAGACGGCGGCCGGCGTTGGCAGAGGCCAGCAGGTCAGCGGTCACGGTCTGGGGCAGCAGCCCCTGCGCGGCCGGCATGTAGAAGCCGAACGCGCAGGATCGCGCCGCGTTCAGGGCCATCATCTCCCACAGCCGGGCGTGGCCGGTCAGCACCAGGACGGCGAGTCCCGCCTGTGCCATGGCCTGGGCGACGTTGGCGGCCATCATGACCTGGTGACGCGGGAACCGGTCGGCCAGGACACCGCCGAGGAGCAAGAACGAGGCCGTGGGCACCAGTCCCGCGGCCAGGACATAGCCCACGTCCGCGGCGGACCCGCCGATGCCGAGCACGGCGAACGGGATCGCCACCGCGGCCATCGACGAGCCCAGCATGGCGGTCACGTCACAGGCCACCAGCAGCCGGTAGTTGCGGCTGGCGAGCGGGCCGCGCAGCCTGCTCACGGGCTCTGCTGGCCGATGGCGAACAGCAGGGCAGTCGCGCTGACGTGCACCGAACCTGGCGTGCGGGGCGCCATGGCAGCCTCATGCAATTCCTTGATCACCGTGCCCATCCGGCCTGCCGCGTCGTCCCAGACCTGCGGGGTAATCCACAGCTCGGCGTCACCGAACAGCCGCCAGTTGTCCGCCGGCGTATCCGCCAGCCGGCGCAGCAGTTCCTTCGACAATGCGCTCACCGCGAGCCGGGCGTCCTCCGACTGCCACTGCGAGCGGCCGGCCAGCTGAGCCCGGTAGCGGCGTTCCTGGCCGCCGCGCACGGACCGGGTCTCGGCCAGCTCAAGGTAACCGGCCGCTACCAGGTTGCGGACATGAAAGCTGACGGCAGCGTGGCTCATGCCCAGCTCCCTGGCTAGCTCCGCGCTTGACATCGCCGTGCCGGTGAGCAGGGAGAGGATCCGCAGCCGGACCGGGTGGGACAGCGCCCGCAGCTGCTGGCGGGAATCAACCTCCAAGGACATGCTTGGGAGTCTAGACGCAGGCACTCTCACCGTCAAGCAGTTATTTGGAGGTAGTGGCGGGGGCACGATGGGGCAGGTCGCGGAGTTTCGGCAGCGGACCGAGCAGCAGCACGCACGAGCTGAGTACCAGGCCGGTCAGCATGATCCACAGCGTCGGCCGAACACCGAGCTGGCCGGCCACCAGGCCAGCGATGACCGCGCCGGCCGGGATCGCCCCGTAGTTGAGGACCTGAACGCTCGTCGAGATACGCCCGAGCAGGTCGGCCGGGTAGTAGGCCTGGACCCATCCCGACCAGATGACATTGCCGGCCACGATGCCGTCGATGACCACGATGTTGCCCAGGAGAAACTGGGCGAGCCCGGGACCGCGGTCCGCTAGCGGGATGAGCAGCCCGAACGGCGCGAGGCCGACCTTGCAGAAGAGCACGGCCCGGGCGGTGCCGACGCGGGCGGCGACTCTCCGCGCCACCAGTGCACCGAGAACTCCGCCGAGGCTGGTCAGTGCCAGCACGATGCCCGCCAGGCCCGGACTCAGCCCGACCACGCCGACAAGATAGAAGACGAGTACTGCCTGGTAGCCGGTGAGCACAAGGTTTGACAGGCACCCGTAGACCGCGTTCATCCGGAGCAGCGGATCACCGGCGACGACGGCCAGGCCCTCGGCGATCTCACGGCGCAGGTGCCGTCGCGACGCGGCCGGCCGCGGTTCGTCCAGCCGGATCCGGGACAGGCACACTGCCGAGACCGCGAAGCTCGCAGCATCAACGATGACGCCGCCAACCGCGCTGGTCGCCTGCGCGATTAGCCCGGCAGCACCGGGGCCCGCGACGTGCGTGACCTGCTCGCTGCCCTGCAGCTTGGCATTGCCCTCCAGCAGATCGTCCCCTCCGAGCAGCGCGGGCAGGAAAGCGCGGTACGCCGTCGCGAAGAAGACCGTCGTGGTCCCTGCCAGCAGCGCGACCACTATCAACTGGGTGATGGTCAGCCAGCCAACGGCCGCCGCCACCGGCACGCTGGCGAAGACCGCGAGTGACACCAGGTCAGCGGTCATCATGACGCGCCGGCGTGGTAGCCGGTCGACCCAGGCACCGGCCGGCAGGCCCACGATCAGCCAGGGCAGCCACGCCGCCGCAGTCAGCACGCTGATCGCGAACACGCCGGCATGCAGCACGGTCAGCGCGACGAGGGGCAGCGCCACATTGGAGATGCTGCTGCCGAAACTGCTGGTCGTCTCGCCGATCCAGAGCAGTCGGAAGTCGCGAAAGGCCAGCAGTCGCAGCGGCCCCGCGCGGGCAGACCGGTCGCGGACTGCGGTCACGGCTGGCCCGGGATGCCCCGGGCGAACACGAGGACCGGGTCACGCTGCTGGCCGTCATCGGGCAGCTCCCGATCTGCCCACCGCCTGATCAGCGCGATCATCTCCGCCCCCAACTCGGCGAGCTCGGCGTCCGTAAGGCGCATCCAGCTGTCAGTGCTGAACGGTCCGGCCGGCCAGCGCGCATGCTCTTCGTCATTCGCCTGGGTCCACTGCCTGAACTGCGAGACCTGGTAGTCAAGGTTGAGCGACTCGGCGGCACGAAAGACGACGTCGGACGCTGCGTCATCCGCGAAGTCGGCCGAGGACCAGCGCAGCGCGCCCGCGGTCCGCCGCCACCAGTGCTCTCGCCGGTCACGCGCCAGCTCGGGCACCTCCTCGATCAGGCCGGCGGCGGCCGGTGCGTGCAGGTGGTGGCTACTCTTGTGTATTAGTAGTGTCAGTCTCCGTGAGGCTCACGCATGCTTCAGGCATCCGGCGGGAAGAGTCCACCGTGCATCCACCGGGCCGAGTTGCGTGAACCCTGCTCACCGTGAAAGCCTTTGCTTGGTTGATGCAAGCAACCAAATCCACTAAGCGGGGGCTATGACGGAATCGAATGCCGTGGCCAGGCCGCCCGGTTCCGAGCTGGCCGCACGGCTCGAGCTCACGTTCCGGCTCCTCGGCAAGCGCATTTACCTCGCGAGCACGCGCCAGCTGCGGGCGATAAATCCCGGCCTGGACCGGGCCAGCGTTCCGCTGCTTGCATCCCTCGAAGAACATGATGATGTCCGCCCGTCAGATGTCTCCGCCGCCGTGGAACTCGATCTGTCCACGGTGAGCCGGCAGCTGGGCCGGCTGGAGCGGCTCGGGCTCGTGACTCGCAGGCCAGACGGCAAGGACGGCCGGGCGTGCCGCATGAGCCTGACGACGCAGGGACACGACTGCCTGTCGGTTATTCGCGCCAGCCGCACCGCGATGCTCGACGAGGTGTTCGGTGACTGGCCGGACGCCGAGCGACGCGACTTGCTGAGGCTGCTCGATCTTCTGCTGGCAGGCCTGGCAGCACTGCCCGGAACGACAGCACTGCCCGGAACGACAACGTCGCCACTGAACAAGGAGAGCCACGCATGAGTGCCCCGGCCACGACGACCGCGAACCCGGCAGAGGAGGCTGGCTTCACCCACCGGCAGATCCTGGTGATCATGTCCGGGCTGATGATGGGGATGTTCCTGGCCGCCCTCGACCAGACCATCGTGTCGACGGCGCTGCCGACCATCGTCGGGGACTTCCACCGCAGCAACCTGCTGTCGTGGGTCATCACCGCGTACCTGCTGGCCAGCACCGCATCGACGCCGCTGTGGGGCAAGGCGGGCGACCTTTACGGGCGCAAGCGCGTCTTCCAGCTCGCGATCGCGATGTTCCTGCTGGCGAGCGTGCTCTGCGGCGCGTCGCAGAACATGTTCGAGCTGATCGCCTTCCGCGGGCTGCAGGGAATCGGCGGCGGCGGGCTGCTCTCGCTGGCATTCGCGATCATCGGCGACGTGATCCCGCCCCGCGAGCGAGGCCGCTACCAGGGATACTTCGGCGCCGTCTTCGGTGTCGCGAGCGTCGTCGGCCCGCTGGCTGGCGGGTTCGCCGTCGACAGCCTCAGCTGGCGCTACATCTTCTACGTCAACCTGCCGCTGGGCATCGCCGCGCTGGCCGTCACCAACCGAGTGCTGCGGCTGCCCGTGCGTAAGCGCGAGGTAAAGATTGACTGGTGGGGCGCGCTCCTGCTGGTGGCGGGGGTGTCGTGCATTCTGCTGGCCACGCAGATGGGCGGCACCAATTACCCGTGGGAATCGTGGCAGATCATCGGGCTGTTCGCGCTGGGGGGACTGATACTGGCTGGCTTCGGGTTCCGGGAGGCCACGGCGCCGGAGCCGATCCTGCCGCTCGCCCTGTTCCGGCTCCAGATCTTCACCGTCGCCAACATCGTCGCCTTCGTCAGCGGCGTCGCGATGTTCGGCGCACTCGCCTTCCTGCCGCAGTACCTGCAGCTCGTGCACGGAGTGTCGGCCACCGAGTCGGGACTGCTGCTGCTGCCCCTGCTGGTAGGCCTGCTAGCCATGAGCATCGGCTCGGGCCTCTATATATCCCGCACCGGCAAGTACCGCTGGTTCCCGCTGGCCGGCACGATCGGAGTCACCATCGGGCTGGCGCTGCTCTCCCGTCTCGGCGCGCATACCTCGCTCCTCGTGGTGAGCCTGGACATCCTGGTCTTCGGCCTCGGGCTCGGGCTGTTCATGCAGGTACTGACCCTCGTCGTGCAGAACGCGGTGCCGATGAAGCAAATGGGCGTCGGAACCTCGTCGGTCACCTTCTTCCGCTCGATGGGGGGCGCCATCGGGGCGTCGGCCCTCGGTGCCGTGCTGACCGCGGGGATCGTCGCCGAGTTCCCGCGCTACCTGCCGCCGGCGGCGCTGGCCGGGGGCGGCAAGGGCGGCAACAAGGTGGCTCAGCTCATCCAGAGCCCGGCAGTCCTTGACCAGCTGAAGCGCACCAATCCTGCCTTGCACGAGGGAATCATCCAGGCCTACTCGCACGCCATCGACCGGCTGTTCCTTGTCGCGGTGCCGGTGTCGGTCCTCAGCGTCATCGCCGCGTTGTTCATCAAGCAGGTCAAGCTGCGAGTCAGCAACACCACGCCGGCGCCGGCCGGCACCGGCCCGGCCGGCGACGGGCCGTCTGGCGAAGGGCCGGCCGGCACCGCGACGGACGCCGTTCCGCTAACTCCCGGAGGGACGCACTAGATGCCTGGCGTTACCATCTCGGCGGCCTACGGCGCCGGCGGAAGCATCATCGCCCCCGAGGTTGGCAGGCGGCTCGACCTGCCGGTTCTCGATCGCGCGATCAGCTCGCACGTGGCCGCGCAGCTACGGGTGTCGGTCCAGGAGGCCGAGGGCGGGGCGATCCGGCGCCCGCTGGCCGACCGGTTCATGGCCGTGCTCGCGCCACTCGCGGGCGGCGCGCTCGGCGCGGGCACTGATTGCGCTCCCCCAGACGCGTTCCCGCCACCGGATGACGCTGCCTTCTTCCGCGAGCGGGCCGAGGCCATCATGACGGAGGCTCTCGCCGCCGGCGCGGTCATCCTCGGCCGCGCCGGCGGCGCAGCGTTTCATGCCAGGCCCGATGTGCTGCGCGTACGGCTGTTCGGCCTGCCAGAGGCGCGCATCGCTCAGGCGGCCCGGATCGAGAGCGTCGATGCCTCAACCGCCCGGCAGCGCCTGCCAGAGGTCGACCGTGCCCGCGCGCAGTACGTGCGGAGGCTCTATAACGCCAGCATCGACGACCCGGGTTTGTACCAGCTGCAAATCGACAGCACGGCGCTGCCGCTCGATGCCTGCGCCGACCTGATCGCGACCGCATACTCGGCGCTCACCCGCGGCTGAGATCCGGCTTGCCGTAGAGCTAGCCCCGGCGGAGGTGGCATTCACAACCCGATGGAGGTGGCATTCACCGTGTTTGGTGCCCGTGGACGCCACCTTGACGGGGTTGCCGAGGACCCGTAAGGCGGGAGCATCCGGAGATACGGGTGGCCGGGTCTTTAGCTTGCAGGCGCTCAGCACCGGGGGCAGGGCCTGGGAGGGCCTGGCGCTCAGGACCAGGGCCTGGCGGCCCTGGCCGTCCAGTAGGCGCCGGGCGGCTCGGCGAGGCCCAGGTCCGGAAGGTCGCTGACGGCCAGCGCCGCCAGGTTCCCCTGCAGCTGCCGGGGCGTGACGGCCCCGGACAAGACGACGCCCGCCCACGGGTTGGCGAGCGCGGCGGCGAGCGCGATCGCGTCCGCGGTGACGTTCCGGGCGGCGGCGAGCGCGTCCAGCCTGGCCAGCTGGCCAGCAGGGTCACCGCCGGGGGCCAGCCGCCCGTTGGCGAGGGCCTCCTTGATCAGGATCGTCCAGCCGGCGGCGGCGGCCTCCGCGGCGGCTGGAGCCACTGACGGCTCCAGGAGATTCCAGGTCACCTGGGCGGCAGCGAACAGCGGCTGACCATCTACGGTTGCCTGCAGCGCGCGTCGGAGCGTATCGGCCTGGAACGGGCCGCTGGTCGTCAGCCCGATGACCACGCCCTCGGCGCGCAACCGGGCGAGCGCGGCCAGCAGCCCGCGGTCATCGAGCAGCCCAGAATCCGGCGTCAGTGAGTGCACCTGATACAAGGCCAGCCGGTCACCCAGCAGTGCCCGGGTCTGGGCCAGCTGGGTAATGAACATGGCCAGCGAGTGCTCCTTGACCTCCTGCTGGTCGGCGTCCAGCCGCCAGTCGCCGGTGTAGCGGTAACCCCACTTGGACCCGGCGACCGCGTCAGCGTGACCCCGGCCTGCCAGCCAGCCACCGAGGAATTCCTCTGCCCGGCCGTAGGACCGGGCGGCATCGAAATACCTGATCCCGGACTCGTAGGCGGCGTCCAGCATCGCGTGCGTGCGGGCCCGCAGGCCGGCCACGCTGCGGTCCGGCAGATCGTCCTGGCGGCCGCTGGTGATGTAAGCGGGGCGGCCGAGAGCCGCCAGGCCAAGGCCGATTCTGGAGACCGCCAGCCCGCTGTGCGCCAGCGTCGTCACTGGCATGCGGATCTTGCCCCGTTCATCGCTGGACACGGCCACTACCGTACCGGTCGGGAAGGCCCTCGGCCCGCCAGCGGGCCTTCCCCGCGGTAGTCCAGAACATGAGTTCGCACCGTGATCATCGCGGCGTTTGGCGACCGGCCACGAGAGCGAGCTGGCCTTACCGGGCGGGCAGCGGACGCCGCGCACCGGACGGCGGCGGCCACCGCGTTCACCGTCTAGCTGGTACCAGGACCGATTCCAGGAAGGCAAGCACGTCGGTGCCGGCGGCGATCGCCTTGCCAGTTGGCTTGCCTGCCCCGTGCCCGGCACCGGTCTCGACTCGGAGCAGGATCGGCGCGTCGCCGCTCTGCGCGGACTGGAGAGTGGCCGCGAACTTCAGTGAGTGGCCGGGAACGACACGGTCGTCGTGATCACCGGTGAGCAGCAAGGTTGGCGGGTAGCGTGTGCCCGCCCGCACATTGTGCAGCGGCGAGTACGCCCGCAGCCAGCGATACTGCTCCGGATCATCGGGATCGCCAAGCTCGCTGGTCCAGGCCCAGCCGATGGTGAACTTGTGAAACCGGAGCATGTCGAAGACCCCGACCTCGGCCACGCAGGCGCCGAAGAGCTCCGGGCGCTGGGTCAGGCAGGCGCCGACGAGGAGCCCGCCGTTGGACCCGCCCATGATCGCGATGCGGCCCGGCCGTGACCAGCCGGAGGCTGCCAGCCATCGCGCGCAGCCGCAGAAGTCGTCAAAGACGTCCTGCTTGCGGTCCAGCATGCCGGCCTCGTGCCAGGCCTTGCCGTACTCGCCGCCGCCGCGCAGGTTCGCCACGGCGAGCAGGCCGCCGCGGTCCAGCCACGCTGCCCGCAGCGCGGAGAACGAGGGTGTCAGCGGCACGTCGAACCCGCCGTACGCGTACAGCAGCACGGGTACATCCCCGCTGGCCGCCAGGTCGCGGCGCCGGGTCACGAACATGGGGACCGGTGTGCCGTCGGCCGACGGAGCGTACACCTGCTCGGTGATGAACGCGCTGGGATCGATTCGCGCGCTGGACGGCCGGACGAGCTTCGTCTGGCCGGTCGGCAGCTCATGCGACCAGAGCGCGCCCGACTCGGTGAACGAGACGATCTGGAAGTGCACCAGGTTGCTCCCTGGGCGGCCTTCGATGCCTTGGCGGCTGACGCTGCTGCCGCCCAGCGAGGCGATGCCCGGAACCGGGATGTCGCGCACCAGCGCACCGTCGAGCGCATGCACGCGCAGCACCGAGTGTGCGTCGCGCAGATAGTGGCAGACGAAGCTGCCGCCGAAGAAATAGGCCTCCGCGAGGGTCTCGCCGGCCTCAGGGATGATCTCCCGCCAGTTCGGCCGGCCCGGCGCGGCGAGGTCGACGGCAACCAGCCGCTGGCGCTCAGCCTCATGGTCGGTGAGAAGGTAGAAGGTCATCCCGAGGTTGGTCACCACGATGGCCTTGCAGGCAAAATCCGGCACAAGCGCCCGGAGGCCGGCCTGGGGATCCTCGAGGTCAAGGACGTGTACCTGATTCTCGGTCGATCCCCGTTCTATCGAGATGACCAGGTAGCGGCCGTCGTCGCTGACCTCCGCGTACGGTATCCAGCCGGGCTCTGGCGCGCCGAAAACGAGTTCATCGTCGCGCTGCTGCGTCCCGATCCGATGGAAAAAGATCCTCGGCGACAGGTTCGCCGCGAGATACTCCGTCCCTGCGGCGGCCGGCTCTATCGCGCTGTAGTAGAAGCCCGACCCGTCCTTCCGCCACGCCGCTTCGCAGAATTTCGACCACTGGATCACGTCATCGAGGTCTGCGCCAGTCGTAACGTCACGGACCCGCCAGGTCTGCCAGTCCGAGCCCATGGCGCTCGTCGCGTAGGCGAGCAGCGTGCCGTCGCCGCTGACATTGATCTCGGCAAGGGCGGTCGTGCCGTCCTCGGACAAGGCGTTGGGGTCAAGCAGCGGGCGCCCGCCAGCGTCCGGCGCGTCCATGACATACAGCACTGGCTGGGCCGCCAGGCCCGGATTGCGGGTCTGGAACCAGCGGCCGCCGCGCTCGAACGGCACTCCGTATTTCGGGTAGTCCCAGAGTTCCGTCAGCCGGGTCCGGATGGCCTCGCGGGCCGGAACCGCCGCCAGGAAGCTCTCGGTCACCTCGTTCTGTGCCTTGATCCAGCCGGCCACTTCCGGATCTTCGGTGGTCTCAAGCCATCGGTACGGATCACCGACATGCTCGCCGTGATAGTCGTCAGCGTCGGGGCCAAGGCGGGCCGGCGGATAGGAGCGCATGGACTGGCCAATCTGAAGAGCGATATTTCGTCCAGCCTACGGAACCAGCAGGACGAGCACTGCGGCCAGCACGATCCCTGCGCCGAGGGCAGCGCCCTCGATGTTGGCGAGTGCCATCATGACGACGGCCTCGGCCAGCCCGGGCCGCCGGGTACTGGGATGCCCGAACTTGACGAAGACCGGAGCGCGGGCGGCCGGGCCGGCGGCCACGATTTCCGGGATTCCTCGATGGGGCTCATCAGGCCTACCGGATTACCGTCTGGATCCTCGACGATGGCGTACCGGGCGCCCCAGAAAGGCCAGGGTCGCGTCCATGTCACGGACGATCATGTTCAGCTGGCTTAGCGCTGGCTGCTCGGTCACGATGTCTCCTCTTCGTGCACCCGGCGGCTCCCGGCCGCGACAGCTGACCCGGTGCCCGGCTGGAACGATCGCGCGCGGTGAAGAACACGGGACGGCACCATTGTCCGCCGAAGACCGCGCAGTACTCCCGGTACTCGCGGTACTCGCCGATCAGTTCCGTTGTGGGTGGCCGTCCAGATCCACAGGATGCTGACATAACGGACGCTAACTCCCTGTGATTCGGTGCAGGTCAGGGCATTGATCCGACCGAACTTGCGATATAGAGAGCATCCAGCCGCGTGATGGTGTTGGATTGGGGCTGGTTGCAGCCGGAAAAAATTTCGTGCACATGTGACAGCGTCTGCCACGTCGGCAGCAGGCTCCCGGGAACATCGGCGGCCTGGCCATCAGTTAAAGTGGCACGTTGTCGCAGCAACCCGGGATCCTCATCCGTGGAACCCGGAGATCTTCATGTAGGAGAGAGTGCATGCCTCAGGGCACCGTGAAGTGGTTCAACGCCGACAAGGGCTATGGTTTCATCGCCCCCGACGATGGCACCGCCGACGTCTTTGTTCACCACTCCGCGATCCAGGCTGACGGTTTCCGCAGTCTTCAGGAGAACCAGCGGGTCGAGTTCACCGCCGGCCAGGGCGCGAAAGGCCCGCAGGCTGAGCAGGTCCGCCCGCTCTGATCCTGGCCGCACGATAGTGACAGCCCGCCGAAGGGCGAGCTGTTAGGACGGGTGCGGGTGACCCGGTTCCGGGTCACCCGCATTCTGGCTTAAATCTGCTCATTTCTTGCGTGCCTGCTAGCAGCTATCTCGCCAGCTGAGCTAGCACTGCCGCAAAACGGCGCGGCGCGGCGTCAGCAGGCGCTGCTGCGGGATGCCCTCGTTTTGCCCTGTTGTCGTGCGCCGCCATGGCGCACCATGCCCGTGACCTTTCCGGGACTGGTCAAAGCAGACCCATTGGCAGCCCGGATCCATGCATCCTCCGGCCGCCGCCAGGGCAGACCCGCTCGCGCGCCGCCATCCGCACCGCCATCGCGCCAAGCTGCGATTCCTGGCACGCATGTCCATAATTATGCTGATCGGTGATACTTCTCCACACTGTGCCGGTAATAGCCGACAAATGAACTGGAAAATAGATCACTACCAGTTCATAGAGTTGCTAATTGCCCTGTACTTACCCATATAACCACTGACAAATCGACCATGCCCGATAGCTCTCATGAAATTGCACGCGAGGGAGGACCAGGCCGTGCTATATATCCCTGGTCCCACTGCTGCCTGGATTGCCGCGAAGGAGCAATGTGCTGGCCAAAGCGATTGCTGCGGATATTAGTGCCGCCTCGTTACGAGTTGAGGTGGCGTGACCGGCGTGCCGTCTGGCGCCGCACGGCACGCCAGGCACGCAAACCGGCCGTGCCGGGGCTCGCTGCACGGCGCGCCTGGCTGCCTCACCGGTCCCGCGCTGCGACTGCTGATCGGCGTATCCGTCTACCGCGAGCCCGCCGGGCGCAATGCGCTGCTCTTCCAGATCGGACAGGCCGGCCCAGCGACCGCGTCCGGGCCAGCCGTACAAGGCCCTGCCCCGCCTTACCACGCCCCGGCCGACCTCGCCGAGCTGATCTCCGAATGCGAGGACGCGGGCCTGCTGGTGCTGCCGCAGATCCCTCGCAGTGAGGTCCCGGCGCGCGCGGACACCCCGCAGGTCTTCGTCGACCGGCGGACCGCAGGCGCGCTGCACCGGGACCTGACTGCCGTGGGGCGCGGCGGCGAGGTCACCAGGGCTCACCAGTGCGCCGCCGAGTACTGGCAGTGGCGGGCTGCCGCCTGGCCGCAGGACCGGCACGCGGACCTGCACGACCTGCTCGAGGGCCGCCACCATCTGCACGAGGCAGGCAACAACGACCAGGCCGGAGCCCTCACCGAGGTCGTGTGCGCGCAACTGCACGCCTGGGGCGAGCTTGATCACGAGGCTGCACTCATCCGGGAGACGCTCGCCTGGCTCCCCGCTGGTTCGCCGCTGCGCGCGGCCTGGACACAGGAGATCGGCAAGATCGCGCAGGTCCAGGGCAACTACGCCGAGGCGGAACGGCACTACCAGCAGTCGCTGGAGATGTCCGCCAGCGTTGGGGACACGGCCGCCGTTTCCCGCAGCCTGCATCGTCTCGGCATTCTGGCCCAGGCTCGGGGCGACTACGCCGAGGCGGAGCGCCGCTACCAGCTGTCCCTGGACCTGACCGGGCAGCCCGCGTATGCCGCTGCGGAGGACGCGGCGTGGCCCGGCGACACCGAGCCGGCCGAACCGGACGCACAGGACACCCAGCCGGCCGAACCGGACGCACAGGACACCCAGCCGGCCGAACCGGACGCACAGGACACCCAGGACGCCCAGCCGGCCGAACCGGCCGCACGGCCGGCCGAACCGGACGCACAGGACGCACGGCCGGCCGAACCGGCCGCACAGGACGCACGGCCGGCCGAACCGGACGCACAGGACGCCCAGCCGCGGGGGGCCAGGCACGCAGGCATTGCCAGCGGGCAGCGCGATGGCCGGCGCAGCGCGCGGCGCCATAACCGGCCCAATGAGCTGCTGTGCCTGACGGGGACTGCCTTGGCTGCAGTCGTCGTACTGATCGTGTTATCCGCCGCTGGCTTCAACAGGTTCCTGCCCCATGGCGGCCGGGCATCATCGGGAGTTCCTGCCGCCGTCAGCCCCGCTAGCGCGGCGGCGATCCGCCGCCAGGCGGCCGCCTGGGCTGCCCGGCAGCTCAGCCGGGGGGCCATCGTTTCCTGTGACCCGGCCATGTGTGCTGCGCTGCGAGCGGATGGCATCCCCGCCGGTAACCTCCTCATGCTGGGGTCGTCGGCGGAAGACCCGCTCGGCTCGGACGTGGTGATAGCCACCGCAGCCGTCCGAAGCCAGTTCGGCAGCCGCCTCGACGGGGTGTACGCGCCGGAGGTGGCGGCAGCCTTCGGGGCCGGCAATGCGCAAATCCAGGTCCGGGTCGTCGCGCCCGACGGCGCTGCCGCCTACCGGAACGCGCTGCACGCCGACCTGCTGGCCCGCAAGGCGGCCGGCACCCAGCTGCTGCGCAACACCGACATCCGCGTCACCGCCGCCGCCAGGAAGCAACTGACCGCAGGGCAGGTGGACTCCCGGCTGCTCACGACGCTCGCCGCCCTGGCCACCCAGCACACCCTGCGTATCGTGGCCTTCGCCGACTCCGGTCCGGGTGCCAGCCCGGGGATGCCGCTTCGGATGGCCGAGATTTCCGCGCCCGGCACAGCCGGCGGCCGGGCCCCGGCCCGCCCGGGTCGGGCCAGGTTCCTCCGGTCCGTGCTTGCCTTCCTGCGCGCGCAGCGCCCGCCGTACCTGGCCGCGAGCGTGCGCGCAGCCGGGAACGGCAATGGGCAGGACGCCGTGCAGGTCGAGTTCGCCGCCCCGAGCCCGCTCGGGCTGCTGACCGCTGGTGATGCCAGCACCGGCAGCAATCCCTGAGCCCGTCCCTGCCCGGCAGCGCCGGTCCGGCTGACGATGCCAGCCGGACAAGAAACCGGACAAGAAAGAGGAGTTATGACACTGCCCGGCGCGTTCTGACGCATGGTAAGCAGACGAGCACCGCGGGGAACGTAGGATTCAGGCTTGCGTCGTGACATCAGAACTGGGAGGCCCGTTGAGCAGCGCTCCGGACACCATCGGGCCGGCTGCACCCGGCCCGCAGGCCGAGATCTACCGTGCCAGCCGGCAGGACAAGCCGTGGGGATACGAGCTGATCTTCGCTGCCGTCGAGGGCAAGTACGTCGGCAAGGTCATTCACGTCGAAGCGGGCCATTCGCTGAGCCTGCAGTACCACCGGGAGAAGGAAGAGACGATCAGCATGCTGGCCGGCGACGCGCTGGTGCTGCACGGCCCGGCCGCTGACCAGCTGACCGAGCAGCGTTTCGGCCCGGGCGACACCATCCACCTGCCCCCGGGTGTGCTGCACCGGGTCACGGCCATCACCGACGTCACGTTCGTCGAGTCGTCCACGGCCGATCCCGGCTGGCGCAAGGACGTCGTCCGGCTCGAGGACGCCTACGGGCGGTCGGGCACGAGCGCACCCTGACGACGTGAGCACCCTGACGACGCGCGCGCCCGCCCCGCCACCCGGGCAAGCGGGAACATCCTGCCCTGCTGGTAGGTTAGAGATCACAGCGGCACGTGTATGCCGCCACTCCCGCGGGCGAGCTGCCCGCGTGGTCGCTTCTGTGAGCAGTTCGCTTCCCGGTGAGCCAGAGGGTTCGCCGCCGTCGCCGAGATCTCCTCCCGCTACGCGGCCCCGAACTGCTGATGGAGTTCATCTATGCCCCAAAGTGCTGACCGTCGTGCGACCCCCCGTCGCCGGACGGCCGACCCGCGCAGCGGCGCGGCTGGCCCGCGCCGCCGTCCCGCCATGCCCCGCTACCGCGGCGAGGACGCCGCGAGGAACGGCCCCGCCGTCCGCCGCGACGGCAGGCTCACCAGCCGGCGCGATGATCAGGCCGCCGAGCTTGACCGCGCGCTGACCGCCGCCCTGGCGGTCCCGGCGCCCGCCCCGACGACCTTCCGCGAGCTCGGCCTTGCCGCCCGGCTGGTGGACGCGCTGGCGGCCGGCGGCATCGACATGCCGTTCGCCATCCAGGCCCGGGCACTGCCCGATGCCCTCGCGGGCCGCGACGTACTCGGCCGTGCGCAGACCGGGTCGGGAAAGACGCTCGCCTTCGGCCTCGCGATGCTCACCAGGCTGGCCGGGTCTCCGGGCCGCCTGCACGACAAGGCCCCCCGCGGGCTGGTGCTGGTCCCCACTCGTGAACTCGCCCGGCAGGTGGCCGAGGTACTCGGGCCGCTTGGCCGGACTCTCGGCGTGAGCGTGACAACGGTGTACGGCGGCGCCCCGATCGGACGTCAGATCGACCAGATCCGGCGCGGCGTCGACATCGTCGTGGCCACCCCCGGCCGGCTGATCGACCTGATGGAACGCAGCGCCGTGACGCTCGCCGATATCGACATCACCGTCCTCGACGAGGCCGATCACATGGCCGACCTGGGCTTCCTGCCGGCCGTCACCCGGATCCTGGACGCCACCCCGGCCGGACGGCAGCGGATGCTGTTCTCCGCCACCCTGGACCGCGGCGTAGCCCAGCTGGTGCATACCTATCTCAGCGATCCCGCCGTGCACGCCGTCGCCACCGAGGTGCTGGATGGCGGAGTCGCCGAGCACCGCCTGCTGGTGATGTCCGCGCAGGACAAGCTGCCGGTGGCGGCGGAGATCGCGGGCCGCCCGGCTCGCACCCTGTTCTTCGTCCGCACCAAGCACGGCGCGGACCGGCTTGCCAAGCAGTTCCGCAGGGAGGGCGTCGATGCGGTCGCCATCCACGGCAACCTGAACCAGAACCAGCGGCAGCGGGCGCTTGCCGCGTTCGCGGCCGGCCAGCCTCGCGTCCTGGTCGCCACCGACGTCGCCGCCCGTGGCATCCACGTGGACGACGTCGAGCTTGTCGTCCACTTCGACCCGCCGAATGACCACAAGGACTACCTGCACAGGTCCGGCCGCACGGCAAGGGCCGGCGCCAGCGGCATGGTGGTCGCGCTTGTCGACCACGCGCAGGCACGCGAGGTCAGCCGCATGCACGACGCCGCCGGGGTGACCGCCACCAGGGACGACGTGCAGGCCGGGCACCATGTGGTCCGCCAGATCGCGACCTCGGGCACGCCGTTCGTGCCCACCGCGAGCCCGCCGGCCGTGCGCCCTGCGCAGGCCACGCCCCGGCAGAACCCGCGGGGCGGGGGCCGTTCCGGCGCCAGCCGGTCCGGCGCGAGCTGGTCCGGTGCAGGCCGCCATCCGCGCCGTGGCGACCAGCCGCGCCAGGCAGGCCGGCCTTCCTAGCCGGCCTGCTCAGCCGGCAGTCCGGGCAGGCCTCTGAGCAGGGCACTGCCCGGCCGACCCCGGCGCCGGAATGCAGAAGATATTTAACGGAGATCCGGTGGCCGGTCCGGCCTGCGAGTCCGCCCGAGCGCGGGCTAACCCTCCTGCTCGGTGGGCCGGATCATCAGCTCGTTAATAATCATGTGACGGGGCCTGGTCACGACAAACCCGATGGTTTCGGCGATGTCCACGGCCTTCAGCCGCGTGATGTCGCCGAAGCGCCGGTTGATCTGCTCAAGGACTTCCGGCCGGTTGTGGCCGGCCAGCTCGGTCTCGGTCACGCCAGGCTCGATCAATGAGACCCGGACGTGCCGGGTCGTGACCTCCTGGCGCAGCGCCTCGCTGAACGCCCCGACCCCGTGCTTCGTCGCGTTATAGACGGCGTTGCCGCTGCGGGCTATCCGGCCGGCCACGGAGCTGATGTTGACCATGTCGGCAACCTGCCGCGGGCCGTCTTCCGCCGCGCTGACCAGGTGCGGCAGGGCAGCCTGCGCGCAGTACATCAGGCCGAGCAGGTTGACCTCGATCATCCGCCGCCACTCGTCCGTCGGCGCGCCCTCGACCGGTCCCAGCAGCATCACCCCGGCGTTGTTGACCAGCGTGTCCAGCCGCCCCAGCTCGGCCACTGTCCGCTCGACCAGCCGGCCCGCTTCCTTCTCGCTGGTGACATCCGCCGGGAGCACCACGGCGACCCCGCCGTCGCCGCGGATCCGCGCCGCTAGCTCCTCCAGCCGCTCGGCCCGGCGGGCGGCCAGCGCCAGCGCGGCGCCGTGGCGGGCCAGCTCCAGCGCGGTGGTCACGCCGATCCCGCTCGAGGCGCCAGTGACCAGCGCAACCGTCCCATCCAGCCGATCAGCCATGGAGCCTCCCCGCTATCTGGCGTCGCACCTCGTGACGCATCTCCCGCAGAGCCTACGGCCGCCGGCCCCCGCACACGCTGAAGGGCCGGCCGTAGCCGGCGGCCCCTTCAGCTCGATGTGCTTACGGAATCCGGGACATCCTCTTTGACGGGCCTGCGGCGTTGTCCTGCCAGGCGAACGCCAGCGGGGTCAGCGACGTCAGGTCAATGGCGGGCTCCACCGTCGAGTACGACTGGACGTTGTCCGCAAATACCGCGTTATGGCCGCTGAACGCCGAGTACGGGACATCGCCCGGCCCGTTGGCCACGCAGGGCCGCATGTTCGGCACTGTCCCTGTCGCGGCGAACGAGTTCGGCCCCTCCACTGCCGCGCCGGCGAGCACCGGCGGCTTTCCGTCGTGGGAGCCGACCAGGTTGGCGATCTGGTGCTGCATGCAGTCGGGGAAGATCGTCCCGTCGCCGACGATCAGGGACACGCCCCAGGCGTTGGCGCCGAGGATGTCATCGAGCCAGCGCTGCGCCCACGCCGCGAAGACCGGGCGGCCAGCCAGCGCGTCGTAGGAGTTCGCCATCACCGACAGCCCGGCGCCGTGGGTCGTGGTGTCCCACTGATCCCAGGAAAATCCGAAGCCGAACGGGTCACGGCCGGCGATGCCGATCGCCTTCTCGATCTGGCCCCGCAGGTTCTCCAGCAGTGCCGCCTGGGTGACGGCCAGGCCGCTGACGTGCTGCTGCCCGATGGCCAGATCAAGTTCGTAGTCGGCCAGCGCACTCACGTCGTACAGGTTGAGCGTGTCGGACAGCGCGCTCCGGCCGTGCACCCAGGCATTGGCCCAGTCAGCGGCGGCGCGCAGGTAGGTCGCGGCCGACCGGACCGGCAGGCCGGCCGGAAGGTTACCCGGGCCGCCCGCCGCATGCAGGGCCAGCGAGAGTTCCGTCGCGCCGAGCATCATGTCGTCCCGCCACGTCGTCTCCGGGTAGAAGTCGTACGGCGCGGCGGTCAGCAACTGACCCTTCCAGTGCGTGCCGGCCAGCGAGTAAACGGTCTCCGCCGACCGCAGGCACCGGGCGGCAAAGGCCGGGTCAGTGGCGCGATAGACGCGGTAGCAGAGCGCGAAGTCGGCCGCGAGCCGTCCGGCCAGGTTCGGGCTGACCGGCGAGCCTGGCGGGCCGGCCCTGAATACTGGCGGATGGCGGATGTAGACGTAACGCGGATTTGATCCCTTGTAATGGTCATCCGCCTGGGGAAGCCGCCAGATGTCATGGTCGCCGAAGTAGTAGTTGTTTGCCTCCCCGGTACCGACCTGGTAGTAGAGCGTTTTTGTCCGCTCGTTCCACATGCGCTGTAGGAAGTCGAGGCCGAATTTGGCCTCGCTGGTGAAGTTCGCGTGCGCAGCCGCCCCCATCTGGGCGGGGAACGACTCGATGCCCTGCAGCATGATCGCGGCGGCATAGCTCGTGGTCTCCACGAAATGCAGGTTGTCGCCGGCGTCGAACCAGCCACCGGATGCGTTGATGGTGATGCCGGTGGCGTATCTGGCCAGGCTGCCCTTAAAGTCCCCGTTGTCGTTGACACGGGGCGTCCGGTAGGTCATGGCGCGCTCGTCATTGAGGTCACCGGGCGCGGTGCGCAGCGCCGAGCGGACGAAGTCAGGGCCATCGCGCTCGTTACGGTAGAACGAGAGCGCATTGGCCAGGGGCCGCGCGTAGATCTGCCGGGCCGGGGCGATCTCGAACCAGGGCGAAGCGACCGACGGGTCACCGGCCAGGCCGATGCGGTAACGGCCGGTGGCCCGGAGCCCGGAGAAGCGCACCGCCCACACCGAGCTGTACCGCTTGCTCCATGCGCCGAGATCCTGGCTTGCTACCCCGGAAGCCGCGACTGCGCAGGTCCCGGCCCGGACCAGCACCCAGCCCGGCCCGCCGCCCTGCCCGGACGCCGCCATGATCTCGGCCAGCTTCGGCGCTGCCGTCGGGTAGCCGACCTGGTCTACCCGGATCACCGCGGCCGGCGCCGGCACGGCTGCCTTCGCCGCCTGCCGCGCCGTGCCCCGGACCGGGGTGCTCGACGGGGCCGGCTGGCGGCAGACTTTCCTGGCGATCACCGCGCTGGCCCGTGCCTGGTCTGCAGTCTTGCTGGCGGCGGGCCCGGGGCCGGGGCCGGGCGCCGCGCAGGACGCCGCCGCCATGGCGAGCATGACGATCATGGCAGTGAGCACGGCAGGCCGGGGGGCTGCTCGCAGATGACCCATCACGAAAGGCTAGTTCAGGGCGATCGCGGGCCACAACGGACAGCCGGCCTGCCTCTGGCGGACAGGGCAGCGCCGGGCTGCCAGGCATGGCATCAAGGCTTGCCGCCGCCTTCCTGCAGTCATCCCGCCCGCGACGCGGGGCTGCCTGGCATCGCATCTAGGCTTGCCCCGTGCCGTTGATGCCGTCGCAGGCCGACGCCGAGCGGTTCCTGCGGGACAGGTACGGCGACCGGGCTGGCGCCGTGACGCCGCTCGGCGCAGGCGAGTGGTCGCGGGTCTATGCCGTTGCCCTCGACGGCCGGGATATGGCCGTGAAGTTTGGCGCGTACGCCGATGACATCGCCAAGGACGTGCGGATGGCCCGGCACAGCTCCGGATCGCTGCCGATTCCCGCGGTGCACGACAGCGGCCCGGCACTCGGGGGATTCTTCGCAGTCCAGCAGCGAGTGCACGGTGATTTCCTCGACGAACTCGATGAAACGGGGATGCGCCTGGTCCTGCCGGGTTTGCTGACGGCGCTGCATGCCGCCCGCAGCATCGAAATCGCCAGGCCGGACAGCCCTGCCCCGGACGGCCCTATCCCGGACGGCCCTATTCCAGACGGCCCTGGTCCGGACGGCTCTGGTCCGGACGGCCCTGCCCGGGACGGCCCTGCCCGGGACGGCTCCGGTCCGGACGGTCCGGGCGGCCACCGGCTGGCGGGCTACGGTCCGTGGCGCCCGGACGGCACCGCTGTGCACCACAGCTGGCGCGATGCGCTGCTGGACGTCGTCAACGACCGGCCCGGCGGCCGGACGCACGGCTGGCGGCACGCTCTTGCCAGCTCGCCGACCGGCGCCGGCCCGTTTGACGCCGCCGCCGAAGCGCTCGGGGAACTCGCCCCGCGAGGCCCGCAGCCCCGTCAGCTCATCCACGGTGACCTGCTCTACCGCAACGTGCTCGTGCAGGGACCCCTCATCACTGCCGTGCTGGACTGGGGCAACTCGATGTACGGCGACGGCCTGTACGACCTGGCCTGGCTGCTGTACTGGTGGCCATGGTTCCCGGCGTGGCGTGACATCGACGTCCGGGCGATCATCGCGGACGATCTGGAGGCGAGCGGCGAGTGGCCCGCTGACGCCGCCAGACGGCTGCGCTGCTACCAGATCCACATTGGCCTGGACGCCCAGGCGTACAACGCCTTCACCGGCCGCTGGCAGGAACTCGCCGACAACGCCCGGCTGACGGCAGCCCTGGCAGAACGGGCCTGATCCGGCGTTCCGGCCTGCGACGCGCATCTGAGCGTGCGTGCGGCCGGCGCTACCGCGGGGCCGCACGCCTGGGGCGCCGCGCGCCTTCTCGCGGGCCTGGCTCCCAGGGCAGCTCATCCGCGTCACCCGCCACCCGGATCAGCACGCCGGCCCAGGTGCGGAACGGCCGCCACGGCTCGGCGATCCGGCGGACCGCCTCGTCATCGGGAATCTCCGGCAGCGAGTAGTAGTGGCGCAGGTAGGACGGCAGCCGCGGCTCGCCGAGTGTCAGCGCGTCGGTGACGCTGGTGGAGCGAAGGAATATCAGGCCCGCATAGACAGGGCCGATCCCAGGAATGGTCTGCAAATCGGCAAGCGCCCCGTCGGCGCCCAGCGCCGTGAGGCGCATGGGATCGAGCTGGGAACCGAGTGCTCGCGAGGCGACGTCCCGCAGCCGGGCGACACGGGCCGGCTCCATGCCGGGGAAGCTCTCCAGCAGCCGCAGCCGTTCCGGCAGCGGGAACGCGTACTCGGTCTGGCCGGCCAGCTCGAATGGCCGTCCATGTGCCGCCGACAGCCTGCGCCGGAGCGCTGCCGCCTGCACGCGGTGCCGCCGCTGCGCGATGATCCCCCAGGCCGCCGCCTCGTACGGGGAGTGGAAAAGCACCGGGCGCAACCCGGGATGGCGAGCCTGCAGGGCTCCGAGTACCGGGTCCCTGCGGCCGGCCTCGAGCCAGCCGTCAACGGGCCGGTCAACGCAGAGGATGCGCCGCAGCTGGTTCGCCGCTAGATCTTCATTGGAGTCACCGCTGATCTCGGCGAGCAGACTGCCGTCATCCTCTTGCCTGACGACCATCCCCGCCTGGTGCTCCATGTCGTCGGTGACGAAGGCGAGCCGCATCAGCCGCCCGTCGGGGCGGGGCCGGCCGGTGTGCGGGCCGAATCCGAAGGCCGCCGCCGCGGCCAGCGAGAACGGGCCGCTTACGGAGAGACGCATGCCCGCTGACGGCTCGTCCTGCTCCAGGATGTCCCCATCAGGCCAGCCGGCCTGCGCCGGGGTGCTGGGAGAGCCAGCTGCTCGAAGTCATGCTTTAGATATAACAGCTGCTGCCGACATTACTGCCCGGCAGCAGCCGCGAGCCGCCACAGCACGGGAGCCGCCAGGCGCCGCGATCGGGCGTGGCCATGAGAGCGTTGCGTGGTAGCTGGTCCGTGGCAGGAAAGGCGGCACATCCACGATGCGGTACGCGGCACTGCTCAGGGGAATCAACGTCGGCGGCAACAAGAAGGTGCCGATGGCGGCGCTGCGCGAGCTGCTGCAGGGTCTCGGCTACGCGGACGTGGCCACTGTCCTGCAGAGCGGAAATGCCGTCTTCAGCAGCCCTGAGCAACCGACACAGCCGATGGCGCGCGCCATCGCCGACCGCGTCACCAGCGAATTCGCGATGGACGTCAAGGTCGTCGTCAGGACAAGCAGCGAACTCGCCGACGTGATCAAGCGCAGCCCGCTGCCGGATGGCCCGGAGAACCCGTCCCGGTTCTTCGTTGCCTTCCTGTCTGCTGCTCCGGATCCGGGGGCGGCCGGAGCGCTGGAGTCCGCGTCCTTCGACCCTGACCGGATCTGGGTCAGCGGGTCGGAGGCGTTCCTGTGGTGCCCGGCAGGAGCCGCCGATACCAAGCTCACCAATAACTTCCTGGAGAAGCGGCTCGGGGTCACAGCAACGTCGCGCAACTGGAACACCGTCACCAAGCTGGTGACGCTGACTGGTGCATGAACTGGCTCGTTAGTCCTCGCTGGCCCGGCGCATCCGCTTGATCTGGGCGCGATGCTGCTTGTCCGCGAGCCGCCGTTCTCGTGCCGCGCGGCTAGGCCTGGTGGGGCGACGGGGCCGCGGCGGCGGAGCCGTCGCATCGGCCAGCAGCGCCGACATCCGGTGCGCCGCCGCCTGCCGGTTGCGGAGCTGCGAGCGGTGCTCGGAGGCGGTCACCGTCACCACGCCGTTTGCCAGCCTGCCCGCAAGCGCTCGCAGCGCACGCTCCTTGAGCGCAGGGAAGAGCGCATCCGAGGCGGCCAGGTCATAGGAGAGTTCCACCCGGCTCTCGGTCGTGTTCACCGACTGGCCGCCCGGGCCTGGGGAGCGGGAGAACCGCCAGGAGATCTCGTCGGGCGGTATCACCACGCCGCGGACGACGACCGGGAACAGGTCGCCGGTCACAGCGCACCGAGCCATGCGTGGCCAGGATCAACGCGCGCCAGCGCCTCGCGCAGCCAGCCGACTGCGGCCAGCTGCAGGAACGGCAGCATGGCCTCGAAGTCAGTCTCATACCAGTGCGCCCGCACGGCTGCCAGCCGTCGCGCGATCTCGGCCGGCTGCCGGGCATCCCACACAGGACTAGCGAGCGCGGTGCCGTCCGCCGGTCCGTTGTCGTCCGCCATGCACCCTGCCTACCACGACGCCGGCCCGCCGCAGATCCCGGTGCCCGGGATGGACCTGCGCGGCGGCGCAGGTCCATCCCGGCGAGCATGCGGTGGTGAACCCGGGCTAACTGCGGCCGGTACGGGCACGCACGAAGGGCAGCCCGAGCGGGAGGACAGCGACTACAGCCGCGATGAGCCCGATGAATGCCCCGAAGCTCCAGCCAACGCCGCTGCCGGGCCTGATCAGGAAACCGAGGAGGACAAGCACGAAGTTAATTCCCGTGCCCCCGAGCAGTAGCTGATCATGACTGAACGGGCTCTTGAACGGAAGCTCGTGGAACCCCGCGCAGAGTATGAGGTAAACGAGTATCGCCAGCGCGATGATGAGGGTGATGTACTCCCAGCCGTGGTAGAGCCCGTTCACCGAGACGCTGATGAACTGATCGCCCGCACTGAACCACGGCAGGAACAGCGAGATCAGCAGCACCAGGGTGGCCCCGCCGACAATCTGGTCATTTCGCGTCCACCGCTTGGCGTCGAAGTTGAACTGAGGAGCCGGGGGCCGGGTCGGTGCTGCGGGTGGCGGTGGAGCCTGGGCTCCCTGGGTTCCGAAGCCGGGCTGCTGTGCTCCACAATTGGGGCACACCGCCGACCCTGCGACAACGTCGCTGCCGCACTGCGAGCAAGTCATATTTATCCGCCTCTCGAATTGGCCGGAGCTGTCCTCCGTGCCGTCCCGCCGGCCCTTGCTGCTTGTCGCCACCCCGCAGCGAGCAGGCGAGCGCATGGCAGGCGCCGCAGCAGAAAACAGCGCCGCGGCAATCTTCGCTGGTCGCCGCAGAACTTTCGACAGGACGGCCCCTAGCTTCGGCCCCAGTCTTGACCCTAGTTCTGTCGTCCTGAGACTGGCGTTGTTCTTAAACGTGAGGTACTGCCTGCTGGTGTCCCCTCCCCGGCCTCGTTGCCGAGGTGATCGGCCAGCGCCCGCCGGGAACTGATCCCGAGCTTGGCAAAGATATTGCTCAGGTGGAACTCGATCCCCTTGACGCTGACGTACAGCTCGGCCGCTGCCTCACGGTTGGATCGGCCCGCCGCGACCAGCCTGGCGACGGCAAGTTCGGTAGCGCTCAGCCCGAGCGTGCCCGGGCTGCCTTCTTGCCCGAGCTGAACACCGCACGCGGCAAGCTCCTGATCACATGCCGCCACGTAGGGACGGGCGCCCAGCCGGACCAGCCGGCCGCGGGCAGCGCGGAGGCGGGCGATCGCCTCCGGTCGCCGCGCCGACCGGCGGAGCCGCCTGCCATCATCCAGTTCAAGCTGGGCAAGCTGGAATGGCAGGTCAACGCCGCGCGCGAGATCCCATGCGCTCTCGAAGGCCTGCGCAGACCTGGCGGCATCGCCGCAGGCTCCTGTCAGCGCGCCGCGTAGCCGCGCCGCGGCAATCCGGGTGGATGCCGGGCCTGACGCGGACAGGGAGGCATCGATCTCCGCAAGGGCCTTCCCGGCCTCCTCGCGATGCCCGAGAGAGATGAGCGCATCGACCTCAAGCGACCGCCAGCCGTACATGCCCAGGTTGCCGAACTCGCGGGCGCGTCCGGTCTGGCGCACCGCGTCGGCGGCCCTGAGCACCTCCTCATCCTCGCCCCGCGCGGAAGCAAGGACAGCCCGGGCCGCTGCCCACGCGGTGATGCCCAGCCCAGCACCGGCCGTGCGGGCGGCAGCACCCGCGGCGTTGACGTGTGCGGCGGCAGCGGCCCAGTCACCCCGGCCGGCCGGCACGAGCGCCGCGAAGCTGTGCACGAAGCTGAAGTCCGAGACCCGCCCGGTCTCATGAGCGAGACTGACGGCCCGTTCGGCGTGCAGCGCCGCGTCGTCCCAGGACCCGAGGCGGTGCTCCGCTTCTGCCAGATATCCCAGGCACAGGCCTGCCTGCCGGACAGGTGCACCGGAACGGATTCTTCCGGCGACGGCAGCCAGGTCGGTCACTGCCGCCTCAAGATCTTCCATGATGACCCGCACCATGCCGCGGGCTACCAGGGCATCGGTCTGGCTGAGCGGCACCTCGCCCGCGCAGGCCGGCATGGAATCGAGCCTGGCAAGAGCTTCAGCACCACGCTGACTGTGCGCGAGCGCCATGGCGAGGGCGCAGAGCGCGTGCTGTCTGCGCACGTAGTCGGCGCCAGCCGCGGCGACGGCGCGCTCGCCCCAGGTCACTGCTTCGCGGAGCCGTCCCGAGATCAGGCAGCAGGACAGCAGTCCGGTGGCAGCCTGCGCGCCGGTCAGCGGTTCGAGCGCCGGGTCATGGGCCTGCCAGGCATCACTCAGCAGGGATTCCGCGCTGGCAGGCCGGTCTGCCAGCAGATCGAGATGGCCGAGTACCGCGCTCCGCCGGGGCCCGTGGCCAGCGTCGGCGGCGCGCGGAGCCAGTGCCTCGGCCTCGGCTATGTCACCGCAGCGAAGCAGCATCTCGACCGCGTCGAGAATCAGGCGGCCGGCGTCGGCGGGCCCCGGGCTCAGCGCCGAAGCCTGCGTCAGCCATGTCGCTGCCTGCGCCATCCGGTCCCGCCGGGCAACATCGGCTTCAGCGGCGCGCGCAGCCTTTTCGAGATCCGCAGCCAGATCCGCGGCGAGTGCCGCGCCGCAGCCAGCCGCGGCAGCGACCCGGTGTCCAAGCGCGTCATCGGCCCCGGCCAGGACTGCCGCTTGCTGATGCAGCAGACGGCGCCGGACAGGCCCGATCTCGTCGTGGATCACATGGTGCGTCAGCGGGTCGGGGAACAAGATCCGGCTGCCTGCTCCGGGGGCCTGCTCCGTAGCCAGGCCAACCGCGATCAGCTCACCTAGCGCGGGCACTGGATCAGGCAGGCATGCCAGCGCGGCCGCCATGGTCAGGCCGCATGATCGGCCGAGGATCGCTGCCGCATCGGCCAGCATCCTTGCCTCCGGCGTGAGCGTGCTAAGGCGGGCGATGACTGGCCCGGCAAGCTGACGCGGAACCGGAAGCGCGTCTCCGGGGCCATCCCAGGTCTCAGGGTCACTCTCCTCGAGCACGGCCCGGCAGTAGCCGGGGTTGCCTCCGGTGTGATCTACGAGACGGGAAGCAGCGCGATGCGACAGGTCGCCCGCCCCGATGGCCCTTGCCAGCGACCGTACCTCCTGAATGGTGAGGGCGCCGACGCGCAAGCTGGTGGCCCGGTGATCTCCGCTTGCGAAGCGGCCCCAGCCGTCGCCCAGCAGGCCGAGCTCGGCTGGCCTCGCGGAGAGCACCCCGAGGAAGGCGTCACCATGCATCCTGCGCAACACGAACAGCAGCGCGGCAGCCGACGCCAGATCCGCCCAGTGCAGGTCGTCTACCACCAGCACCATGAGCTTTCCGGTCGGGTGGGCCTGCCCGAGGAACAAGGCAAGATCAGCCCCAACAACCAGCGGGTCGGCCGTTACCAGCGGCGGGTCATGAGAGGCCAGGCCAGCGTTCGCGGCCAGCTGACCGATCAGGCCGTAGGGCAGCGACATCTCAGCTTCTGCCCCGCTCGCGCGGACCACGTGTGCGCCCGGTAGCTGGTGGAGGAACCTGGCCAGCAGCGCGGATTTCCCTGCGCCTGCACATCCTTCGATCACGACCACGCGCGGCTCGCCGTGCCTGGCCTCGGCCGCGCATCGCTCCAGTACTGCCAGCTCGCGTTCGCGACCGACGAACGGCGGGTCCGCGGCGGCGTCGGACGAAGCGGTCATGGGCCGAGAGTAGCTCCGTCACCACTGGTCGCGAGGCCGATGGGCAGGCCTTGCTGTTACGGATGATGCGGTGACGGGTGATGCGGTCATGGGTGATGGGTGATGGGTGATGGGGTGACGATGCGGTCGCGGCCTGACGTTAACCGGCGCCGCCAGCTGATCGTCGCGCTGGCCGGCCTGGGGGCGATGTCATGGATGCGCCGGGCTCGCGCTCCTTACGCCGGATACGGGTCCGGCCCAACCGCGTAGGTTAGCCGGGCCGGCGTCGCCCATACCAGGAAGCCTGGCCGGGGCTGGCTGAGCTGCCACCCGTTGAGTTGCTTCAGTCGGTGATGATGCCGACATTCCGCTGACACGTTACAGCGGCAGGTTGGACCGCCGAGGTCATACGGGATCGTGTGGTCCATGTCGGTGCGCCACGCAGGCTGCCGGCATGCCGGGAACCGGCAGGTCTGGTCACGCGCCTCGATGAGCCTCCGCATGCTGTCCGGGATCCGGTAGCTGCTGACAGCCCCGACATGCCCGCAGCGTGCCGGCGGGCTGGCTGGCAGCCCCCGCGCGGCAGCAGTGCCCGTCCCCATGCGTGCCCTGGCTGCGGCCTGCGCGGTCTTCGCGGCGGCCTTCAGCGCCGCATCCAGCAATTTGCCGAGCAGGGCTGAGCCGGAGAGTTTCTCCTGGCCCAGCAGAGCGCCGGCTGCAAGGTCCGCGGCGCGTACCGTCATGATTACCCGCGCCACCCAGCCCGGACTGCGACGCTCGCCCAGCCCGATGCCCACGCGAGCCTTGCTCCGCTTGTCCAGCCGGGTGATGGCGATCGCCTCGCCCGACGTCCCGATCACGATGATCTTCCATTCACACGCAGGGTTCTCGGCAGCCGCGCTCGCGATTCCCCGCGCCACCTCCCCGGTGACTGCGCCGAGCCGCCCAAGCTGGCCAGGCTCGCCAGCCAGCCCGGCCAGAGTCCGCAACGGCACCGTCAGCGTCATTGCCCCGGCCGGAATCCTCCCTGCTGCCTGGCTCTTGCCTGCCTGGCTCTTGCCTGCCTGGCTGTCTCCCGCCCGGGTCTTCCTTGCGGCAGACTCCGGCGGCGGGATTCCGCCCAGCCAGTCAGGAGCACAGCCTGGAGCGGGAATAGCTCCCGGTACCGGGATTTCCGGCCAGGCAAGTTCGGCGGGACCAGCTCTGACCCGGCATTCCGGCGGGTCTATGTCCTGAATTTCCCCACCCGGATCATGGTCATCGGCATCATCTCGATCGCCGGGGTCCGCCGGGGCATCCTCGTCTCGCGGTTGCTCCCGCCACGGCCCGTCTGCATCCGGATCACGCGATGAGCCACTGTCGTCGTCCTCGAAGACTCCGCCGTCGCCTGGGCCGCCGTCACCCGGGCCGCCGTCACCCGGGCCGCCGTCACCCGGGCCGCCGTCACCTGGGCCGCCGTCACCTGGATCGCCGTCACCTGGATCGCCGTCATCCGGGTCAATCCCGCCGCCGTCATCGGAAGCGGGGCCGTCATCGTCCAGCTCATCCAGAGGCGGCGGGATGATTGGCAGGGTGCCGAGCAGCAGGCCGACAAAAACCTGCGCCCGGAGCAGGTCTATCCCGCCCCCTACGCCACCGCTCTGCATAGCCTTCGCCATCGCGCAGATCCGGGACCATGCGGCTGCCGCATGCCCTGCGGGCAAGAAGCGCCCCGCGAGCGAACCGGTACCCTCGGGATCACCGGACAGCTCGACGCGCGCGTTCCGCTCCGCCTCCTCCCGACGGCGCTCGGCGGCCGCAGGATCAACCGCGATCACGGCTCGCTGCAATGACGCCCGGAGCTGCCCAGTTGTCTGATGCTCGGCCCTAGCCAGAACCCTCCGTTCCACCTGGCCAGCCAGGTCGTCGTCCAGGCCGGTGGTAAACGTCTCGATCAGCTTGGCCCTGGCCAAGTCGATACGGCCCGAGTGAAGAGCGGCCATCGTCGCGGGCAGCCGCCGTGTCATGCTGACGGCTAGGTCCATCCAGTACTCCGCACCGCCCTGAGTCAGGGTCAGCGCGAGCGCCACCTCGCACGGAGCGAACTCCGCTTCCAGCTTCTGGATGGGATCCTGGCAGGATGCCGGCTGAGTACTGCCACCGCGGCGCCTGGCCAGTTCGGCTACGGCGGTCAGTTCCTGAGCCTGCGCCCAGGAGGTCACCTTGCGCCAGGCAGTAACCGACGTCACCAGGCCCGCGTCATCCAGGTCGGCGGAAGGAGCGCAGCTCAGCCAGCCCGCAAGAGCCGGGCCGGGCTCGATCAGCGCATGTCCGGCAAGCTCGGCGAGCGTCACGCTGGATCCCGCGCCCGACAGGGCAGCCGCTACGGCATCTTCACCATGCGGATCGTCTGCCACCGGGCCGCATGAGCTCGCGTCACCGTCGGCGGGGGCGGGGGCGGGGGCGGGGGCGGCGTCCGCAGAAAGGGGAACGATGTCGCCTGGCACTCCGGAGCGGCGACCGCGCGCTCGGCTCTTGTACTCCGGCCGCCCGGGGATCTCGTCGCCCGCTAGGTAGCGGGCACGCCGCTCTGCCGCGGCCAGGATGTCCTCGATGCTGACTTCTGATGACCAGGTGAACTCCATACCGCCCCAGGGCGAGGGCGGGTCGCCAAGGTCATTCGCGGACATCTCCCACCTTCCGAAGTTCATTAGCCTCTATATCAGATGGCCTGAGCTTTTATACGAATAGATTAGCGAGTTAGTTTATGAGTGTCAACCCAAATAGATAGTGTGTTCGCACCATTATTTTTGATCGACCTGGGCTTGTCCTGACTCGTCCCAGCCCTGCCGGATCTGCGGATGTCCCTTCCTTGGCAGCCGGCCGACTCCCTACGATGTGGTGATTGCCTGTGCGCGGAGAGGTTGGGACGAGCTGATGGGAGCCAAAGACGGGCCCGGAAAGCACGACGACCTGACGTCCTCGGAAGAGCAAGGCGACGTCCCAGGGCAAAATGGCTCCTCTGACCGGGCGAAGGCAGACTCGCCGACGCGCTTAACGCAGCGGCTCAAGCGGTTTCCTGACGGTCACCCGTCATCGCCCAACAATGAGGACGGAAGCCCGAGGCCGCCGGTCGGGAACCTCAGGGACTCCGAGTCCGCTGCAGAGAATGACGGGGATGAGCCCGATCCGGAGAGTGCCGGGGATGAGCCCCATCCGGCCGACGGGGCGGCTGATAGAGCCAGCCGACCTGAGAATACGAAAGGCCAACCGGAACAGCCGGAGGACCGGGCCGAACCTGCGGAAGATCAACCGGGGCATGCGGAGAACCGTCCTGAACACGCAGACGACCGGGGCAGCGAGGGATGGCGCGCGGCGTTACCGCGTTTGCAAGCGTTGTGGGAACGCCACAAGGAACGCTGGCCCGCCGAGCAGCGAACGCCGGTCGACCGGTCAACGGACGAACCAGGATCCTGGCGCGGCGACGCCGGTCACTATCTCAATTTCGAGGAGAACCTCGTCACCGAGCATGCATTGGACCGAGTGCACAAAGCTGAGCCCGAGGTGACCCGGACGATGAAGGCCGTCGAGTCAGACGTGCCAGGCGCGCGTCTCGCCGGGCTGGATTACTGCCTCAAGGGCGAGGACCGGTTCAAGGAGAAGATCGCGGGCAGCCTCGCTCTTAAACCGGAACGAGCAGTAGGCAAAGAGACAGATGCCATCCCGGACGCGCTGCGCTACACCTGTCAGTTGTCGACAGAGAACTATGTAGACGGGTGCCGAGCAGCAGGTCGTCAGCTACAAGGGCACGGCTACCAACTGGTGGTCAGCCGCAACTCGTGGGAGAGCTTGGACTACAAGGGCATTAACACACGCTGGCGAACTACGGAAGGCCGGGTGTTCGAGGTGCAGTTCCATACACCGGAGAGCTTCGAGGCGAAACAACTCACCCACGGCGCATACGAGCGACTGCGAAATCCTTTGACGGACAAGAGTGAGATGGGGGAACTCCGACAGTTCCAGCGCCAGGTTACCGCGCAGATCCCAGTGCCGGATCTAGTTAGCGACATCCGCAACTTCAGTGAGAAGGATGGATAGGACCCGTGCAGCCAACTACCACCTACTACGCCTTGATCGATGATGAATCGGCCCGCGATCGCCCAGCAGGAATAGTGCGTCGCCTTGAGGACGCTGACGGTGGCTTCGTTGATGAAGGACTCCACCGTGATCTCGGTTGGCATCGCACATCAGCCATCGTCGAGTGGGAGCGGGCCGAATCCACCGATGATCTGATCGAGGTCACGGAGGACGAGGCGAACCAGATCATCGAACGATTCCGCGCCAGATGGGGGGCCGGAGACTAGCCCCGGCACGGCAGCGGCCAGAGAACAGCCGGCGCTCACGGCTTGAATTCGACTACCACGCGATCCGCGGCCGGGACACCGGACACCGGACACCGGACACCGGACAACCGGATTTCCTGGGACATCGGACAACCGGATTTCCCTGGAACCTCAGAGGCTCCGTATGATCACCGCACGCGGCGGCCGGCGTCGATAACGTTACGTGCGTCCCTGTACTCGGGGCGGCGCAAACCCGGCTCACACGGGCCCAACGCAGTCCGGGAGGGATCATGGGTGGCTTCAAGCAGTTCCTGCTCCGCGGCAATCTGATCGACCTCGCGATCGCCGTCGTCATCGGCGTCGCGTTCAGCGCGATCATCACCGCACTGGTCACGGACCTGATCACTCCGCTGATCGCGGCGATCGGCGGGCAGCCTGATTTCTCCGCGTTGACCTTCAAGGTCAACACCAGCACGTTCCACTATGGCGCCTTCGTCAACGCCCTCCTCTCGTTCGTGATCATCGCTGCGGTGATCTACTTCCTCGTCGTGCTGCCGGTGACCAGGATCATGGCCCTCAACGCGAAGAAGGCGGAGGCGACCGAGCAGGAGTGCCCGGAGTGCCTCAGCCAGATCCCGCTCGCCGCGCGGCGCTGCATGTATTGCACAGCGGAGATCGCGCCCGCGCAAGGGACGCCCGCCGCCTAGCCTGCCCGGCTCTGGCAGGCAGGCCTCTCCGCGCCGGCAGGCGCGCCTTCCCGCGCCGGCAGGCAGGCCTCCGGCGGCAGGCAGGCCTCCGGCGGCAGGAGAGTCACTTCGCGTCGCCATAGCAACTCACGACCGCAGTCGTCAGCGGGAACCGCACCGGCGTCGCGCCGAACACCAGTCGTCCGGCCTCCTCGCCGGCCTCGCCAATCGCAGCCACCACCGGCTCGACCAACGACTCCGGGCAGTGCACGATCACCTCGTCGTGCTGGAAGAACACCAGGTGCGGTCCCGCCATGCGGGTTACGCCCGCCACCGGCGGCACGCTGGCCTGCGGCGGCACGCTGGCCTGCGGAGTAAGCCTGGCCCCGGAATCCCCGTCGGGCAGGGAAATCAGTGCCAGCCGCCTGCGCAGGCCCGCGAGCAGGACAAGCGCCCAGTCCGCCGCGCTTGCCTGCACCACGAAGTTGCGGGTGAACCGGCCGCGGGCACGCGAGGCGGCGCCCGCGCCGGGGTCGCGTTCGCTGTCCGGATCACCTGATTCCTCGGTGATCGCCCGCCACGCGGCGGACGGCGGCGGGCAGGTCCGGCCAAGCACCGACCTGACCACATGGCCTTCCTGCCCGGCCCGCGCCGCCGCCTCCACGTAGCGCGAGGCCAGCGGGAACCGCTGCCTGAGCACGCTGAGCAATTGCCCGGCCTCACCGCCCGCGCCGCCGTACATGGCGGACAGCAGAGCGATCTTGGCCTTCGCCCGGTCCCCGCCGAACACGCCTGCCAGCGCCAGGTACAAGTCGCCGCTGGCAGCCGCCTCGGCGAACGCCCGGTCGCCCGCCAGCGCCGCGAGCACGCGGGGCTCGAGCTGCGCGGCATCGGCCACGACGAGCGCCCAGCCGGGATCGGCGACGACCGCACGGCGCAGCACCTTCGGGATCTGCAGCGCGCCCCCGCCGCGGGACGCCCAGCGGCCCGACACGACCCCGCCCACCACGTACTCAGGACGGAACCTGCCGCCGGACACCCAGCTGTCCATCCAGGCCCAGCCATGCGCGGCGTGCATCCTGGCCAGCTCCTTGTACTCGATCAGCAGCGGCGCAGCCGGGTGATCAACGTCGCGCAGCACGGAAAACCTGGTCGACGGCACCCGGACGCCGTCCGCGGCGAAGGCACGGATGAGCTGGGCGGGTGAGTCCGGGTTGACCCGCCTGCCGCCGAATGCCTCGTCGATCCTGGCGGCAAGCTCGGCCAGCCGCGGCGGCCTGCCGCCAGCAGGGACTGCGGGCGGCCGCGGCCCGAGCAACCCGGCCAGCAGCGAGTCATGCACGTCGGTCCGCCACGGCAGCCCGGCGAAACTCATCTCCGCGGCGACCAGGCCACCCGCTGACTCGGCCGCCACCAGCATGCCGAACCGCGCCGGGTGATCATCGGCGGCGATGCGCCGCAGCTGGTCCGCGTGCGCGGCGATCAGTGCGTCCAGCGTGCCGGTGAGATCGGGTGGCGCAGCGTCAGCCGGATCGAACAGCGTCTCCTGCGCGGTGCCCCGCGCGGCACGGTCAGGGGGCAGCGAGGACGCGAAGCCGCCCACCTGCCCGTCCCGGCCGAGCAGCAGCCGCTCGGCGAGCTCCACGTCGTGACAGCGCGCTACCCGCTGGCCAGCTTGGAGCAGGGACGGGTAAAGGCCGGCCCCGCTCGCCCACACCCAGCGCACCGGGCCGGCCAGCTCATAATCGGCAACCGCAGTAGAAAGATCATTAACGTGAACGAGGCCGTCCCGCGGGCTCCCGTCTTCCCGGAGCTCGCATAGCAGCGCGGATCCTCCCGCCCCTGCAGCGACCGCAACCCGCACCGGTCAGATTCTGCAGTATGGGGCCGACAATCGGCCGGAGGCGCAGGCCAGCGCGCTGCAGGCATCCATCGGCAGCCACCGCCGACTCACGCCGACTCGCGTGCTCGCTACCCGGCTGTCCCGCGGGCCTGGCCAGAATGGCTGCCGGGAGATCCGAAGGGCACGCGGCCCGGCTGCAGCAGCGTCGCGTCCGCGATCCTGGTCGCGGTGGCCGTGCCGCCGCTTACCGTGGCCAGTACGGTGGCCTGGTTGCCGACCTTGACAGAACTGATGCCGCCGCGCTGTGCGTCGATGATTGTCGAGCTGAGCACCGCATAGGTCTTGCTGAATCCGTCGGCACTCATGAGGGTGATCGAGTTATCGCTGACGGCGGTGACCTTGCCGCGCTGGAAGTCGACTGTCTTGTATCCGCCGCCGGGCTTGACCACCACTAGCTGGCCGTGCAGCACGCCGAAGAGGCCGCCGCGCGGGGCGAAACGACTGCCGGGCCCGAAACTACTGCCGGGGCGGCGGAAACTGCCCGGCCCGAAGCCGGCCCGGGCACCGGGATGCCCGGACCAGTGCCATCCCGGCCTTCCCGCGGGCTGCTGCCCGGACGGCGACGGTGATGGCGCGGCGACGGCGACGCTGGCCGGCGCAGGCGACGATGGCCCTGAGGTCGCAGCGAAGGCCACGCCAGCGCCGGAACCGAGGGCGGCTACCGCCACTCCGGCGAGGATGATCGGGCGGCGTGAATGCCTAACGCGACCGGCCGGCCCGGCTGGTCCCTGTGACTGCGGCATCGGAACTCAACTCCCTCTAGTCCTTCCAGGAGCAGGATATGACGTATCCGTCAAAAGCCTGGCCCCCGAAACCTGAAGGAGCTGAATCCGCAAACGCCGATACGGGCGGAGGCGCAGCGGGTACCTCGGTCAGATGGCGTTGTCCCTGCGGGTCTCGCCACTGGCTGGCTCTGCATCGTCGAGGTCCGGGCCCGTGCCGACTGTCCAGGACGGCTGGCGGCGTGCCTGGCCTGGCAGCTCTCCCGACGCCCAGCCAGCCAGGTCCCCGGCCATCGCGGACGACCCTCGCGGATCCCGGCCCTGCTGGGCACCCTGCCTGCGGCTTGGTGCCTGCGGCGGCACTGTCGGCCTGGCCAGCGGCACGACATCATGCTCGGCAGCAGCGCTGGCGCGCTTCTGCCTGGCCGCGTGCTGCACGACATGGCCCGCCGCGTGGCGGTGACTCCTCGGCCGCCTGGCCGCCTGCCCGCTGGCTGCCTGATCGTCATCGGCGAACGGGCTTGGTTCAGATTTCTCGCCCGGGAACGGCACGGGCTCAGCCCCCGGCCGGAACGCCGCCATGCCGGTATCACTGCCGTTGGCCCGGAATCCCGCCTGGGCAGTGAGGTCCGCCCGGCCTCTTAACGCATCGCGGCCGTTCATGCCGTCCGCGTGGCCGCCCAGCGCACCATGCCCGTTCATGCCGTCCGCGCGGTCACCTGGCACGCCGCGCCCGTTCATGCCGTCCGCGCGCGGCAGCTCCGCCAGCCGGGCGTCAACTGCGGCCGGCCCGGTGGCCCTGAGCCGCTCAGGGGGGCCGGCCGGAGCCTGTCCAGGGACCCGCGGTCGCGCGGCCGCCGCCGGCCGCCGCATCTGCGCCGGCGGAGCGCTATCTGCCCACTGGCCGCCGGTCACGCCCGGATGGCGCGGGCCGGCTGAGTCGCCCCACTCATGACGCTCAAGGAGCGCGGCGAGTTGTTCCGCATCCTCCGCGGGCACTCCGAACACAACGCGCGGCTGCCCCCATGGTTCCTCTAGCGAGTAGCCCACGTAGCTCGACACGGGCGGCAGCGGTCCTGCGCCCCGGCCGTGCAAGGTACGCCAGCGATCCCAGGCTCGCTCCAGCACCGCTGCAGCTCGCTGTGCACGCAGGACCAGATCCGGATCACGCATGGTGCGATCTCCCTCCAAGCGACGGCGCGCTCCGCCTGTCTAGCTGGTCTCCCCCGGGCGCGCTCAAGGCCGTTGACCTAGCAGGACACGAGTCAGCTGTGTCACGGTGCTTGCCGCGGGACGCCTGCCTGCCTCCGTCACCCCCGCCACCGCCGGCCTGGCGACCAGTATGCCGGGCCCGTCAGCACGGCAAGAGTGATTACAAAAAGTTATGTTGTGATTACTTAGGGAGAGCACCGTGGCCACTGTCGTGGCCGCCGCCGGGCCGTGGCCCGAGCACCTGCCGCGCTTCCCCCTGGAGGCCGGATCGACCCCGGCAACGTCCGATGGAACCGTACTCATGCAGCGAGTTCCGTGAACTACGCCCCTCTGCACGGCGCATGGCCGCCGGGGCCGACCCCCCTGTCTCGACTTCCTGGCCGCTACGCCGCACCCATCACTCGGCGCGGCTGCCCGGCGCTCACGGCGCCAGGAGGCGGTCAGGTCCTACTCCGAGCGCTGCTGCGGTATCCCCGCGAGCAGAGCGCGGACCTCTGTCTCCCTGTACCGACGGTGACCACCGAGCGTCCGGATGGACGTCAGCTTGCCGGCCTTTGCCCACCGGGTGACGGTCTTTGGATCCACCCTGAACATTGTTGCGACCTCTGCCGGCGTCAGCAGTGGCTCAGCCTCTGGTGTGCGTGCAGACATGTGTACGGCCTCTCCTCCTGGACCGGTACTGCGATCCTGCGTTTTGTAGCAATGCCTGGCTCCATTGGGGAGCCTGCCGTGGATGTCCCATATGGTCTACTCAGAGACCATATTGCCATCACCAGCGGTGACAAGTCGACCACCGGGAGCAAAGTTTCTGTGATGACTTACCCCGTTGCTCCATTGATCTGGGTCACGCTGCGTGATTCTAGCGATACGGAACGTCGCAACGGGCAGATTCGGAAAAGTCCATCCCCCTCCCTTAACTACCCAGCTCGATCGCCTCCAAAGCACACCACCTGGCGCGCAGGCGCTGATACATGGCGGCAGCTAGCTCAAGCTCCCCGTCGGCAAGGGCAGTGACGGCAGCGGAAACCTCGGCGGCCGACTGGTCGCCGCGCAGCGCATCGTCGTCGAGCAGCTGGACCAGGCCTCCGTAATCAAGTTCCACGATCGAGTGCGGATGGAACTCCTCCAGCCACCGGCCAATCTGCTCGAGCTCGTCGCCGACCCGCAGCAGTGCCTCCGTGGCCGGCCCGGGTTCCGCGCGGGTCCCGCCGGGAATCCGCCGGGCCGTGGCCAGCGACCTGGCAACCCTCCTGCGCGCCTGGGACATCGCCGTGGCATAGACCAGAGCACGGGTCGCTGCGGCGGTGGCCGGCCCCCTGTTCTCCCCCCCGGCTGGCGTGCCAAGGACCAGCCAGCGCTCGGCCGGCGAGAAAGGCACGAACCAGGCGAGTGGCACTGACCAGGCGGTTGTCTGGATGTAAACGCGCGGCGGGCCTTCGCGCGCCTGCCAGCGAGCGAAATCCTGGGCGGCCGCCTCGGCCTGGTGCGGGGCGAACGCATCCGACATGGGAGGCCCGGCGGAAGCCCGCAGCCCGCTCAGCGCGAGCCACGACCGCAGCCGCGTCTGCCACGGGCATACATAGGTAACGCCGTCAGCCCACCGCACATATGCATGCTTGCTCTCCTGCGCGGGCGCCACGATCGGCGGCAGCGCGATGAGCCTGCAGAGCGCCTCCGCACGCTCGGCGGCCAGTGCGCTGGCCCTGCGGGGCCGGTCGGCGGAGGCCGCATAGGCGGCCCACTGAGCTCGCTCGGCCGGGCCAAAGGCCGAAAGCGGTTCGTAGACGCGCAAAAAAGCAGCGCACGGCAGCATACCTAAATCGTGACATGCCGGTGCCTACCGGGAAAAGGCCCCCAGATAATGAGATCGTGACCGCGAACTCTGCGGCGACGGACATCCGGCATACCCTGGTCCCTTAATCCCGCCGCTACGAGGATGCGGGACCGAGCCGGGAGTCACCGCAGTGACGCATGTATTCGGGAATGCCCGCACTGCCGCCGTCGCCGATAGCGCCGAAATCGGGCAGCTACCGGGCAGCGGCGCGAACGGCCATCCAGGGCATGAGCAAGTGGTGTTCTGCCAGGACGCCCCGACCGGACTGCGCGCGATCATCGCCATCTACTCGACCAGGCTCGGCCCGGCGCTTGGCGGCACCCGTTTCTATCCCTACCCGAGCGAGGACGCCGCCCTGGCCGACGTGCTGAACCTGTCCAGGGCGATGGCCTATAAGAACGCCCTGGCCGGTCTTGACCTCGGCGGCGGGAAGGCGGTCATCATCGGTGATCCGGCGCGCCTGAAGTCCGAGGCACTGCTGCGCGCCTACGGGCGGTTCGTCGAGTCCCTGAACGGGCGCTACGTCACCGCCTGCGACGTCGGCACCTACAGCGAGGACATGGACATCATTGCCCGCGAGTGCACGCACGTCACCGGCAGGACAGTGCCGAACGGCGGGGCCGGGGATTCCTCCGTCCTGACGGCCTTCGGCGTCTTCCAGGGCATGCGCGCCGCCGCGGAGCATACCTGGGGCAGTACCAGCCTGGCGGGCAGGCGGGTCGCGGTCGAGGGCGTGGGCAAGGTGGGGCGGCACCTGGTCGCCCACCTGCTGGACGCCGGCGCCCAGGTCATCATCTGCGACGTCGCCGCGGATGCCATCGACCGGGTGCGCGCGCAGCACCCCAAGGTGGAGGTGGCCGCGAGCCGGACGGAGCTGGCCGCGGGGAAGATGGATATCTATTCGCCGTGCGCGCTAGGCGGATCGATTGACGATGCCACGGTGGCAGCCCTGACCGCCGGGATCGTCTGCGGTGGCGCCAACAATCAGCTCGCTCACCCCGGCATCGAGAAGCAGCTCGCCGACCGGGGCATCGTTTATGCCCCGGACTACCTGGTGAACGCCGGCGGAGTGATCCAGGTTGCCGACGAGTTCGCCGGCTTCAACTTCGACCGTGCGCAGTCGAGGGCAGCGCAGATCTTCGACACGACGAAGAGGATTCTGGCGATGGCCGACAAAGAGGGCGTACCGCCCGCTGTCGCCGCCGACCGGCTCGCCGAGCGGCGGATGTCCGAGGTAGGAAGGCTGCGCGGCATCTGGCTCGGGGGCTGACCAGCTCCGTCCGCGCTGCCCGTAAGCGCTCGGCGCTCAAACCAGGTACGGTTATATCCGTACGGAGGCAGGAAACGCGTCGCGCCCAGGCAGTGCAGGGGCGCCGGGTCTGTCTGTTGTGCATGAAGCCCGCCTGCATCAGCGCAGTAGAGACAGCACGCCGAGTGCGGTGACCAGGGGCCTGACCAGGCCCCGTACGTTCGAGGGGGTCGAGCCAATGGGGCGCGGCCGAGCCAAGGCCAAGCAGGTCAAGGTTGCACGCCAGCTCAAGTACAGCGGTGGCGGCACGGACCTTGACCGGCTGCGGGCTGAGCTAGGTGTCGTCACGGACCAGCAGGATGGCGAGTCAGAAGCCGCCTATGCGGAACTCGCCGATCGCTACTCCGACGATGACGACGACAGTGACGACGACGAACTGGGCGACGACGAGCTAGCCGGGGAGGCACCCCGCAGCGCGGGCGGCGCAGCGGCCAGGTGACCGGGACCACCGGCAGCTGACGGCCCGCGGGCCGGGCGG
>Ga0302184_10000097_pt1 | contig 54869 bp, 51 predicted proteins | sample I_Palsa_N3_3_FD_200233 | JGI IMG/M metagenome (GOLD analysis project Ga0302184, IMG submission 200233) | Peat permafrost microbial communities from Stordalen Mire near Abisko, Sweden - I_Palsa_N3_3 | ecosystem: Environmental > Terrestrial > Soil > Palsa > Peat permafrost | place: Sweden...
CCGGACCATCGGCATCGTCGGCGAGTCGGGCAGCGGCAAGACCGTGCTCACCCAGACCCTGCTGGGCCTGACCCAGGGCGGGCAGGTCGAGGGTAAGGCGGTCTTCAACGGCACCGACCTGCTCAGCCTCCGACCGGACCAGCTGCGCAAGGTCCGCGGCGCGGAGATCGCGGTCATCTTCCAGGACCCGCTGACCAGCCTGCACCCGCTGTACAAGGTCGGCTGGCAGATCGTAGAGATGATCCGGTCGCACGACAAGTCGGTCAGCAAGAAGCAGGCGCCCGCGCGCGCGGTCGACCTGCTCGGCCGGGTCGGGATCCCGCGGCCGGCCGAGCGGGTGAACGACTACCCGCACCAGTTCTCCGGCGGGATGCGGCAGCGGGCGATGATCGCGATGGCGCTGTCGCTGAGCCCCGAGCTGCTCGTCTGCGACGAGCCCACCACCGCGCTGGACGCGACCGTCCAGGCCCAGATCCTCGACCTGCTGCTCCGGCTGCAACAGGAGTCCGGCACCGCGCTCATCATGATCACGCACGACCTAGGGGTGGTCGCGGACATCGCGGACGACGTGATGGTCATGTACGCGGGCAAGGCGGCCGAGAAGGCCAGCAAGCATGACATCTTCTACCAGCCGCACCATCCCTACACCAAGGGCCTGCTCGAGTCGATCCCCAACAGCTCGGCCGCGGGCGACAGGCTCAAGCCGATCACCGGCCAGCCACCCAGCCTGATCCGGCTGCCGTCCGGCTGCGCCTTTCATCCGCGGTGCGCCTACGTGATGGACCGGTGCCTGACCGAGCAGCCCCCGCTGGCGCCGGTCGGCGACGACGGCCAACACGTGTCCGCCTGCTGGCTGCCCATCACGGCGGCGGGCCTGGCCGGCGAGGCGGAGGAGCTGCGCAGGCGGGCGGTCGAGCGCGGCCGCACCGCCGCGGCCGCGAAGGTCGCCGAGGCGATCGCGGAACGGCCCGAGTCCGAGGGGAGCGTGATCGCGTGAGTGACACGCTGCCGCGCGACGCCGCCCCGCCGATGCCGCCGGATCCGGACACCGAAGACGACGTGCTGGTGCGGGTGGACAAGCTGGTCAAGCACTTCCCCGTGCGCGGCGGCGGCCTGGTCCGCCGGACCGTCGGCCAGGTGCAGGCGGTGGACGGGGTATCGCTGGTGGTGCGCCGGGGCCAGACGCTCGGGCTGGTCGGCGAGACCGGCTGCGGCAAGTCGACCCTGGCCCGCTGCATCGCCGGGCTGATCCCGGTCACCTCGGGCACGGTCACGTTCGAGGGCCGTAACATCACCAACCTGTCCCGCCGGGCCATGCAGCCAGTCCGCCGCGAGATCCAGATGATCTTCCAGGACCCGTATGGCTCGCTGAACCCCCGGCGGCGGGTCGGCGCGATCATCGGCGACCCGTTCGCCGTGCACAAGACCGCGAAGGGTGCCGCGCGGAAGAAGGCCGTGCAGGAACTGATGGAGCGGGTGGGACTCAACCCCGAGCACTTCAACCGGTTCCCCGCGGAGTTCTCCGGCGGCCAGCGGCAGCGGATCGGGGTGGCCCGCGCGCTCGCGCTCCGGCCCAAGCTGATCATCTGCGACGAGCCCGTCTCCGCGCTCGACGTGTCGATCCAGGCGCAGGTGCTCAACCTGCTCGCCGACCTGCAGAGCGACTTCGGCCTGTCCTACCTGTTCATCGCGCACGACCTGGAGGTCGTCCGGCACGTCAGCAACGACGTCACGGTGATGTACCTGGGGCGCGTCTGCGAGTCGGGGCCCAAGGACCAGGTCTACGACAGCTCCCGGCATCCGTATACCGCCGCGCTGCTGTCCGCGGCACCGGCCGCCGATCCTGACGCGGCGGCGCAGCGCCGCCGGATCATCCTGACCGGCGACGTGCCGTCCCCGATCAATCCGCCCAGCGGCTGCCGGTTCCATCCCCGCTGCCCGAAGGCGCAGGATCTGTGCGGCCAGCAGGAGCCGGCGCTCGAGGTCAAGCCCGGTGACCCGGCCACCCACCTGACCGCCTGTCATTTCCCCGTGCAGGAGGGCGAGTCCCTGGCCAGGGTGGCCGGAAGGGAGCGACGATGAGCGTCAGCGAGCTGGAGTTCCAGGCGCATGCCGCCGAGTCGGCGCCCGCCGGGGGCGGGATCGAGGGCCGCAGCCAGTGGCAGCTCACCTGGCGCCGGCTGCTGCACGACAAGGTGGCCATCGCTTCCATGGTGGTGATCGCAGTGATGGTCCTGCTCGCCATCACCGCGCCGGTCTTCGCCAGCCTCTACCACCACGGCCCGGACCAGGCGTTCACCAACACCGGCACGACGAGCACCGGGGCGCCGGTGGGGCCCGGCACGCACGGCTTCCTGCTCGGCACCGACTACATCGGCCGCGACCTGTTCATCCGGATCCTCTACGGAGCGCGGATCTCGCTGTTCGTCGGGATCGTCACCACCGCGATCGCGGCCGTGGCCGGGGTCGGCATCGGCCTGATCGCCGGGTATTTCGGCGGCTGGGTGGACACCGTGCTCGCCAGGTTCATCGACACCGTGCTCGCGTTTCCCTACATCGTGCTCGCGCTCGCGCTCGCGGCCGTCTTCAGCCCGAGCCTGACGATCGTGATCGGGGTGATCTCGTTCTTCTCCTGGGCGGGCATCTCCAGGATCGTGCGCGGCCAGACCCTCTCGCTAAAGGAGAAGGAGTACATCGAGGCGGCCAGGTCCCTCGGCGCCGGGCCATGGCGGATCATGTTCATCGACATCCTGCCCAACCTGATGGGGCCGGTGCTCGTGCTGGCGACCCTGTACATCCCCACCGCCGTCATCTTCGAGGCCACGCTGTCGTTTCTCGGCATCGGCGTCCCCGAGCCGACGGCCAGCTGGGGCAGCATCCTCTCCGAGGCGCAGAACTACTACACCGTCGCGTGGTGGTACGTGGTCTTCCCGTCCGCCGCGCTGCTCATCACCACGCTGGCGTTCAACCTGCTCGGCGACGGAATCAGGGACGCGCTTGACCCGCGGACCGAGCGGATCTTCGCCGCGGGCAAGCGCGGTCGCCGGCGCCGGCGCCGGCTAGCGGCCAGGCAGGGCACCTCCCCCCTGACGCCCGCAGAACTCGGGGAGTGAGCCGGGATGGGCATGGTGAGATTTCTCGTCCGCCGCATCCTGACCGGGATCGTCGTGCTCTGGATCGTCTCCACGGGAACGTTCCTGCTGTTCTTCACCAGGCCGGTCGCGGTCGTCGCCAGGGAGCTGGCCGGCCGGGGGGCCACGCCGCAGGTGATAACGGAGATCATCAGGAATCTCGGCCTGAACCAGCCGCTCCGCGTGCAGTACTGGCAGTTCCTGGACCGGACGGCGCACCTGAACCTCGGCACCTCCTACCTCACCGGCGTGCCGGTCAAGACCAGCCTGGCGCAGGACCTGCCGATCACCGCGTCGGTGGTGGTCGGCGGCACGGTGCTCTGGCTGATCGTCGGGCTGGGCGTCGGCGTGCTGTCCGCCACCAGGGCCCGCAGCCTTTTCGACCGGGTCGCCACGGTCGGGGTGCTGGCGGGGCTCTCGATGCCGGCGTTCGTGCTGGGCGAGCTGCTGATCATCGGCGTGTTCCTGCCGCTGAACGAGCACGGCATCAGCTGGATCCAGACCGGCTACGCCGGCCTGTCCACCGGAGTGGTCCCGTGGGTGGGGCACATGATCCTGCCCTGGATCACCCTCGCCACCATCCAGGCGGCCGTCTACACGCGGCTGTCCCGCGGATCGCTGCTCGACACGATGGGCGAGGACTTCATCCGCACTGCCCGCTCCAAGGGCCTGTCCGAGCGGCGGGTGATCCTGCGGCACGGGCTGCGGGCCGCGCTGACCCCGGTGGTGTCGCAGCTCGGCGTCGACATCGGCGCGCTGCTCGGCGGTGTCATCGTCGTCGAGCAGGTGTTCGGGCTGCCCGGCCTCGGCTTCGAGTCCCTGCAGGCAATTGACACCGGCAACCTGCCGGTGATCATCGGCTTCGTGCTGGTCGCGTCCGCTTTCGTTGTCGTCGCCAACATCGTCGTGGACATGGCCTACGCGCTACTCGACCCCCGCGTCCGGATCATGTGATCAGCGCAGCCCGGCGGCTGATCATCGCGGCTAGACGGCGCCGACCGCGGCGCTGGCCAGCTGCCGCAGCCTGGCCCGCAGCGCCGCGCCCGCCGCGCGATCCGTGCGCGCCTCGATGACCCGCAGGCCGCCGCCCGCCAGCAGCCCCGGCAGGTCAGCGAGCTGCCCGAGCCGCGCGTAGGGCAGGCCGGCTGCCCGCGCCAGCTGGCCGAGGTCGGCGCCGTGCGGGGCGGCGAACAGGCGCTCGAACGGCCCGGGGATCGCCGCCTGCTCCAGCATCGAGAAGATCCCGCCGCCATCGTTGTTGACCACGACGAGGCACAGGTCCGGCCGCGGCTCATCGGGCCCGAGCACCAGGCCGGGCGCGTCGTGCAGGAGCGCCAGGTCGCCGAGCAGCGCCACGGCCGGGCCGCCGCCCGCGGCCTGATGCGCCAGCGCGGCGCCGATCGCCGAGGACACCAGCCCGTCAATGCCGCTCGCCCCCCGGCTGGCCAGCACCCGCAGGCCCGCGCACGGCGCCATCTGCTGGTCGAGGTCACGGATCGGCAGGCTGGACGCGGCCCACAGCAGCGCGCCGTCCGGCAGCGCCGCCGCCAGGTCCCTGGCCAGCCGGGGCTCGGTCGGCTGCCCGGCCTCGTCCAGCACCGCGTCGACCGCGCCGCGGGCGGCAGCGTCAGCCCGGCGCCACGAGCTCAGCCAGCCGGAATCACCCGGCCGGCGGGCGCTGCCCGCCGGGCGCAGCCGGACCCCGCACGTCACGTCGGTGGCGCTCCGGGCCGGATCGGCCCAGCGTCCCGGCCCGCTGGCCACCACGATGTGCCGGGCCGGCCAGCCGCCTGGGCCGGCCCCGCGCAGGAACGCGAGCTGTCCCCTGGACAGGCCCGGCCGGCCAGCGGAGACGATCAGATCCGGCTGGTGCGCTGCCACGAACCCCGGCGTGTCCAGCAGGTAGGGGTACGCGGACAGCGCGTTCGGGCCGCGCCGGGCCCCGGATGACGGCTCGGCCAGCACCGGCCAGCCCGCCGCCTCAGCGAGCTCGAGCAGCGCGCCGGGAATCTCCGCGTCGCCCGCCGCGCCGCCGGCCGCCGTTCCGCCGCCGGTCCCGGGGCCCCCCGCGCCGTCGCCGCAGACGATCACCCCGCGCTCCGTCCAGTCGATCTCCAGGCTGGCCAGCCCGCCGGTCCGCCGGGCCGCGCCGAAACTGGTCCACGGCGCCCCGCCGGGGCGCCCGCCGAGTGAGTCCGGCCAGCCATCGCCGCCGCCGGGATCGTCGCCGGGCGCGGGCACGAGCGGTTCCCGCAGCGCCGCGTTGACGTGCACCGGGCCGGGGAGCCCGCCGGCCTGGCCGGACGCCTCCGCCCAGGCGCGGCAGGCCAGCGACCGCCAGTAGCCGGCCTGGCCGGGCCGGGCCTCCGGAACCCCCGCCTCGCAGAACCACCGGACTGCTCCCCCGTACAGCCGGAGCTGGTCGATCGCCTGGTTCGCGCCGGTGCCGCGCAGCTCGGGCGGGCGGTCAGCGGTGAGCACGATGAGCGGCACGCCCGACTCGTCGGCCTCGATCACCGCCGCGTGGAAATGCGCCGCCGCCGTGCCGGAGGTGCACACGGCGAGCACCGGGCGGCGGCTCGCCTTGGCCAGGCCGAGCGCCAGGAACGCCGCGGACCGCTCGTCGATCCGCACGTGCAGCCGGAGTGCCGGATCTCCCAGCGTCGCCGGCCCTGCGCGGTCGTAGAGAGCCAGCGCGAGCGGCGCGCTGCGCGATCCCGGCGCGAGCACGGCCTCCCGCAGGCCGCACCGGACCAGCTCGTCGACAACCGTGGCGGCGAACGCGCCGGACGGGTTCATCCGGCGCCGAGGAACGAAGCCGCGGCCGTCATCCGGGCACGCCACGGCGCCGGATCGGCCTCGAAGGCGGCCAGCAGCGCGGCGTCAGGAACGGCGGTCCTGACCGGCAGCGCGCCGGCCACCGCCACCAGCGGATCGGCGGTGACGTCGCCGGCCAGCAGGCTCATGGTGCCGAGCCCGCAGTCATAGGGCAGGTCAGGCAGTGCGGCGGCGAGCGCGACCCCGGCCGCCAGGCCCACCGACGACTCGACCGCGCTCGATACGACCACCGGCAGGCCGCACTCGGCGGCGATCCGCAGTGCGGAGCGGACGCCGCCAAGCGGCGCGGCCTTGAGGACCACGATGTCCGCCGCGCCCGCCGCGCGGACCGCCAGCGGGTCCCGCGCCCGCCGGATCGACTCGTCGGCCGCCAGCGGCACGCCGACCCTGCGGCGCAGCTCGGCCATCTCGGCCAGGGTCGCGCAGGGCTGCTCGGCGTACTCCAGGCCGAACGGAGCCAGGGCGCGCAGCATCCGCGCGGCCTGATCGACGCTCCAGGCGCCGTTGGCGTCCACCCGGATCCGGCCGGCCGGACCGAGCGCGTCCCGCACCGCCTCGACCCTGGCCAGGTCCGCCGCCTCGGGCTGGCCGCGCTCGGCCACCTTCACCTTCGCGGTGCGGCAGCCGGAGGCGGCGGCGATCTCGCGGGCCTGCCGCGGCTCAACCGCCGGCACGGTCACGTTCACCCCGACTGCCGCCCGGACCGGCGGCGGCCAGCCGGTGACGGCCGCCTCCAGGGCGCACGCCAGCCACCGGGCGCACTCGCGCGGGCCGTACTCCGCAAACGGGGAGAACTCTCCCCACCCGGCCGGTCCCTCGATCAGAGCGCCCTCCCGGACGGTGATCCCGCGGAACCTGGTCCGCATCGGGATCGCGAACGCGCGCACGGAGTCCAGCAGGCCAGCGAGGCGCTCCCGCGGCTCCTGCGCAGCGCGGGAGGTCACGGCCGGCGGGGGAACTTCGCGAAGTCGGGCGCGCGCTTGGCCACGTACGCATCACGGCCCTCCTGCGCCTCCTCGCTCATGTAGTAGAGCATCGTGGCGTCTCCCGCGAACTGCTGCATGCCCGCCGCCCCGTCGGTGACGGCGTTCAGCGCTCCCTTGAGCATCCGCAGCGCCAGCGGCGACTTCGCCAGCAGCTCGCGCGACCAGGAGACCGTCTCCTCCTCCAGCCTCGCCAGCGGGACGACCGCGTTGACCAGGCCCATCTCCAGCGCCTCCGCGGCGCTGTACTGGCGGCACAGGTACCAGATCTCGCGGGCCTTCTTCAGCCCGACGGTGGCGGCCAGCAGCGAGGAGCCGTACCCCGCGTCGAACGAGCCCACCCTGGGGCCCGTCTGGCCGAATACCGCGTTGTCCGCGGCGATGGTCAGGTCGCAGCAGACGTGCAGCACGTGCCCGCCGCCGATGGCGTAGCCGGCCACCATCGCGATCACCGGCTTCGGGGTGCGCCGGATCTGCACCTGCAGGTCAAGCACGTTGAGCCGGCCGATGCCCTTGGCGTCGACGTAGCCGTCGTCGCCGCGGACCCTCTGGTCGCCGCCGGAGCAGAACGCCAGGGTGCCCGCGCCGGTCAGGATGATCACGCCGATCGCGGGATCGTCGCGGGCCGCCGTGAACGCAGCCGACAGCTCGGTCAGGGTCGCGGGCCGGAATGCGTTCCGCACCTCGGGCCGGTTGATCGTGATCTTGGCGATGCCCTCGGCCGTCTCGTAGACGATGTCGGCGTAATCCCCAGCCGCCTGCCAGTCGATCACGCGCCGGCCTCCCGCTCGCTGCCTGATCTGCCCGGATTAACCTTACGACCGTGACGTCCCGGCCCCTGCACGCGGTCCTGCTGCCCGCCGTGGCGGCCGGCGGCCGCCTGCTGGAGGCGCTGTCCGCCGCCCTGGACGGGACCGGCCCGGCGATCCTGCCGCTGGACCCCGGCCTGCCGCGGGAGCGGCTTGACTCGCTCATCGATGCCTTCGCCCCGGCCACCGTCGAGACCCAGGACGGCACCACCCGGCTGGGGCCGGCCGGGCCGGGCGCGGCGCAGCGGCCCGGCGTCCGGCCGGAGGTGGCCGTCGTCATCGCCACCTCGGGATCGACCGGGCAGCCCAAGGGCACGGAGCTGTCCGCTGCCGCGCTGCTCGCCTCCGCCCGCGCCTCGCTGCGCCGGATCGGCGCGCGGCCAGGCGAGCGGTGGCTGTGCTGCCTGCCGGCCAGTCACGTGGCCGGCCTCGGTGTCCTTGTCCGCTCGCTGGTGGCCGGCCCGGCGCCCGCGGTCAGCGAGCGGCTGGCGGCCGGGACGCTCGCGGCCAGCGGCTGCGCGTATGTCTCGCTGGTGCCGACTCAGCTGCGGCGGCTGGTCGATGCGGGCGCCGACCTGTCGGCGACGCGGGCGATACTGCTCGGCGGCGCCGCGATCCCGGATGGCCTGCTGGCCGCCGCGAGCGCGGCGGGCGGGCGGGTCATCACGACCTACGGGATGAGCGAGACCTGCGGCGGCTGCGTCTACGACGGCGTGCCGCTTGACGAGGTGTCCGTCGAGACAGGCGCTGACGGCCGGATCAGGATCGCCGGGCCGGTGCTGTTCTCCGGCTACCGGCTGCAGCCAGGCCTCACCGCCCTTTCGCGTGACGGCCGCTGGTTCATCACCTCCGACCTGGGCTCCGTCAGCGCGTCCGGCAGGCTGCTCGTCCGCGGCCGGGCTGACGACGTGATCGTCACGGGCGGCGAGAAGGTGATCGCCGGAGAGGTGGCCGCCGTGCTCGGGACCTGCCCGGGGGTGCGGGAGGCCGTGGTGGTGGGGCGGCCGGACCGGGAATGGGGCGAGGTGGTGACGGCCGTCGTGGTGCCCGCCGACCCGGCACGCCCGCCGACCCTGCACGCGCTGCGCGCGCACGCGCGCGGCAGGCTGCCGCGCCCCGCCGCGCCCCGGGAGCTCGTGCTCGTCGCCCAGATCCCGCTGCTGGGCTCGGGTAAGCCCGATCTCAGGCAGCTGCGCGATCCGGCGGCGCACCCGGGCACGCGGGCATGACCGGGAACATTCTGGCTCCCAGAGCGTTACTACATAGTGCCCGTGATGCGCGGTAACGATGCCGCGGGCCCCCGCGGATAGGCCGCGTCAGGCGGCGCAGTAAGCAGTACACGCGCGATGCGCGCCACGAGGGAGGTGTCTCATGCCGAGGACTGCGGTTGCAGCGAGGACGGCGGTTGCCGGGTCCCCGAGACACGACGACGAGGCGACCATGACCCACGTGGACGAGCTGATCCAGCGCGGACGCGGCCAGGGCTACCTGTCGCTGCCCGAACTGCGTGCCGCCTTCGGGCAGGCCGGCATCGCCGCCACCGAGGCCAGGTCCATCCTCCGCGAGCTTTCCGAGGCCGGGGTGCGGCTTGGTAACGAGCCGGACGGCCCTGCCGCCGGGCGGCCGGACGCGCCCGCCGCCGGGACCAGCGCCGACGACGCTGACGTCGCCGACCGCGCGGCGGCCGAGGCGGCCGCCGTCGCCGCGCAGAGCGCCGCCGTCGAGGTTGATCTTGACGACCACACGTCCGTGATGGGCGACTCGGTGCACACCTACCTCAAGTCCATCGGGCGGACCAGCCTGCTTACCGCCGAGCAGGAGGTCAACCTGGCCAAGCGGATCGAGGCCGGCCTGTACGCCGAGCACAAGCTTGCCACCGAGAAGGGCCTGCGCAAGGACTACCGCCGCGACCTCGAGGAGGTCGCGGCGGACGGCAGGCGCGCCAAGGCGCACATGCTGGAGGCCAACCTGCGGCTGGTCGTGTCGGTGGCCAAGAAGTACAGCGACCGCGGCCTGTCGCTGCTCGATGTCGTGCAGGAGGGCAACCTGGGCCTGATCAGGGCGGTCGAGAAGTTCGACTACACCAAGGGCTACAAGTTCTCCACCTACGCGATGTGGTGGATCCGGCAGGCGATCCAGCGCGGGTTCGCCGACTCCGCCCGGACGATCCGGCTGCCCGTGCACGTGCTGGAGATGCTCAGCAAGCTGAGCCGGGTCGAGCGGGACATGCATCAGCGGCTCGGCAGGGAGCCGACCCCGGAGGAGCTCGCCGTCGAGCTCGACCGGACGCCGGATCAGATCGAGGAACTGCTGCGCACCAGCCGCCAGCCGATCAGCCTCGACTCCACCATCGGCGAGGACGGCGAGACGAGCATCGGGGACCTGATCGAGGACGTGGACGCTCCGGCCGCGTCCGAGCTCGTCGACCGCCAGCTGATGGCCGACCAGCTGCGGCACGCGCTTGACGCGCTCACCCCGCGCGAGGCGACGATCATGGCGATGCGGTTCGGCCTTTACGACGGGAACCCGCACACGCTGGACGAGATCGGCAAGGTCCTGGGCCTGACCAGGGAGCGGATCCGGCAGCTGGAGAAGCAGTCGCTGTCCAAGCTGCGCCACCCCAGCCGCGCCCAGCCGCTGCTGGACTACGCCAGCTAGCGGCATGACCGGCTGGCGGCCGCTGCTGTTCTCGACGACCAGGTTACGAGCGGGGTACGAGATCTCCGAGGTCAACGACCTGATCGCGCGGATCGAGGGAACGCTCGGCCGGAGCATGCCGCCGGATCGCCGTGTCACCCCCGATGACCTCGAGAAGGCGCGGTTCAGCGCGACAAGGTTCCGGGCGGGCTACGACGCCAGGGAAGTCGACGCCGCCTTGGGTAAGTACCTGGAGGAACTGGTGCACCAGCAGGACTGACCGCGCGCCGCGGTTGCGGGCCGGCCGGCGGCTAGCGTTACCCGCATGGCGGATCAGGCTGGGCAGGCGGCCGGGCCGGTGCCGGCCAGGCCGGTACGCGACGGGGTCGTGCTCGGGCTGGCCGTGGGCACCTCCGGCCTGGCGTTCGGCGCGGCGGCGGTCAGCTCCGGGCTGAGCGTGCCGCAGGCATGCGCGCTGAGCCTGATCGCCTATACCGGGGCCTCGCAGTTCGCCCTGATCGGCGCGGTCGCGGCAGGCGGCGGCATGCTCGCCGGCAGCGCCAGCGCGATCCTGCTCGGCAGCAGGAACACGCTCTACGGGCTGCGGCTGGCCAGCCTGCTGCAGGTGCGGGGCACGGGCCGGCTGCTGACGGCACTGGGAGTGACCGACGAGTCGACGGCTGTCGCGCTCGCCCAGCCGGGCGCGGCGCAGGCCCGCGCGGCCTTCCGCGCGACCTTCGCCAGCCTTTATGTCACCTGGAATCTCGCCACCGCGGCCGGCGCGGCCGGCGTGGGCAGGCTCGGCTCGCCGCAGTCGCTCGGGCTTGACGTGGTCGCGCCGGCCGCGTTCCTCGCGCTGATCTGGCCGCGGCTGCGGGCCGGCCCGGCGGAGCGCGGCGTCGGCCTGCTCGGCGCGGCGATCGCGCTGGCGGCCACGCCGTTCTGCCCGCCGGGCGTGCCGGTGATCCTCGCGGCGTCGGCAGCGCTGGCAGGCGCGCTGGCGGCACCGAAGGGCGGGTCGCCGTGACAGGGACCTGGATCGCCGTGCTGGCCACCGCCGCCGGCTGTTACGCGCTGAAGCTGGCCGGCCTGACTGTGCCGCAGCGGCTGCTGGCCCACCCGGTCACCCGCCGGTTCGCCGAGCTTGTCCCGGTCGCGCTGCTCGCCGCGCTCACCGTGGCGGAGACGTTCGCGGACGGCCACGCGCTGCGGGCCGATCCGGCCCGGCTGGCCGGGATGGGCGCCGCCGTGGCCGCGCTGCTGGCTCGCGCGCCGTTTCTCGTGGTCATCGTGGCGGCCGCCGGGACCGCGGCCGGGCTGCGCGCGCTCGGCGTGAGCTGACCGCGAGAGCCCGGTCCTGGCGCGGTATTCTGCCCCGCGTGACAGTCGAGGTAGAGGTGCTCAGCGAGGTAACCGGTGAGGTAGTCGAGGCGTTCGGCCGGCTGATGCCGCAGCTGTCCGGCAGCGCGCCGCCGCTCAGCCAGGCGGCCCTGCGCGGCGTCGTGTCCCATCCTGCGGTCACGGTCCTGGTGGCGCGCACGTCCGGGGCTATCGCCGGCACGCTGACGCTGGCGATGTTTCCCGCCCCGACCGGGATCCGGGCATGGATCGAGGACGTGGTAGTCGATACGTCGGCCCGGGGCCAGGGCGTCGGCGAGGCGCTGACGACGGCCGCGCTGCGGCACGCGCGGGCAGCCGGGGCCAGGACCGTGGACCTTACCTCGCGGCCGTCCCGGGAGGCGGCGGGCAGGCTGTATGAGCGGATCGGCTTCACGGTGCGCGAGACCCGGCTGTACCGCTACGCCCTCAACGAGGCCGGGGTTGACGCAGCCGCCCGGTGAGCAGGACGGTGAGCAGGGCGGCGGGCTACTGCGGGCCCGCGGCAAGCTGAGCGGTGAGGTCACGAGCACCGAGCTCTTCTTCGATCTTGTGTACGTCTTCGCGATCACGCAGCTAGCGCACCTCCTGCTCGACCAGCTGACCCCGCGTGGCGCCTGGCAGACCCTGCTCCCGCTGCTCGCGGTCTGGTGGGCGTGGATCTACACGACGTGGATCACCAACTGGTTCCAGCCCGATCACCGGGCAGTGCGGGCCCTGCTGCTGGCCACGATGCTGGTCAGCCTGGTGATGTCGGTCGCGCTGCCGGAGGCGTTCGGATCGCGCGGCCTGATCTTCGCCGCGGCGTACGTCGCGATCCAGGTGGGCCGCACCGTCTTCGCCGTCGCCGCGCTCGGCGGCCAGCCCGGCCTGCGCCGCAACTTCCAGCGGATCCTGATCTGGTCGGCCGCGGCCGGGGCGCTCTGGATCGCCGGCGGCCTGGCTGCCGGGCTGGCGCGGGACTGGCTGTGGCTCGCCGCCGTCGCCGTCGACTACAGCGGCCCGGCGGCCGGCTTCGGAGTGCCCGGCCTCGGCCGGTCGCGTACCAGCGACTGGACGATCGAGGGCGGGCACCTCGCCGAGCGCTGCCAGCTCTTCATCATGATCGCGCTCGGCGAGTCCATCGTCGACATCGGCATCACCGCGGCCGCCCCGGGCCTGGCCTACCACCCGGGCGTGCTGGCCGCGCTCGTGGTGGCCTTCCTCAGCAGCGTCGCGCTGTGGTGGGCCTATTTCGACCGGACGGCCGCCGCCAGCAGCGAGACGATCGTGTCGGCCGACGATCCCGGCCGCATCGGCCGGTCCGCCTACACCTACTTCCACCTGCCCATGGTGGCCGGGATCATCGCCGCCGCCGTCGCGGACGAGCTGGTCATCAGCCATCCGGGCGGCCGGACGCGGCTGGCGGCGGCCGCCGTCATCCTCGGCGGGCCGACCCTGTACCTGGCTGGGCAGGCGCTCTTCAAGCGGGCCGTCTTCGGCGTGACCTCGCTGCCGCGGATCGCCGGGATCGCGCTGCTCGCCGCCGCCATTCCGGCCGGGCACCTCATGCCGCCGCTGGCACTGCTGACAGTCGCGACGCTGATCGTGGCGGCCGTCGCGGCGTCGGACGCGGCCATGCCGCGGTCCCCGGCACCCGCCGGGCGCCCGGCGCCCCCCTCGTGTCCTGAGTCATGACACTAGGCCTGCCCGGCGAGTTCCGCCACGGCCTCGAGCAGCCGGTCGACGTCACCGCGGTCGTTGTAGTGCACCAGCCCGGCCCGGACCGCGCTGCCGGCGTCGCGGATGCCCAGCGCGCCGGTGAGTTCCCACGCGTAGTTGTGGCCATCCCACACGTTGATCTTGCGCACGGCGAGGTGCTCGGCGACCTGCCGCGGAGTCCGGCCGGCGATGGTGAAGTAGGCGGTCGCCGTGCGGTCGCGCGGGCAGCCGTACCTGGTCACGCCCGGCATGTCCGCCAGCCCGCCGAGCAGCACCCCGAAGAGCTGCTCCTCGTGCCGCGCCGCCGCCGTCATCGCGGCGAGCAGCCGCTCGCGTCTCGTGCCCGGCACGGCGCCGGCCAGCCCGGCCAGGTGGTCGACCGCCGCGGTAACGCCCGCCAGGTCGGCGAACGGCGGGGTGCCCTGCTCGAAGCGCTCCGGCACCGTATCCGGCGATGGCACCAGCTTGTCCGGGCGGATGGACTCCAGCAGCGCGGGATCGGCGACCACAGCGCCGATGTGCGGCCCGGACCATTTGTAGGCGCTGGTGGCGTAGAAGTCAGCGCCGAGCGCGCGCACGTCGGCCGGGCCGTGCGGGGTGGCATGCACGCCGTCGACGTAGCTCAGCGCCCCGGCGGCGCGGGCGAGCGCCGTGATGGCCGCGACGTCGGGCCTGGTGCCGATCACGTTACTCGCGGCGGTGATGGCGACCAGCCGGGTGCGATCGCCGATCAGCTCGCCGAACTGCCCGGCCGGCAGCTCGCCGGCCGGCAGCTCGACGTCGGCCCAGCGGACCGTCGCCCCCGCCCTGGCCGCCGCCGTGACCCAGGGCCGCACATTGGCGTCGTGATCCAGCCTGGTGACGATCACCTCGTCGCCGGGTCCCCATCCGGCGGCGAGGGCGTTCGCGAGGCGGAAGGTCAGCGTGGTCATGTTCGGGCCGAGTATCACCCCGGCCGCGTCCCCGCCGGTCAGGTCGGCAATCGCCTGGCGGCAGCCGACAGTGATCGCCGCGGAGCGGCCACTCGCCGGGAACGCGCCGCCGGAGTTGCCGAGGCCCGCCCGGTACGCGCCGCTGATCGCCTCGATGACGGCGGCGGGCACCTGGGTGCCCGCGGCGCCGTCCAGGTAGGCGTAGCCGTCCGTTAGGGCCGGGTAGGCGGACCGCACCGTGCTCACGTCGAATGCCATGGCCATCGTGCTCCCTCCGCCCCGCCGCTGCCGCCCCGCCGGGCTGCCGATTCCGCCGGGCTGCCGATTCCGCCGGGCTGCGGTCCCGCCGAGCACATCATGGCACCCGGATCGGGACGCCCCGGAGCGGCGGCCGGCGGTACCGCCCTGAGCGAAAATGAGGTGACAGCCCTGCGGCCTCGGGGTTAGCCTCCAGGAAATGCCTTCCGAGCCAGCTGGCCAGCTTCCGCATGCCCGGGGCGGCCAGACGCCATTCGAGGCGCTGTGGCGCACCCGCGAGTATCTCCGCGCTTACCGCTGGCAGCTCGGCCTGATGCTGGCGGCCGCGCTCGCGGCGGTCGCCGCGGAAATCGTGATCCCGCTGCTCATCATGGCGCTGATCGACGGGCCGATCGCGCGCGGGGAGCGGCGGCTCCTGCTGCCGATCGGCCTGGCCGCGATCGGGCTTGGCGCGGCCCAGGCGGCGCTGAGCTTCATCAGGCGATGGGTGCAGGCCAGCGCGGTCACCGGCATGGAACTGGCCATGCGGGACGACATCTACGCGCACCTGCAGCGGCTGGACTCGGGCTTCCATGGCTCCTGGCAGTCCGGCCAGCTGCTGTCACGGGCCATCACGGACCTGTCGGCGATCCGCCGGTTCGCCGGCTTCGGCACGATCTTCTTCGTCACCAACGTGGTGACATTCTTTACCGTCATCGGGCTGCTGATCAGCCTGAACTGGTGGCTCGGCCTGGTGACCGGCTGCGTGTTCCTGCCAGTGGCCGTGGCGTGCTTCCGGTTCGAGCGCCGGTACCGCGTCCTGTCCCGGCGTGCCCAGGACCAGCAGGGCGACCTGGCTACCTACGTGGAGGACGCTGCCGCCGGGATCCGGGTGCTCAAGGCGCTTGGCCGGCGTGACGAGGCGGCCGCGCGGCACGGCGCCCAGGCCACCAGGGTGTACCGGACGCAGCTCGAAATGGCCAGGCTCCGCGGCACGTTCTGGGCAGGCCTCGACCTGATACCCAACGCGGTCATCGGCCTGGTCCTGCTGCTCGGCGCGCTCGCCGCCAGCCGGCATGAGCTGAGCCTCGGCGGGCTTGTCGCGTTCATCACGCTGACCCTCCAGCTGGTCTGGCCGATCGAGTCGATGGGATACATCCTCGCCTCCGGCCAGGAAGCGGCTACCGCGGCACAGCGGATCTACGAGATCCTCGACACAGAGCCGTCCATCACCGACCCGGGTGCCGCCACGCCGGCGCCCGCCTCACCCGGGTCAGCCACGCCCGGGTCAGCCACGCCCGGGTCAGCCGAGCCCGGGCCGGCCACGCCAGGCGGCATATCCAGCCCGCCAGGCCGGGGACGGCTGGTCTTCGACCACGTCGCCTTCCGCTACCCCGGCGCGCAGCGGCCGATCCTGCGCGATATCCGGCTGGAGCTGGAGCCCGGCGAGACGCTGGCGCTGGTGGGGGCGACCGGGGCTGGCAAGTCGACGCTGCTCCAGCTGGTCCCGAGGCTGGCCGACGTGACCGCCGGCGCCATCCGGCTGGACGGGACCGACATCCGCGCGCTCCCCCTGCCGCGGCTGCGGTCCCTGGTCGGCTGCGCGTTCGAGGACGCCACCCTGTTCTCCGCCAGCGTGAGGGAGAACGTCAGCTTCGGCGCGGCGGACGCCAGCGAGGCCGAGATCGAGGCGGCGCTCGCCGCCGCGCAGGCGGCTTTCGTCCATGACCTGCCCTGGGGCCTCGACACCAGGATCGGCGAGCAGGGCATGGCGCTCTCCGGCGGCCAGCGGCAGCGGGTCGCGCTGGCCCGCGCGATCCTGGCCAGGCCGGCGGTCCTGGTCCTTGACGACCCGCTGTCCGCGCTGGACGTGCATACCGAGGCCAGGGTCACCGAGGCGCTCAGCCGCGTGCTCGCCGCGTCGACCGCCCTGGTCGTCGCGCACCGGCCGTCCACCGTCCTGCTGGCTGACCGGGTGGCGCTGCTCAGCGACGGCGTGATCAGCGCGCTCGGCACGCACCGGGAACTGCTCGCGCGCGAGCCGCGCTACCGGAACCTGATGAGCGCTGCCCCGGTGCCCGGCGACTCCGCCGGGCAGGACCTGACCGGGGCGCGCCGGTGAGCCCGCCGGCCCCCGAGGCCTGGCGCGGCATCGCGGCCGAGGACAACGACGACATCACCGCCAGCCTCGCCGCGCTGCTGCGCCTGCGGGGCAGGCGCCTGCTCGAGGACCTGCTAGGGCCGCACCGCCGCGACGTGGCCGCGATCCTCGCGCTGATCCTGGCCGCCAACCTGGCCGCGCTCGCCGGGCCATGGCTGGTCGGCATCGGCGTCGACCGGGTACCGCAGCTCACCCGCACCGGTGATCTGGCGCCGCTGATCGTCATCATCGTGGCCTTCGCCGTCGCGGTGATCGTCCAGGCCGTCACCACCCGCGCGTTCATCGCCGCGATGGGCCGCCTCGGCGGGGCGGTAGTGCTCGAGCTTCGCCGCCGGCTCTTCGCCCATTTCCAGCGGCTGCCGGTCGCCTTCCACGAGCGCTACACGACCGGCCGCGTCATCTCCCGGCAGGTCTCCGACATCGACTCGATCTCCGATCTCTTCGACGAGGGCCTGGACTCGCTGGTCTTCGCGGTCTTCTCGCTGCTGCTCGTCGGCGCCGGGATGCTGCTGCTCGACTGGCAGCTCGCGCTGGTGGTGCTGGCGGGGTTCGTCCCGCTGATCTGGCTGACGCACTGGTTCCGGCGTGAGTCGGCCATCGCCTACCGGCGCACCAGGGACACGATCGCGCGCGTCATCGTCCAGTTCGTGGAGACACTCGGCGGCATCCAGGCGGTTCAGGCGTTCCGCAGGGAGCGTCGGAACGAGGAGATCTTCGGCCAGCTCAACCAGGGATACGCGGACGCGAGCCTGCGCTCGTCGCGGCTGATCGCCATCTACTCGCCGGGTATCACCCTGGTCGGCAACCTCGCCGTCGGCGCCGTCCTGCTCTACGGCGGGCTGCGCGTCATCGACGGGGACATGAAGCTCGGCGTGCTGGTCACGTTCCTGCTCTACCTGCAGCGCTTCTTCGACCCGCTGCAGGATCTTTCGCAGTTCTACAACACCTTCCAGTCCGCCGCGGCGGCACTGGAGAAGGTCTCCGGCGTGCTCGATGAGGAGCCGCTGGTGGCCGAGCCAGCGCACCCGGTGACGCTGCCGCCGCCCGCCGGCGGGAGCCGCGGCCGGTCGGTCGCCTTCGAGTCCGTCCGGTTCGGCTACCGGCACGAGACGGTTTTGCCCGGGCTCGACCTGAGCATCCCGGCCGGCCAGACCGTTGCCCTGGTCGGCGCCACGGGCGCCGGGAAGACCACCATCGCCCGGCTGCTTGCCCGGTTCTACGATCCGGTGCAGGGACACGTCCGGCTCGACGGCGTCGACCTCCGGGATTTGTCCGAGCCGGCCCTGCGCGCCGAGATCATCATGATCACTCAGGAGAATTTCCTGTTCAGCGGTACCATCGCGGAGAACATCGAGCTCGGCAAGCCGGGCGCGTCCCGCGCCGAGGTGCAGGCGTCGGCCGCCGCGATCGGCGCGCACGAGTTCATCGCCGCGCTGCCGGACGGCTACGACGCGCAGGTCGGCAAGCGCGGCGGCAGGCTGTCCGCTGGCCAGCGGCAGCTCATCTCCTTCGCGCGCGCCTTCATCGCCGCGCCCGCCGTGCTCGTTCTCGACGAGGCGACATCCCTGCTGGACATACCGGGCGAGCGGCTCGTGCAGGACGCGCTGCGCACCATCCTGGCCGGGCGGACCGCGCTGATCATCGCGCACCGGCTGTCCACGGTCGAGATCGCCGACCGGGTGCTGGTCATCGACCAGGGCCGCATCATGGAGGACGGCCCGCCCGGGCAGCTGCTGACCGAGGGCGGCGAGTACTCCGCGCTGAACGCCAGCTGGCAGGACAGCCTGGCCTGATCGTTGCCGCCGGACGGCACTGCGGGCGGTGGCGCTTGGGCACGGGTGGCACTGCGGGCGGACGGCGCTGCGCGCGGGTGGCGCTTGCGGCGGATAGCGTTGCCGGCGGAACCGGGCGGTGAGATCATGGGCCCCGGAGGTCTGATGGCGGCTAATGACGTCTCCCCCTCGCCTGGCCGCCTTGGCCACGCGACGGGCGCGTTCAGGCTGCCCACACGGGGCGGGCGGCTGGCCAGGAAGCTGGTGATCGGCACCGGGCTGGCCGTCTACTCCTGGGTGGCGGCGAGCGCTGCCCCGTTCAGCAGGGCCGCGCTGCTGTTCGTGCTGCTGCCGGGCGCGGTCCTCGCGGCCATCGCGATCTGGCGCCCGCCCGCCCGCATCCGCCCGCCGGACCGGCTGGACGTCGCGGGCTTCTCGTACTGGGCGATCTGCGTCGCCGCCCTTTTCGAATGGGAAGCATCGGCATTCAAGGACAATGCACGCACGTGGCATCCGTCGCTTACGGACCTGATTAACCCGCTGATTACGCCGCATCCGCTGAAAAGCGCCGCTATCCTGCTCTGGCTGCTGGCCGGGTGGGCCCTGGTGAGGCGGTGACGCGCGCCATGGCAACCCGCGTCATCACGATCATCGGCTTCGCCTGCGTCATCACCGCGCTATTCGCGCTCGAGATCATCGGGCGGCGGCGGACAACTCGCGTGCCGACCCTCGGCGAATGGCTCGGGTATCTCATGCGTGCGCGGGCCGGGCGGGCCGGCATCCTGCTCGGCTGGCTCTGGCTCGGCTGGCACTACTTCGCCCGCTAGCCCGCCAGCCCGCCAGCACCGGGCAGCGGCCGCCGTCGGCTAAGCTTGCCCGCGTGATCAGGAGCAGGCAGCACCACGTCAGCGAGAAGGCAGCCGCCAGGCACGCGGCCGACGCCGAGCTCGCCGCCAGATTCGGCGAGCTGCTCGACGCCGCGCGCGCCGCCGAGCAGGCGTTCCGGCTGGCGCAGGCGACGGGCGCGCCGCTGCGCGAGCAGCATGCCCTGGCCATGCACCTGGACGAGGCGCTGACCAGCGCGATGCGCGCCGCCTACGCCGCCGAGCGCGCCGAGATCGGCCCGCGCGGCTACGACGACAGGATCTTCCGCCGTAAGGCGATGGCCACCCCGGCGGTGCATGCGCTGACCGACGAGGCCGAGCGGCTGCTGACGCTGCGCGAGACGCACCGGCTTACCGGCATTCCGCCAGTTCCGCGCAGCTACGCCGCCTGACTGCGCAGGTACGCGGCCTGAGGGCGTGCCCGCGCCGCGCGATCGCGATTCATCTGCCCGTTATGCGGCGTTAGGCCCGTCGTCGGCGCGCCGTGGCCTGCGCGGAGTTACGCTGGGGCAGGTTGTGCTATGACGTACGGTTATCGGTAGTAAATACGTACCAGTACGTGCACCAATGAAAGCTACAAAGAACGGGCCGCAAAACAGTCATGTTGAGCTATGCCGCAGAGGCCGCTCAGCTGGCACAGTACAATGTGATCAATACCACAACGAGGAATGACCTGGAGGCACACGATGTGCCCGCACACGCCGCCCTGCCCGGAAGCGAGAGCTCCGGACCGTGAGGCGGCCCGAACACTCATCAGCCATCCCGAGCAGGGGTGGAGCCTGCTCTGCAACGGAGTCGTCAGCTTCGAGGACACCGGCGAGCTGCTGCCCGACGGGGACACGATCGCACCGCACCGGCCGACCGACCTGTTCCAGCTCCGCGTGGCCATGCCGCGCTCTCCGGCGGCGTAACACGCCAGCGGCATAACGCTGCCCGCCGCGGCCGGCGGGCAGCGATCACGGGGGATCCAGGATCTCGCGCAGCCACCGCCGCGCCACAAGGGCGATCGCGGCCGGGTCTCGCGTCAGCGAATGCGCCTCGCCGGGCATGACGACGACGTCACTGGCATCAGCCGCGCAGGGAACCCCGAAAGGGTCACGGTCGCCGTTGACCACCAGCACCCTGACGCCCGCCTCCCGCAACTCCGCCGCCCGCGAGCGCTCCGGGCGCCCCGGCGGGTGCAGCGGGAACGCCAGCGCCACGACCGCGAGTGCGCCGGCTGCCCGCGCGGTACGGCAGGCGACCCGCGCGCCATTGCTGCGGCCGCCCTGGACGAGCGGGATTCCGGGAAACCTGGCCCGCAGCGCCGCGATGATCTCCAGCCACGCGGCGTCCTGGCGGATCACCGAGCCGGGCGCGCGGGCGCCGCGCACCCGGTACGGCTGAGTCACCCGGGCCACGGTCCCGCCGAGCCGCACTCCCTCATCGCGGACCGCCAGCAGGTCAGGCGTGCCCGCGCCGCCACCCGCGCCGTGCGTCAGCACGAGCAGGAACGCAGGCCTGGCGGGCCCGTCAAGCTCAGCCAGCGCCACGCCATGCTCGGTGCGGATCTTCACGACCGCAGCGTACGTCCCTGCGCGCCCGGCACCCGGTTTCGCCGGGCCGGTCCGGCGTGCGCAGCCGGCGAGCTCCGCGGGCGTGACCGGCGGGCCGGGCGGCCTGCCGTTACGATGATCCGGTGTCGTTGCGCGCCATTGACTTCCATGTGCACCTGCCTACTCCGGACTGGCTGGAGGGCAGCATGGCGGGCTACGTGGAGGCGGCCGAGGCGTACTTCCGCTCGCCTGCCGAGAGGCAGTCGCTTGATGACCTGGCGGCCCGCTACCGCCAGCTGGGAGTAAAGGCAGTCCTGCTGGCCTGGGACGCCGAGACGGCGACCGGACGCCCCCGGGTACCGAATGAGACCGTGGCCGCCGCCTGCCGTGACCATCCGGACGCGTTCACCGGATTTGGCTCGGTGGACCCGCACAAGGGCGAGGCGGCCGTCACCGAGGTGGCGAACATCGCCTCCCTCGGGCTGCGCGGGGTGAAGTTCCACCCGTCGCTGCAGGCGTTCTCCCCCGATGACCCCGCTTACTGGCCGATTTACGCCGCGTGCGAGCAGCACGACCTGATCGCCCTGTTCCACACCGGGACCAGCGGGATCGGTGCCGGACAGCCCGGCGGCCAGGGTATCCGGATCGACTACGCCCACCCGCTCAAGCTCGACCCGGTCGCCGCGGCCCATCCCGCGCTGACCGTCGTGGCCGCCCATTTCGGCTGGCCCTGGCACCGGGACCTGGCCGCCGTCGCGCTGCACAAGACCAACGTCTACATCGACATCTCCGGCTGGTCGCCGCGGCGGATCCCGGCGGAGGTGATCAGCGAGCTACGAGGGCGGCTTTCCGGGCAGTTCCTGTGGGGCAGCGACTACCCGTTCCTCACGCCGGAACGCTGCCTCGCCGAGCTCGCGGACCTCGGCCTGCCAGCTGACGTCCTGGCCAAGGTTCTGCACGACAACGCCGCCCGCATCCTGTTCGGCTAGTCCGCTGCGGCTGCTCCTGACAGCCGGCGGCCAGCACGGCGGCGGCCGCTGATAAGACGACCGGCACCGCTCTCATCCGTTCAGAATATGGATGACAGGCCGGGCGGCGGCGGTCGCTGCCCGCGGCCGGCGGCTAGACGTTGAGCAGTTTCTTCAGGAACTGGCCGGTGTAGCTCTCCTCGACGGCGGCGACCTGCTCGGGCGTTCCGGTCGCGATCACGCTGCCGCCGCGCGAGCCGCCTTCCGGGCCCAGGTCGATCACCCAGTCCGCGGTCTTGATCACATCCAGGTTGTGCTCGATCACGATCACCGTGTTGCCGCCGTCGACCAGCCGGCCGAGCACGCCGAGCAGCTTGCGTATGTCGTCGAAATGCAGGCCGGTGGTGGGCTCGTCGAGCACGTAGATGGTCCGCCCGGTGGAGCGGCGCTGCAGCTCGGAGGCCAGCTTGACCCGCTGCGCCTCGCCGCCGGACAGCGTCGGCGCCGGCTGGCCGAGCCGCACGTAGCCGAGGCCGACGTCGACCAGGGTCGCCAGGTGCCGGTGGATGGCGGGAACCGGCTCGAAGAACCCGGCGGCGTCGGCGATCGGCATCTGCAGCACGTCGGAAATCGTCTTGCCCTTGTAATGCACCTGCAGCGTGTCGGTGTTGTACCGGGCGCCGTGGCAGACCTCGCAGGGCACGTAGACGTCCGGCAGGAACTGCATCTCGATCTTGATCGTGCCGTCGCCCGCGCATGCCTCGCACCGGCCGCCCTTGACGTTGAAGGAGAACCTGCCCGGCTGGTAGCCGCGCACCTTCGCCTCGGTCGTCTGCGCGAACAGCCGGCGGACGTGGTCGAACACGCCCGTGTAGGTCGCCGGGTTGGACCGCGGGGTCCGGCCGATCGGCCCCTGGTCCACGTGCACCACCTTGTCGAGGTTCTGCATGCCGGTGACCCGGGTGTGCCTGCCCGGCACCGTGCGGGCGCCGTGCAGTTCCTTCGCGAGCGCGCTGTACAGGATGTCGTTGACCAGGGTCGACTTGCCCGAGCCCGACACGCCGGTGACCGCGATCAGGCAGCCGAGCGGGAACGCCACGTCGACATCGCGCAGGTTGTGCTCGCTCGCGCCCCGGACCGTGACCTCCCGGCCGCGGACCCGCTTCCGGCGCTCGGCGGGCAGCGGTATCGACTCGCGGCCGGTCAGGTAGGCGCCGGTCAGCGATTCCTCGCTGGCCAGCAGGTCCGCGAGGGAGCCGGAGACGACGATGTTGCCGCCGTGCTCGCCGGCCCGCGGGCCGATGTCGACCACCCAGTCGGCGGCCCGGATGGTGTCCTCGTCGTGCTCGACCACGATCAGCGTATTGCCGAGGTCGCGGAGCCGGATCAGCGTCTCCAGCAGCCGGTGGTTGTCCCGCTGGTGCAGCCCGATCGACGGCTCGTCGAGCACGTACAGCACGCCGACGAGACCGGAGCCGATCTGGGTGGCCAGCCGGATCCGCTGCGCCTCTCCCCCGGCCAGCGTCGCGGACGCCCGGTCCAGCGCCAGGTAGTCGAGGCCGACGTCGAGCAGGAAGCCGAGCCTGGCGTTGACCTCCTTGAGGATCCGGCCGGCGATCTGCTGGTCCCGCTCTGACAGCTCGAGGCCGAGCAGCAGCTTGGCCAGCTCGCCGATCGGCAGCGCGCAGTACTCCGCGATGGACCGGCCGTCCACCGTCACGGCCAGCGAGATCGGCTTCAGCCGCGCCCCGTGGCAGGTCGGGCAGGGTACCTCGCGCATGAAGCCGGCGAACCGCTCCCGGCTGGAATCGCTCTCCGCCTCGGCGTGCCTGCGCTCGATGTACGGGATCGCGCCCTCGAAGTTCGTGTAGTACGACCGTTCCCTGCCGTACCGGTTCTTGTACCTGACGTGCACCTGCTGGTCATGGCCGTGCAGCAGCGCTCGCTGCGCGGCGGCCGGCAGCCTGCGCCACGGGGTGTCGATGCCGAAGCCGAGCGATTCGCCCAGCGCCTCGGTCAGCCGGAGGAAATAGTCGCTGATGTGCCCGCCGCTCCACGGGCCGATCGCCCCGTCGGCCAGCGTCCTGGCGGGATCGGACACCACGAGCTCGGGATCGACCTCCATCCGGGTGCCCAGCCCGGTGCAGGACGGGCAGGCGCCCCACGGCGAGTTGAACGAGAACGACCGCGGCTCCAGCTCCTCGAAGGACAGGTCGTCGTAAAGGCAGGCCAGGTGCTCGGAGTACATCCGCTCCCGGTGCGGATCGGTGTCCGGCAGGTCAACGAAGTCGAGCACCACGACCCCGCCGGACAGCCCGAGCGCGGTCTCCACCGAGTCGGTCAGCCGCCGCCGCGCGGACGCCTTGACGTCCAGCCGGTCGACCACCACCTCGATGTTGTGCTTCTCGTACTTCTTCAGCGCCGGGAAGCCGCCCGGCCCGCCTTGCCCGCCCGGCCCGCCCGGCCCGCCGGCGTCGCCGCTGTCCAGCCGGATGATCGTGCCGTCGACGCGGGCCCGGGAGTACCCCTTCGCCTGCAGCTCGCGCAGCAGTTCGCCGTACTCTCCCTTGCGGCCACGGACGACCGGGGCGAGCACCTGGAACCTGGTGCCCTCCGCCAGCTCGAGCACCCGGTCGACGATCTGCTGCGGGCTCTGCCGGGCGATCGGCCTGCCGCAGATCGGGCAGTGCGGCTTGCCCACCCGGGCGTACAGCAGCCGCAGGTAGTCGTAGACCTCGGTGATCGTCCCGACGGTGGAGCGCGGGTTCCGCCCCGCTGCCTTCTGGTCGATCGAGACCGCCGGGGAGAGCCCGTCGATGAAGTCCACGTCGGGCTTGTCCATCTGGCCGAGAAACTGCCGCGCATAGGCGGACAGCGACTCCACGTACCGCCGCTGGCCCTCGGCGAAGATGGTGTCGAAGGCGAGGCTGGACTTGCCCGACCCGGACAGCCCGGTGAAGACGATCAGCGAGTTCCTGGGCAGGTCGAGCGAGACGTCCTTGAGGTTATGCTCGCGGGCGCCGCGAACAACGAGACGATCAGCCACTTCCGCTCAGTTCTCCGGGGGTCGGGAAGGAAGGTATCTCCGGGTTATGCAGGCAGATCCCCGCGAAACACAGCACGCGTTCATGGTATCCGGGGGGTCTGACAGCGCGCGGCGCTTCGCGACGGGGCACCGGCCTCCCCCGGGTCCACCTGCGTGCAGCACCGGTGCGGCAACGCCTTCGCAAGCCAGCGCATTCCCCGCGCCGCGGCCGGCTCCCCGGGCTTCCGGACAGCCCCGGGCTTCCGGCCGTGCAGGCCGGTGGGCGAGGATAGCCGGGTATGACGAGGATGGGGATGAGGATGCCGTGCGAGACGAACCGGGCGAGCTGCTGCAGAGCCGGATAACCGAGACGACAGGCCGGATAACCGAATCGACGGACCGCCTGCTGGCCACTGCCAGCGGGTTCGCGGACGGCCAGGCCAGGGAGCCCTCGCTGCTGCCGGGCTGGAGCCGCGGGCACGTCCTGACTCATCTCGCCCGCAACGCCGACGGGCTGCGCAACATGCTCATCTGGGCAAGCACCGGCGTGGTAACCCCGCAGTATCCGAGCGCCCAGGCGCGCGACGAGGCCATCGAGGCCGGTGCGGGCCGGGCGGTAGCCGAGCTGGTCGCGGACCTGCGCGAGTCGGCGGCGGCGTTCCGGGCGGAAGCGGCCAGCATGCCGGAGCCCGGGTGGCAGGTCAGCGTGCACGGCATCCGCGGGAGCGAGCATCCGGCCTGGTACACGCTGCTGCGGCGGCTGTCGGAGGTGGAGATCCACCATGTGGACCTCGCAGCCGGTTATCAGCCCGCGGACTGGCCGGCCTGGTTCGTCGGGGAGCGCCTCGAATCCGTCAGTGCGGACTTTGCCGGGCGGGACGACGTGCCGGCTGCGCTGCTCCGCGATACCGTCGCCGCGGCCGCGGCCGGCCCGGCCGCCGGTACCCCCGGCCGCGGGGAGTACCGGATCGGCAAGGCGGCGGCCGGTGGCGAGGGCAGCGCGCTGCCGGGCATCACGATCTGCGGGCCCGGCTGGCTGCTGCTCGCGTGGCTGACCGGCCGGAGCGCGGGCACCGGGCTGACCGCTGACCCCGCCGGTCCGCTGCCCGTGCTGCCTGCGTGGTAGGAATTGCGCATGAGCTACCGAGAGCCAGCATGAGCTGCCGAGGGCCAGCATGAGTTACACCGGAGACGTCACCGTCGGCGGGCCGGCCGACACCAGGGAGCTTCCCGGGCTCACCATCACGAAGGTGGCCGTCGGCCCCCTGAACAACAACGCTTACCTGCTGCGCTGCACGAGCACCGGAGAGCTGCTGCTGATCGACGCGGCGAACGAGGCGGCCACCTTGCTCCGCCTGATCGGCGATACCCCGCCGGCCACGATCGTCACCACGCACCGGCACCCGGACCACTGGGCGGCGCTGCGGGAGGTGCAGCAGGCCACCGGCGCGGCGACGGTGGCCCACCCCGATGACGCCCGCGCGCTGCCGGTGCCGGTCACCGAGCTGGTCAGGCACGGCGACACGATCACCGTCGGCGATGCCCGGTTGGCCGTCATCCACCTGCGCGGCCATACTCCCGGCAGCATCGCGCTCAGCTATGACGCGGACGGCGCGCTCGCGGCGACGCCGCACCTGTTCACCGGCGACTCGCTGTTCCCCGGTGGCCCCGGCAACACCGAGGGCGACCCGCGGCGGTTCGGCCAGCTGATCACCGATCTGGAGGAACGGATCTTCGGTGAGCTGCCGGACGGCACCTGGGTCTACCCGGGCCACGGCGCGGACACCACCCTCGGCGCCGAGCGGCCGCAGGTGCCAGAATGGCGCGCCAGGGGCTGGTGAGCACCAGGCGATGACCGGAGCAGGCGATGACCGGAGCACGCGATGACCGGAGCACGCGATGACCGGCGATGACCGGGAACATGAGTTCGCCGTTGTCGGAGCCGGCCTGCTGGGCCTCGCCGCGGCGCACGCGCTGGCCGGCCGCGGCCGGGACGTCCTCGTCCTAGAGCAGGCCGAGATCGGCCATCCGGGCGGCGGATCGCAGGGCAGCTGCCGTATCTTCCGGCTCGGCTATGACGATCCCGGCTATGTTGCCATGGCCAGCCGGGCCCGGGGCCTCTGGCACGAGCTGGAGGATGCCTCGGGCGAGCGGATCCTGCTGCCGACGCCGCAGCTGAGTTTCGGCGCCGGGCTGGCAGCCGTCCAGGACGGGATGCGCCGCGCGGGCGCGCCCAGCGAGCTGCTGACGGTGGACGAGGCGGCGGCCAGGTTCCCCGGGGTCGCCACCGGCGGGCCCGCGCTGCTGGAGCCCGAGTCCTGCGTGATCGCCGCCGACCGGGCAATGCGCGCGCTTGCCGCCGCGGTGCCGCCGGTCCGCACCGGCTTCCGCGTCACCTCCCTGCGGGATGACGGCAGGCGGGTCACGCTGCAGGCAGGCGACGGCTCCGTGCTCGTCGCACGGCACGCCATCATCTGCGCGGGGCCGTGGACGGCCGGGCTGCTGGCCACCGCCGGAATCACGGTGCCGGGGGCCGCCACGCTAGAGCAGGTCGGCTACCTGGGGCCGGCCAATGGCCCGATGCCGGACATGCCGATCATCATCAAGTACGGCGACGAGAAGCCGTACGGGCTGCCGGTGCCGGGGTCGCCGCTCTACAAGGTCGGCATCCACCACAGCGGTCCGCTGACCGACCCCGGTCGTCAGGACCGCGAGCCCGACGCCGGCCTGAGCCGCCGGCTGGCCGACGTGGTACGCGGGTGCCTGCCGGTCCTAGACCCGCGGCCGGTCCGCACCGAGCGGTGCGTCTACGACAACACCCCGGACGGGGACTTCATCCTGGACCGGGCCGGCCGGATCACGATCGGCAGCGGCACGTCGGGGCACGGGTTCAAGTTCGGGCCGCTGCTCGGCGGCTGGCTGGCCAGCCTGGCAGCCGGCGAGCCTGACGGCCTGCCGCCGGCCCGCTTCGCCGTCGGCCGCTTCGGCACCTGAGCATCCCGCGCCGCCGATTCAGCTCCTGAGCGTCCGGCGCGCCGCCGCTCACCTCCGCGCTCGCCCGCGCGACAGCCGACGCGCCCACGCGGCGCGGCATCTCGCTCCCGGGTCGCTCCAGCAGCGTGGCTGGGACTCCACTGCCACTGTTGGGGCCGTTGCGGAATTGGCTGGCGGTTGTGAACGGGGCCCGGCTCACCGGATCAGCGTGGCGAACACGATCACGTTGCTGAGGTAGTGGCCGGTGGCCGGGTCGAAGGTGCCGCCGCAGGTGATCAGGCGCAGCTGCGGCGTCGGGGTCGGTCCGTATACGGCCGCGGTGGGGAAATCAGCCTTCAGGTACATGTGCCTCGCGGTCACACGGAAGACGGCAAGCGATCCGTCGATCCGCCGCACGTAGACCAGTTCGCCCGGCTTCATCAGTCGCAGCCGGAAGAAGACCCCGGGCCCGGTCAGCGAATCGATGTGACCGGCGATGATCGAGGAGCCGATCGCTCCCGGCCGCGGGCTGAAGGTGTACCAGCCGGCCACCGCCGTGGTGGCCGGCACCTGCAGGGCGCCTGATGACATGATGCCGAGCCTGACCAGCCTGGTCCGGACCCCAATGGCGGGAATGATCAGGCTGGCCGGGAGGGCGACGGCCTCGCCGTCGGACGGCCGCGGCACCGGGGCCGCGTCCCCGCGGGGGACGGGGATCAGCGTCGGCCTGCCGACTGGCGTCGCGGCTCGGCCGGTGTGGCTCGCGATGATCAGGCCGCATGCACCCGTCCCGATCGCGAGCAGCCCGCATGCCAGCACCGCCACCGCGGACCGCCGGCTGACGGGGCGCGGCGGGCGGTGCCGCGGGCGCCAGGGCGCGGCCGGCTTCGTCATCTCACCTCAGGCGCGGCCGGCCCGGGACCGCCGCAGCCGGCTGATCCCGGCGAAGGTGACCAGCAGCCCCGCCGCGAGGGTGACCAGCCATGGCACCGGCGAGGAGGCAGGGACCGGCGCGGTGCCGCCGAGGCCGGTGGCCGCCGCCCCGGCCGGGAGCAACCGGCTGCCGGCCGCGTCGACCAGGTTGTCGATGGTCAGGCGGCCGGGGTCGTCGAGAATGACGAGGGTGTGGATGGTGCCGGCGGCCAGGACGATGCTCTGGCGGGCACTTTCCGTCGGACCAGCCGCCCGGACGTTCCATGTTCCCGGGCTGACCATCTGGTAGGAGGTGACTGCCGCGAACGGAAGGCCGCGAGCGAGCGTCTTCCCGGCCGCGGTCACCGTGACCTTGTGCTGCTGCAGCGATGCCTGGATGATCCGGACCAGCGCCTTGCCAGGCGGGGTGACGAGCGCGTCCTTGAGAATCTGCAGCCGCAGGCCGGAGGCCGGCCCCATGCCGGCCACGGTGTACGCCTTACCCGCGACCACGTCGACGGTGGTGGACAGCACCGGCTTGGAGTCGGCCGACGCGCCGGCCCCGCGCATCGCGACGGTGTACTCCCCGCTGGGGACGGCCTGATAGCCCGACACGGTGCCGTAGGTCACGTGCTTCAGCACGATCATGGCGCTGGGGTCCCCGAACGAGTAAAGGTAGACGTCCACCGCCGGGGTGTTCGGTGACAGATGGGCGAGCCGCAGCCAGCCCAGGTGCGTCGCGCCGGGCGCCGCCGCTGACCCGGCGACCGCAGCCGCAGCGGCAGACGCGGAGGCCGACACGGCGGCTGACGCGGCCGGAGCGGCCAGCCCGATCAGGCCGAGGGCAAGCGCAAGGACCGCGGCCAGCCTGGCCGGCCGGGCGATCCCGGATGGCTGAGCGATCCCGGCGGGCCGGCCGAACCTAGCTGGCCGCAAGACCCCGGCCGGCCGGCCGATCCGGGCTGGCCGCGCGATCCAAGTGAGGAGTCTCATGGTTTCTCGTTCCTCCCGGGACAGGCCGGGGGGTGACCTGCCACTCCGCGACAGGACGGGGTGACCGGCCACTCCTAGCGAGACAGGCCAGGGGTGACCTGCCACCTCTACCTGGACAGGCCAGGGGCGGCCTGCCACCTTTCATACCGTTCACATGGCTGATACTGAATGCCTCCTGTGCCCCTGATCTCCCTGGATGCCGAGTCGACGACAGGGCGCCCAGGAGCCCGAGCGGACTCGGTGCGGCGAATCCGACACGCAGCATGGTCCTGCCGCTGGCCAGCCTCGCCGTCGATATGGTCGAGGCAAGGAAGGGGGCGCGCTGAGCGCGCAGGAAGGCCAGCGAGGAAGACAGGTAACTGGCGCCGCCCGGGCCAGCAGGACCGGCTAGCTCGGCGGCCCGCAGCGGGACGCCGGGACCGGCGCCGGGGCCCCGGTCACCGAACGACAGGATGCTCACCGGGTGCTCGGCGGCCAGAGCGGCCAGCGTGATCAGCAGCCGCGCGTCGACGTCACCGGCGACGAGCTCGCTCCTGACCTGGGCCGGGCAGGTGATTCGGGGATTGTCAAGCAACTGCTGGCCGGCCGCCCGCCGGGCCCGCAGATCGGCCTGCTGAGCGACCTGGTATGCCGCGGCGCCATCCGGGGCCGTCACGAGTACCTGGACCAGCGCCGATCCCGAGCCAAAGCTGGCGATGACGGCGGGTGCGTACACGCTGGTCAGGCGGCGGCCAAACTGAGCGCGCACGGCTGCTGTCGCCACCACGACGGCAGAGCCCAGCGGATCGCTGGCCGACGGGCCCAGCATTAGCAGGCTCCCGGCGGGGAATCCGCGCGCCTGAAGCGCGGAGCACATGACCGGATCGCAGGCCACGATCGCGCCGGGGCTGACCTCCCGGGCGATCCAGCCCGCCGCGTCGCTTCGGGCGACCGCGGCGGAGCCAGGGTCGCCGCGGCGGGAGCCGGCGCTCTTCACGGCGGCCGGCGTGTGCCGGACCAGCGCGACCGCCAGCGCACCCGCCAAGAAGATCACGACAACGTAGGCGATCAGGCTGAGCGTCCGCGACGCGGACCGACGGCCCGGCTGCGCTCTGGCTGGCCCGCGCCGTGCTCGCCGTTCCAGCCAGAGCCGGATCGTGGTGGCCAGCACCGAAGCCCAGGAAGGTTCCGGCGGGGCCGCCGGCGGCTCCCCGGCGGACGCGGGCGGGGCGTCGGGCTGCTCCGGCGCGGGCACGAGCGCAGCCGCCGACGGCTCCCCGGCGGACGCGGGCGGGGCGTCGGATTGCTCCGGCGCGGGCACGAGCGCAGCCGCCGACGGCTCCCCGGCGGACGCGGGCGGGGCGTCGGATTGCTCCGGCGCGGGCACGAGCGCAGCCGCCGACGGCTCCCCGGCGGACGCGGGCGGGGCGTCGGATTGCTCCGGCGCGGGCTCGGCGCCGCCGTTCCTGCCCGCCGGATGGCCGGGCGGCCAGGCACGGCTCGGCTCACCCATGCGCTGTAACCCCCCAAGAGACCGCACAGGGGGATAAAAGCGGCCTCAATCCGTCACCCCAGCACAAATAACCCAGCGGCTTAAGGCGAACTGTTCAGCCGTTACTAAAACGCTACATTCCACTCAAAACCTTGCATAATGCATGTTGTAGTATGCATATTGCCAAAAGTCTCTCTCCCGCCTCGTTCCTGTCCCTGAGTCACAGCCATTTCATCCTGGACGGGCAGCACGCCATCCAGCGTCTTACCCCGTCATCGCGGCAGGCCGCTTCGGGCTGCCAGCCGGTTATACACGGCGACCGCGGCGTCGACGGCGTCGGACTCGGACGGCAGCGCGGCCGCCCGGGCAAGTGCCGCCGCGACGAGCCTACGGGCCAGGGCCCGGTCGCCGATCACCGCCAGCACCGCGGCGGCCAGCTGGGCAGGATCAAGCGGCGCCACAAGCAGCGCCGCGTCCTCGCCGGTCAGCTCCGGTATTCCGCCGACCCGCGAGGCAACCAGCGGCCTGCCCGCCCGCAACGTCTCCTGCACGATGAGCGGCTGTCCCTCCCAGCGGCTCGGGACCACGACCACGTCGGCCGCACTTAGCAGTGCCGGCACGTCATCGCGCTGGCCGAGGAACCGCGCGGCCAGGCCCTGGCTGCGAGCCTGGGCGGCCAGCGGCCCGGCCAGCGGCCCGGCTCCCGCGATCGCCAGCAGCGGTCGCGGGCGGCGATCCTGCCAGCTTGCGGCGGCATCGAGCAGGACGGAGAAGCCCTTCTGCGCCGCGAGCCTGCCGGCCGCGAGTACGACCGGAGCGCCATCGGCCCCGATGTCCGCCAGCGCCCGCTCGATCTGCGCAGCCGTCGGCCGGGCCGTGGGCGGGGCCGGCACGATCGCCAGCCCCACGTCGCTGGCGCCGCGCCGCCGCATCCGGGTGACGAGGTCGGGCGAGACGGCCAGGACGGCGGTCGCGCGCCTGGCGACGGCCAGCTCAAGCGTCCGATACACCGCCGCGGCCAGTGCGCTGTCCGGCGGGGCATTGTGCACGGTCACCAGCAGGGCGGGCTTGCGGCGGGCGGCCGAAGTCAGCGCGATGGCGGCGGCAGCCGCCGTGCCGGCCCGCAGGCCGTGCGCGTGCACGACGTCCGGGCGGGCTCTTGCCAGCAGGCCGCGCAGGCGCAGGATCGCGGCCAGGTCATGGCCAGGGCGCGGCCGGTCCGTGATCTCGACCGGCGCGAACGACGATCCGGGCGCGAGCAGCGGCCCGACGGCGGCCGGGCCGAACGCGCTCACCGTCAGGCCCCGCCCGGCGCAACCCGCCGCCAGCATGGCTACATGACGGCCAGTGCCGCCGGCCGTGGCGCCGAGCACGTAAGCGATACGCGCGGCGGTCATGCCGGCGTGCGCTGCCTGAGCCGGGCCACGGCGGCGCGCAGATCACCGCCGTCCAGGGCATAGCCGACTGCCACGAACACCACGGCGGCGCAAGCGGACGCGGCGACCGCCAGCAGCCCGTTCGGGAAGGCCCCGGCGGCCGGCACGGCGGCCGACAGAGCCGCCGCCGCCGCGCCCCCGGCCAGCGCTGCCGTCAGCCCGGCGGCCCCGGCGCGCACCATGCCGCGCAGGGCCGCCGTGCCCCTGGCCCGCCGGACGGCGGCCAGCAGCGCGGCTCCCGACGCCGTCAGGCCGACGGTGTTACCCAGGCCGAGCACCGGCACGACCCAGCGCGGGGTTACCAGATGCACGGCGGCCACGTCCGCGGCGATCACCAGCAGCCAGCCCGCCGACATCGCCATCGCGGCCATCCGGTTCCTGCCGTCGGCGAGCAGCACCCTGGACAGGCAGGCGGCCAGGCCGTATCCGACCAGCCCGGGAGCGAATGCGGCGAACGTCAGCGCCAGCTGGGTGACCTGCGCAGGGTCCGACGCGAAGACGCGGGACACCGGCACGGCGGCGCCGGCCAGCAGGGCGGCGCCCAGGCAGGACATCATCGCCGCCGCGCGGACCGAGCTCGCTGCGGTCTCGTCGAAAGCGTCGCCCCGGCTGGCGGACAGCACGGGGAACGCGCTGATGGCGATCGGGATGGCCAGCACGGCGTAGGCCGCCGTGAACAGCTGCCAGCCGTAGCCGTAAAGCACGACGGCGCCGCTGTCGCCATGGCCGTTAGCCAGCCAGGTCACCATCAGGACCGACGCGTCCTGCGCCACCAGCACGCTGATCCCCACCGCCGCGAGGGCGCGGGCACGCCGCGCGACGCCGCCGGGGAACCGCAGCGCCGGGCGCAGCCGCAACCGGAGCCGCCAGGCCGGCACCAGCGCGGTCACCACCAGCGCCGCGACGCCCGCCGTCGTGCCTGCCGAGAGGATCAGCTCGGCGGGCCTGGAAAGCCCGGCCAGCTGGGTGGCGCGGGAGTGGCGGAGTGAGAAATAGGCCAGGTACGCGGCGATGACCACCATGCTGGACAGCACCGGCGCCAGCGCCGGGGCGGTGAACCTGCGGTGCGCCTGCAGGATTCCGTACAGCACCACGGCCAGGCCGTAGAGCAGGATCTGCGGCGCGAACACCACCAGCATGCGGGAGCTGACGGCCACCAGGTCCGCGTGCGGGCAGCCCGATCTGCCCAGCGGGAGGAGCAGCGAGACGAGCGGCCCCGCGGCGATCGCTAGCGCCGCGCTGACCGGGACGAGAATGACGACCGTCCAGGTCAGCAGGGCGGAGCTGATCTGGCTGACCTCCCGGGCGGCGGCGGGGTCGGCGCCGGCCCGCTCCGCCGGGCGCGCCAGCACCGGCACCATGATGGCGGTCAGCGCGCCGCCGAGCACGATGTCATAGATGATGTTCGGCAGCTGGTTGGCGGTCGCGTAGGCCGTGCCGAGGCAGACGTTGCCGACGGTATGGGCGAACACGATCTGGCGGCCGAGTCCCACCACCCTGGCCAGCACAGTGAGGCCGCCGATCAGCACAGCGGCCCGCCCGATGCCCCGCGCCGCCCGCGGCGCGCCTTCCGGCTCGGCGACCTGGGCGGCCGGGCCGGTCACTGGCCGGCGGCGGGGCGGCGGCCGAGCATGTCCAGCCAGCGCAGCGGCGGGGTCCGCTCGATGACCCTGGTGAAGCTCACGACCTCGCTGGCGGCGGTGAGTCCCAGGATGGCGGCGAGCGCCACCACCCGGGCGGGCCGCGGCAGCGTGGCTGCCGCGGCCACGGCGAGCAGCGCGCCGAGGGCGTTCGCCCCGGTGTCGCCCAGCATGGCGCGCTCGCCGAGATCACCGGGGAGCAGGCCGAGGGCCGCGCCGGCCGGCCCGGCGACCGCGCACCGGGCGGGCAGGCGCATCCCCTGCGTGGCCGCCTGGCTGGCGGCTGCCAGCATGGCGGCTGCCGCCAGCGTCACCTTGATGGCCCGGCCGGGGCGCAGGTCGAACAGGTTGAGCAGGTTCGCGCCGCCGGCCGCCAGGCAGGCGTTGATGACGATGTCGGCAGCCGGGCCGCCGAGCACCAGGCTCGCCGCCGCCCCGCTGGCCCCGATGCCGCCGAGCTTCACTGCGCCGCTTGTCAGCTCGCCGTGGGCCAGCGCGCCGAGATGGCCGCGGAAGCCGCGCCGGCCGCCGCTGCCGGCCAGGTCGTCGTAGCAGCCGAAGGCCGCGGCGCCGGTTCCGGCGATGGCCAGGGCCGCCCGGCCGCGCGCCGTCAGTCCCGGCGCCAGCGCGGCCGCCGCCAGGGCGGCCGCGGCGACCGCCGGCCCTTCCAGCAGGGTGACCGGCTCGCCGCGGTGGTTCGTCCTTGCCCAGTTCGCCGGCCCTCCCGGCGGGCACCTGGTCAGCCCGGCATAGGTGACCCTGGCGACCGCGGCGGCCACGCCGCCGGTGACCGCCGCAGCCGCCAGGCCGCTACCTGGGCGCCGCGGCATCAGCGCGTCCCCTGGGCGGCCGGGCTCTTGGTGGTTCCTGGACTCTGCGTGGTTCCTGGACTCTGCGCGGCGGCCGCGCCGTGCTTGGCGGCCCGGCCGTGCTGGGCGGGCGAAGCGGTGCTTGACGGCAGCGGCGAAACGGTTGCCGAGGGCGTGGGCGCCGGGCTCGGGACGGTGCCGGGCGCGATGCCGTAACTGGCCGGCTTGCCGTCGGCGAGCAGCTGGCTCAGTGCCTGCACGACCATGATCTGGCCGGTCTCGAAGTTGGCACTGTCCACGCTGGACACCGCGATTCCGGTATTTCCGCTGGCCAGCTCGTCGATCGCGCTGCCAGCCCCGGAGCCGGGGTAGGACCCTGCCAGGACAGCACCCCGGCAGGCCGCGTTCAGCTTCTGGGTGAGGGAGATCAGCGCGACATTAGCGGGATCGGAATCACCGGCCGTCGGCGGGGTGACCGGGATAATCACCACGGCGAGCGTCGCGGGCGCGAGGGCGGGCTTGCTGAGCTGCAGGAAGCCCTGCTGCGCGAAGCCTGCCAGGATGGCCTTGCCCTGCGCGGCCGGCAGCGCGGGCCCGTCGTTCGTGACGATCGCGGCGGCGAGCACCCTGGCGGCCTCGACCTGGCCGGTGAGCTGCTGATCAGCCTGCGGAGGGCTCTGGCCGGCCACGATGATCCCCGGCGGCGCGAGACTCTGCGCGAGAGTGGCCAGGCTGCCCTCGGTGGTTGCGCTGGTGTCGAAGAACTGCTGCTGCAGGGAGACCTGGCCGGTTACGGTGCCGCCCGCCTGCTGGACCGCGGCGGTGACGCCGCTGATCACCTTCGAGTCGGCGTTCGGGGCGGTGACCAGGACGACGCTCTGCCCCTCGAGCAGACGCGCCAGCAGCAGCGGAGCCGCTGCTGTGGCGAAGCTCTGATCTTCGCTGACCTGCTGGCCGAGGCCGCGGTTCGTCGCGTTCGTCGAGTTGAGCTCGTTGTGCAGGGACCTGGCCTCGTGCTGCAACGCGCGCAGCGTCACGCCGCGCAGCTCGGTGGAGCCGAAGACGATCCCGATGGCCAGGGCGAGGAAGATAGCCACGATAGAGACGATGTGATAGCGAAAATCGATCACTATAACAATCCGGTCAGCCGGTAGATAAAATCATCCCACTTCGTGGAGAGGAAGCCGGACAGGATAGGGCCGGCCGTCGAGAAGGCGAGCGCGACCACCAGCGCCACGGAGGCGGCAAGGACCAGCACGATGAGCGCCCACCCGGAGATCCGGCTGCGGTAGAGCCTGCTCACGCCCTTGGCATCGACGATCTTGTCGCCGACGCGCATCCGGGTCAGCACCGCGCTCGCCATCCCGGACCTGCCCTTGTCGAGGAACTCCGCCATCGAGAACCGCATGCCGACCGCCACGATCAGGGTGGCGCCCATCTCGTCGGCGAGCAGCACGGCAAGATCCTCGCTGGTGCCCGTGGCCGGGCAGAGAACCGAGGCTAGGCCGAGGTCCTGCACGCGCGCGAGACCGGGCGCCACCCCGTTCGGGTACGCGTGCACGACGAGCTCGGCACCGCTCTTGAGCGCCTTGTCGGACACCGAGTCCATGTCGCCGACGATGAGATCCGGCTTGTATCCCGCGTCGATCAGCGCGTTCGCCCCGCCGTCCACGGCGACCATGACGGGCTTGAACTCGCGGATGTAGGCCCGCAGTGCCTGCAGGTCGTCGCGGTGCCGGTAACCGCGGGCCACCACGAGCGCATGCCTGCCCTCCAGGCTGATCCGCAGGTCGGGCACCGCGATTCCGTGAATGAGCAACTCAGAATCGCGGCTGATGTACTCAAGCGTGTTGGCCGCGAACGCCTTGAGCTGCTCGGCCAGGCCCGCCCTCGCGTCCTCCATCGCCGCGGCGACCGACTCGCCGTCCTGCACCGTGCCCTTCGCGACGATCTCGGTGCCCAGGTAAACGGTCTCGCCGTCCAGGCGGACCTGCTGGCCCTCGGACACCCGGTCGAAGACATCGGGCCCGACGTCGTCGACCAGCGGCACGCCGGCCTCGACCAGCAGCTGCGGGCCGAGATTGGGGTAGCGGCCGCTGATGCTGGGAGCGACGTTCACCACAGCGGCTGCCTGCCGCCTGATCAGCGCCTCCGCGCTCACCCGGTCCAGATCGGCATGATCGATGATCGCGATGTCGCCGGGCTGGAGCCGCTTGGTGAGGTTCTTGGTCCGGTGGTCCAGCCGAGCGGTCGCCGATATGCCGGGCAGGTCATGAGACCTGCTCCGACGGGTTCCGGGTAGTTTGCGAGACCATGCCTTCATCGCACAGTAATCTTGCCAGATCCCAGCAGCGGGGGACGCAACATGAAACCGTAGCGCGGCGTTATCGTCCCTGGTGAGACATTACCGCTGAGTCTCCGGGCGGCTGGCAGGCCCGGGCCGGCGGCTGGCAGGCCCGGGCCGCGCCACCGGGTCGTCGCGCTCCGCCGCCGCGGCGGCGAGCAGCTCCTCCGCGTGCGCCCGGCCGAACTCGGAGTCCTCCAGGCCCGCCAGCATCCGCGACAGCTCCCTGACCCGGCCCTGACCGTCGAGCCTGGTGACCCCGCTCCTGGTGACGGAGCCGTCGTCGGACTTCTCCACCGCCAGATGGGTGTCAGCGAACGCCGCCACCTGCGGCAGGTGGGTGACCACGATGACCTGGGCGAGCCGCGCGAGCCGGGCGAGCCGGCGGCCGACCTCCACGGCGGCCTTCCCGCCCACCCCGGCGTCCACCTCGTCGAAGACGAACGTCGGCACCGGATCAGCGCCGGCGAAGACGACCTCGATGGCCAGCATGACCCGGGACAGCTCGCCGCCGGAGGCGCCCCTGCCCAGCGGCAGCGCGGGCGCGCCGGGATGCGCCGCGAGCCTGATCTCCACCTCGTCGGCCCCGTGCGGGCCGCACTCCTCTAGCGGCATCACGGCGACGGTCAGCGCGGCGTGCGGCATGGCCAGCGCGGAGAGCTCGGCGGTAACGTCGGTCGCGAACCTCGCGGCCGCCTCCCTCCGGCCCGCGCTGAGCCTGCCGGCCAGCTCGCCGACCTCGGCGGCGAGCGCCGCCTCCTCCCGCGCCAGCCCGGTGATCCTGTCATCGTCGCCGTCGAGCTCGGCTAGCCTGGCGGCCGCCCGCCTGGCCCAGTCGAGTACCGCCACCACGCCGCCGCTGTCGCCGCTGCCTTCGCCGCTTTCCCTGCTGCTGTCGCTGCTTTCGCCGCTTTCCCTGCTGCTGTCGCTGCTTTCGCCGCCGCCCGGGCCCGGGCTGCCGTCCGCGCTCTCCTGGCCGGCTGAGCCATAGGCGCGGACCAGCCGGGACAGCTCGGCCCGGCGGTCCTGTACGGTCGCCAGCCGACCAGGATCAGCCTCGACCCCCTGCGCGTAGGAGGCGAGCTCGGCGGCGACGTCGGATACCAGGTAGGCCGCCTCGGACAGCCGGGCGGCCAGCGCGGCAAGGGCGGCGTCGTGCCGGGCGGCTGCCTCCAGCGCCTGGCGCGCACCGCCGAGCAGCGTCAGCGCGTCGGCGGTCTCGTACTGCCCGCTGGTCGGGTCGGCTAGCAGCGCCTCGTGCGCCGTGGTGGCCGCCGCGTGCAGCGCGTCTGCGTTCGACAGCCGTTCCTCCTCCGCCAGCAGCACGATGTCCTCGCCGCTGACAGGCTCGGCGCGCTCGATCTCGTCCAGGCCCCTGCGCAGGTCCCCGGCCTCGCGGGCCCGGTCGCGGGCGAGCGAGGTCAGTCCGGCCAGCTCCGCCCGGATCTCGCCGTGCCGCTGGTAGGCCCGCTGATATTCGGCCAGCACCCCGGCATGCGCGGGCCCGGCGAACCGGTCAAGCGAGTCGCGCTGCCGCGCGGGCTTGAGCAGCTGCTGCTGGTCGGCCTGGCCGTGCACGGCCACCAGGTCATCGGCGAGGTAGGCCAGCAGCGACAATGGCACCGACCGGCCGCCCGCATAGGCTCGTGACCGGCCCTCGGCGGACACCGACCGGCTGATGACCAGCGCGCCGCCGCCGTCATCGAGATCGCCGCCCGCCGCGATGACCTGCCGCGCGACGGCGCCATCCGGCTCGATCCGCAGGCGGCCGTCCACGCTCGCGCGCTCGGCGCCCGGCCGTACCCTGGCCGGCTCGGCACGGCCGCCGAACAGCAGGCCGAGCCCGGAGACGACCATCGTCTTGCCCGCGCCGGTCTCGCCGGTCACGACGTTGAAGCCAGGGGACAGCTCGAGGATGGCGTCGTCGATCACTCCGAGCCCGGTGATACGGACTTCCTCAAGCATCGCCGCCCGGACCCTCCTCTCGCTGGCTGACCGCCGCTGCGTGCCGGGCGTCGGCCTGACCCCGCCAGCCGGTCACCGGCAGCCCGAACTTGGCGACCAGCCGGTCAGTGAACAGCGCGCCTAGCTCGGCGCCGTCCGTCATGGCGTCCTCCGCCCCGGCATCTTGCCTGCCCGCGTTGCGCAGCCTGGCGAGCAGGACCGGCCTGGCCCCGCGCCGGACCTCGACCCGGGCACCAGGCGGCAGGACGACCCTACGACGCCCATCGCACCACAGAACCGCACCCGATGCCTCCCTTTGGCCGCCCCCGGCGGATCCGCGCAGCCGCATTCCCGTGCCGCCGATCACCTCGGCGGCGAGTACCGACCGCGGCGAGACGACCATCGGCCGCGCGAACAGAGCATGGGCGCTGATCGGCACCAGCAGCAGCGCCTCGACCTCGGGCCAGACCACCGGCCCGCCGGCGGAGAACGCGTATGCCGTTGACCCGGTCGGGGTCGCGAACACCACGCCATCGCATCCCCACCGGGACAGCGGGCGGCCGTCTACCTCGGTGACCACGTCGAGCATCCGTTCCCTGGCGGCCTTCTCCACGGTGGCCTCGTTCAGTGCCCAGGTGGTGGCGGTCACGTTACCGTCTGCCCGGACGGTGACGTCGATCGTCATCCGCTGCTCTACCGAGTAGCGGCGGGCCAGCACGCGATCGACCGTGTCGGACAGATCCTCCGGATCCGCCTCGGCGAGGAACCCGACATGGCCGAGGTTCACGCCGAGCAGCGGCACGCCGGCCGGCCTGGCCAGCTCGGCGGCCCGCAGCAGCGTGCCATCCCCGCCGATCACCATGACCATCTCCGCGCCTGCCGCCGCGTCCGCCGAGCCGGCTACCTCGCGGGCAGCCGGGCAGCGCAGGTCCGGTGCCTCCGCGGCGAGCACGCGCACCGTCAGGCCTGCGGCGGTCAGCCGGTTCACCACCAGGCGGGCGCTGCGCACGGCCTCCGGGCGGCCCGTGTGCGCCACCAGCAGCACCGCCCGCTGCGCGCTCACCGGGGCCCTTCCTCGATGGCGCGGCGCAGGGCCTGGGGGTCAAGGGGCGGCGCGCCCCGGCGCAGCCACAGGAAGTACTCCACGTTCCCGGCCGGGCCGGGCAGCGGGCTGGCGGTAACGCCGCCAGCGCCCAGGCCGGCCGCCGCCGCCGCCGCCACCGACTCCACGGCAGCCGCGCGCCGCTCCGGGTCACGTACTACCCCGCCCGCTCCCACGTTGCCCTTGCCGACTTCGAACTGCGGCTTGACCAGCAGCACGAAGTCGGCGTCCGGTGCGGCCGCGGCGACCAGCGCGGGCAGCACCAGGGTCAGCGAGATAAAGGACAGGTCCGCCGTCACCAGGGCGGGCGCCGGGGCGACCTGCCCCGGCGTGAGCTCGCGCACGTTGACGCGGTCCAGCACGGTGACTCTGCTGTCGGTGCGCAGCGACCAGGCCAGCTGGCCGTATCCGACATCGACGGCGACCACGTGCGCCGCGCCCGCCCGCAGCAGCGCGTCGGTGAACCCGCCGGTGGACGCGCCGGCGTCCAGGCAGCGCCGGCCCGCGACCGCCAGGTCCGTGAAGGCCGTCAGCGCGCCGGCCAGCTTGCGGCCGCCGCGGGACGCGTAGTCCGGCTCCCCGGCCAGGTCGCGCACGGCGATCGCGGCGTCCAGGCCGACCTGGGTAGCCGGCTTGGCCGCCGTCTGCCCCGATACCGCCACCCGGCCGGCCGCGATCAGGTCAGCGGCCTGCTCGCGGGACCGGGCCAGTCCCCTGCGGACAAGCTCGGTGTCCAGCCGCATCCTCCTCACCATCGAACGCTCGCGGCCGCTCAGCGGCCCGGCCGCGAGCCGGCGCCGGCGTCCGGCCCGATGTCCAGCGCCGTATCCGGCTCGGCGTCCAGCTCGCCGAGCACTTCCCGCAGCTTCCTGTGCACTCGCTCGAAGACCGGCGGATGCTCGGTGACCGGCAGTCCCGCCAGCTCATCGAGGTCCGCCAGCGCCTCGTCGACCCGCAGATCGGCGGTCGCAGGCCGCTGGTCGCTCGCCTGCTCGTCGTCCATCAGCTATCACGCTCCCCGCGCGGCGTGCGCCGCTCCCTGCAGGAACGCTACCGTCCGGAAACGACGAAATGGCGCACCTGGTGGCCCTGGCCTGCCCTGCGCGGCGGCCTGGCGACGCGCCGATGGACAATGACCATGAAAGCGAGGCCATGATGGCGACGGGGGAAGAATGCCGCGAGGCACTGGAGGGCCTGGCGGCCCGCATCTCGCAGATGAGACCGGAGGATCGCGCCGCGCATCTCGCGGACCGCACGCTGAGCTGCAAGGTCACTGACCTGGGCGTGACGTTCCGCACCCGGCTCGGGCCGGATGGCGCCGACCCGGTGCGGGCGGAGACCACCGCGGACGGCGCTGCCGAGATCCGGTTCACGGCGAAGAGCGACGATGTCGTGGCGATCGCGGCTGATCCGGGCGGCTTCGCCCGGGCATGGCTCACCGGCCGCCTGAGGGTCGAGGGCAATTTGCTCGACCTGCTGCGCCTGCGCAAGCTGATGTCCTAGCCGCCGCGGCGTGGCCTGGCTCACCGGGCTAGCCGGGCCTGGGCTCACCGCGCGGGCCGGGCCTGGATGCTGAGCGCCGGGCGGTCGCGGCCGGCCTGGAGCGCCGAGCGGATCTCTTCCGCCACAGCACGGCGCCCCGACCGTATCTGGCGGGGCGTGAAGTGCAGGACGATGATCCCGCGGGCGCTCATCCGCGTCTGCCTGGCGAGGGTGCGCTCCCAGTCCTGCGGGGAGAGGTGCCACTCGCGGGAGTCGACCTCCCCCGCCACACCGGCGTCCGGCCACCAGGCATCGGGCGATCCGAGAAACGCGTTGCCCGCGAAGAGGCACGGGTTGAAGATCGGCTCCGGCAGCCGGGCACGCTTGATCAGCGTTCGCCGGTCAGCCTCGGCAGACGATCTGATGCCTTCGGCGACCTCGGACAGGGCAAGCCGGAATGCGCCGCGGACCGGCGACGGGCGCGGTCGCGCGGCACGGTGACGCGGCACGGACCACTCCGGCACGGTGACGCGGCACGGGCCACGCGGCGTAGGGGTGCGATGCTGGAACGGTGCCCGAGGGTGACGTGGTGTGGCGGACGGCGCGCCAGCTGGACCAGGCGCTGGCCGGCCGGGTGCTCACCCGCAGCGATTTCCGCGTCCCCCGGTTCGCCGCCGCCGACCTGACCGGGAGCGTGGTTACCGCTGCCGTGTCGCGCGGAAAGCATCTGCTGGTCCGGACTGACGGCGGCCGGACGGTGCACTCGCACCTGCGGATGGACGGCTCCTGGCGGATAAGGCCGGCCGGCGGCCCGCCGCCGGGGGACCACCGGGTCAGGCTCGTGCTGGCGAACGAGGCGTGGCAGGCCGTCGGGTACCTGCTCGCGATGGTACAGGTCATACCCAGCGAGAACGAGGACAGCGTGGTCGGTCACCTCGGCCCGGACCTGCTCGGCCCGGACTGGGACAGCGCCGAGGCGGTACGCCGCCTGCGGCGGGATCCGGCGCGGCCCATCGGCGAGGCGCTGCTTGACCAGCGCAACCTGGCCGGCATCGGCAACGTATACAAGTGCGAGGTGCTGTTCCTGCGCGGGGTCAGCCCGTGGCGGCCGGTGGCCGCCGCCGACGGCACGGCCGACGCGGGGAGCACGGCCGGCGCCGGCAGTACGGACGGCCTCGAGGCGCTGGTGAGCCTGGCCCGGCGGCTGCTGGACGCCAACAAGAACCGGACCGGCCACATCACCACCGGGAGCACCAGGCGCGGGGAGGAAAACTGGGTCTACGGCAGGCGCGGCCGGCCGTGCAGGCGCTGCGGCACCGCGATCCGCGCCGTCAGCCAGGACGCCCGGAGCCAGGACGCCCGGAGACGGGGTGCCGCGGCAGCGGACCCACGGGAGCGCATCACCTTCTGGTGCCCTCACTGCCAGCCGGATGACGGCGGGTGACCGGGCCAGCACATGGCCTGATCCCGGTTACCGGTCAGGTGCCGGCTCAGCAACGGACCCGCCGCGGCGTCATAGGAGTATGCCTGCTCATACGGACCGCGCCCCGGGCGCCCACTCGGAAGCGGCAGCGAAACTCGTCAGCGACCTGTTCCGGGCGCATGCCCTCGGGCTGATCCGGATGGCGGTGCTGCTGACCGGCGACCAGCCGAGCGCCGAGGACGTGGTACAGGAGGCTTTCATTGGCCTCTACCGGGCGCTGCCCGGGATCAGGGACCAGACCAGGGTGCTTCCTTACCTGCGCGTATCCGTTATCAACGGCGCCCGATCGGTGCTCCGGGCGAGAAAACGGGCGAGCCTGCGCCGGATACCGCACGAGCCTCCGGTGTGGTCCGCCGAGTCGGCCGCGATGGCGGGCGAGGACCGGCGCGCAGTGCTGGCCGCCGTCGCCCGGCTACCGCGGCGGGCGCGGGAAGTACTCGCGCTCCGCTACTACCTCGATCTGCCCGACACCGAGATCGCCGCGGCCCTCGGGGTCAGCAGGGGGACCGTGTCGTCCACCGCGTCCCGCGCGCTCGCCGCGCTCGCTCGTGACCTGGGGGAGGAACAGTGAACACGATGGAAGACCGGCTGCGCGACGCCTACCGGGCCGCCGCCCAGACGGTACGGCCGGAGAGCATCAAGGACCTGCCCGACCAGCCCACGCAGTCCGCCCGCCCGGGCCTGCGGCCCGCCTCATCTGCCATGTCCCGGCGGAGCCGGATCATGATCCCGCTGGCCGCGGCCGCCGCCGTCGCGCTGATCGCGGTCACCGCATCAGTCGTCCTGCCGGGCGCCCGGACGGGCCACAGTTCCGGCGGCGCTGCCACCTCCGGCGCACTGCCCAGGTTCTTCCTCGCGTCGCCGGAGACCCAGACCGGCGAGCACACGGCCGTTTTCAGCGCGACGACGGGGCGGGAGCTGGCATTCCTGGCGCCGCCGCGGCCAGGCTGGGCGATCGGCGCTACCGCGGCCACCGGGAACGACCGCACATTCGTGGTCGCCGCCGCCCCCGGTTCCGGCTGCGGCACGACGACGCTGTACCGGCTGCGGCTGACCGCACGCGGCCGTCCGAGCAGCCTTGCCCCGCTGACCGCCCCGAAAATCAGGGGCTCGGTAACCGCGCTGGCCGCCAGCGCCGACGGCCGCACGATCGCTTACGCGACGGAGTTCTGCGGCGCGACCAGCGACTCCCCCGGCGCGATCGGCGTGGTGCACGCCGGCACCGGCCAGACCAGGCAGTGGAACTGGCGGCCTGACCCCGGGCAGAGCGTCGATTCCGTGACCATCACGGCGAACGGGCGCCTGATCGAGTACGCGGCCATGCCGAACAAGATCACCAGCCCGGGGTCAGGCCAGTCGCTGCCGGTCCGGACCATCAGGCTGCTGCCGGCCGATGCGCCGCCGGGCAGGGCCGCCCAGCGCAGCCGCGCCGTGGTGACCATGTCACGCGCGGCCCCGGCTGAGCTGTTCAACTCGGCGGCCATCGCCCCGGACGGCCGGACGCTGTACTTCTGCACGCTGCGCGACTCCGGTCATCACGCCCGCGGCGTTCTGGTGCTGCGCGGGTACAACCTCGCCACCGGTGCCTCGCTGGTCCTGCACGAATTCGGGCCGGGGCTCTACTGCATGCTCGGCGTGTCAGGTCAGGACCTGCTGGCTGGCTACGGCCAGCGGCCGCCGGGACACCCCGCGACATTCTTCAGGTACGACGCGTCCACCGGGAAGTCGACGCCCGTGCCGGTACCGCGGCAATGGGGCGAGGTCGCTAGCAACATTCCCTGGTAGCACCGTCGCCCTGGAGCAGACCGCGACGTCCCCGCCCGGTCAGCCGACAGATCCGGGTCAGGGCGCGGGCTGATCCGGGTTAAGGCACGGGCTGATCCGGGTCAGGGCGCGGGCTGATCTCAGTCGGCGAAGCCGAGTTCCGCGAGAGCCGGCCGGACCATCTCCGCGGTGACCGTTCCGGCCGGCCAGGCGGCGCCGCACAGCGCGCGGAGCCCGTCCATCGGCTCGCCCGCGCCAGTCAGCCCCAGCCGCCCGCCGTCCTCGTCAAGCCGCGCCGTCCAGCCCCCGCAGCGCGCCGCCCCGTCCGTGCTCGTCACCTCCGGGTGCGGCTCGAGCAGCCCGGCCAGGCCGGCGGCCAGGTAGGAGGGCCGCCTGCCCGGCGGCGCGAGTACCACGTCGGCCGGCCGGGATACCCCGGTCAGGACGAGCATGCTGGGGACGCCTACCCGGACCGCGCCCTCGATGTCGGTGTCCAGCCGGTCGCCGACCACCAGCGGCCGCCTGGCGCCGGTGCGGTCCATCGCCTCCGCGTGCAGCGGCGGCTCCGGCTTACCAGCCACCAGGGCTGACTGCCCCGTCGCGACCTCGATCGCCCGCACCAGCGAGCCGTTGCCCATCTCAATCCCGCGCGCGGTGGGTAGCGTGACGTCCGCGTTGGACGCGACGAACAGGGCGCCCTGGGCGATCGCCAGCGCTCCCTCCGCGAGCAGCGCATAACTGAGGTCCGGGGAGAACCCCTGGACCACGGCCGCAGGCCGCTCGGCGGCGGCTGACACCGGCCGCAGGCCGCGTTCCCGCAGCGCGATCCGCAGGCCGTTCCCGCCGACGACGAGGACGCGGGCGCCTGGCGGCAGCCGCTCTGCCAGCAGCCGCGCCGCCGCCTGCCCTGATGTCACCACGTCACTGGCGGCGGCCGGCACGCCGAGCCGGACGAGCTGGGCGGCAACCGCCGCGGGCGTGCGGGAGGCGTTGTTGGTGACGAAGGCGAGCCGCATGCCGCGCGCCGCCGCCTCCCGCAGTGCCTCCGGCGCGCCGGGAACTGGCCCGCCGCCGAGGTACACGACCCCGTCAAGGTCAAGCAGCGCGACATCGTAGACACCGCAGAGCGGACGCGCGCAGCCGCGCGGGGCCAGCGCCGACGGCATGGCGCTGTGGCTGGCGACGGTTGCCCCGGCGCGTGCGTTCGGCGTCATTAGTTTCTTCCTTCGTTCCGTGGCCCGCGGCGGAGGGTGATGCGGACGTCGCGGAGCGCCTCAGCGTAGTGCGGCAGGTCCGGCCGCATGGCGGCCGCCAGGGCGAGATGCTCGGCCGCGGCGCGAGGATTACCGGCCGGGCCGCCTGCGGCGAGCGGATCCTCGCCCGGCCGGGAATCCCTGCCGCCGCTCGGTGCTTCTGACATATGTGCAGATCCTTCCGTCCGGCAGCGAGCCAGCGGAGCCGCGGGCGTCGTCGGCGCCCGGGCGCTCTGGCCTCGTGCTTGCGCCGTTTCGCGGCATCCGGTACGCCGCCGGGCGGGTGAGCGGTCTCGCCGAGGTGACCTCACCACCGTACGACGTGATCGGGCGCGACATTGAGGACGAGCTGATCGCGGCGGATCCGCACAACGTGGTGAGGCTGATCCTGCCGCGGACCGCGGCCGGGCTGCCGGACGACAGCTACCGAGGCGCGGCCCTCGCCCTGCGCGAGTGGCAGCGCCAGCGAATCCTGGTGCCGGATCCGGTCCCCGCGCTTTACGTGTACGAGCAGGCCGCGGCCGGCGTCGTGCAGCGCGGCCTGATCGGCGCCGTGGGCCTGGTCCCGCCGGGTGCCGGGATCGTCTTGCCGCACGAGGACGTGATGCCCGGCCCGGTGATCGGGCGGCGGCGGCTGATGGAGGTCACCGGGGCGAATCTCGAGCCCATCTTCCTGCTCTACGACGGCAGCCAGGCCGGCTACGCGACGCGGCTGGTTGAGGAGACCGCGGCCGGCCGCGAGCCGCTAATGGAGGCGCTGACCGAGGATGGCGTGTCACACCGGCTCTGGGCGGTGAGCGACGCGGGCCAGATCGCCGCCGTGGCCGCCGACCTGGCGCCACGGCAGGCACTTATCGCCGACGGGCATCACCGCTACGCCGCCTACCTGCAGCTGCAGGAACTCCGGCGGAGCGCGGGCGGTGGCCAGGGACCGTGGGATTACGGCCTGGCCCTGCTGGTCGACTCGGCGGCGTATCCGCCGCGGATCGGCGCGATTCACCGGGTCATCCCGGGCCTGGTGCCCGCGGCGGCCGTGGAGCTTGCCAAGGGGGCGTTCTGCGTCCGGGCGATGCCGCGCGGGACGCGGGACCTGCCCGCCGCGCTGCGCGAGCTCACGGCAGCCGCCGCGGACGGCGCGGCGTTCCTCGTGGCGGGCGGCGGCGAGGCGCACCTGCTGAGCGGGCCCGACCCGCTGCAGCTCGAGGCCGCCATGCCGCCGGGCCACTCCCCCCGCTGGCGCAGCCTCGCGGCATCGGTGCTGCAGGAACTGCTGCTGGCGCGGGTCTGGGGCATCCCTGACAACGAGCGCGGCGTGCGGGTCGTGCACAACGACGCGGCGGCGGCCATCCGGGCGGCCGATCAGGCGCCGGGCGGAACGGCGGTGATCTGCGCGCCGCTGGCGGCCGAGGATGTCTACGCGGTAGCGGCGAACGGCGAGCGGGTGCCGCGCAAGTCGACGTCATTCGGGCCCAAGCCGCGCACCGGACTGGTGATCCGGACGTTCGCTCAGAGCTGAATCGCGGGAGCGCACCGCTGGGGGGCGAGCGGTTTGCCCGGTCAGCCAGCCAGGTCCTTGCGGACGTACAGGCTCAGCGGCGCCCAGGGGCCGCTGACTGGCGTGAAGTGGCTATGGAAATAGGCCTCGAGCCCGGGCGTCCAGGCGATCCGCAGGGTGTTGTAGGGCGTGAGCCAGACGTACTGGGCGGCGTCGAACGCCTTGCGCCACACCGCGGCCACGGCGGGCACCCGGCCGGCCGTGAGGCCGTTCCGGCCATGGCCGAGCACGTAGTCGGTGCCGGTGGCGTCCACCATCAGGGAGCAGCCCGGCACGTCAGAGGTGAACCTGTCCGCGGCGATGAGCAGCGACTCCTGGTCGGTGAGCACGCATGCCCCGGGCGGGATGACCCGCTTGACTGCGGCCACCGGGTACACGGGCGTCGGAGCGTTCTCGGCCCGGGGAACGGCGAACGGGAGCGCCACGATCACCAGCCCGGCCGTCCCGGTCAGCGCAGCCGCCAGCCTGGTGGGCGCCCAGCCAGGCCGCCGGCCCGCGGCGCCCGGCTGACCAGGGACCGGGGAGCGGGAGCCGGTGACGGCGTCCAGGAGCCGGCCGGCGGGCAGCGCCAGCGACAGTGCGAGGAACGGCGCCAGGAACCCCGCGTAGTGGTAATAGAAGTCGTCGGGCAGCAGGAAGGAAGCGACCACCAGCGCAGCCGCAACGAGCGCGAATACCTCGAGCGCCGGCGGCGGCCGCCGGGTGACCAGCCAGCCGCCGGTGAAGGCGCCGGCGATGAGCGCCACGGCGACCACCGCAGCCGCCGCGAGCGCCGCGTCCGGCGGGTGCCCGGCGGTCAGCCCTGTCATCTCCTGGATACGGAACCAGAACGGAGTCCTGGTGCCGGTCCTTGTCAGCTGCGCGACGACCACGCTGTCATAGAGGGCGCGGGGCGCCGCGAGAGCGAAGGGAAGCACGGGGACTGCGAAGCCGGCCGCCACTCCGGCCAGGAACAGGGCTGTCCGGCGGAGCCTGGGCAAGCTCAGCACCGCGATGACGGCTACCGGGATGATGGCCCAGACCTTGATCGCGCCGGCGAAGCCGAGCGCGGCACCGCCCCAGGCCAGCCGCCCCCTGCTGCCGGCCAGCTTGTCGCCGTCGAACACGATGACCGCGCCGGCCAGGCAGAACAGCACCAGCCACGGCTCCAGCAGCACGGTATGGGCTGACTGCACGCTGCCGGGATAGACGGCCAGCACCCCGCACGTCACCACCACGGCGAGCAGTCCGCGATGACGCACGAGCAGCCCGCCGAGCAGCACCGCGGCGGCGCCGGCGGCGGCCGTCAGGATCCTCCCGGCGGCCATCGCCCAGGCCGTGCTGGTGAGCTTGGACATCGCCGCGGCCGGGACCATCAGCAGGGTGATCCCCGGCGGCTGCACGGTGATGAAGTCCCGGTAGGGGATCACGCCGTCGATCAGGCGCAGCGCACTGCCGAAGTCCGCGCCGTCGTCGTACTCGGTGACGCCCAGCAGGTGACCCGGCCGGGCTAGCTGGTAGAGCCGCAGCCCGAGACCGAGCAGCGTCGCCGCCGCGATGATCAGGCCCGCCGGGGTCCGCGGCACCAGGCGACGGCCAGCGCTCACTCCCGCCGCGTCGCCGCGCGGCAGGACGGCCGCGGGCCCGGCCCCAGGCCCGGCCCCAGGCCCGGCCGCGGGCAGGGCCGCAGTGCCGCTCGCGCCAGCTTCCCGGCTGGCCTCCTCAGCGCCCGGCCCCATCAGCGTGGCCGGAGTCCCCTGCGCGCGTAGAGAGTGTCGCGCCTGCCGTCCTTGAGCACCACCACGAAGTCCTTGCTGAAATAGGCCCTGAGCGCGGGCGTCCAGGGTATCCGCCGCGCGTTCAGGGTAGTCAGCCAGATGTACTGCGCGTGGTCAAACGCACCGCGCCAGAGCGCGGCGACGGCCGGGACATTACCCGCGCCGGTCGATGGCTTCAGGCCATCGGACAGCGCTAGGTCGGTGCCGAGCCCGTCGACCATGAGCGAGCAGCCGGGCACGTCCGAGACGAACCGGTTGGCCAGGACGGTGAACGCCACTTCGTCGGTCAGCACGCATGCCCCGGGCGGGATGATCCGGTCGGCGGCAGCCGGCGGGTTCGCGTGCGGCGTCAGGTGAGTCTCCCCGTTGGCCTGGACCACCGCGAGCACGATCACGATCGCGCCGGCCAGGCTGGCGGCCGACCAGCCCAGCCACCGGCGCCCCGGCCGGCTGCCCGGGCCGGCGGCGTGGGCGGCCCGGGCGGCCTGGGCGGCCTGCAGCAGGCGGGAGGCCGGCAGCGCGATGGACAGCGCAAGAAACGGCGCGAAGAACGACGCGAAGTGGAAATGAAACTGATCGGGCCACAGGAACGCGGCCACCACGAGCGCGGCGGACCCCAGCGCGAACCACTCAAGCGGCGGCGGCAGGGTGCGGGTGACGAGCGAGGCGCCGGCCAGCATGGCAAGCACGATGACCACCAGCGCCAGCGCGGTCGCGGCCAGCGCGGCATGCGAGGTCACGTTGCCGTATACCAGCCCGAGCATCTGCCGCAGGCGGTAGGAGTCCGCCACCCGGGCCGAGCCGGCCCGCGAGCCGATCTGCGCCACCACCAGGCCCTGGTAGAACCGCCTGGGGGCGAGGACGGCGAACGGCAGGACGGGGACAAGGAAGCCGATCGCCACCCCCGCGGCGTACCGCAGCGCCCGCCGCGGCCTGGGCAGGCTGAGCGCGAGAATGACCACGACGGGGAAGATCGCCCAGGTCTGTATCGCGCCGGCCAGGCCGAACACCACGCCGCCCCAGATCAGCCGCCGCCTGCTGTCGGTCAGCTTGTCGCCGTCGAACACGATGACCGCCCCGGCCAGGCAGAACAGCACCAGCCACGGCTCCAGCAGCACCGTGTGGGCGGCGGCAATGGTGTCCGGGTAGACCGCGAGTATCCCGCAGGTCACGATCACGGCGAGCAGCCCGCGATGGCGCACCAGCAGGCCGCCGAGGACCACCGCTCCGGCGGCGGCCAGGCCGGTCATTATCCGCCCGATCCCCATGGTCCAGGCGGTGGTGCCGATCACCTTGGACAGCAGCGCCGCAGGGGCCATCAGCAAGGTGATCCCCGGCGGGGCCACGAAGATGAAGTCACGGTAGATGAGGTCGCCGTGCACCAGGCGCAGGGCGCTTCCCACGTACGAGCCGTCGTCGTACTCGGTCACGCCCAGCAGGTAGCCCGGCCGGGAAAGCTGATAGGCCAGCAGCGCGAGCGAGACCGCAGTGGCGGCGGCGATGACGGCGCCGACGGGCGTCAGCGAGGGAACGCGGCCCGACGGGCCCGGCGCCGCCGCCTGGTCGCGGGGGCCGCCCGCGGCCGACCTGACGCTCATTTCGCTCACGGCTCGGACTTCCTTCCTGACGGCGACCGATCGTACCCGCCAGATCGCCGGCAGACTGAACGGATAGCTGGACGGGACTGTCTGGCAGAATCGGCGCATGGATGGCGCTGAACCGGGCACCGGCGTGGCCGCCGTCGTTACCGGGCTTGGTAATGAGGTCTACCAGATCGACACCATGATGGCCGGGTACGACGGGATTACCGCCGGGTTCCTGATTCTCACCGGCAGGCCCTGCCTGGTCGAGACCGGGACCGCGCCGTCGGCGCCCGTGGTCAGGGGCGCCCTGGCCGGGCTCGGCGTCGGCCCGAGGGACCTGGCAACGGTCGTGGTCACCCACATTCACCTGGATCACGCCGGGGGCGTCGGCGATATCGCGGCGATGTACCCCGATGCGCAGGTCGTGGTACATGAGCGGGGCGCCCGGCACCTGGCCGACCCGTCGCGGCTGATGGCGAGCGCCCGGATGGTGTACGGGGACGAGCTCGACGAGCTCTTCGGCGCGTTGTCGCCTACTCCGGCCGGGCGGATCCGGGCGGTGGAGGCCGCCGGCACGGTCGACCTTGGCGGCGGCAGGCGGCTGGACAGCCATTATTCTCCCGGTCACGCCAAGCATCACATCGGGCTGATCGACTCCGTCAGCGGCGATCTGTACGTGGGTGATGCCGCCGGGGTCTACATCCAGGAGACCGGGGACATGCGGCCGGCGACTCCCCCGCCGGACTTCGACCTGGACGCCGCGCTCAGCTCGCTGCGAAACTTCGCGGCACTGCGGCCTGCTCGGCTGCTGTTCAGCCACTACGGGCCGGTCGACGCGGTCGAGGAAACCCTGGGGCGGTCGGCCGAGGAGATCAGGCTGTGGGTGGACGAGACCCGGCGGGCCCGGGGGGCCCGGGGGGCCGGCCTCGACCTCGATCACGCGGTGGCCATGGTCGCCGAGCGGACGAGGCAGCGCTACGCGGTGCTGGCCGACGGCGCCGATCCCGCGCTGGCAGCCAAGTTCGAGCGGATCAGCGGCACGGCCGCCAACGTCACGGGCATCGCGCGCTGGCTCGACTCCCAGGGCGCCACCGGAGAACCGTGACGGCACGGGCAAGGTGCTGGGCAGCCCGGCTCGGTCTGCCGAGTGTCGATGGGTCAGATGGAACAGCAGTTGCGCACGCAAATGGCGCGTCGATCGCTTAGCCGGCAGAGGATATCTCTGCAGGAGCCTGCAAGGCAGATGACGAACTGCGACGAGCGATGCCGCAAGCGGATCGGCTAATGGCCCGCAATCCATGGATATCGTGCAGTGTCCTGCCCCGCGTAATCCGGATCGAGATAGATAAAGCAGCGCTGGATCTTCCAGTCGCGGATTTCGAAAACATCGCACCAGCGGCCTGCTCCCCACTCGGGAACACCCGCCCGCCATGGACCGTCCTTGTGCTCGCCGTGGCTGGTCCCTTCACAGACAAGAACGTCACTGCTGGAGAAGATCCAGTTGAAATGCGAGTAATGGTGAGTGATCGACTTAATTGTCCCGCCGATGTCGCCGAACAGTCTGCCGATCTCGTCCTTACCTGCGGCCAGGCCCCACTTCGGGAAATACACTTGCGCGTCATCGGCAAACAATTCGAGAATGCTTTCACCGGTCGACGTCACGCCGCCGTTGTCAAATGCCTTCAAGTATTCGATGGCGACCGACTTGCGCTGTTCGTCGGTCATGGTCTCGCGCGTCAGAGCCATAATCTGATCTCTCCATTCAGGAACAGTGCCAGGTGCGTCATCTGCCAGCAAGTGCACGCCCAGCCGCCGTAGGCCGCGTGTCCGCTCTCCGCACAACGTTTCTCTTAGCGAACAGCCGCAGTCTTTCTCTCGCCTGCCGGACTGTCAAGGGTTCGCTCACTGCTGGGTCGTCCGGCGCCGCCTGCGGTCATGTCGGCCAGCCCAGGCCAGGAACGGGCGCCAGGAAACGGGCGCCAGCAAATCGTGCCCGCCCGCGCGGCCCCAGCCGTGCGGGCGGTCTGCAACGGCCTTCCAGGCTCTCCGGGTACGGGTCACCGGCGGCGGTGCATTCCTGGCGCGGGGCCGATGGCCTGACCGTCCTATGGTAGGTCTTCCAGGTCGGCGAACTCGACCTCGTCGAGTTCCTCGAAGCGCTCAGCCGCGTCGGTCTCGTCGCGAGTGTCCGCAGCGGCCGCGCGGCCGAACCAGTCCCTGGCCTCCTTCTCGCGGCCGGCATCGAGCAACGCGTCGGCGTACGCGTAGAACAGCCTGGCCGATCCGGCATAGGGGCGGCCAGCGCCGATCTCCGGGAGCTGCAGGGCGACCACCGCGGCGTCCGGGAGGCCCTGATCGCGGCGGATACCCGACTCGACGATGCGAAGCTCGATCTCGGTCGCCCGGTCCAGGCCGCGGGACTCCGGACCGTTGACCAGCGCCAGCGCGCGGTCCAGCCTGCCGAGCGCCCGCTCGCAGTCCGCCATCAGCGGCAGGTAGCTGTTCCGGCCGGTGAGTCGGCGCGCAGCCCGAAGCTCGGTGAGCGCATCCGGCCAGTTTCCGGCCCGGTAAGCCGCGATCCCGCAGGTCTCGCGCACCACCCCCACCCGCGCCGCGAGCCGCCGGGCCGCCAGGGCGTGCTGGTAGGCGCGGTCCGGATCGTCGGTCACGCTCGCCGCGACAAGCTGCCGGGCAACGGCGTCAGCCAGATCGGCGGGCAGCGTCCGCAGTTCGGCGCGCGCGGCTGGATCCAGCTGATCCGCCGTTATGCTCGCCGGCACCTCGGGCAGGGCACCCTCACCGGAACGCGGCCGGTTATCCCTGGACTCGGGCCTCCCCGTCGCGGCGCCAGGGCGCGCCCGGCGATCAGGCCCGTCGGACCTTGACCGGTTTCCGGCAGCGCCCGTGGGCCGCGGGCCACCGCTGCGGGCACCGGGACCACTACGGGCACCAGGACCGCTCTTGGTGCCGGAGCCACCGCGAGCGCCGGAACCGGGCCGGTCATCGGGCCTGTCGCCGCGGCCGCTGGCCGCGCCGCGCGCGGCTGACGGCCCGCGCGATGTCCTGGCCGGCGCGCCCGGACGTCCCCAGTCCGAGCCCGATCGCGGCGCGGACCCAGTTCGCGGCGCGGACCCAGTTCGCGGCGCGGACCCAGTTCGCGGCGCTCGACGATCATTTCCCTGGCCCTGCCCGGCCCGCTTGCCACGAGCGCCAGGACCGCCAGTGCCCGGACCGCCAGTGCCGCGGGTACCGGAGCCCCCACCGCCAGAGCCCGAACCGCTTGCGCCACGACTGCTCGCGGTCCGGTCACCAGCACCCGGCCCGCCACTCCCCCGGCCGCCTGCGCCACGACCGGTGGCACCACGACCGCTGGCACCA
>Ga0302184_10000100_pt1 | contig 54579 bp, 49 predicted proteins | sample I_Palsa_N3_3_FD_200233 | JGI IMG/M metagenome (GOLD analysis project Ga0302184, IMG submission 200233) | Peat permafrost microbial communities from Stordalen Mire near Abisko, Sweden - I_Palsa_N3_3 | ecosystem: Environmental > Terrestrial > Soil > Palsa > Peat permafrost | place: Sweden...
GCTTGAGGCCGCCGATCGGGAGCACCCGGCCTTGGAGGGTGACCTCACCGGTCATCCCCACCGTGTGCTTGACCGGACGACCCGACAGCAGCGACGTCAGCGCCGTGACCATCGTCACGCCGGCCGACGGGCCGTCCTTGGGGATCGCCCCGGCGGGCACGTGCACGTGGAACGAGCGCTCATCGAACACCGTCGGATCGACGCCGAGCTCGGCCGCGTGGCCGTGGACGTAGGAGAGCGCGATCTGCGCCGACTCCTTCATCACATCGCCCAGCTGGCCGGTCAGCGTCAGGCCCGGCTTGCCGTCCATTGCGGTGGCCTCGATGAACAACACGTCGCCGCCGGCTCCGGTCACGGCCAGGCCGGTCGCGACGCCCGGCACCGCCGTGCGCACCGCCGACTCCTGGAAGAACCGCTGGCGTCCGAGCGCGTCACGCACGGCGTCAATGTCGATCGTGACCGGCGCGGTCGCCTCGTTGGACGCGATCTTCGTCGCGGTCTTGCGCAGCAGCGTCCCGAGGTCACGCTCCAGCTGGCGGACGCCGGCCTCACGCGTGTACTCAGTCGCGACCGTGTTCAGGACCTGATCGGAGATCTCGATCTCCTCGGCCCGCAGGCCGTTGCGCTCCAGCTGACGCGGCCAGAGGTACCCGCGCGCGATCGCCACCTTCTCGGAGGTGGTGTACCCGTCGAAGCGGATCACCTCCATGCGGTCGAGCAGCGGGCCCGGGATCGTGTCCGCAACGTTGGCGGTCGCGATGAACATCACGCCCGACAGATCCAGCTCGACGTCGAGGTAGTGGTCGCGGAACGAATGGTTCTGCGCCGGGTCCAGGACCTCCAGCAGCGCTGACGAGGGGTCGCCGCGCCAATCGGCGCCGACCTTGTCGACCTCGTCGAGCATGATCACCGGGTTCATCGTCCCGGCGTCGCGCAGGGCGCGCACCAGGCGGCCCGGGAGCGCACCGATGTACGTCCGCCGGTGGCCGCGGATCTCGGCCTCGTCACGGACGCCGCCGAGCGACATCCGCACGAACTTGCGGCCGGTCGCACGGGCGATCGACTCGCCGATGCTCGTCTTGCCGGTGCCGGGAGGGCCGATCAGGGTCAGGATCGCGCCGGAGCGCTTGTCCTCCTTGATACCGCGCTCGACGCGCAGCTTCTTGACCGCGATGTACTCGACGATCCGGTCCTTGACATCGTCCAGGCCAGCGTGGTCTGCATCGAGCACCGCGCGGGCGTCGGTCGGGTCGAGCTTCTCCTCGGAGCGCTCCTTCCACGGGACGGAGATCAGCGTGTCCAGGTAGGTCCGGATCACGCTGGATTCGGCGGACTGCTCGCCCATCTTCTCCAGCCGGCCGAGCTCCTTGAGCGCCTGCTCCTCGGCAGCCTCAGGCATCCCGGCCTCTTCGATCTTGGTGCGGTACTCCTCGACGACGGACGCGTCGTCCTCGCCGAGCTCCTTGCGGATCGAGTCCATCTGCTTGCGCAGGAAGTAATCGCGCTGTTGCTTCTCGGCGCCGGACTCGACGTCGTCACGGATCCGCTTGCGGACCTGCAGCTCGGCCAGGCGATCACGCTGATAGCCCAGCGCCAGCTCGAGGCGCTCGGTGACGTCAAGCGTCATCAGCAGCTTGACCTTCTGCTCGTAGTTGAGGTCGGGGCTGTAGCCGCTGGTATCGGCCAGCGTGCCCGGATCGGAGATCGAGCGCAGGAAGCCGGAAACGCGGCCATCATCGCCGCGCAGCTCGAGGATCTCCTCGACGGTCGCGCGGTACTCGCGGTCGAGGTTGCGGGTCTTGCCGTCGACCGGAACGTTGTCCGGGTGCTCATCGACCTCGACGAACAGCCGTCCGTCGGGAAGCGTCTGCGCCGCGCCGGCGACGCCGCGGTGCAGGCCCTGCAGGCTGAAGGCGCGTGCCCCACCGGGCAGACGCACCTTGTCGGTGATCTCGGCGACCGTTCCGACGTTCGCGAAGTCCTGCTCGTGACGGGGCACCAGCAGCACGCGCTCCTCGTCGCCGGCATCGATCGCCAGCGTCAAAGACATGCCCGGGAAGACGACGACGTCGTCCAGCGGGACAAGAAGAAGGCGACTCATCAAGTCTTCACTTTCGGTAGGTGCTTACAAACTGTAAGCAAAATGATACCACGACGGCTAGTCGCGGGTAATCAAGATCTCAGTACGTGTGACTGAGATTATCAGTACCGTGATCTGTAGGGCTCAGAGGCCCGCGTGGGGTGGCACCGGGATCCGAGTGGCGCGCGCATAGCCCATCTGGGAAGATCGGACGTGATGACCGAGACTCCGCGCGAGCCCGTCAACCGGCCGCACGACGTATTGGCGGCGGAGGAGTTCGTCGTCCCGGCCCCTGATCCGGGGCTGCACGGCGACGAGCCGCACGACGTGCTGGCGGCCGAGGAGTTCGTCGTCCCGGCCCCTGATCCGGGGCTGCACGGCGACGAGCCGCACGACGTGCTGGCGGCCGAGGAATTCGTCGTCCCGGCCCCCGATCCGGGGCTGCACCGCGACGAGCCGCACGACGTGCTGGCGGCCGAGGAATTCGTCGTCCCGGCCCCCGATCCGGGGCTGCACCGCGACCAGCCCCATGACGTGCTGGCCGCCGAGGAGTTCGAGCTCGGCGCCGCTGACCCGGCATTGCATCACGGATCCGTGGTCCTACCGCCTGATCCGAGCGGGATCGAGGCGCCGCACGATGTGCTCGCGGCGGAGGAGTTCGCGGTCCCGGCCGGCCGGCGCGGCGCGGCGGAGTACAGCTCGTGGACGGCGGTCGCGATGCGCGGCCCGCGCGCCGGCGGCGGCGCCCGGACCGCCGGCGCGCTGCTGCTCGGGGCGCTGGTCGCACGCTTGTTGCGAAGGCATCGCAGCTGACGGCATCGCGGCTGACGGCATCGCGGCTGACGGCATCGCAGGTGACCGAATCGCAGCTGATTGACACGAAGGCGTCGCACTTAATTGACAGCTCGGTCTTGATTTGAAACAGCGCCCCCAGCCACGCTGGGGGTGATGCAGGTTGGGCTCGCATATGGCGCCTTAGTCGACACGCCCCTGGCGGGACTCGCCGCCGACCAGCACGGCGTGGTCGCGACCCGGCAGCTGGCGACGCTCGGATTCTCTCGCTCGGCGATCCGCCGGATGTGCGAGCGCGGGTGGCTGTTCCGGATCCATCGAGGTGTCTATGCGGTCGGCCATCCGCGGCTCACGCTGCACGGTCGCTGGATGGCCGCGGTCCTCGCGTGTGGCGCCGAGGCGGTGCTCAGCCATCACCAGGCGGCAGCGCTGCATGAGCTGCGCCGGGCACCGTGGTCTCCGATCCACGTCACCGCCCCGCGCCCGCGGGAGCACGCCGGGGTTGACTGCCACGTCGCACGTGGGATGCGCGGGCGGCCGCGGTTGATCGTCGCTGGGATCCCGATCACGTCGGTCGAGAGGGTCTTCCTCGACATGGCGACGGTGCTCGGGCCGCAGCCCCTGCGCTCGCTGCTGGAGGCCGCACAGCGCAACGGCACGTTCGATTACGACCGGGTGCTGTACGTCATCGAGCGCAGCAGCGGGCACGGCGGCGTTGGTCCGTTACGCGCGGCGCTACCGTCGCTCGGCGACAGCGCGCCCGCGACTCGCAGCGGGCTCGAGATCCTGTTCCTGGAAATCGTCCGCGCCGCCGAGCTGCCGGAGCCGAGCGTCAACGTGATCGCGGTCGGCGATGTCGTGGACTTCCACTGGCCCCAGTTCAACCTGATCGTCGAGGTTGACAGCTGGGAGTATCACCGGCTGCGCCGGCCGTTCGAGGAGGACAAACGGCGCGGCAACCGGATGCAGCTGGCGCGCGTGATGGTGCTGCGCTACACCGACGAGCAACTGCGCGAGGAGCCCGAGCGGGTGGTCGCCGAACTGCGGGCGGCGATGGCGCGCCCGTGGCTCGCGACGCCGATGGCGCGATGAGCCCGATGCGCTACTTGCGGGTCCGCCGGCGCGGCGGCATCAGGTCGGTGATCGATCCGTCAACCATCTCAGCCGAGAACGCGACGGTCTCCGACAGGGTCGGATGCGGGTGGACCGTGAGCGCGATGTCGGTCGCGTTGGCGCCCATCTCCAGCGCCAGCACGGTCTCAGAGATCAGGTCGCCGGCGTTGACGCCGACGATTCCGGCGCCGAGCACCCGCTGGGACTCGCGCTCGACGATCAGCTTCGTCAGGCCCTCATCGCGGCCGAGCCCAAGCGCGCGACCGGAGGCCGCCCAGGGGAAGATCATCTTCTCGTACTCGATTCCCTCGGCCTTGGCGACGGTCTCGGTCAGACCCATCCACGCGACCTCGGGGTCGGTGTAGGCGACCGATGGGATCGTCTTGGCGTCGAACGTGACGTCGTGGCCGGCAATCACCTCGGCGGCGACTTTGCCCTCGTGGGTCGCCTTGTGCGCGAGCAGCGGAGCGCCAACGATGTCGCCGATCGCGTAGATCCCGGGAACGTTGGTCTTCAACTGTGAGTCGACCGGGATGAACCCGCGGTCGTCGACGGTGACGCCCGCCGCGTCGGCGCCGATCGCGCGGCCGTTGGGCACGCGCCCGACCGCGACCAGAGCCCGGTCGAAGATCCGGGAGCCGACGCCGCCGATCTCGACCTTGAGTCCGTTCTTCTGCGCCTTGACCTGCTCGACGCGCGAGGAGAGCAGCACGTCGGTGTAGCGCGATCCGATCCGCTTGGCCAGTGGTCGGACGAGATCGGGATCGGCGCCCGGCATCAGGTGATCGAGCATCTCGACGACCGTCACCTTGGCGCCGAGCGCGTCATACACACACGCCATCTCGAGGCCGATGATCCCGCCGCCGATCACGAGCATCCGGCCCGGGATCTCGTCCGGCGCCAGCGCGCCCGTGGAGCTGATGACGCGCGGATCGTCGGGCAGGCCGGGGATCCAGGCCGCCTCGGAGCCGGCGGCGATGATGCAGTTCTCGAACGTGACCGACCGGTCGCCGACCTGCAGCGACGATGGCCCGGTGAACGCCGCCGACCCGTGGATCACCTCGACCTTGCGCTGCTTGGCGAGCACGACGAGGCCGCCGGTCAGCCGGTCGACGACGCCGGTCTTCCACTCGATCAGCTTGCCGACGTCGATCTTCGGCTGACCGAATGTGATCCCGTGCGTCGCCATCTCCTCGGTCTCGGCGATCACGCGGGCGGCATGCAGCAGCGCCTTGGAGGGGATGCAGCCGACGTTCAGGCAGACGCCGCCAAGGCGGTCGTAGCGCTCGATCAGCGCGGTCTTGAGTCCGAGGTCGGCGGCCCGAAAGGCGGCGCTGTAGCCGCCGGGGCCCGAGCCGAGCACGATCACCTGGAAGTCGCGTTCGCTGCCGGAATCAACGGTGGCCGGCGCCGGGGGAGCGGGCTCATCGGTCACCTTGGTGTCGGTGTCGGTGTCGGTGTCGGTGTCGGTGTCGGTGCCGGGTCCGGGTCCGGTGCCGGGTCCGGTGCCGGTGTCGGCGGCGGCGGCGGCGGGCTCGGGCTCGGGCTCGGGCTCGGGCTCGGGCTCGGGCTCGGAAACGGTGTCAACCCGATCGCCATCGTGCGCGGCCTCCGCGCCGGAGTCGGCGGACTCGAACGTCATCAGCACGCTGCCCTCCGACACGCGATCGCCGACCTGGACGGCGAGCTGCTTGACGACCCCGTCGATCGGAGCAGGGACGTCCATCGTCGCCTTGTCGGACTCGAGCGTGACCAGCGGGTCCTCGGCGGACACCGCGTCGCCGACGGCAACCAGGACCTCGATGACCGGGACGTCGTCGAAGTCCCCGATGTCCGGGACCTTGACGTCGGTCACAGCAGCGCCCGGCGCAGATCCGACAGCACGCCGACGAGGTAGACCATGAAGCGGGCGGCGGCGGCGCCGTCGATCACGCGGTGGTCGTAGGAGAGCGACAGCGGCACCATCAGCCGGGGGGCGAACTCCGACCCGTTCCAGATCGGCTTGATTTGGGCGCGCGTGGCGCCGAGGATCGCGACCTCCGGAGCGTTGATGATCGGGCTGAAGCTCGTCCCGCCGATGCCGCCCAGCGAGGAGATCGTGAACGTGGCGCCGCTCATCTCAGCCGACGACAGCTTGCCGTCGCGCGCCTTGCCCGACAGCTCGGTCAGGTCCTGCGCGATCTGCACCAGGCCCTTCGTGTCCGCGTCCTTGATCACCGGCACAACCAGCCCGTTGGGCGTATCGGCCGCGAAGCCGACGTTGTAGTAACGCTTGAGCACGAGCTCGTCGCCGTCCAGCGACGAGTTGACGTTCTCGAACTGCTTGAGCGCCGCGACCGACGCCTTGACGAGGAACGAGACCATCGTGAACTTGACGCCCTCGCGCTCGTGCTGCTTGTTGAGCAGCTTGCGCCAGTCCTCGAGCTCGGTGATGTCGGCCTCGTCGTTGTGGGTGACGTGCGGGATCATCACCCAGTTGCGCGCCAGGTTCCGGGCGGAGATCCGCTGGATCCGCGTCCGCTTGACACGCTCGACCGGGCCGTGCTTCTCGAAGTCGATCTTCGGCCACGGCAGCAGGTCCAGGCCCGAGCCGCCGCTCGGGGCTGCCGGAGCGCCCGCGCGCGCCCCAGCGCCCACCGGCGCCGGCGTCGGCTCCGCTGCCGCGGGAGCGTCGGCGGCGTGCTGGACGTCGTCCCGCGTGATCCGTCCGCCGCGGCCGGAGCCGGGCACCGCGGTGATGTCGAGCTGGCGCTCACGCGCGAGCCGGCGCGCCGACGGCGACGCATAGATCGGGCCATCGCCGTTACCCGAGGCCGGGGGAGCGTCCGGCGCGGTTGCGTCCTCGGTGGCGGGCTCGTCAACCGCCGGCCCAGGCACGGCCGTCTCGGCCGGTGCGCTCGCCTCGACAGGGGTGGCGGCGGGCGCCTCGACAGGGGTGGCGGCGGGCGCCTCGACAGGGGTGGCAGCGGGCGCCTCGCCAGGGGTGGCGGCGGGCGCCGGGGCCTCGGGGTCGGCTGACGCACCGTCGCTCCCGCCGGCCGGCTCGATCACCATCAGCTCCGTGCCCGCGGCGACGGTGTCGTCGACCGACACGAGGATCTCCTTGACGACGCCGTCGTACGGGGCCGGCACGTCCATCGTCGCCTTGTCGGACTCGAGCGTGACCAGTGGGTCCTCGGCCGATACGGCGTCGCCGACGGCGACCAGGATCTCGATCACCGGTACGCCGGAGAAGTCGCCGATGTCCGGGACCGAGACGCGACTGCTCGTGGCGCTCATACGGTCGTCGGCATCGGCGCGTCGACGTCGATCTCGTACTTGGCGATCGCGTCGGCCACGACCGACGGCTTCAGCTTGCCGGCGGCCGCGAGCTCGGACAGCGCCGCGACCGTCACGTAGTAGCGGTCGACCTCGAAGAAGCGGCGCAGCGCCCGGCGGTAGTCGCTGCGGCCATAACCGTCGGTGCCGAGCACGCGGAACGACAGCCCCGCCCGATCGACCCACTGACGGATCTGGTCGGGCACCGCCCGGATGTAGTCGGTCGACGCGATCACCGGCCCGCGACGGCCGGACAGCTGCTGCTCGACGTAGGAGGCGCGCGGCGGCTGCTCGGGGTGCAGCATGTTGTAGCGCTCTGCCTCGATCCCGTCGCGGCGCAGCTGCGAGAACGACGTCACCGACCAGACGTCGGGCAGCACGCCCCAATCGGACTCGAGCAGGTCCGCGGCGGCGATCACCTCGTTGAGGATCGTCCCCGAGCCCATCAGCTGCACGACCGGCTTGCGGGAACGCTTCGGCGCCTCGCGCAGCGGATACATGCCGCGCAGGATCCCCTCCGGCGAGCCGTCGGGCATCGCCGGATGGCGATAGTTCTCGTTCATCAAGGTGACGTAGTAGAAGACGTCCTCCTGCTCGTCGAGCATGTGATGCAGGCCGTCCTGGATGATCACCGCCAGCTCGTAGGCGAACGCAGGGTCATATGCGCGGCAGTTGGGCACGACCGAGAACAGCAGGTGGCTGTGTCCGTCCTCGTGCTGGAGCCCCTCGCCGTTGAGCGTCGTCCGGCCGGCGGTACCGCCGAGCATGAAACCGCGCGTCCGGCTGTCGCCCGCAGCCCAGATCAGGTCGCCGACGCGCTGATACCCGAACATCGAGTAGTAGATGTAGAACGGCACCATCGACGTCGCGTGCGTCGAGTAGGAGGTCCCGGCGGCGACGAACGACGAGACCGAGCCGGCCTCGGTGATGCCCTCCTCGAGGATCTGGCCGTGCTGATCCTCCTTGTAGAACATCAGCTGCTCGGAATCCTGGGGCTGGTAGAGCTGGCCGACCGGCGAATAGATCCCGACCTGGCGGAACAGGCCCTCCATCCCGAACGTGCGCGACTCGTCGGGGACGATCGGCACGATCCGCTTCCCGAGTGTCTTGTCGCGCAGCAGCGCCGACAGGATCCGGACGAACGCCATCGTCGTCGACACCTCGCGCTCGCCGGTGCCCTCCAGCTGTGACTTGAACAGCTCCAGCGCGGGCGCCTGCAGCGGCTCGGCGCGCTGGCGGCGGACCGGCAGCGAGCCACCGAGCCGCGCGCGGCACTCGCGCAGGAACTGCATCTCCGGCGCGTCGTCGGGTGGCTTGTAGTACTCGGCGTCCTTGACCTGCTGGTCGGTCAGCGGCAGCTCGAACCGGTCACGGAACGCCAGCAGCGCCGTTTCGGTCATCTTCTTGGCCTGGTGGGCGATCATCTGGCCCTCGCCCGAAACGCCCATTCCGTAGCCCTTGATCGTCTTGGCGAGGATCACGGTCGGCTGACCGGTGTGCCGGACCGCCGCGTCGTAGGCGGCGTAGACCTTCTCCTGGTCGTGCCCGCCGCGGTTCAGTCGAAAGATCTCGTCGTCGGACCAGTCCTTGACGCGCTCCAGCAGGCGGGGGTCGCGGCCGAAGAAATGCTCGCGGACGTACGCCCCGTCGCGGGACTTGAACACCTGGTAGTCGCCGTCGACGCAGTCTTCCATCACCTTGACCAGCGCGCCGTCGCGGTCGGCCGCGAGCAACGGGTCCCAGCGGTGCCCCCAGATGACCTTGATCACGTTCCAGCCGGCGCCGCGGAAGTCGGACTCGAGCTCCTGGATGATCTTGCCGTTGCCGCGGACCGGGCCGTCGAGCCGCTGCAGGTTGCAGTTGACGACCCAGATCAGGTTGTCGAGGTGCTCCCGGCCGGCCAGCGAGGTGGCACCCATCGATTCGGGCTCATCCATCTCGCCGTCGCCGAGGAACGCCCAGACCTTGCGGCCGTTGGTGTCGGCGAGGCCGCGCGCGGCGAGGTACTTCATGAACCGCGCCTGGTAGATCGAGTTGATCGCTCCGATCCCCAGCGAGACCGTCGGGAACTGCCAGAAGTCGGGCATCAGCCACGGGTGCGGATAGGACGACAGGCCGTTGCCGTCGACCTCCTGGCGGAAGTTGTCGAGCTGCTCGGTCGTCAGCCGCCCCTCCAGGAACGCCCGGGCATAGTTCCCGGGGGAGGAGTGGCCCTGGAAGTAGACCAGGTCGCCGCCGTGGGGACTCCCACCACCCGCCCCCACAGCACCCGGCGCGTGCCAGAAGTGGTTGAAGCCGACCTCGTAGAGGGTCGCCAGCGACTGGTAGGAGGCGATGTGGCCGCCGAGCTCCGAGGAGACCTTGTTGGCGCGCACCACCATCGCCATCGCGTTCCAGCGGATCACCGAGCGCAGCCGCCACTCGATCTGCTTATCGGCCGGGAACGGCGGCTCCTGGTCGGCCGGGATCGTATTGACGTACGGCGTGTTGAGCGACGCGATCGGGCCGGTGCCCGAGTGCTGCGCGCGCTCGATCACGCGCGTCAGCAGGTCCCGGGCGCGATCGGGTCCGTCATGGGAGACGACCGCGTCGAGCGCCTCGATCCACTCGGCGGTCTCGACCGCGTCTACGTCAGGGACATCACCGTTGTCGGTCCGGCCGGCGCCGTTGCCGTTGCCGCGTGCGGACTGGGTCTTGGCGGGGTCGCTCATCTCAAGTCAACGCGACTATATCCCCGCAGTCACGCTCGTAAGCGGTCGCCGTGTGTCTGAGATTTGGCGTAGCGTCCGGAGCCATGAGCATGGTCATTCGTGAGGGCGTTCCCGGACGGCCGTGGGATCGGCCGCTGACTGGGACGCTCGACCGTCTTCTGGTGCAATCGGAGCTGTTGCGGGACAACCCGCTCGGGGATCCCGACACGCGGCCGCTGTACGTGTATCGCTCCCCGGGCGTCGATCGCGGCGAGCCGGTCCCCTCCGTCTACTGGATCCAGGGGTACTTCGGCCAGGTCGACATGCACACCTCACGCTCGGCGCTCGAGCCGACGTTCGTCGAGCGGCTCGACGCGATGTTCGCCCGCGGCGGCTGCCCGCCGGCGATCGTCGTGATGGTTGACGCCTGGACCTCACGCGGTGGCTCCCAGTACCTGAACTCGAGCTCGACCGGTCGCTACCAGGACTACCTGTGCGACGAGATCGTCCCGTTCGTCGACGCGCACTACCCGACGGTCCCCGACCGTGATCACCGCGGGCTGGCCGGCAAGTCGTCGGGCGGCTATGGCGCGATGGTCGTGCCGATGATGCGTCCCGACGTGTTCGGCGCGCTGGCGTCGCACGCCGGCGACGCGCTGTTCGAGTGTTCGCTGGTCCCCGAGTTTCCCACGGTGGTGCGCGCCCTGCGCGACCACTTCGAGGGGTCGTGGGACGTCCTGCTGCAACGGCTGGCCGAGGCGCCGTCGTTTGACTTCGGCCGGTTCGGTGCACCGCTCGAGGTGTACGGCTACGCCTGCTGCTACACGCCTGACCCGAACCAGCCGGGACAGGGAGTGGTGCCGTTCGAACTGGAAACCGGCCGCCTGATCGACGATGTCTGGGAGCGATGGCTGGCGCTGGACCCGGTCCGGATGGCGTCCAGGTACGCCGACGAGCTGCGCTCGATGCGGCACGTCTACCTGGACGCCGGTCGGGGTGACGAGTGGTTTTTGGATCTCGGCGCCCAGGCGTTCTCCCGGGAGCTCGACCAGCTGTCGGTGTCGCACACGCTGGAGCTGTTCGACGGGCGCCACGGCGGGATCGGCTGGCGCTATCCGCACTCGATCGCCGAGCTGGTCCGGGCGCTGCGGTGAGCGTGATCGCGACCGATCGGGAGACGGCGTTCGCGGGACCGGCCGCGCTGGCCGGGTTGGTGCACGCGCGTGAGGCGACGCCAGGTGAGCTGGTCGAGCTCTACCTGCGCCGGATCGAAGCGCTTGATCCGAGGCTGAACGCGTTCCGGGCAACGCTCGCCGAGCAGGCGCTGGCGGAGGCGGACGGCCTCGACGACGACCGTCTGGCCGGACCGCTGGCGGGCGTTCCGATCGCGGTCAAGGACGACATCGCGCTCGCGGGTCAGGTCGCGACCAAGGGCACGCAGGTCCTCGCTGGCGCGCCGCCCGCGGCGGTCGACGCCGCGCCGCTCCGGCGGCTGCGCGCGGCCGGCGCGATCCCGATCGGGATCACGAACGTACCCGAGCTGATGATCTTCCCGTGGACGGCGACCGCGGCCTACGGGATCACGCGCAACCCGTGGGACCCGTCGCGCACGCCGGGCGGCTCGTCGGGCGGTTCGGCGGCGGCGGTCGCGGCGGGGCTGGTGGCGGCGGCAACGGCGTCCGACGGCGGCGGCTCGATCCGGATCCCGGCGGCATGTTGCGGCTTGGTCGGCATGAAGCCGAGCCGCGGTCGCGTCTCGGCGGGGCCCGATGGGCCCGGCTGGCTCGGGCTCTCCACCTACGGCGCGCTCGCCCGGACGGTCGCCGACAGCGCGCTGCTGCTCGACGTGATGCACGGCACGATCGCCGCCGAGGACCCGGCGCTGCCGGGATTTGACGGCAGCTACGTCGAGGCCGCCGGGACGCCGCCGCGGCCGCTGCGGATCGCCGTCTCGACCAAAGCACCACCCCCGGCGCTGACGTCGCCGGGTGCCGCGGCACGCGCGGCCCACGCCGGCACGGCGCGGCTGCTCGAGCAGCTCGGACATCATCTGAGCCAGCGCGACCCCGACTACGGGACCGCACAGCTGCAGTTCACCCAGACCTGGGTGCGCGGCGTCTACGAGGAGGCCGCCAGGACCGGCCGACGCGGCGAGCTCGAACGCTCCACCCGCCAGATGGCGGCGGCCGGGCGCTACCTGGTGCCGCCCGGTCGATGCCGACGGCTGCTGCGCGCGCGACGGCTCACCACCCAGCGGATCACGGCGCTGTGGGATGAGTTCGACGTGCTGATGACCCCGGCGCTGGCCAGCGCGCCGGTTGCGGCCGAGGGCGGCTACGGGCGGGCGGCGGCGGTCGCGCTCAACATCGCGGGGCGGATGACACCGTTCACCGCGGTGTTCAACCTGACCGGCCAGCCGGCGGTGACGGTGCCGGTCGGCGTCGACAGCGACGGTCTGCCGACCGCCGTGCAGCTGGTCGGTAGGGTGGGCGCCGAGGACGTCCTGTATTCCCTCGCGGGCCAGCTCGAGCGGGCCGCGCCGTGGGCGCAGCGTCGCCCCGTTGTGTCGTAGCCCGAGGAGGAGCAGAGATGACATACGCCCGCAGCGTCTGCCGGTCGATCGCCGGGCGGCTGTCGCTCGTCGCCGCGTTGGCGGTGATTGCGGCGGTCGCGCTGCCGGTGACGGGCGCGAACGCCAAGACGATCTGGCTGTGCAAACCGGGAGAGAAGCCCGACCCGTGCACGCCGCGGCTGTCGACGACCGTCTACTCGCCGACGCTGCGGCGGCTGCGGGTGACCCATCCCCAGCCGGCTGCCAAACCGACGTTCGACTGCTTCTACGTGTACCCGACGGTGTCGGACCAGCCGACGACGCTGTCGAACCGGCAGATCGATCCGGAGCAGCGTTCGATCGCCCTCTACCAGGTCGCCCGCTACTCGCAGTACTGCCGCGTGTACGCGCCGATGTACCGGCAGGTGACGGTGACCGCGCTCGATTCGGGCAACACCGAGTCCCCCGCGCAGCTCAAGATCCCCCTCAGCGACGTCACCGCGGCGTTCAAGCTGTATCTGCGCAAGGACAACGATGGGCGACCATTCGTGCTGATCGGCCACTCGCAGGGATCGTTCGTGCTCGAGCAGATGATCCGCAAGCTGATCGACCCGAACCGCACGCTCCGCGCGCGGATGCTGTCGGCGATCCTGCTCGGCGGCAACGTGCTCGTCAAGAACGGCCGGGACGTCGGCGGCACGTTCGAGCACATACCCGCGTGCCGCGCCGTCGCCGAGACGTCGTGCGTGATCGCGTTCTCGACGTTCGATCAGGCGGTGCCGTCCGACAGCCTGTTCGGGCGCACGTCGAGCACGGGCGAGCACGTGCTGTGCGTCAACCCGACCTCACTGCTGGCGCCGGGCGCGCAACCGGACCCGATCCTGCCGTCGGCGCCGTTCGCCCCCGGGACCCTGATTGCGGCCGGGATCAAGCTGCTCGGCCTCACCCAGCTTCAACCGGCGACGGTGTGGTCGAGCCTGCCCAATTCCTACAGCGCCCGTTGCTCCGCTGCCGGCGGCGCCCATGTCCTCCAGCTCACGGCGCTGCCCGGTGCGCAGACGCCGACGCCGAGTCCCGACCCGAGCTGGGGGCTGCATCTGCTCGACGCGAACGTCGAGCTCGGCAACCTCGTCGAGGTCGTGCACATGCAGGGCTGCGCGTACGCACTCGAGCACGCGCCTCCGACGCCGTCGGTACGGCGCGCCGCCTGCCCGGGTTAGCGGCCTGGACAGCTACGCGTACGGCCGGTACACTCGCGTACCATGAGCGCACTGGCCGATGTTCCAACAGTCGAGCAGGACACTGAACCGATCGAATACGCCCCGTCGCCCGCCGGACCGGTCGACGATCAACCGCTGACCCCGGCGCCTCCGGGCCCAACGCATGCGCCCCTCCGGCAGGGACTGCACTTTGCCGCGCGGCCGATGGATTGGTTGATCGGCGCCCACCGCCGCTACGGCGACGTCTGGACGATGCGGATCCCGATCCAGCGCACAGCCTTCGCCGTCACCTGCCATCCGGACCACATGGCGTCGCTGATGAAGGCCAAGCCCGCCGACGCGCCGTCGCTGACCGGCGAATCGCCGCTGCGACCGCTGCTCGGCCCGAGCTCGGTGCTGACGTCGATCGGGGACCGCCACCTGCGTCAGCGCAAGCTGCTGCTGCCGCCGTTTCATGGTGAAGCGATCCAGCAGTACGTGGAGATGATCGGCACGGTGGCCGATGAGGAGATCGACCGCTGGCCGATCGGCACGCCGTTCGCGTTGGCGCCGCGGATGCAGGACGTGACGCTCGCGGTGATCATGCGCGCCGTGTTCGGGATGCAGGGCGAGGCCGGCAGCGGCACGCCGGAGGACCAGCTGCGGGCCGCGGTGCGGCGGGTGCTGGGCCTGACGACGACGCCGCTGTACCGCATGATGGAGTTGCGTAACGCCGGTCACCGCGAGCAGCTGCAGCCGATGCGCGCCCTGTTTGGTCTGATCGATCGTCAGATGTACCGGTTGATCGCGGCTCGTCGCGCCGATCCGGGCCGCGGCGGGCGCAGCGACGTCCTGTCGATGCTGCTCGACGCGCGTGACGAGGACGGCCAGGCGCTGACCGATGCGGAACTGCGCGACGAGCTGATGGGGCTCGTCCTGGCCGGCCACGAGACGACCGCCAACTCGCTCGCCTGGGCGTTCGAGCGCCTGCTGCGCACCCCGGACGCCTATGACCGGCTGCATGAGGAGGTGCGCTCCGGCGACGCGGCCGCGAGCGCCGCGTACGTCGAGGCGACGATCCACGAGACGATGCGCAGCCGGCCGGTGATCCCGATCGTCGTGCGATCGGTCAAGCGCCGCTGGCGCTTCGGCGAGTATGTGGTCCCGGCGGACACGCCGATCGCCGTCTCGATCATCGGGCTGCATCATCGCGACGACGTCTACCCGAACCCGCAGGACTACCGCCCCGAGCGATTCCTGAACCGTAAGCCGGGGACGTACACGTGGATCCCCTTCGGCGGTGGCATCCGGCGCTGCCTGGGGGCGACGCTGGCGATGGCCGAGCAGCGCGTCGTGTTGGAGGCAATCGCGCGGCGGACCGATCTGGTCGTCGCCGATCACACCCCCGAAGCACCGCGGATGCGCAACGTGACGATGATCCCCGGCCATGGCGGCCGGATCGTCGTGGCCAAGCGTCGGAGCGCCTGACCGGCGTCTATCGTCAGCGATCGTGTCAGTCCGACCCGGGGCGGCGGCCCGTGCGCCCGAGCCCGCCTCACGCCCCGCAGACCGCGCCGCCGCGCCTGCGGCGAGCGCCCCCACCGACCGTCGCGATCGGCTGATCGACGCGATGGCGGCGTCGATCGAGGAGAAGGGCTACCGGGACACGACGGTCGCCGACGTCGTGCGGCTCGCGCGCACCAGCCGCCGGAGCTTCTACGAGCAGTTCGAGGACCGCGACGCCTGCTTTCTGGCGCTGTTCGACGCCACCAACGATGCGATGATGCGGCGCGTCGCTGAGAACGTCGACCCTGCCGGCTCGCTCGACGAACAGGTCGACGCGGCGGTCGACGGGTACATCTCGAGCGTGACCGAGCAGCCGACGCTGTTCGCCAGCTTCGTGCGTGAGCTGCCCGGACTCGGGCAAGCCGGGGCGCATCGCTCGGGCGCCGCGCTCGAGCGTTTTGCGAGGACGTTGGTGTCGCTTGTCGACGCGGCCAGCCAGGCGCAGCCGGAGGTCGTCCGGCGGCCGTTGACGATGGACACCGCGTTGATCATCGTCGGCGGCCTGCGGGAGCTGCTGGTGGTCTCGGTTCAGGGAGGTCGCGATCTTCAGGAGCTGCGGGCGAGCGTCGTCCAGACGACGACCGCGATCATGCGGGGGATGCTGCTCTGATCGACGAGGCCGTCACCGACACCGAGGTCCTGATCGTCGGTGCCGGGTTCTCCGGTCTCGGCGCGGCGATCGCGCTGCTGGACGACGGGTACACCGAGTTCGTCGTGATCGAACGGGCTGAGTCACTTGGGGGCACCTGGCGCGACAACAGCTATCCCGGCTGCGCCTGTGACATCCCGAGCGTCCTGTACTCGTATTCCGAGGAGCAGAACCCGGACTGGACGCGCGCCTTCGCGCCCCAGCCGGAGATCCTCGGCTACATGCGCGAGGTCGCCGTGCGCCATCGGCTCGAGCCTCACATCCGCTACGGACACGAGCTGCTCGCGGCCGACTATGACGAGGAACGTCAGCTGTGGGCGGCCCGCACCAGCGCCGGCGCGTTCACGGCGCGGGTCCTGATCTCCGCCGTCGGCGCGCTGGCCGATCCTTCGGTGCCGCAACTCGAGGGGCTTGAGCGCTTCCGCGGACGTGCGTTTCACTCGGCCCGATGGGATCACGACCACGAGCTCAATGGCCGCCGGGTAGCGGTCGTCGGTACCGGCGCCTCGGCGATCCAGTTCGTCCCTGAGATCGTCGACCGCGTCGACCGGCTGACGCTGTTCCAGCGGACGCCGCCGTGGGTGATGCCGCGGGCCAACCCGTCGATCCCGCCGGCGTGGCGCCGGGCGTTTCGCCGGCGCCCGCGGCTGCAGCGGGTGACTCGTGAGGCGGTGTTCTCCCTGTTCGAGTCGTTTCACTTCGGCTTCCGGCACCCGGCCGCCGGCCACCTCGCGCAGCGGCGTGCCCTGGCCAACATCGAGGACCACGTGGCTGACCCGGACCTGCGCGCCAAGTTGACGCCCAACTACGCGCTCGGCTGCAAGCGCGTGCTCGGCTCCGATACCTGGTACCCGTCACTGTGCCGACCCAATGTCGAGGTCGTCACCGATTCGATCGTGAGCGTCACCGAGGACGGGATCGTCGACGCGGCCGGCGTCCATCACGAGGTCGACACGATCATCTTCGGCACCGGGTTCCGCGTCACCGACCCGCCGATCGCCGACCGTGTCCGCGGCCGTGGCGGACTGTCGCTGGCCGACAGCTGGCAGGGATCGATGAAGGCGTACCTCGGCATCGCGATCAACGGCTTTCCGAACATGGTCATGCTGCTCGGCCCCAATACCGGACTCGGACACAACTCGGTGCTGCTGATGATCGAGGCACAGCTGGGCTACCTGCGCAAGCTGCTGGGTCACCGCGCGTCCCATGGCCTGGCGACGGTCGAGCCGACGCCGGAGGCACAGGCCCGGTTCGTGGCCGACGTCGACAGGCGCACGGAGGGCAGCGTCTGGACCGCCGGCGGCTGCGTCAGCTGGTATCTGGACGCGACCGGTCGCAACTCCACCTTGTGGCCGGACAGCGTCCGCGCCTACCGCCGACGGCTGGCGCGTTTGGAGGCGACCGACTGGCGCGGCGACCCGACCAGGTCGCCGTCGCGCTCGCTGCCGCCGGCCGGCACGCCGGTGCCAGCGCCGGCGCGGAGGGCATGACGATGGCGCGCGTCCGGGTCCAGGTCGATGGCCGCACGGCGTTCGTCTCAGGCGCCGCCTCCGGAATCGGCCGGGCGGTCGCCGTCCGGCTCGCCGAGCACGGTTGCCCGGTGGCGATCGCCGACCAGGACGAGCTGGGCCTCGAGCAGACGGCCGCGCTGATCGGCGGTCCGCTCCTCAACCGCCGGCTCGACGTCCGTGACCGTCAGGCGCAGCTCGCGTTCGCCGCCGAGGTGGCCGAGTGGGCGCCGGCACCGCTCGGAATCGTGTTCAACAACGCCGGCGTCGCCACCTCGCAGACGGTCGCCGAGGCCGCGATCGAGGATGACGAATGGGTGCATCAGGTCAACTACGGTGGCGTCGTCAACGGCACGCACGCGTTCCTGCCGATCCTCCTGCGGCAGGCCTCCGGCGTGATCGTCAACACCTCCAGCGTGTTCGGTCTGGTCGGGATCCCCGGTCAGAGCGCCTATTGCGCGTCGAAGTTCGCGGTTCGCGGCTTCACCGACTCGCTGCGCCAGGAGCTGCGTGGGACCGGTGTGCGCGCCGTCTGCGTGCACCCCGGCGGCGTCAAGACCAACATCGCGCGCAACGCGCGCTACCACTCCCATCCGACCCGGCCGGGGGTCAGTCGTGAGCAGGCGGTCGAGGAGTTCGATCGGATCACGATGACCACGCCGGAGCGTGCCGCCAAGGTGATCCACAACGGGGTCAAGGCGGGGCGCAGCCGGATCCTGGTCGGCCCTGACGCGTACTTCTTCGATCTCCTGGCCCGGACGCTGCCGACGCATTACTACTCGGTGCTGGCGGGCCTGCAGGCCGTCGGGGAACGCGTCACGCCAGTGCCCGCCGGCGAATAGGCCGCGACCGTCGCCGTGACCGTCGCTTCGACGCTTGGCCTACGGCCCTGACCCGGTCGGGTACAGCACCGCCCGCCCAAGACGACCGGCCGCGGGGGCGCCTCCCGCGAAATCGGCCGAACCACGGCGAGTTGCTGCGGGATGGCCGCAGTAACTCGCCAAGGTTCGCGGGGCGCCCGGCGGCGCGGCGCCGCGCCCCCGGCGAGCCTGCGCCCAGGTCAGCGGCCGCGCGCGGGCGGGGCGGCGTGAGCGCGCAGCGCGGTGAGCGCGCCGTCGAGTGCGGCGCGCAGCGGCTCGATCGAGTCGCCGATCGCCATCAGCGCCAGTCCGCCCTGCAGCGACGCGAACACCGACAGTGCCAGCGCGTCCGCGTCGGTGGCCGGGTGCAGCCGCCCGCCGGCGACCATCCTGCGCACGCCGGCGGCGAGAAAGCCGAGCCAGCGGTCCATGAACGCGGTCAGCAGCGCCGCGCGCTCGGGCTCGGATGCGATCAGCTCGGCGGTCAGCGCGCCGATCGGGCAGCGGAGGTGGCGCTGGCACGCATAGTGGTTGATCACGGCCGCGACCCAGGCGTCCCAGTCCGACCAGCTATCGAGCCGCTCCAGGTGCGGCCGCTGCGCATCGAGCACCCGCTCGGCCTGCAGCGTGGCGATCGCCTCGATCAGCTCCCCCTTTCCATCCGGGAAGTAATGAAACAGCTGGCTCTTGCTGGTGGCCGTGGCCGCACGGATGTCGTCGAGGCTGGTCCCGCGGGCGCCTCGCTCGAGCACCAGGTCGGCGGCGGTGACAACGATCCGGTCGCGGGTGGCGGCGCCCTTCGCGGTGAGGCTCTCGGCCGCGATCATGACCACACACGGTAGACCGTTTGGACCGTTGGGTCCATTCTTCTGCCATGATTCTGGACCCTACAGTCCAATCATCGGAGGCAACGTCAATGCGGCTCGACGGGAAGACGGCGCTGGTCACCGGCGCCACCAGCAACATCGGCCGAGCGATCGCGGTCGCGTTCGGATCCGAGCGCGCGCACGTGATCGTCTCAGGCCGTGACGCCGGCCGCGGCGCCGCGGTCGTGAACGAGATCGCGGCGGCCGGGGGACAGGCGATGTTCGTCGCCGGCGCGTTGGACGGCTCCGCCGCCGCTTCGCGGCAACTGGCGTCCGCCGCGACCGAGGCCGCCGGCGGCCGGCTTGACGTGCTCGTCAACAACGCCGGGATCTTTCCGGGCGGCTCGACCGTTGAGACCGACGAGGCGACGTTCGACGCGGTCTACGCGGTCAACGTCAAGGCGCCGTATTTCCTGACGGCGGCGATCGCGCCGGCAATGGCCGCGCGGGGGGAGGGCGCGGTAATCAACCTCGGGTCATGGATTGCCCGGCTCGGGATCCCGATCGGCTCGCTGTACAGCTCCACCAAGGGGGCGCTGGAGACGCTGACGCGCGCATGGGCGGCCGAGTTCGGGCCTGCGGGTGTGCGCGTCAACGCGATCTCCCCCGGGGTGATCGTCTCGCCGCCGGCGCCCGGCGACGGCGCCGGCGCCGTCGCCGGCGCCAAGACGGCTCGCCAGGCGGCCGTGATGATGCGTGGCACGCCGGCCAACACGACCGGCACCCCGGACGCGATTGCGCACGCGGCGGTGTACCTGGCGTCTGATGAGGCGCGGTTCGTGCACGGCACGGTGATCGACGTCGACGGCGGCCGGGTCGGGGTCGCCGTGATCGCCGGCTGAGCGCCGGGTTCGCTACGGTGGCGCCGTGGCTCATGACAACACCAAGCCCGAGGTCCAGGTTCCGGTCGGCGAGACGCCGTCCTATCAGCTGGAGCTCGAGGACATCACGGTCGGCGACGGCGACGAGGCGGTCGTCGGCAAGGTCGTCGAGGTGCATTACGTCGGCGTCTCCTGGAACAACGGCAAGCAGTTCGACGCCTCCTGGGACCGCGGGCAGACGTTCAAGTTCGGCCTCGGCCGCGGTCAGGTGATCGCCGGCTGGGATCAGGGTGTCGCCGGCATGAAGGTCGGTGGCCGGCGGCGGATCACGATCCCGCCGATGCTCGGCTACGGCAAGCGCGGCGCCGGCCGTGTGATCGGGCCCGACGAGACGCTCGTGTTCATCGTGGACCTGGTCGGCGTCGGCTGACCGGCGCCTCGGTGAGCGACGCCCACGACCGGCAGGCTTCCCTGCTGCCGGCCATGGGGAACTGCGCCCCGGTTACGACTTGATCAGGGGGCCGGCGGCGGCCAACACCTGCTTCGTCGTCAGCGCCTTGTCGAACGCGCCGTTCGGCGTGATCTTCGCGCCGGTGAGGAACGCGATCGACGCCGCGTGACGGGCCTCCACCTGCACGATCGAGCCGGCGGCGGCGAGCAACGCCTTGCTGGTGAGCGACGGACCCGCGCCGTTGTAGGCGCCGACGCCGACGTTCTCCAGCGTGTAGGCGAGCTTCAGGAAGCTGGCCTGGTTGGTGACGGGGAATGCGAACTGCGGCATCTTGACGGGCTTACCGCCGGACTTCTTGATCGCCCCGGTGAGGGCGGCAACGTGCTGGGCCTCCTCGTCGCCGAACGACGTGGCCAGTGCTTTGGCCTCGCCGCTGAGGTGCACCGCTTTGCCCTTGACCTGGTAGAAGTTGGTCTCGAGGTACTCCAGCGTCAACGCGAAGTTGAGGATGTCGACGTCAGTCGAGGCCGCCAGCGCGCTTGACACGAATGGGGCCACGGCACTTGCGCCGTACACCGCCCCGGTCGCCAGCGCGCCTTTGAGGATAAAGCTCGACCGCGTCATACCGTGCACTTCGACGTCGGCGAGCTCCGGGTGTGAAAGATCAGTGTGGGTCATCGTCATGTTCCTTTCTGAACGCTCGTCGCTTACGCGATGAACGGCTTGACGGCGGCCAGCACCTGCGCCATGGTCGCCGGCTCGGCGAAGGCGCCGTTCGGGGTCGGGCTCTTCTTGGTGAGCAGGTTGAGCGTCGCGGCGTGACGTGCCTCGATGCTGTGGATCGACAGTGCCGCGGCCAGGATCTCCGCGCTCTTGATCAGCGGCGCCTGGCCGAGGTAGGCCGCCGCGCCGAGGTTCTCGACGGTCGCCGCGAGCGTCGCGACCTGTGAGGCCGACTTGATCGGGAACTTCCCCTTCGGCGAAGCCGCCGGCTTCCCGAGGCTCATCGCGACCTTGTGGAGCGCCACGACGTGCTCGCCCTCTTCGGCGCCGAACGTCTTGAGCACGGAGAGCACCGAACCCTTGAACAATCCGCTGGCGATCACCTTCTCGTAGAACTGCGTCTCCAGGTACTCCAGCGTCAACGCGTAGTTGACGATCGCGAGATCGCCGCTCGAGGCGGCGGCGGTGGCGGAACTGGTGGCACTCGAACTGGTGGCACTGGAACTGGTGGTGCCCGGGGCGGCGGCCTGCGCGCTCGATGCCGTCGAGGACTTCGACGAGCTGCCGCAGGCGGCGATGAACGCCGCCAGCCCGGTCGCCGCCGCACCCGCGCCCATGCGCTTGCCGGCCATCTTCAAGAAACGCTTGCGTTCGACATCGTCGCGCGCAAGTCGCTCCACCACTCCTATCGGGGCGGCTTCATCCGCGCTGTCGGGGTGATCGGTCATCGCATCTCCTTGGTGGGGTCCGGATTCGTTCGCCCGGATAAACAGCTAGTACGCGATTTGCGGGAAAACGGATCAACATGGATCCGGACAATGGTGGAGCGCGACGCCAGCGCTATGCCAAGCTCGACAGATATACGATTGGGACGGCGTCCGCCGCCGGCCACGATCCCGGCCCAGCGGCGCTGGTGATCGCCAGTGCGGGTCAAGCGGCAGTCACAGCTCGACGCCTGCGACGTGTATGTCCATGTCGCATGTGGCGTTGAGTGTCACTGCGCGTTTCACGCATTCATGACGGGGACTGTCGTCGTCAAGCCGTGATCGGCTGCTGCCGGGCCTCGATCGCCGCCGTCAGCCGCTGCATGGCGGGTATCGCGGCGAACGGGGTCAGGCCCGCCCGAGCGAGCACCGGTGCCGTCGAGAGGCTCGGCTCAGCCGGTCACGATCACCGGGCCGACCGGTCGGTGCTCGATCGCGGCAGCCACCGCGGCGGCGACCGCGTCACCGCGGAATCGCGCGACCAAGCGCAGGGCCAGGTCGATCCCGGCCGCGGGACCGCCGCCGGTGACGATCTCACCGTCGTCGACGACCCGGGCGTCCGCCCGCACGTCGGCGCCGGCGGCCTCGAGGTCGGCCAGGGCATTGCGGTTGGTGACCGCCGCGCGCCCGCGCAGCAACCCGGCGGCGGCGAGCAGCATCGCGCCGGTGCAGACCGACGCCAGCACCGTGCCGCGCTCGTGCAACCGCGCCAGCAGCTCCGGCAGCTCCGTCTCGGTCTGGGTGCGGACGCCGTCGGCGCCGGCGAGCCAGCCGCCGCCGGGGATCAGCAGCAGCTGCGGCGCCGCCTCAAGCGTCAGCGGCGCGTCGACGGTCACCCGCAGCCCGTGCGCGGAGCGAATCGTGGCCGCGGTCCCGGCGGGGCGCACGAGCGCGGGGGCGAAGCCGGCGTGCGAGAGGACCTCGAGCGGGCCGACCGTGTCGAGGTCGTCGAACCCGTCGAACACGAGCGAGCGGGTGGAGGGGAGCCGCGGAGCGTTGGTCATGGGGGAATGCTGGCGTCGCGGCGGTCGGTGCACAAGTGGCAGTGATGCCACCTATAGTCGGATTCGTGCCAGATCGTCCACATCGGGTCGTGGCGCTGGCACTGCCGGGGATGGTGCTGTTGGACCTGGCCGCGCCGGCACACCTGTTCGGCCACTGCGGCTCTCCCCACTACACGTTTCGGTTGGCCGGCCTGACGGCCGGCAACGTGCGCTCGTCGACCGGGTTCGACGTGGTCGCCGTAGCGGGCGTCCAGGCCCTCCGAGGCGCCGACACGGTGGTCGTCCCGGGCGTCGACGATCCGGCCGCCGATCAGGACTCCTTGTCGAGCGCCGCCGCCGCGATCGCCGCCGCCCACCGGCGTGGCACCCGCGTGATGTCGATCTGCACCGGCGCGTTCGTGCTCGCCGAGGCGGGTCTGCTCGACGGCCGGCGCGCGACCACGCACTGGGGGTCCGCGGCTGAGTTGGCGCGTCGCTATCCGCGCGTGCTCGTCGACCCTGACGTGCTGTACGTCGACGAGGGCAGCGTGCTGACGAGCGCCGGCGTGGCCGCCGGTCTCGACCTCTGCCTGCACGTGATCCGATCAGATCACGGCGCGGCGCTGGCCGCAGCGCTCGCCCGGCGCACCGTGATCGCACCACATCGGGAAGGCGGCCAGGCGCAGTACGTCCCGCCCGTCGGGCGCGAGGCTCTCGCCGGTTCGGCCAGTACCGAACCGACGCGCCGGTGGGCGCTGGAGCATTTGGCGCAGCCGATCGGTGTCGCCGCACTGGCCCGCCAGGCGTGCATGTCGCCGCGGACGTTCGTGCGCCGGTTCGGAGTCGAGACCGGCGTCAGCCCCGGACGGTGGCTGTCGGAGCAGCGCACCCGCGTCGCCCAGGAACTGTTGGAGACGACCGGGCTGCCGATCGAGCATGTCGCGGTCCGCAGCGGCTTCGGCAGCCCGGCGACGATGCGCGCCCACTTCGCCCGTGTGCTCGGCGTCGCGCCGACCTCCTACCGGCGCCGCTTCCGGGCCGGCTGAGCCGCCGCCGGGGCGGGTCCGGGCCGCGATCGCAGTGCGTCAGCCGGGGTACATGCCGCCGTCGATCGAGATCACCTGGTTGGTGACGTAGGCGTTGCCCAGCACGGCAAGCGTCAGGTTGGCGACCTCGTCCGGCGTGCCGAGTCGGCCGACCGGAATCCGCCCCCGCAGCTCCTCGGGGTCGCCGGGCAGCATCCCGGTCTGCGCGATCAGTGCCGGCGCCAGCGCGTTGACCGTCACGCCCGAGTCCGCCAGCCGGCCGGCGAGGAAGTGCGTCAACCCGTGCAGCCCGGACTTCGCCGACGCGTAGTGCGGTCCGATGACGCCGCCCGTCAGCCCGGCCACCGACGACATGAACAGGACCCTGCCGAAGCCGCGTTCGATCATCGCCGGCAGCGCCCGCTGGGTGAGCAGGAACGGCGCGCGCAGGTTCACCGCGTAGGACTCGTCGAAATCCTCGACGGTCGTCTGCTCCCACATCAACCGTCGTCCGATCCCGGCGTTGTTGACCAGCAGCTCGATCGGTCCGAGCGCCGCCGCGACGGCGTTGGCCAACGCCGCGGGTGCGTCCCGGTCTCGCAGGTCCGCGCCGAACGCCGCCGCCCGGCCGCCGCGCGCCGCGATCCGCTCGGCCAGCCGGTGCGCGGCGTCGGCGCTTGAGCCGTAGTGCAGCCCGACGACGGCGCCCTCGGCCGCGAGCGCCGCGGCGATCGCGTGTCCGATCCCGCCGCTGGCGCCGGTCACGAGCGCCACGCGCCCGGCAAACGGTGGCTGCTCGGTCATCTTGGGGCCTCCTTGAGTTCGGTCTGGCTTTGCCGAATCGGTCATCTATGGGAGATTGCCGTCGGTAGGTGTGAGTGATAGCCCACAATCGAAGGAGAGACATGGTCAAGCTCATCGTGTTGTACGGCAAGCCCGAGGATCCGTCCGCATTCGATGCCCATTACGCCGCCACGCACGCGTCGCTGGCTGAGAAGGTCCCAAACCTCAGGCGGTTCGAACACGGCAAGGCGCTCAGCAGTGCCGACGGTTCCGAGGCGCCCTACTACTACGTCGCGGAGCTGAGCTTCGACGATCCCGAGGCCCTGCAGGCGGGGATGTCGAGCCCCGAGGGTGAGGCGGCCGCCGGCGATCTGGCGAACTTCGCGTCCGGCGGCGTCACGATGTTGGTCGCGCAGGCCTGAACGCGGTGGCGTTCACGGTGCTGCATTCCGCCGACGCGTTCTGGCGCCCGTCGAATCAGATGGGCGTGCAGAACACCGATCTGGCCAAGCAGCTGCAGTCCACGCATGTCGCCGCACGGCTGTGGCGGCTGAGCCCGGGCCAGGCGTCGACCCGTCACCGCCACCGGGCCCAGCACGAGCTGTACGTCGTGCTTGAGGGAAACGGCCGGATGCGGGTCGACGACGAGCTGTTGACGCTCGCGCCGCTGTCATCGGTACTGGTCGAGCCCGAGTCGGTCCGGCAGTTGTTCAACGACACCGACGCCGATGCGCTCTGGCTTGTGGCGGGGGCGCCGGTGGAAGCCGCGAACACGCTCGAGATGACCACGGAGCTGCTCGCCGAGCTGTATCCGGATGGCCCGCAGGCACTGCCGCCGGAGCTGTCGGCCTCCTGACTCTGTCGCCTGACGTGGGCGGCGTCGGTATTTCTTCCCCGCTCGAGCGTTCTGTAGGGAGGCGGACAACGCGGAGCCTGGGAGACATGCGATGATCGGGCAGGTGCTGACGGGAGCGGAGCGGGGTACTGCCCGGTGGGCCGTACCCGCCATCGCGATGGTCGCGACCCTCTGCGCGCTGGTGTTCGCCGCCGCCGCGTCCAACGCCTCGGCGGCGATGCTCACCTGGTCGTCGCCGAGGGCGGTGGACACCACCCTGGGTCAGTCGCTGCTGCAGGTCCAGTGTCCATCGGCGACCGAATGCGTCGCCGTCGACGACAACGGCCGCGCGACCAACTTCGACCCGGTCACCCAGAAGTCGAGCGCCCCGGTCGAGGTCGCCGCGGGCCAGGTGCCGATGGCGCTGGCCTGTCCATCGGCGACCCAGTGCACGACGATCACGACCGCAAATCAGGCGTACACGTTCAACCCAGCCGCCCCCAAGCCTTCGGCACCGTTCGTGCTCGAGCCGACCTCCACGTCTCCGAATGCGGAGCCGCCGACGACCGACGGAGTCGCCTGCCCGTCGACCTCGTCCTGCGTGGCCGCCGACACCCAAGGCAACGTGATCACGTTCGATCCGGACTCGAGCGCCGCTCCAGCGCTCACCTCGTTGAGCCAGGGTTCGTGGTCGGCGGTGGCGTGTCCGTCGGCGACCCAGTGCACCGTCGCCGGCGATCGCGTCGAGGCGACGTTCGACCCGTCCTCCCCGGCCGGGACGGCGCTGGTCAAGCTCGAGCAGGGCATGAGCCAGATCATCGATCTTGCCTGTTCATCGATGGCGCAGTGCACGGCGCTCGATGGGGGCGGTGGCGAAGTCACCTTCAACCCGCAGGCGCCGCCGGCGACACCGCCCGATGAAGCCGCGATCGGCGGCAGTTCGGCCGCCGCGATTGCCTGTGGCGCGACGACCCAGTGCACTGTCGTCGCTGCGAATGGCAAGGAGTTCACGTTCGATCCGTCGACGCCGACCCCCACGGTCGCGAAGGCCCAGATCGACAGGTCCGGGATCGGCGGCGGGCCGGGTCAGACCGAGGGGCTGACCGCGATCAGCTGCCCGGCGACGACGTCGTGCGTCGCCGTCGATGCGGTCGGCCGGGCGATCGGGTTCGCGCCCGCCAGTCCGGGCACGCCGACACCGGTGCGGATCGACGGGGGCTCGCCGCTGCTCGGCGTCAGCTGCCCGACCGCTCGTCAGTGCTCGGCAATGGGCCCGTACATCGAGTCGACGTTCAACCCGCTCGGCGGTCAGGCCGCGACGCACGGGACGATCGTGACCGACCACTTCTTCCAAGCGAGCGACGTGGCGTGCGCCACGACGACCCGGTGCCTGGCGATCATCACCGGGCACCAGGCGACGTTCGATCCGAAGCAGTTCAGGCGGCCCAAGATGCATCAGCTCGCGTCCTACACCGACGCGGCGATCACCGGGATCGCCTGCCCGACCGCGGCCGAATGCGTCGCGGTCGACAGCGACGGCTCCGGGATCAGCTACGACCCCTCGACCGGCAGGTTCATCAAACGCCGGTTCAACGTCGAGGAGGGCGAGGCCCTGACCGGCTCCGCCTGCTCGTCGAGGACCCAGTGCACCGCCGTCGACAACGACGGCCAGGAGATCACGTTTTCGCCGCTGACCGGCAAAGTGATCACGACGACGGCGATCGACGCGTCGGTCGGTCTCGACGCGCCGTCCGGCGACTCCGACAACGAGCTCGACGATGTCTCGTGCCCTGGCGTCACGCTCTGCGTCGCGATCGACACCCGCGGCGCGGCGGTGGCGTTCAATCCACGGTCCAAGCACTCGGTCAAGCCGACCCTGATCGATACGGGCAATGAGCTGACGAGTATCTCGTGCCCGACGAAGCACCGGTGCGTCGCGGTCGATGGCAGCGGCCGCGCGCTGGCCGGGACCACGAAGCCGTCGAGCTGGTCGGCGATGACGCTGAGCGGCGCCTCGGCGCTGTTCGCGGTCGACTGCCCGAGCGCTCAGGAGTGCGTCGCGGTCGACGCCACCGGCGACGCGCTCACCGGCCGTGGCTGATCCACGCGCATGGGGCCCGTTCTGCCAAGATCGCTCGATGACTGGTGTCGTCGCCAAATCCTCGCATCAGGTTCCGGACCGGCCGCCGCTGCGTTTGGTCGCGGGTGAGCGGGTCGACGCCAGCGAGCGCAGCAGCGAATGGCGCGAGTTCGTCTTCGTGACCACCGAGCGCGGCAGCGGATGGGTGCCGGTCAGGCATCTGTCGGGCTCGTCAGGGATGGTCACCGTGCGGACGGCGTATGACACGACCGAGCTGGCGACGACCGCCGGCGAGGACCTCGAGGTGATCAAAGAGGACGTCCGCAGCGGCTGGTTGTGGTGTCGCTCAGATGAGGGCAGGGAAGGCTGGGTGCCGCTCAGCACGCTCGAGCCGCGCACGTGAGGTCGGCAGCGGGTTCGCGAGTCCGCGCCGGGTGGCTGGCGGTGAGCAGCGTGCTGGTCGTGGTGATCGTCCTCCTGGTGGTGCCGGTGGCGGGCGCCGCGCCGTATCGCCTACCTCCGCGCGGACGTAATCAGTGGTACTGGGAGCTCGATCCGCCCAAGGCCGGCCTGGCGGGGCTGCCGCCGACAAGCGCGCCATATCCCCGCCCCGGTTCGGCCGACATCTGGGACACCGACCTGTTCGAGGACGCGGGCGCCGCCCGCGCCCAAATCCCGACCGGCCCGTCGCCGGTCGTCGCCGCGTTGCACGCCTCGGGCAAATACAGCATCTGCTACGTCGACGCGGGGGCCTATCAGACAGGCTTTCCCGACGATCGCGACTTCGCGCCGGCCGACTACGGCGATCGCGCACGGCGCTACGGGATGCGTGGCTGGCCGGGCGAATGGTGGTTGAACATCACGGGCTTTCGCGACTACGTGCCGGGGCGGGCGTCGACGCTGACCGGCTCCGCCGTCAACATCGCCGCGGCGCTGGCGCGCCGGATCCGCTGGTGCGCGCTGGAGGGTCAGGACGCACTCGAGCCCGACGACACCGACGGCTATACCAATCGCGGCCTGACCGGCGTGCGCGGCGGTGGCTGGCATCTGAGCCGCGCGGACGCGGCCGGCTTCGAACGTTGGCTGGCTCATCAGGCACATGCCGACGGTCTCGCGATCTTCCAGAAGAACGACGCTGCCAATGCGGCGACGAACGCCCGCACGTTTGACGGCATGATCGTCGAGCAGTGCAACTACTTCCGGGATCCGTGCGCGGGCCCGCATGGCGACGCGACGCCCTACCTGCGCCTCGGCAAGCCAGTGCTCAATGCCGAATACACCGCCGACGGCGAATCGCGTTCCAGATTCTGTCCGGGCGACCTGCGGGCGGGCATCACCGGCGCGCTGTTCAACGTCGCCTTGAACGGCGCCGTGTACCGACCATGTGCACCGGCTGGACCAGCCACGCCGGACATGTCGGCGGCGGCCCGCTTGGAGGAGGCCCACTAGGGCGCGTGCAGCGGCTGGTCGGGGTGAAACGGCCACTCCTCGAACGCCGAGCAGCGACCGTCGGCGTCAAGCGTGATCACCCACAGATCCCGGTAGGTCCGCCGCGCCGGTTCCCCATACACCACCTCTGCCCGGACAACACCGGTGTCCGCGTCGGCGGCGACGAGCTCTGAGTGCAGTGCGAACGTCTCATCCGGTCCCTCGCGCTCGGCTTCCCAGAACGAGGCGATCGTCTCCAAGCCGACCAGCGGCTCCTCGAATGGCCCCGCCAGATAGTGCGCGTTCACAGTGAACAGATCCGCCAGCGGCGCCGTGCCCGCGGTCCGCCACGCCCGCTCATACGCGGCGATCCAGCTCCCAAACCGCTCCGCGCCCGGCGCGGTGACGCGCAGCTGGGTGACCGAGTGCTCGGCCAGCCCGAGTCGATGGAATGGGTCATCCTCGATCAACGCGTCGACCGCCGCGCGCTCGACGTCGCCGCAGACGATGATCCCACCCGTCCGGGGCGACCTTGCCCCTGAGAACAGGACCGTGCCGCGCCGCGCATGGCGCTCCAACACCGCCACGTGCTCGGCGAGCACCGTGTCGACCTCGGCCAGTGGCCTGACGTAGTGCACATCGATCGCGAATGGCATTGTGCGAGCAGGCTATCGACGAGCGCGGTTTGGCCGGACCGCTCGTGGGTTCACCGTGAGCAGGCATGCGTTCACCCGCACGCAGGCCGGCATCATCACTGGTGCCAAGGTCCGCCGGATCGTCGGCGACGAGCTCGACACGCTCAACGGGAGAGCTGTTGCAGCCGTTCCTTCAGGAACGCGCGTTCGACGTCATTACCGGTGAGGAGGATCGCCTGTTCGTAGAGGGGACGGGCTTCGGTATGTCTGCCGAGATCGCGGAAGCAGTCTGCGCGGGTGGCGGCGAGGTAGGGGTATGTCGCGAGCCGAGGATCATCCGCGAGCCGGTCCAGTGCGACAAGTCCGGCCGCCGGACCGTAGGCGAACCGGATCGCGACGGCACGGTTGAGCTCAACGACCGGAGTTGGCCAGATACGCAGGAGATGGTCGTAGAGGCCGACGATCTGGGGCCAGTCCGTGTCCTCCCAGGCAGGGGCCTCGTCGTGGACCGCGTTGATCGCGGCCAGCAGCGCGTACCTGCCGGGCGGGCCATCGCGCAACGACTCCCGGACCAACGCCGTGCCTTCGGCGATCGCGCCGGCGTCCCATCGGGTCCGGTCCTGATCGGCGAGCAGCTTCAGGGTCCCGTCCGGGGCGAGCCGCTCGTCGGCTCTGGCGACCGACAGCAGGATCAGGGCGAGCAGTCCGATGACCTCGCGGTTGCCGGGCAGCAGGGCGCGCAACATACGAGCAAGGTCGAGCGCCTGGGTCGTCAGGTCATTGCGCACCAGCTGCGCACCGGTCGGGGCGGTGTGGCCGGTCGTGAAGAGCTGATGAATGACATCGAGAACCGCGTCGGTTCTGGCCGGGAGCTCGTCTGCGGCGGGAATCCGGTAGGGGATGTGGGCAGCGGCGATCTTCTTCTTCGCCCGCGTGATGCGGGCGGCCATCGTTGGGTCGCTCACCAGGAAGCTGCGTGCGATCTCGGCAGTCGTCACTCCGCACACGAGTCGTAGCGTCAATGCGACCCGGGCCGGAGCAGACAGCGTCGGATGACAGCAGGTGAAGATCAGCCTCAGCCGGTCGTCGCCGAAGATGTCCTCATCGAGGTCGTGCCCGATCGATGCGGCCGACTCGACGATCAGCAACGGCAGCGACCGCCGCGCGATCGACTCGCGCCGGATCAAATCCACGGCCCGGTTCCGCGCGGCCGTCGTCAGCCATGCTCCGGGTCGCGCGGGTACGCCCTGCTCCGACCACGCGACGACGGCTTTTGCGTAAGCGTCCTGGACGCATTCCTCCGCGAGGTCGAGGTCGCGGGTGACGCGCACCGCCGCGGCGAGCACGAAGGCCCACTCGTGGCGGTGCGCCTCGGCGAGCGCGTCGCGAACGGCCGATCCCGGCATCGTGCGGCTAGGCGCCGTGCTCGACCAACGGTCGCACCTCGACGCCGCCGGCGCCAACGGGCACCTGCTTGGCCACCGCGATCGCCTCATCGAGCGACTCGACGTCGATCAGGTAATAGCCGCCGAGCGCCTCCTTGGTTTCGACGAAGGGGCCGTCAGTGACCAGGTAGGCGCCGTCCTCGTCGCTGCGGATCGAGGTGGCGGTGGTCGTCGGCGACAGTTCGCTGCCGCCCCGGATCGCCGCGGCGTTGCGTGTCCCGAACGCCTCGTACTGGGCGTAGACCGCAGCCGACTCCTCGGGGGAGAGGGCACTCCAGTCGCGCTCGTCCGCATAGATCAGGATCAGGTACTGAGCCATCGATCGTCACCTTTCAGCTGGGGTCCGCCAGCCGGACCCGATTACCACACCGACGTTCGGCACCACCGGAAATCGACAACCGCAACCGTCGCCATTATTCCCAAACGACGCCGTCTCTGGGCAAGGCTCTGATCGGTGACGACGCCGTCGCGGGGCACCGGGTTCCGGCCAGCAGCGTCGCTTGATGGCCGCGATCAGCGGAGCGTCGCGCGGTGATAGTTTACTGATCGGTAAGCAAACGAGAGGATCGGATGCCGGACATCACCCGAACGATCGAGATCCCGGCGCCGCCGAGCGCGGTCTGGCGGTGGCTGTCGTCTGAGGAGGGTCTGCGCTGCTGGCTCAGTCCCGAGCTTGAGATCGATCTGCGCGTGGGCGGCGCCTATCGGATGCCGGGCGGCGACGGAAAGACGCAGATCACCGGTACCGTCCTGACGATCGTGCCCGAGGGCAGCCTTGTGCTGTCGTGGATGGAGGAGGGCAGCGACTGGGTGCATCCTGGTCGGCTGCGGATCTCGCTTGAGCCGCTGGCGACTGGCACGCGAGTGGAGCTCGTGCACGACGGGTTTGCCGGGATCGGCACGACGCGCTGGTCCGAGGTCGAGCGGGGGTATGAGCGCGGGGCCGAGCGCCATCAGGTGCTCGAGCGCCTTGCGCATGTGGTGTCGACGCGTGACTGATGTCGACGACGTCTTCCGGGTGCTGGCCGACCCCACGCGCCGGCGAATCCTCGACCTGCTCGCCGAGCACGGCACGATGTCGGTCACCGAGCTTGCGCAGGAGTTTCCGGACCTCGTCAGCTCGGGCATCTCCAAGCACCTGATGGCGCTGCGGGCTGCGCAACTTGTCGTCGCGACTCGCGACGGCCGGCGCCAGATCTACCGTCTTGATCCCGACGCACTCGGCCGGGCCCTCGCCCCGTGGCTGGCCCGCTATGAGCGCTACTGGTCGGCGGCGCTGATCCGACTGCGAGACCTTGCCGGCAGCGAGCAGTCCCTGGACGCCTGATCGGGAGTTGAGCGGCGGGCGGAGGATCCCCGCGGCGATCTGCCGCGACCTGGACCACTGGCGCTCCCCAACCGCGCCGGGTCCAGGTTCCCGGCGCCGCCTCGGCCGACACTGGTCCCTCACCTCGGTGAGCGATACGGGCGGTCGGCAGACGGACCCTCCTTCTCGCGGGCTACGACCCGGTGGTTGCATAGGCCGCCGAGATGCCGTGGGCGCCGGTCGTGCCGATTCCGCCGCCGCCACCGGAAGGGCCGCCCGCGCCGCCGGTGCCGCCGACGCCGGGGGTGACCTGGGTGCCGGGCACGGCGGCCGCGGTCAGGCCGGCGATCGCGATGCTCGGCCCGCCGGCACCGCCGCCGCCGCCGCCGCCCCACCCGCCGGTGCCGCCCACCCCGCCGCCGCCACCTTCCCCGGCGGTGTTGTAGGAGGAGCCGCCGAAGCCGATCGAGCCGCCCGCGCCGCCGACTCCGCCGATGCCGCCGGCTCCGCCGGTGGCGCCGTTGGCCGAGGTGACCATCGAGTCCTGCACGATCGCCCCAGCGGAGTCGGTCAGGAAGATGCCGAACGAGCCGCCGCCGCCCTGGCCGCCCGTGCCGGCGCCGCCGCCGCTCCCGCCGCCGCCGCCGCCCCCGGCGCCGCCGCCGCCGTTGTCGCTGCAGCCGATGACGACGCAGGCGCCATGGGCGCCGCCACCGCCGCCCCCGCCGCCGCCGTGGCCGTCGGTCCCGTTCGTCCCCGGGGTCCCTGAATCGCTGAGCCAGGCGTCGTCGCTTGCCGGGTCGGCATTGTCCTGCCCGCCGCCGGTGCCGTCGGCGCCAATGCATCCGGGCTCGCCCGGCCGGCCGTTGCCGCCGGCAGTGGGCGTGTCGTTACCGCCGGCCCCCCCGGCGCCGCCCTCCAGGCCGCATGCGTCGTCCGTCGTCGGCAGGCCAGGGGCGCCGACCGCTCCGGAGCCTCCCGAGTTGGCCCCGGTTGCGGCGGTGGCGTACCAACCCGCTCCACCGTTGCCCCCGTTGTACCCGTCGGCGCCGGCCCCGCCGATCCCGCCGGCACCGCCCTGCTTCCCGGTCTTGCCCGAGGTGCCACCGCCGCCGTTTGCTCCGTTGGCGCCGTTCAGGCCGTTGGCACCGGGTACGCCGGCTGCGGCCAGGATCGTCACCTGCTTAAGCAGCAGACCCGGGGCGTCGTCGCCGCGGACTCCGTAGGAGCTGGCGCCCGGCTCAGCCGGTGTGGCCGGATACAGCGTGACTTGCCTGATGACCGTCGGTTTCGTGATGTCGTCGGCCACGGCCGCTTCAGTGCTGCCCCCAAGCGAGTTGTCGACCCCGCCGGTGATGATCGTTGCGCCGGACGTCGCGGCGCTCCAGGAGCTGTTGTAGCCGCCGTAGACGCTGACGCCGTTGGCGACGTTGAGTGTCTCGTGGTAGGTCCCGACGGTGGCGTAGACGTTCTCACCGCTGACCGCTGCCGCGGTCGCGATCGCATCCGCGAGCGTGGCCTTGGGGAGCGCGCGCGTTCCGGGGTAGAGGTCGTTGCCGGTGCTGGGCGACACAAACACGCCGTTTTGGACGCAGCTGGCGTCGGTGACTGCGCAGGACCCGGGCGGGTTCGGCGAGGGTGTCGGCGACGGTGAGGGACCGGGCGACGGATTGGGCGCAGAGGTGCTCCGGAGCGCTCCCGGCTCGCGTGAAGCGCGGCAGTTGCGCTGGGAGACGGTGCCGCGGACGCAGGCGATCACGAAATAGCTCCCGGGGCTCATCCCGGTCGCGGTCAGCTTCACCGTCCGCGACGTGCGCTGGCCCGCGCCCAGACCCGCGAGCTTGTGCTTGGCGATCGGCTTCTGGTGAGCGCGCAGCGTGCGGCTCGGTGACAGATACAGCCGTGTCTGGCCGGGACCGGAGTGCGAGTTGCCGAGGTTGGCAACCGTGTACTTGACCGTGAGCGCGCCGGTGAACGATGACGGCGGGTCCGAGACCTTCGTCACCGCCAGCTTGGCGGCACGCTTATGCCTGGCGCCAAACGCCAGATATCGCGGGTGCGGACGCGATGCCGCCAGTGCGCCACCGCTGAGCACGATCGCGTACAAACCCGCCAACAGCATCACTCTTCGCATCAAAGTCCTCCTCCTAAGCCATTGCATTTGACCAGCGGTCGGGTGCGAGCGACGTCACCCGCACCCGACGCTTGGGGTTGCGTCTCGTGCTGTTCGTGGCACGCTCGGACTGACGTCACGAGCGCGCTGCCACCTGCTCCACTGCCTCAATCGATCCAGCCGAGCGTGCATCAAGGGCTGGGTTCGCGGTCCGAACGGGTCGGCCGAGCTGTCTGTCAGCGCGGCCGTCGCGTTTCGTCGTTGCCGTTGCGATCAGCTGGTCAGCGGCTGATGCATCCGTCGCCGGCGGACGAGCACCGTGCCTGAGCCGACGCTGACCAGCATGAGCGCGCCGGCTGCCCCGATACCCGCATCGTCCCATTGAAAGCCCTGCGACGAAGACGCCGAGGCCTTTGCGACGGTCGGCGGAGTCGCGTTCCGGGTCGTCTGCGAGCTGACGACGGGCGCCGTCGGGGGCGGGTTGAGGATGGACCTGGCGGATGCGGCAGTCGGTGCGCTGGCGGCCAGGACCACGACGGCGGCGGTCGCGACGCGCTTGGTGAGCTTGAGCATGGTGTTCTCCTCGGGTCTGGTGGTTGGGTTATGCGTAGAAGTACGGGTCGAGCACCCGCACCTCGGTGATCTGGTCGACCGGCAGCTCGTTGCGCGCGGCGGTCTTGCGGACGGCTTCTGGGGTTGGTGCGTCGTAGACGCAGAACGTGCTGCGCTTGTCAGCGCTGACGTAGGAATGCACCCAGGTGACTCCCTCCTCGGCGTTGCGCTCGACGACCGTCCGGCAGATGTCCGCTCCGCCGTTTGTGACCGGGATCTCGAGTCCGTCGGGGAAGCTGCGCTGCACCATGTATCGCGGCATGTCAGGCCTCCTGGCCGGTTGGTCTTTGCATGCCGCGAACCTACGGACGCTGACCGCCGCGGTCATCGGGAGAACTGCCCATGTTGCGATCGGCCGGTCCCTATGTTGGTGCTGGCCCGGCGGTGGCGACCCGCGGCGCTGGCTGCCTGAGCGTGGACGCATTCGCGCACCGAAAGATGGGCAGCTTTCCCCATGCGCGCCCAGGGCGCCGGTCATAGGGTGACCGGCATGACCGATCAGCTCCCGGCCGCGACGGTTGCGAGATCGTCGAATCGGCGCGATCATCCCGGCGTGGAGACGGCGCCGGCAATCGGCCGAGCCGACGGGACCGGGCTGCTCGAACGTTCAAGCGAGCTGTCTCACCTGCATGAGTGCATCACAGAGACGGCGGAGCTTCGGCGCGGGCAGGTCGTGCTTGTCTCCGGGGAGGCGGGGATCGGCAAGACCGCGCTGCTTCGGCAGTTCCGTGCCTCGCTGCCACGCCGGTTCTCGGTTCTGTGGGGGACGTGCGACCCGCTGTTCACGCCCCGCCCGCTCGGTCCGCTGCTCGAGCCGGCGGCGGAGGTCGGCGGCGAGCTCGCGATCCTTGTCGAGGGCGACGCGCGGCCCCACGAGGTCGCCGGCGCGCTGCTGGCCGAGTTGCGCGGACGCGCGCCGAGCGTGCTGGTGCTCGAGGACCTCCACCACGCCGACGAGGCCACGCTCGATGTCGTCCGGCTGACGGTCCGTCGGATCGAGTCGGTCGCGACCCTGCTCGCCCTGAGCTTTCGCGATGACTGCCTGGACCGTGATCACCCGCTCCAACTCGTCCTCGGTGAGCTGCCGGGGCATTGTGTCGCCGCCCGGCTTAGGCTGACCGGCCTCTCGCGCTCGGCCGTCCGCGCGATCGCGCAGCGCTCTGCGCTGGATCCCGACGATCTCTACGCCCGCACGGCGGGCAACCCGTTTTATGTCACCGAGTCACTCGCGGCGGGAAGCGAGGTCGTCCCGGCTACGGTCCGCGACGCGGTGCTCGCACGCGTCGCTCGGCTGAGCCCCGCCGCGCGGGATCTGCTCGACGCCGTCGCGGTGGTCCCGCAGCGCGTCGAGGTGTGGCTGTTGGAGGCGATGACCGACGGGGGGCTCGGTGCTCTCGAAGAGTGCCTGCGCTCCGGCGTCCTGCGCGCCGAGGCCGACGGGGTCGTGTTCCGACACGAGCTGGCCCGGCTCGCGGTCGAGGACGCGCTGTCTCCGGATCGCGCGGTCTCGCTGCACCGTCGCGCGCTGGCGGCGCTCGGTCGGCCCGAGCTTGGAGCACCCGACCTGACCCGGCTGGCCCATCACGCCGAGGCGGCCGGAGACGGGCCGGCCGTGCTTCGCTACGCCCCCGCGGCCGGCGAGCACGCGGCGTCGCTGGGAGCACCCCGCGAGGCGCAGTACCAGTACCTGCGCGCGCTGCGATTCGCGGGGAACCTGTCCAGCGAGGAGCGGGCCCCGTTGCTGGAGCGCTTCGCCGACCACGCCTATCTCAGCGACATGCGTTCCGAGGCGGCCGACGCGATGACCGAGGTGATCGACACCTACCGCCGTGCTGGCGACCAGACCCGCCGGGGCGATGCGCTGGTGCGCCGTGCCCGGCTCCTTTCATGCATCGGCCGAGCCCGCGAGGCGTTGGAGGACAGCCGCGAGTCGGTCCGGGTGCTGGAGCTCGCACCGCCCGGGCCCGAGCTGGCCCGCGCCTACAGCGGTCTGGCGTTCACCACGAGGGACAAAGATCCCGATCGGGCGCTCGTCTACGCAGAGCGAGCGATCGACCTCGCCGAGCGACTCGGAGCCACCGGTCCGCTCGTCCACGCCCTCAACAACGCCGGCATCATCCGCATGGGGCGCGGCGAGGACGCTGGCAGAGATCTGCTCGTGCGAAGCATCGCGCTGGCCCTCCAGGAAGGCCTGGGAACAGATGTCGGGCGCGGCTTCATCAACCTCGCCTCCTGCCTCGGGCAGCTACACCGATGGACGGATGTGATGGACGTCGTCGTGCCCGGGATCGAGTACTGCCGCGAACACGGGCTCGAGGCCTGGACCAAGAGCCTGCTCGGGATTCGCGGAGAGGCCGAGCTGGCGCTGGGCCGGTGGGACGCGGCGGCGGAAACCGCCGCGGGGATACTCGCCGCGCCGCGGGATCAGATCCTCGCACCACGCCTGGCGGCCCTGATCGTGCTCGCCCTTGTCCGTGCCCGTCGAGGTGATCCGGAACACCGACCCCTCCTCGACGAGGCACGGCAGCTGGTGCAGGGCAGCGACGAGCTGGATACGCTCTTCATGGTCGCCGCCGCCCGCGCTGAAGTCGCCTGGCTCGAGGGCAGACCCGAGCTGATCGCCGAGGAAACCGACGAGGCGTTCACCCTCGCCGACCGCGTGGGCGACGGCGGCGTAGCGGGCGAGCTATCCATCTGGCGGCGGCGGGGCGGCCTGTCACTCAAGGTCCCCTCAGGGGCGCTCGAGCACCATCGACGGCTGCTCACCGGCGACTGGGCCGGGGCGGCCGGATGTCTGCGCGACCGCGGGTCCACATACGACGCGGCGCTGGCGCTGACGGACTCGGGTGAGCCCGAGGCGCTTCGCGAGGCGCTCGACGAATTCCGGAACCTCGGCGCCAGAGCGGCAGAGGCCATCGTCGCCCGCCGCCTGCGTGAGCTGGGTGAACGGGGAATCCCGCGCGGACCGCGCGCCCGCACCCGCGCGAACGCCGCCGGACTGACCAGCCGCGAGCTGGAGGTCCTGCCCCTGCTCGCCGCGGGGCTGCGCAACGCCGAGATCGCCGACCGGCTGATCGTGAGCCCGAAGACGGTCGATCACCACGTCTCCTCGATCCTGCGCAAGCTCGATGTAAGAACACGTGGCCAGGCCGGCGCCGCCGCCGCTCGGCTTGGTCTCACACAGACCGACTCCGCCGACAAAGGAGTGACAGCCCAGTGAGCGGTGGTGGTGCACCGACCCCTTGAGCTCACGAACGTATTGTTGCCTCAGCCATTACCGTCTGGTAATGTATTACCAGGCGGTAATACAAAAGAGGTTGACGATGCCTGACATCAACTCGGAAGCAACGATCGGGTGCGAGGCGCCGATCGCCGTGGACGTGAGATTCGCAACCCCAGAGGTGATCCTGTTCAGCTCCGACGTCGAACGGGCGTGTGCGTTCTACCGCCGCCTGGGTTTTCAAGAGACGTTTCGCGTTCCCGAGCACGGGGCGCCGATCCATGTCGATCTCTCCCTCGATGGCTACAAGATCGGGTTCGCGTCATTTGCCTCCGCCCGACAGGATCACGGGCTGGAGCCCGCAACCGCCCGACAGCGCGCCACGATCACGCTGTGGACCGACGACACCGCGCACGCCTACCGGACACTCACCGCAGCCGGCATCCCCGGGCTGGCTGAGCCCCACACCTTTCTCGGTCGCCTCCTGATCGCCTGGGTCCAGGATCCCGACGGTCACCCCATACAGCTCGTTCAGAGATTCATGGACACGTAACGACCACAGACAGAATCCTCTGTAACGACGGCATGGGTATCGTGGAGCGTGACCGGGTTCGACGGCTCGGCGAAACGACACCGGGAACGCTCGCTCTGCAAAGCTGAGCCCACATGAGCGGGCTTCCACGGCGCTGCCACGAGGTGCTGAAGGGCAGCTCGATCGTCAATCGCCACGCGGCGCTCACCGCGCAGCGTGACCTCGAGCTGGTGGACTCGGGCAACGCCAGCGCCGGTGTTCGCTCTCCGTCGTGAGCAGAGATGGCTGACATTCAGCCGGAGGCAGCCACCGGTGTATCTCCCCGGCGACAACACGCCCGGAGCGCGCTGGTCGACGCGAAGGGCCACCTCCAGGGCCGGGCGCTGAAGCTCGCGGGTTATGTGCTCGTCGCCTACGTGGTGCTCAAGCTGATCCCAACGCTCAAGCGGGCGCTGGACAGCCTCGAGCACGTGGCCTGGCAGTGGGTGCTGGGCGCAATCGTGATGGAGGTGCTCTCCGAGATCGGATTTGTCGTCGCCTGGAGCGCGATCGTCGACCCGGAGAACCTGCTGGGAGGCGATGGCAGCGGGCGTCGAATGGACGAGCGCGTCGCCTGGGCACAGTTGGGCGGCGGGTTGCTGCTCCCGGGCGGATCGTTGGGTGGCATGGGGGTCGGAGCTGTGATTCTGCACCGGTTCGGGATGCCGACGAAGCGGATCGCCGAGCGACAGTTGAATCTCACCTTCCTCAACACCGCGGTTGACGCGCTCGCGCTGGTCATCTTCGGCGTTGGTCTCGCTGTCGGCGCCTTCAGTGGCGAACGGAACCTCCTGCTGACGCTGCTGCCGCCGGCGCTGGCGGCGGCCGGGATGGCCGCCGTGGTACTGATCGCTCGCCGCTCTGGCGGCTATGCCAAGCGCCTCCAGGCACGGCGTCCGAAGATCGCTCGCGCGATCGCGACCCTCACGGACGCCGTCGAGGACACCGAGCGGCTCCTGTTTCACCGTGGCGCGTGGAGCAGCGTGCTCGGGATCGTCGCCTACCTCGGGTTCGACGTGCTGGTCCTCTGGAGCGCATTCTTCGCGGTCCACGCCCACCCGATTCCGGGTTTCGCCGTCGTCACCGTCGCGTACATCATCGGAGCGCTTGGCGGATCGATTCCACTGCCCGCGTCGGCAGGCACGATCGGCGGCATCTCGGCAATGCTGATCGTCTACGGCGTAGCGCCCAACCCGGCGGTCGCCGCCGTCCTGCTCCACCAGGCGATCGGGCTGCTCGTGCCGCTCGTGGGCGGTGCGATCGCGTATGCGATCCTGCGGCGGCGCCTTGGGCCGATCCGCGCCCGCGCGCAGCAGGGGTGATGATCGTGTGCGACCGATGAGCCGTGGAAGGAACAGCGCTTCCCGGGCGACTGACGATCATGACCACCGCCGCGGCACCCTCCTCCGCGCCGCCGGTTTCTTGGCAGACTCGCGGCGCGTCACCCGGCCTTGGCGATCAGCAGCCGCACCGTAGCCGCGTTGTAGGCGGCCAGTTTGGTCGCGGCCTGCTGCTCGGACGCCAGCAGGTTCGGGTCGGTGATGACCTTCGGGAACTTCAGGCCGTACGTCGGCGGCTTGGCTGCTGCGATCGCCGAGCTGATCGGCCCGTAGAGGCTGCTCAGTCCCTGTTTGGCGAGCTCCGCCTTGAGCTTGGCATGAGCGCGCGCCGTGTGCAGTCGCTTGAGCTGCTTGGCGAGCTTCTGCTGCCCGACCACCGCGCGGAAGCCGACCCGCTGGTAGCTGTCCCGCAGCGCTCGTTGCAATCCGGGCAGGCTGGCGATCAGCTTGCCTTCGTGGTGAGCGAAGCCGACCGCCGCGGCGATCTGCCGGTCCGCCCAGACGCTGCTATGGCGCTTGATCGCCCCAGCGGCCCGGTCGACGCTCACGGTGAACGCGCGCTCCAGCAGGTAGCCGTCGACCACCGCCTGCGTCAGCGCGTTCTGCGCTCGATAGATCTCTTCGACCTTCTTGTTCGAGCTCGTGAGCGCTGAGATCTTGAGCTTGCGCACCTTCGCGATCACCGTGAAATCGAAGCGCGGAGGATCCTTGGACAGCTGCACGATCGTGTACCCGAGCAGGCTGATCGCGGCGCCACCGGCGGCAATCGCACCACTGATCAGTGCGCCGGGAACGGTGGCCGGAAGGTCGATCACGCCGAGGCTGGCGAGGCCGTTCGCGATCAACCCGGAGATGCCGAACCCCATCGTCGCGTTGCCGGCGTTCTGGATGATCGTGCCAACCGCCTGGGCGATCACCTTGCCGGTCGACTTCGGCGGCGCGGGAATGTTGTAGCTGCCGCTGGCCGGCCGGAAGATCGTCGCCGGCGGCGCCGTGGCGGACAACGCACCCGTGCGCACGATAACCGCGACGCGCAGCGCCGACGCGGGCACGGGGCCGCCGCCAATCGCGTGACTCTGAGTCACGGCCAGACTCCGCGCTCGCCCATGAGCGGACGCCGTCGGCACAAACGCGCTCGTCAGCAGCGCCAGCGCACACACGCATGTGATTCCGGCCCGCCTGGCTCTGTGTACCTCAGTCCAGCGACGCACCACCGCGACCTCCGGGGGTCAAAGGTTCTCATGCAACGTATCGCGCGATTTCCGGCCTGGCAAGCGACGATCACAGGATCGCCACCGTCCAGCGCCCGGGACACGCGTGGGCGTCCCGCAAACGTTGCACCCGAAATGGCGGGCGGGCTGCGGTATGCTGCCGGCAGTCAGATGGAGTCCTGATGAGGGTTCGCCGGCGCGGTCACCAAGCCGACGACGAGTCCCGAACCGCCCGGTTGCACTAGGGCTGATGGCTCCTTTCGCGAAGCCTTCAATACAACGCGAGAGGAGCCGTAGAAGCCGTGCCGGTGCTTCCCGATTGGGCGATCCAGGCCCTGCAGGTGGTCGTGATCCTGGCGCTGGCGCCCCTGATCACAGGGATCATCGCGCGTCTCGAGGCGATCATCCAGCAGCGCCGGGGGCCCCGCCTGCTGCAGCCCTACTACGACATCGCCAAGCTGTTGCAGAAGGAGACGGTGCTCCCGGCGCCGGCGGGGCCTCTGTTCCGCGCCGCGCCGTACCTGAGCTTCGCCGCGTATGCGACGGTGCCGCTGCTGATCCCGGCGCTGACCACGTTCGGGCTGCCGCTGGGATACATGGCCGACTTCTTCGGGGTTGGGCTGATCCTCGCGCTGGCGAGCTTCGTCGTGTCGATCGCGGCGGTCGACTCAGGTAGCCCGTATGCGCAGCTGGGGTCAAGCCGGCTGCGGTCCTTTGGCGCGTTCAACGAGCCGACGGTGATCTTCGTGACGTTCGTGCTGGCGCTCACGACCCACACCGATCTCCCGTACGCGTTCGGGGCGACGATCCGGTCCTCGACGGTGGAGGTGGTGCGTCCCAGCCACCTGCTGATGATCGCGGCGTTCTTCATGCTCGTGCTCGCGGAGACCGGCCGGATTCCGGTCGAGAATCACGGCGGTACGCTTGAGTTCGGCCAGATCGAAGAGGCGCGGGTCGCCGAGCACTCCGGGCCCGGGCTGGCGTTTTTGCGCTGGGGCTCGAGCGTCAAGCAGCTGCTGCTGTTCACGATCCTGATGAACGTGCTGGTGGCGCCCTGGGGAATGGCCTCCAGCGGCCACCTCGGCGTGGTGTTGGCGGCGATCGGATTGCTGTTCTGCAAAGCGGTGGCCGTCGGCGCGGCGGTGGTGGTGGTCGAGTCGAGCTTCGCCAAGCTGCGGCTGTACAAGATCCCCGAGTTCACGGTCGCGAGCTTCATGCTGGCGGTGCTGGCGGTGGTGATCTTCCTGTTTGAGCCCGGCTACGGCGACGTGCACCTGAGCGTGTTCGGCGCTGCAGCGACGATCACGACGGTCGTCGCGCTGTTGCTGGAGTTCGGGCTGTTGCGCTCTCAGGAGGTGTGGGAGCAGCTGCGGCTGTACGCGCTCGGCTCGGCGGTGGTCGCGGCGCTGGCGTTCACGACCGCGGCGACCGGTCACGGCGGTAGCGCTCTGTACGCGCTCGGGGCGGTCACGATCGGCCTCAAGGCGCTGCTGTTCCCGTTCGGGATCCGGTTCGTGCTGCGCCGGCTGGACGCCGAGCCACGGGTACCGTCGATGATCGGCGTCGCCTCGGCGATCCTGCTCGCGGTCGTGTTGTGCTGCTTTGCGTTCATCGCCCTGCGGCCGATCCACCTCGGCGCCGAAGCCGCATTGCCGCTGTCGGCATTGCCGGTCGCGGTCGGCGGCGTGCTGGTCGCGTTTCTGTTGATGGTCCTGCGTCCGTACGCGCCATCGCAGCTGCTGGGATTCCTGGCGCTTGAGAACGCGGTGTCGATCGCCAGCCTTGTGATCGCCCCGGGGCTGCCGCTGATCCTTGCGCTGCTGCTGCTGTTCGATGTGCTGATCGGCGTGCTCGTGTTCGTCGTGCTGGTCCAGTACCTGGCGGTGCAGCGCACCGCGGTCCGCACCGACGACCTGAACCGGCTGACTGGATGAACTGGGCGCTGTTCGCGATCCTCGCGGTGCCGCTGGCGGCGGCGGCGCTCACGCTCGTCGACGGCTGGCGATGGGCTCGCGCGGCGACGCTCGTCGCCGGGCTCGTCGCGCTCGGCCTGGCGATCGCGATCGCGATCACGGTCCGCGACGGACGGGTGCTCGACACGGCCGGCGGCTGGCTGCGGGTCGACTCGCTCAGCGCTGTGTTCCTGCTGGCGACGGGGTTGCTGTACGCGATGGCCGGCGTGTTCTCGATCGGATATCTCGGCGTCGAGCGCGACGATCCCGGGTTCGCGGGTTTCGTCAAGCGCTATTACGCGCTGCTGAACCTGTTCGGTGCCTCGATGCTGCTGGTCCCGCTCGCCGCCGATTTCGGGACGTTGTGGGTGGCGGTCGAGCTGACGACGATCATCTCCGCGCTGCTGGTCGCGATCGATCGCACCGACGCGGCGCTCGAGGCCGCATGGAAATACGTGCTGATCGCGTCCAGCGGCCTCGGCATCGCGCTGCTGTCGATCATCGTCATGTACGCGACCGGCACCCACGTGCTCGGCAACGAGTACATCCCCCGGTTCACGCGATTCCTGCTGCACGCCCACAGCCTGTCGCCGGACGCGGTGCGGCTGGCGTTCGTGCTCTCGCTGGTCGGATTCGGCACCAAGGTCGGGTTCGTACCGATGCACACCTGGCTACCCGACGCGCACTCCGAGGCGCCCGCCCCAGTCTCGGCGCTGCTATCGGGATCGCTGCTGGCGGCGGCGTTCTACGCGATCCTGCGGTTCTTCCAGGTCGCCGTCGCCAACGGTGACCGAGCGTTCGCCGAGCACGCGCTGATCGTGTTCGGAGTGATCTCGCTGGTCGCAGCGAGCTTCTTCGTGCTGCGCCAGGACAACTACAAGCGGCTGCTGGCGTACTCGTCAATCGAGCACATGGGGATCATCGCGCTCGGGATCGGGTTCGGCGCGCCGCTGGCGGTCGCCGGAGCGCTGCTGCACGTGATCACCCACGCCTCGGCGAAGGGGCTCGCGTTCTTCGGAGCCGGGTCGCTGCTGCGCGGCTATGACACCAAGCAGGTCGACGGGGTCACCGACGCCGGCCGGACGATGCCGTGGACCGGTCCGATGTTCCTCGCCGCGGCGCTGGCGCTGTCGGGGTTGCCGCTCTCAGGGGTGTTTCGCTCGGAGTTCGAGATCGTGGCGGGTGGGTTCTCGGAGCCGCAGTACGTCGGGGTGACGATCCTGCTCGTGTTCGTCAACCTCGCGTTCTTCGGGATCATCTGGCACACCGGCTCGATGGTGCTCGGGCCACGCGTTGCAGGTCAGGCCACGGCCGGGGCGACAGTCGTGCGCGAGCGCAGCGCCTGGATGGTGGCCGGAATGATCGGCTGCCTGTTCGTCGTGATCGCGCTCGGAGTCCATCTGCCAGGCGACCTGTCGGCGCTGCTCAACAATGCCGGTGCCCGGTTGAGGGAGCCGACGCGGTGACGATCGGACCCGGTATCGAGCTCGGCAACGAGTACCTGTCCGCCCGCCTCGCCCCGGCACCCGAGCCCGCGTGCGCGCCAGAGGTCCGGCTCGTCATCTCCCACGATCAATTCGACACCGCCGCCCGCGAGCTCCGGAACGCCGGCGCCCGATTCATCACGATCTTTCTCGCCCATACGCCGGCGCGCACCCTCACCGCGGTGCTCGCGCTCAGCGGACGACTGGTGCTGCTGCGCGCGCCGCTGACCGCCGGCCTCCCGTTCCAGGCCGCGGAGCTCGGCGGCTGGTGGCCGGCGGCACGTTGGGCCGCCAAGGAGCTGCTCGAATCCGAGCTCGGCAACGCCTCGCCAACGCCGCGGTTGACCAAGCCCGACGCCGACCTGCTGCGCCCGACCGTGGCCGGGCTGGATGTGTTCACGATCCCCTACGGCCCGGTCCGCTCAGGGATCTTCGAGGCGATCCAATTTCAGATCGAGACCGGCGGCGAGGACGTTCCCCGACTCCAGACGCGGCCGTTCTTCAAACACCGCGGCATCGAGGCGAGGTTCGCCGGCCTGCGTCCCGACGTCGCCGTGCACGTCGCCGAGCGGGTCGCGGGAATCGCGTCGTGCGCCCACGCGGCCGCGTTCTCGCAGGCGGTCGAGCGCGCCCTCGGAATCCAGCCGCCGCCGCGCGCGCGCGCCTGGCGAGCAGTGCATTGTGAGCTTGAGCGGATGGCGTGTCATCTCGACGTGATCGCCAAGGAGGCCGAGACCACCGCCCTGTACGTCGGCCAAGCCCGCTTCCAGATCCTGAAGGAGCGCGTGCAGCGCCTGCGAGCTCGCCTGACCGGCAGCCGCTTCGGCCGTGGCGTGATCGTCCCGGGCGGTGTTCGCGCCGACGGTGGCGTCGGGCTTGACGAGATCTGCTCAGAGCTCGACGAGCTCGAACGTGACCTGGTGCGCGACCGCCGGCTGTTCCTCGGCACCGCGTCGATGACCGACCGGCTGATCGGCGGTGGGCACCTAGCCCGCGGGCTGGTCGAGGATTACGGAGCAGTCGGACCGGTGGCGCGCGGGTCGGGCGTCTCCACCGATGGGCGGCACGAGCGCCCGTATGGCGACTACGACCGACTTGGGGTCCGCGTGGTTGTCCGGCGCGAGGGCGACGCGATGGCCCGGATCAACGTCCGCTTCGGGGAGCTGTCGGAGTCGCTGCGGCTGCTGCGGCAGGCGATCGACCACCTGCGCCGCCGGGGCGGCGAGCTGCACACACCGCTGCCCGAGTTCGGTACCGGCGCCGCCTGCGGCTGGACCGAGGCCCCGCAAGGCGAGCTGCTGATCTGGGTCGAGATCCTCGACGGGATCGTTGGCCACGTGCACATCGCTTCGCCGTCGCTGCGCAACTGGGCGCTGTTTGATCACGCCTTCCCCAAGGACGTGCTGACCGACTTCGCGTTCATCGAGCACAGCTTCGGGCTGACCCCGGCGGGAGCGGATCGCTGATGCTCGAGTGGATCCTCAGAGGCTTGCACAAAGGGCGCGTCACGACCCGATACCCGAACTGTCCCGAGCCGTCGCCCGACGGGTTCCGTGGCCACGTCGAGGTGCGCAACGAAACGGCGGCCGACGCGTCGCTCGCCGAGGTGTGCCCCACCGGCGCGATCACGGTCGACGCGCGTGGCCGGATCCGGCTTGATCGCGGTCGTTGCATCCTCTGCGGCGATTGCGTGCGCGCGCGCCCTGACCGCTTCACGTTTCAGTCACACTATGAGACCGCGGCCGACTCGCGCGCGGCGCTGATCGCCGGGGTCACCGACGACGAGCATGCGCTTGAGTCGACGCGCGAGGCGCTCGGACGGCTGGCGTCGGGGCTTCGTCGCTCGATTCACGTGCGCCACATCGACTGCGGCTCTGACGGTTGCGAGGAGTGGGAGATCCAGGCGCTCTGGAACCCTTACTACGACATCCAGCGGCTCGGGTTCTTTTTGACCAACTCGCCGCGGCATGCCGATCTGCTGCTGGTCACCGGTCCGGTTACAGATCCGATGCGCGAACCGCTGCGACGCACCTGGCAGGTCATGCCAGAGCCCAAGGCGTTGGTCGCGGTCGGCACCGACGCGTGCGGCGGTGGCCTGCATCGCGCCGAGCGGGTCACCGCCGGAGGGGTTGACCAGGTGTTACCCGTTGATGTCTACATTCCCGGCTCCCCGCCGGCCCCGATCGCGATCATGCACGGGCTGCTGCTCGCGATCGGCCTGCTGACCCCCGAGCAGGTGGTCGCATGAGCACCATCTACGCGGTCGCGATGGCCGCGCTGGCGTTCGCGCCGTCGATCGCGCTCGCCGTCCCGCGGGCGACTGCGCAACGGATCGCGTGCGTCTGCTCGGCGGCCGGTTCGGTGCTGCTGGTGATCGTCGGGGTCGCGGCCGCGATCGGAGACGCGACACCCGTCGTGGCGCTCGGCGGCTGGCTCGGGTTCGGCCACAGCGCGCTGCGCGCCGACGGGCTCGCCGGCATCTTCCTCGCGCTCACCGGCCTGACCGGTGCGGCCGTGTCGCTGGCATACGCCGAACTGCCCGCCGGGCGATGGCTGACGACCCTCGCTGCCACGCTGTTGTTGTTCGTCGCTGTCGCGATCGGCTCAGACAACGGCTTCCTCTTCCTGCTGGCGTGGGAGGCGATCACGGTCTGCGTGTACCTGATCGCCAACGCCGGACGCGATCGCCGCGACCTCGTCGCCGGGTATCTGACCGGCGGTCTGGCGAAGATCGGCGGCGCGGCACTGCTGGCCGCGTTCGCGCTGCTGTATGCCCACACGCACAGCTTCTCGCTGCAGGTGTGGTCGCACGCCCCGCTGCCGGCCGGGACCCGCGGCGTCCTGTTCGCCCTGTTTTTGCTGTGCTTCGCCACCAAGGTCGGCCTGCTACCGGTGCAGGGCGGTCTTCCAGCGGGGTACGGCTCAGCGCCCCGGCTCGGAGCGGCGTCACTGTCGGTGGCGCTATGCGCCGGCTTCTACGGGCTGTGGCGGTTTGAGTTCGGCGTGCTCGGCCCGCTGCCGACCTGGTGCGGTGACGCGCTGCTGATCATCGCCGCGGCGACCGCGTTGACCGGCATCACCTATGCGTTGACCCAGGACGACCTGCGGCGGTTTCTGGGCTACTCGACCGTCGAGCACGCGGGTGTCGCGCTCGTCGGCTTCGCCGTCGCGCTGCTGGGCCACAGCGCGCACATGCCGGTTCTGGCCGCCGCCGGCCTGCTGGCGGCCACCCTGCACGTGTGCGCGCACAACCTCGCAAAGACGCTGGCGCTGATCACCGTCGACCGGGTGCAGCTGGCCACCGGCAAGCGCACGCTCGACCCGCTCGGCGGACTATCGCGATCGATGCCCGCCAGCGCAACCATGCTCGGGATCGCGTCGCTGACGCTCGCGGCGATCCCGCCGCTTGGCGGGTTCGTCTCTGAATGGTTCACGTTCGAGGCGCTGCTGCAGGGATTCCGGATGCCGACGCTGCTCTCGCGGCTGCTATGTGCGCTGGCAGCGGCGGCGCTGGCGCTGACCGCGGGGCTCGGGCTGCTCGCGTTTGCCAAGTACTACAGCTTCATCTTCCTCGGCCAGGCCCGGCAGACGCTCGGCGCACTGCGCGAACCCTCGTCCTGGCCGGTCAGCGCCGGCCTGCTGGCGATCGTGATCCTGTTCCTGGGCACGGTCGCCCCATGGGAGATCCACGCGATCGGCTCGGCGCTTGAACCCCAGCTCGGGTTCAACCTCGCCACCACCACGCTCAGCTACCCGCTCGTCCTCGGACCAGTGTTCAAGGGCTTCTCAGTGCTCGCTCCAACCTGGCTGTGCATCGTGCTCCCGGCCTACGCCCTGATCGCGTACCTGATCGGATTTGGTGCTGACCGCCGGCGACGGACCCGCCGCGAGCCGGTCTGGGTCACCGGCTCAGGCGCCGAGCTGCCGGCCGTCCAATACCGCCCCGGCGCGTACTCCAATCCGATGCGCGTGATCCTGCGCGGCCCACTCGGCTGCCGCAGCCGCCTGCTGCCCACCGCCGCCGCGGACGGCGCCGCACGGTTCACGCTCGACACCCGCGTCGTGCTCGCCGTCGATCGCTTCGTCTACGCGCCCGTCACCAAGGCGGCGCTGTGGATCGCCACCGGCGTTCGCTTCTTTCAATCCGGGCGCCTGTCGGCTTATCTGTTGTACATGCTCATCGCCCTGATCGTCGCCCTGTCCCTCGTCCCTGTCCTGCGCTGATGTTCCAACGAATCCTCGTCGCCTGGGACGGCTCAGAAACCGCGCTGCGCGGCTTCGACGTCGCCATCGACATCACCCGCCGCTACGACGCCGAACTGGTCGCCGTCTCGATCGCATACACGCCGGCCCACGCCGAAACCGCGGCCGACCGTCAACAGACGATCGACGGCGCCCACCAATACCTGGGCGAAACCTTCGACCAGGTGGTCGACCGGGCACAACGCGCTGGCGTCGAGGTGACGCACGAGATCATCGAGGGCGAATCCCCGGTCGACGCATTGCTCGGCTATGCCCACGAGCACGGTATCGACCTGATCGTCTGCGGCCATCACCCGACCCGCCGCGTCGGGCGGCTGTTACTGCACGACGTCGCCGAGCAGCTGATCGATGGGCCCACCCCCGTGTTGGTCGTCAGCAACGGGACCCTTGATGCTTGAGAGCCACCGACTCGCCGAAGACACCCAACGAACACCCGCCCCGATCAACGCGCTCGCGAGTCTCGGGTTCGGATTCGGCGCGGCGCTCCTGGGCCGCACGATCGGACTGCACACATGAACGAGGACTGCCTGAAGCTCACCACCTATTTCGGTGAGCGCGACCGCACCGCCGATGGACTGCTGTCAGATCAGCTGGTGAACATCTACGGCGCCCATCGGCTGCAGACAAGCATCCTGCTACGCGGCGCTGAAGGGTTTGGACGTCTGCACCACCTGCACACCGACCGGCTGTTGTCACTGTCTGAGGACCTACCGGTCGTGTCGATCGCGATCGATGAGCGCCACCGGATCGAGGCGATGCTCGGGCGTGTGCTCGAACTCCAGCGGCGTGGCCTGATCACCCTCGAACGCGCACGGCTTCTCTCCGGCGAGATCGGCTCGGTGCAGCTGCCCGAACAGCTTGATGAAGCGACCAAGCTCACGCTCTACGTCGGCCGCCAGGAGCGGGTCTACCGCACCCCCGCCTACATGGCGGTCTGCGACCTGCTCTACCGCCGCGGAATCGACGGCGCCAGCGTCCTCCTCGGCGTCGACGGCACTCGTCGCGGACGCCGGTTCCGGGCCAGATTCGTCGGTCGCAACGCCGACGTTCCGATGATGATCATCGCCATCGGGTCAGGAGCAAAGATCTCGAGCGTGCTCCCCGAGCTCGGTGGACTACTGCGCGAGCCACTGATCACGCTTGAACGGGTCCGCGTCTGCAAGCGCGACGGCGAGCTGCTCGCGGCACCGCAGGAGCTGCCCGGCACCGACGAGCGCGGTCTGGCGATGTGGCAGAAGCTGATGATCTACACCTCTCACCGCGCCACCTACGGCGGGCGCCCCTTGCACCTGGCACTCATCCGCCGCCTTCGCGAAGCCGACGCGGCTGGCGCAACCTGCCTTCGGGGGATCTGGGGATTTCACGGCGACGATCCTCCACACGGCGACACGTTCTTTCAGATCCGACGCCATGTCCCGGTCTGCACGATTACGATCGATACGCCACAACGCACCGCCGAATCGTTCAAGGTCATCGACGAGATCACGTCCGAGCACGGCCTGGTGACCAGTGAGATGGTGCCCGCCGTGACCGCGATCAGTGACACCGAGACGCACGGCGGGCTGCGGCTCGCCGACCACGACTTCTGACAGTCAAAACCACCGTCGCGCGACTACCCGCGCTGTGCCTCGACCTCGGCGCTGCTGAGGCAGTCCGGTCGAGCCTGGATTCACCACGCGCTGCCGGCGAGCGAAGCGGCACTTGTCGCGTGACTCCTGTCGAACTCCCACCGCTTCGGTTGCGACTCGCACACCGTCGCGGCCGGCCGCCTCCCGCGACGACGGATGGCTTCAGACCGCGCGGCAGGCGCGTGCCCTGTGCGACTCGTCCTGGCCTGGCGGCCAAACGGACGGGCCGCGGCCTTGGACCGGCGGCCAACGTCACGGCGTGACGAGCTTCTACCGTATCGACGGTGGCGCGCCGCGTCACGGTGCTCGTGACCCAGGGACCTGACGACGTATGGAATCGAACAGCTCGCGGATCGAAGCTTGTAGATGTGATCGCGACCCGCCGCGCCCGTCTTTCGCGGCACGCGCGTGGAGCGCCACTCGCCCCGAGCGAGGACAAGCGCCGCTGGGAGCTCCGGCTCTTCCTCGATGAGGCCCGAGGAGCGAAGACTGGTACGGATCAGGGTGGGGTGCGAGTTTCGCTTCCAGGCGCCGGCTGCGGTACCGGCCGTGGTGCTGTTGCGCGCCCGCTCGGACGGCGGCGTGACGGTCGAACGCGAGACCTGGGACGTGCAGCCCAACGCGTCCTTCTCCGATCTTCTCGACACCTACGGCAATCACGCCAGGCGGGTCGTGATCGGAGCGGGAGCGGCGAGCCTACGCTACGACGCCGAGGTCACGACGTCAGCCGCGCTGGATGAGTTCAGCCCGACAGCGGTGCAGCACCGGGTCGAGGATCTGCCCGGCGAGATCCTCATCTACACACTCGCCAGCCGCTACTGCCTCTCCGACATGCTGTCCGACCAGGCCGTCACCCTGTTCGGAACGACCCCATTGGGGTGGGAACGCGTGCAGGCCATCTCCGACTGGACTCACAACAACATCCGTTTTGACTACGCCGCCAGCAACCCCAAGGCGACCTCGGTCGATATCTTCGAGGGCGGGGAGGGGGTATGCCGCGACTTCGCCCACCTCGCAATCTCGTTCTGCCGAGCGCTGAACATCCCGGCGCGCTACGTGTTCGGCTATCTCCCCGACATCGACATCGAGCCCCCGCCAGGGGTGATGGACTTTTGCGCGTGGATGGAGGTCTACCTCGGCGGACGGTGGTGGACGTTTGACCCCCGCAACAACGCAAGCCGTGCCGGGCGCGTCGTCATCGCGCGAGGGCGCGACGCTATGGATGTCGCGATGGTGACCTCCTACGGCCAGCTGCAGCTCGAGCAGATGACCGTATGGGCCGATGAGGTCATCCCGTCCACCACCAGCAGCGACGATCGGCTGCGGTAGGCGCCGCGTGTGCACCTGACCTCGCGGCACGAGTCGAGCGGGCGACCCGAGGCGGCCATCGTGCCAGTCGACGGTCTCCACGACCCCACCGACCCCAGCCGCATCCAACGAACCGTGTACGAAGTGCGGCAGCACTTCCGCTACTGCTACACGGCGCCGATCCGCGACCTCAGGCAGCGACTGGTCGTCGTGCCCCGCCCAGTCCACGGCGACCAACGGGTACTCAGACATAGCCTGCAGGTCAGCCAGCCACACTCACGCGAACCGATCCGCCACGATGCGTTCGGCAACGTCATCCATCAGGTCAGCATCCCCAAGGTCGTGGAGGTCGTCGATTTCGACGTGTCGCTGACCGTGGAGCGGTTGACCGGGCGCGGGCCACACCTCGAGGCGGCCACCACCCAAGCGCTGAACAGCTATCTCCTACCGTCGGCTCTCACCCGGCCGGACGCTGCGTTGCGCGCCGTCGCCGGCGAGCTGGCGTGCAGCGTCGAGTGTCGGGCCGACCTCGCCCGAGCCGTCGGCGGCTGGGTGTATCAGCACATGAGCTACAGCTTTGACCGCACCGGCGTGCGGACAACAGCAGGCCAGGCACTCGCCGCCAGACGCGGTGTGTGCCAGGACTACGCGCATCTGATGCTCACGCTGTGCCGGCTGCTCGGCCTTCCCGCTCGTTACGTCTCCGGCCATCTCGTCGGCGAAGGCGGCACCCACGCGTGGGTCGAGGTGCTCGAACCCACATCCGGGCCGGCGGTCGAGATCCTCGCGTGGGACCCGACCCATGACCGGCCGGCGGACTTCCGCTACCTCACCGTCGCCGTTGGCCGCGACTACGGCGACGTTGCGCCCGTCTCCGGCACCTACTCCGGACCGCACGCAGGGCGGCTCTGGACCACCCGTCGCGTTGACATGGCCCATGTCGAGCAGCAGATCGCCGCGTGAGCTCGAACGTAACTCGCGGAGCGTGGTTTCCTGCGCACGACAACCCCCTGACAGGCACGCGAGGCGCGACAAATGGCCGCCGATCGAGTCGTGTCGTCTCGGCTCCCGCTTGAGGATTCGGATCGGTCGGAGCAGAAGCGCCTCGGTTGGAGTCCGGGAGATTGAGTCCCCGGTCTCCTCAAACGCCTTTGACTCGTAGCGCTGGGGCATCGCCTTCGAGCGCGCGTCGGCACCAGTCGAGGACTTGGTCAGCGACATCCCTCCTGGTCATGTGCGTCGCGTCGATGGTGTGCATGTGCCAGTCAGGAGCCAACTCCTCCAAGCGCTCCCAGCGCATCTCTTCCCAGCCTCCCTCGGAGAGGACGTCAGTCATGTGCAGAGGATCGGTCGTCTGGTTGCGCATCCACTCGGCAAATGCCCGGTGATGTGGCAGCAGCGTCGGGTCGTCTCCTCGTGCTTGCAGGCGCTCTGCCTGCGCCTCCGGAGCAAGATCGAGCAGGCAGATCGCGATCGCGTCGAGACGCGTCGCCGATGGCACCGCGGCAACCTCGGCAGCGGCGACCGGATCACCTGAGAGCAGCAGGTGCCGCCCGCCCGCCTGCAGGTCAACTGCTCGGCGCACAACTGCCTCGGTCGCCTGCTGGCGCCAAACCCGCGTCGGCACGGCAGGCAATGGCACGAGTTGGGAGAGCTCGACGCACTCAACCGTCGGCGGCAGCGCCGGCTCGATCACCGCGCGCACAGTGGATTTCCCGACACCGCTCGCGCCGGTTATCAAGAGCAACATGCCAGCGACTATCGCAAGGGATCACTGCTTGCGGCGGCTCGGGTGATCAGCCCGGTCCAGCGGGAACCTGGTGCTTGAACGTTCGGCTCATGTAGTTGTCCATCAGGCTGGGTCCGGTGAGGGCAGCTCGGACGGGGTCGGCGCGTCTACTGCCATCGAGGCCTCCCGCGTGTTGGCGGTGCGCAGGGCGATCAACGCCGCTGCCGCTGTGAGGGCGGCACCGGCTAGGAATGCCCGGTCAAAGCCTGCAGCAGCGGCCGTCGCGGCGCTGTGGCCGGTGGCGAGCAGGTGGTCGGTGCGGGCGGTGGCGAGCGCGGACAGGACTGCGAGGCCGAGTGCACCGCCGACCTGTTGAGCGGAGTTGAGCAGCGCCGCTACGGTGCCCGCGCTGTCGGCGCTCACGCCGGCATTGGCTGCCGAGGTGACGCCGACAAACACCGGGCCAACCCCCAGCGCCATCAGCATCAAGCCGGGGAGGATGTCACCGACATAGCTGCCATGCACCGGAACGTGGTGCAGCAGCAGCAGCAGGCCAGCGGCAGCGATCAATGCGCCGGTGGCGATGACCACGCGACTGCCGAGCCTGGCCAGCAGCTTGGCGCCGATACCCGCGGAGATCCCAACGCCGAACGTCAGCGGGAGATAGGCGGCGCCGG
>Ga0302184_10000101_pt1 | contig 54500 bp, 51 predicted proteins | sample I_Palsa_N3_3_FD_200233 | JGI IMG/M metagenome (GOLD analysis project Ga0302184, IMG submission 200233) | Peat permafrost microbial communities from Stordalen Mire near Abisko, Sweden - I_Palsa_N3_3 | ecosystem: Environmental > Terrestrial > Soil > Palsa > Peat permafrost | place: Sweden...
TTGAACAGCTCCAGCGCCATCAGCTTCGGCAGCCCGCACTGGTGCAGGCGCAGCGACGGACCCGACACGATCACGCTGCGACCGCTGTAGTCCACGCGCTTGCCCAGCAGGTTCTGGCGGAAGCGACCCTGCTTGCCCTTGAGCATGTCGCTCAGGGACTTCAGCGGCCGGTTGCCGGGGCCGGTGACCGGCCGCCCGCGGCGGCCGTTGTCGAACAGCGCGTCGACGGACTCCTGCAGCATCCGCTTCTCGTTGTTGACGATGATCTCCGGCGCGCCGAGGTCGAGCAGCCGCTTGAGGCGATTGTTGCGGTTGATCACCCGGCGATACAGGTCGTTGAGGTCGGAGGTCGCGAAGCGGCCGCCGTCCAGCTGCACCATCGGGCGCAGCTCCGGTGGGATCACCGGAACGGCCTCGAGCACCATCATCTCGGGCCGGTTGCCCGACTGCAGGAATGCCGTGACGACCTTCAGGCGCTTGACCGCACGGGCCTGCTTCTGGCCCTTGGCCGTCTTCACCTGCTCCTGCAGGTCCTCGGACTCGGTCTCGAGGTTGACCTGCTGCAGCAGATCGCGGACGGCCTCGGCGCCCATGCCGCCGCGGAAGTACTCGCCGAACCCGTACGGCGAGCCGAACCGCTCACGCAGCTCACGGAAGATCGTCTCGTCGTTGACGACGTCCTTGGACTTCATCGTCTTGAACAGTTCCCACACGTCGCCCATCCGCGCGGCCGCGTCCTCGATGTAGGCCTCGGTGTCGTCGATGTCGGCCGTGAACGCCTTGCGCAGCTCCTTGAGCATCTTCTCGCGCTCTTCGTCGGACAGCTTGGCGACGTTGACGTCGAGCGTCTCGGCCCATAGGTGGTCGTCGTCGGAGAAGTCACGGCCGGTCTTGGCGGAGTTCAGGAACTCCTCGCGGCGGGCCAGCGACTCCTTGAGCTCGAGGACACGCTCCTCCTTCTCGGCGGCGTATGCGTCGAGCACCGTCTGGACCTCGTCCTGCAGCTTGTCGAGGTCGCGCTCACGCGCCTCGTCGTCGACCCAGGTGATCATCGAGGCCGCGAAGTACAGGACCTTCTCGAGCTCCTTGGGGGCCATGTCGAGCAGGTAGCCGATCCGGCTCGGGACGCCCTTGAAGAACCAGATGTGCGAGACCGGCGCGGCCAGGTCGATGTGCCCCATCCGCTCACGGCGGACCTTGGAGCGCGTGACCTCGACGCCGCAGCGCTCGCACACGATGCCCTTGTACCGGACTCGCTTGTACTTGCCGCAGTAGCACTCCCAGTCCTTGGTCGGACCGAAGATGCGCTCGCAGAACAGCCCGTCCTTCTCAGGCTTGAGCGTGCGGTAGTTGATCGTCTCGGGCTTGGTGACCTCGCCTGAGGACCAGCTGCGGATCTGCTTGCTGGAGGCGAGGCCGATCTCGATTGCGTCGAAATTGTTGATGTCAATCAAAGTGAATCCTTAGCGCTAGAAAAAATGTGGACGAACCGACTCGGTAGGCCGGGTCCGTGGGGAGTCCGCACCGCACAGGCTCGCGTGCGGCCTGTGCGGGGTGGGCTCCCCTCTAAAGCCGAGCCGGCTGCCTCAGACCTCGTCCTCCTCCAGAACCCCTTCGGCGTCTCCCGCGGGGATACCGGCCTCGAGCATCGGGTCATCGGTGGTGCTCAGGTCCTCGGCCTCCAGCTCCTCGCCGGACTCCAGTGCGGGATCCTCGGTCTCGAGCTCCTCCGCGGACGCCTCGACCGTCTCGCCCTCGTGCTCCTCGGTCTCGTCGGCCGCCTGGCCGTCGGTCGCGCGGACGCCCGACAGGTCGATGCCGAGCTCCTCGGCGGCCCGCAGTAGGTCGTCGTCCTCCTCGCGCATCTCGGCGCGCTCGCCCTCCTCGGAGACGACGTTGACGTCGAGCGCCAGCGACTGCATCTCCTTGAGCAGCACCTTGAACGACTCGGGGATCGACGGCTCGGCGATGTTCTCGCCCTTGACGATCGCCTCGTATGCCTTCACACGCCCGACCGTGTCGTCGGACTTGATCGTCAGCATCTCCTGCAGCGTGTACGCGGCGCCGTAGGCCTCCAGCGCCCAGACCTCCATCTCGCCGAAGCGCTGGCCGCCGAACTGCGCCTTGCCGCCGAGCGGCTGCTGGGTGACGAGCGAGTACGGCCCCGTCGAGCGGGCGTGGATCTTGTCGTCGACCAGGTGCAGCAGCTTCAGGATGTACATGTAGCCGACCGTCACCTGCTCCTCGAACGGCTCGCCGGTGCGGCCGTTGAACAGGGTCGCCTTGCCGGACGCCTGCTCGCCGGTGCGACGGCGCTTGTCGACGTCCATCCGGATCAGGCCGTTGGACTCGGTGTGCTCGTCCTGCCAGCGCACCAGCGCCTCGTCGACGTCGGCCGTGGTGGCGCCGTCGAACACCGGCGTCGCGACGTACACCTTGCCGGGCCGGCCGTCGGCGTGCGAGCCGCCGTTGGTGGCGTGCGCGCGGGCCTCGGAGCCGTCCTCGTACCAGCCGTTGGCCGCGACCCAGCCGAGGTGGACCTCGAGGATCTGACCGATGTTCATCCGGCTCGGCACGCCGAGCGGGTTGAGGATCACGTCGACCGGCGTCCCGTCCTCCAGGAACGGCATGTCCTGCTGGTCGACGATCTTGGAGATCACGCCCTTGTTGCCGTGGCGCCCCGCGAGCTTGTCGCCCTCGGAGATCTTGCGCTTCTTGGCGACGAACACGCGGACGAGGTCGTTGACGCCGGGCGGCAGGTCGTCGCCCTCGTCGCGGCTGAAGGTCTTGACGTCGATCACGACGCCGCCCTCGCCGTGCGGCACCTTCAGCGAGGTGTCGCGAACCTCCCGCGCCTTCTCCTTGAAGATCGCGCGGATCAGCTTCTCCTCGGCGGTCAGCTCGGTCTCGCCCTTGGGCGTGACCTTGCCGACGAGCAGGTCGCCGGACTGGACCTCGGCGCCGATCCGGACGATCCCGCGGTCGTCGAGGTTGCGCAGCGACTCCTCCGAACGGTTCGGGATGTCGCGGGTGATCTCCTCGTCGCCGAGCTTGGTCGTGCGAGCGTCGATCTCATACTCCTCGATGTGGATCGAGGTGAGCTCGTCGTCCTGCACGAGGCGCTTGGAGAGGATGATCGCGTCCTCGAAGTTGTAACCCTCCCAGGACATGAACGCGACCAGCAGGTTCTTGCCGAGCGCCATCTCGCCCATGTCGGTCGCCGAGCCATCGGCCAGCACGTCGCCGGCCGCGACCTCGGAACCGACGTCCACGATCGGCTTCTGGTGAATCAGCGTCCCCTGATTGGAGCGCATGAACTTCTGTAGCGGGTACTCCTCCTGCATCTCTGAGCCGTCGATCACGATCCGCTCGGCATCGACGTAGGAGACGGTCCCGGGCTGGTGCGCGATCGCAACGTCGCCGGTGTCCATCGCCGCCCGGCGCTCCATCCCGGTGCCGATCACGGGCGCGTCGGTCACCAGCAGCGGCACCGCCTGGCGCTGCATGTTGGATCCCATCAGCGCGCGGTTGGCGTCGTCGTGCTCGAGGAACGGGATCATCGCGGTCGCGACCGACCAGATCTGCTCCGGCGAGACGTCGATCAGATCGACCTCCTGCGGGGTCACCGTCACGTACTGACCGGCCTGCGTCCGGCAGAGGATCTCGTTACCCAGCAGGTTGCCCTGATCGTCGACCGGCGTGTTCGCCTGGGCGATGATCTGGTCTTCCTCCTGGTTGGCGTCGATCCGCAGGACCTCGTCGGTCACCTTGCCGTCGCGGACCACCTGGTACGGGGTCGTCACGAACCCGTGCTCGGAGATCTCGGCGTATGACGACAGCGAGCCGATCAGGCCGATGTTCGGACCCTCGGGGGTCTCGATCGGACACATCCGCCCGTAATGGGTCGGGTGCACGTCGCGAACCTCGATCGGCGCCCGCTCACGGGTCAGGCCACCGGCGCCGAGCGCCGACAGACGACGGCGGTGGGTCAGGCCCGCCAGCGAGTTCGTCTGGTCCATGAACTGGCTGAGCTGGGAGCTTCCGAAGAACTCCTTCAGCGCGGCCACGACCGGGCGGATGTTGACGATCGTCTGCGGCGTGATCGTGTCGGCGTCCTCGGTGGTGAGGCGCTCGCGGACGACGCGCTCCATCCGGTACAGACCGATCCGGAATGCCTCCTGGATCAGCTCCCCGACGGTGCGCAGGCGGCGGTTGCCGAAGTGCTCGTACTCGTCGAGGTGATCCTGGACCGGCTCCCGCGGCATCGACACGGCCTCGGCCGCGTAGTCCTTGATCTCGGAGTCGGGCTCCTCGGGCATCCCGAGCAGCTTCGGCAGCGACACCAGCTCCTTGACCAGGGCGATGATGTCGTCGTGGGTCAGCGTGCGGCTGTCGAGGTCGATGTCGAGGCCGAGCCGGCTGTTGAGCTTGTAACGACCGACTCGCGTCAGGTCATAGCGCTTGGGATCGAAGAACAGCTGGTTGAGCAGCGAGCGCGCGGCGTCGACCGACGGCGGCTCGCCCGGGCGCTGCTTCTTGAACAGCTCGATCAGCGCGCCCTCCTCGGTGCGGGTCGCCTCCGGATCCGCATCGACGGTGTTGCGGATGTAGAGCGAGCCGTCGAACAGGTTGACGATCTCCTCGTCTGAGGCGTAGCCCATCGCCCGCAGCAGCACCGTGACCGGCAGCTTGCGCTTGCGGTCGATGCGGACGTAGACGCGCCCCTTCTTGTCGATCTCCAGCTCCAGCCACGAGCCCCGGGCCGGCATCAGGTTGGCGATGAAGACCTGCTTCTCACGGTCCTTGGGCTCCATCACGTAGGCGCCGGGCGAACGGACCAGCTGCGTCACCACGACGCGCTCGGTGCCGTTGATGATGAACGTGCCGCGCTCGGTCATCCACGGGAAGTCGCCCATGAACACCGACTGCTCACGGATCTCGCCGGTCTCCCGGTTGATGAACGCGACCGTCACCGTCAGCGGCCGCGCGTAGGTCAGGTCCTTCTCACGGCACTGCTCCAGGTCGGCGACCGGGTTGTCGAACTGAAAATCGCCGAATTGCACGGCCAGATTGCCGGTGTAGTCCTCGATCGGCGAGATGTCGTCGATCGTCTCGCGCAGGCCGCCTCCGGTGGGGTCGGTCAGCCATTCAAACGACTTGCGCTGAATATCGATGAGGTTGGGGACTTCAAGGACCTTGTTCAGACGCGCGAAAGACCGGCGCGTCCGGGGTGCATGAGCGGTAGCCAAGACGGCGACTCCTCGGGCGATCGAGAGGGAGGCGAACTTGCACTTCCGCCGGACCCGCGCGGCCCTAGAGAAAGCGCGACCAGCAAAGATAGCACACGGCAGCGTCGCCCTGTGCAGGGTGGCTCAGCTCTCACGGCCCCCGCCCTTGGCACACCGCGTATGTGGCGCGGGACCGTATATCCGGGCGGCTACGACTATTGGCTGGCCGGCGCAGTGTAGGGGGTTATCGGTCCGTCTACAAGTCCCGCACACACCGGCTTTATCCAGCGTTCGATCGGGGCGTCACCGGCGTGCCCGCCCGGTCGTCAGGATCGAGCAACCGACCTCACGAGGCCGCCGCCGCACGCGCCCGCCGGGGGCGCCCGGCGCGGAGCGGGATCCGGCGCAGGGCACCGTCGCGCTTGAGCGTCGGCGCGATCTCGGTGAAGCGGAACACCACGCGCCCGACGCGCACGATGTCACCGTCGTGCAGGTTGGCGACGGTCACCTCCTCGCCGTTGACGAACGTTCCCCCGGAGCTGCGGTCGTCGAGTATGCGGACCGCGCCGGGGCCGTCGCCGCGGATCGCGATGATCGCCTGGCGGCGAGACACGTGCGGGTCCTCCAGCCGGACGTCGGCGATCAGGCCACGGCCGATGTGGGTGATCGGCCGTGTCAGCGAGATCAGCCGTCGGCGGTCGCCGTCCTCGATCGCCAGATAGCGGCCGGGCGGCGCCGCGTCCTGCGGCACGGTCGACTCACGAGTGCGATGGTCGAGCAGCCCGTAGGCGTCGACCAGGGCCGGAGGCGGGGAGCTGAGCTGGCGGGTGTCGCGCTCGGCGGCACGCGCCCGCACGCTCCAGAGCTGGTTGGCTCGGGTGGAGGAGCGGGCTTCGATCGTCATGCCTACAGATCAGCACCGGAGCTTCAACGATCACCTTGCGGATCCAGAAGAGTTGCCGAAGCGACCTGACGCGCCCCGGACGCGGGAGGTCGCGTGCACCCGGCGCGAGCGATCACCCGTGCGCCGTCGCCCTCAGGGACGCGATCGCCCGAGCGCAGTCGCCCTCAGGGACGCGATCGCCCGAGCGCAGTCGCCCTCAGGGACGCGATCGCCCGAGCGCTGCCGGCCTCAGGGCGCGCGATCGCCGGTCCGCCCGGCTCCCACCACCGTGTGGGACATCGCTCTCACCAGCCATCCCATCGCGGCGGACGTCGCGGTGAGACGCCCCCGGCGTCCCGCGAAGCCGACGCAGGACGCTCCGCTGCGGCGCCAGAAGCCAGCCTCGCCGCGGCACGATCCAGCTGGCGGCAGCGATGGCGCAGAGCTCGCCGCGGATCGCCCGCGCTCACACGGATGTTCGGGCGGTGAACAGATAGTTGAACCAGACCGGTTCGCCGGTGATCCGCCGCCGCCGCGCCGGACCGTCGCCGAGCAACTGGTAGTAGCGGTAGCCGTGCGCCGCGAGCAGCCGCTCCAGCCGCTCGGTGTCCGCCCAGGGGAGCACCTCGCAGAGGATGTCGGGACGGTCGCGAGCCAGCGTCCCGGGCATACCCGCTAGCACCTCGGGCTCGCTGCTCTCGACGTCGAGCTTGATCAGGTCAACCGCGCGGATCGCGTGCTCGCGGACGTAGTCGTCCAAGCGAACCGACTCGACCTCGACCGCGAGTGTGCCGTCACCGCCCGCGTCGAACCCAGCATGCGACGGGATGCCGTCGCCGGCCGGCAGGTGAAACCACCGGCGTCCCGCGCGCTCGCCGACCGCGAGCGGCTCGGCCTCGATGTTGGTCACGCGGTTGAGCGCCACGTTGCGCGTCAGCCGCTCGAACACGAAGTCGACCGGCTCGAACGCGATCACGCACCCGGCGGGGTTCGCGTGGGCGGCGAGCAGCGCGTAGAAGCCGACGTGGGCGCCGACGTCGATCGTGCACCGTGACCGGCGCGCCAGGTCGAAGAAGATGGCAGACGCTTCGGGCTCGTACCCGGCCCAGCCGAACCAGAAGACGCGGTTGGAGACCCAGTCGTCGCCGGCGGCCCGCAGCGTCAACACGCTGCCGTTGGGGAGCCGCGAGCGGGTGGTGCCGACGCGCGGGAGATGCATCGCGGCGAACTCGGAGCGGACGCCCGCCAGACGCAGGGCCCTCCGCACGGTGGTGGTCACCACGACGTTGGCGGGCTGCGAGGCGCGTAGCCGCTTAATCGTCCGCTTCAGTCCCGAGGACACGAAGCCATCTCTGAAACGAGCGATGCCGCGCCCATCACGGGCGCGGCATCGCGGGAATACGTCGCTCGTGGCGGACCGGAAGCTACTTGAGCTCGACGCTGCCGCCGGCCTCCTCGAGATCGGCCTTGAGCTTGTCGGCCTCCTCCTTGTCGACGCCCTCCTTGATCGGCTTGGGCGCCTCGTCGACCAGCGCCTTGGCCTCCTTGAGGCCCAGGCCGGTAGCGGCGCGTACGACCTTGATCACCTGGATCTTCTTTTCGCCGGCGGCGGTCAGGACGACGTCGAACGCCGTCTGCTCCTCCGCCTCCTCGGCGCTCTCGGCGGCGGGACCGCCGATTGCGGCCGGGGCCGCGACTGCCTGCGCGGAGACGCCAAACGTCTCCTCCAGGGCCTTGATGCGCTCGGAGAGCTCGAGCACGGAGATCGTCTTGAGCTCCTCGATCCACTCTTCAGTGCTAGTGGCCATTGTCATTCCTCCTTAGTCGTCGGACTCGGCCGCGTCCGACGCGGCTGACGTTTCGGTATCTGAAGTTGTTTCGGTGCCGGGCTCGGCCGTGGCCGTGGCCGCCGGTTCGGTCTCCGGCGCCGGCTCGGCCGGAGTCGCGGCCTCGGGCTCGGCCGGAGTCGCAGCCTCGGGCTCGGCCGGAGTCGCAGCCTCGGGCTCGGCCAGAGCCGCAGCCTCGGCTTCGGCCGGAGCCGCAGGCTCGGGCTCGGCCGGAGCCTTGGGCTCGGCCGGAGCCGCAGCCTCGGCTTCGGCCGGAGTCGCAGCCTCGGGTTCAGCCGGTGCCTGTTTCACCGCAGCCGGGGCCTGTTCCACCGCAGCCGATGCCTCCGCCACCGCAGCCGGGGCCTCCGCGGCAACGGCCGGCGCCTCGCCCCTCACGAGGACGGGCGGGTCCAAGTCCACGACCGCCTGCAGCGCAATCGCCAGCCCGCCGACGAGCGCGTTGAGCGTCCGCGCCAGACCCGACAGCGGCGCTGCAATCGTCGCCACCAGCTGGGCGATCATGATGTCCCGGCTGGGCAGCCGCGCGATCGAGCGAACATCGTCGCCGCTCAGCACCGAGCCGCCGAGCACACCGCCCTTGAACTCGAGCAGCTGCAGCGCGCGAGCGGCGTCATTCAACGCCTTGGCCGCGGCGGCCGCGTCGCCGGAGACGAACGTCAGCGCCGTCGGGCCGGTCAGCATCGGCTTGATCGACTCCATGCCGGCCTGGTCGGCGGCGCGCTCGGACAGCGAGTTCTTGACCACCCGGAGACGGGAGTCGACCTCGCGCAGCCGCGCGCGCAGGTCGGCCGCCTGGGCGACCGAGATCCCGCGATAGTCGACCGCGAACACCGCATCGGCGGACCTGAACTGCTCCGCGATCTCCTCGACGACCGCTGCCTTCTGGTCTCTGTTCATTGCAATAACGCTCGCTCTCACGAACAACGCCCGCTGATCAGGCGGGCGTCTCAGAGGCCGGTCTCGCCCTGACTTGGTTCACAAGCCAGGACTGCACGGTGCTCGAGATTCCGCCTGCTCCGGGCTTGCGCGCAATCGCCGCCGGAGGTCTTGGGCCTTGTCTCTTTGAAGTTGCTCAGGCGATCCTAGTACGGGGTACTACGCCGCGACCGGCTCCTCGACGATGTCACGGGTCCGAGACGGGTCGACCTTGACGCCCGGTCCCATCGTCGAGGCAAAGGTGACCGAGCGGATGTAGCGGCCCTTGGCGGCTGACGGCTTGGCCCGGACGAGCTCGTCGATCACGGCCGCGTAGTTCTCCAGCAGCTGCTGGTCCTCGAAATCCTTCTTGCCGATCACGAGGTGGACGATCGCGGTGCGGTCGGTGCGGTACTCGACCTTGCCTGACTTGGACTCGGCGACTGCTCGGCCGACGTCCATCGTCACGGTGCCGACCTTCGGGTTCGGCATCTTGCCCGCCGGCCCGAGGATCCGGCCCAGCCGGCCGACGATCGGCATCATGTCCGGCGTCGCGATCGCGACGTCGAAATCGTCGAAGCCCTCCTGGATGCGCTTGGCGAGGTCCTCCCCACCGACCACGTCGGCGCCGGCCTCCTCGGCTTCACGAGCCTTATCGCCCTGAGCGAACACGGCGATCTTGACCTCCTTGCCGAGCCCGTTGGGCAGCGCGATCGTGCCGCGCAGCTGCTCGTCGGCATGCCGGACGTTGAGGCCGGTGCGGACGTGCACCTCGATCGACTCGTTGAACTTCGCCGGGCTGAGCTGCTTGACCAGCGAGATCGCCTCGCCGGGCTCGTACTCACGCGCGCGGTCGAAGCGCTGCTTGGCGTCGAGATACGCCTTTCCATGCTTGGGCATCAGCCGTCGCTCCTGGCAATCCGTACGTTCATGGTCACGCCACCACGTCGACGCCCATCGAGCGCGCGGTGCCGGCGATGATCTTCGCGGCCGCGTCGATGTCGTTGGCGTTGAGGTCGGCCATCTTCTTCTCGGCGATCGCCCGGAGCTGGTCCTGGCTGATCGTCGCGACCTTGTCGCGGTGGGGCTCGGCGGAGCCCTTGTCCAGCGACAGCGCCTGCTTGATCAGGACGGCCGCGGGCGGGCTCTTGGTCACGAACGTGAACGACCGATCCTCGTAGACCGTGATCACGACCGGAATCACCGTGCCGGCGTCGGACTGCGTCTGGGCGTTGAACGCCTTGACGAACTCCATGATGTTGACGCCGTGCTGGCCCAGCGCGGGGCCGACCGGCGGCGCCGGGCTGGCCTGTCCGCCGACCGCCTGAAGCTTGATTTGAGTTAGGACTTTCTTCGCCATTGGTTTCTCTTGAGCCTAGATCTTCTTGACCTGATCGAACCCGACCTCGACCGGTGTCTCCCGGCCGAAGATCGAGACCAGCACCTTCAGGCGCTGTGCATCCTCATTGACTTCCGAGATCTCGCCGGAGAAGTCCGACAGCGGCCCGGAGACGACCTTGACCGACTCGCCGATCGAGAACTGCGCGCGACTGCGCGGACGCTCGGTCGGCTCGATGTTCAGCAGCCGGTCGACCTCGGCCTGGGTCAACGGGACCGGTTCGGTGGCCGCGCCACCGACGAAACCGGTCACGCCGGGGGTCCCCTTCACCAACGACCAGGTGTCGTCGTTCATGTCCATCTGCACGAGCACGTAGCCAGGCATCGTCCGCTTCTCGACGGTCACCTTCTGGTTGTCCTTCATCTCCGACACCGACTCGGTCGGGACCACGATCTGACGCACCGCACGCTGCTGGTTGAGCGAGACGATCCGGTGCTCGAGGTTGTGCTTGACCTTGTTTTCGTGGCCCGAATAAGTGTTGACGACGTACCAGCGGAACATTTCAGTGACTCGTTCTCGATCGACAGGGGGAGCTAGATGGGGTGGCGGGGTGGGTGGTGAGCCCTATTACTTGAGGATGAAGTTGACGATGTGCTGAGCGACCCAATCGCCGCCCGCCAGAAACGCGCCGGCGACGATCACGAAGCCGATCACGACGCCCGTCGCCTGGACCACCTGCGGACGGTCGGGCCACTGTACCCGGTGAAGCTCACGCCAACTTCCCTGTAGGAAGCGCACCAGCCGCACCGCCGGACCCGGCCGATGGACGATCTCACCGCCCGATCCTTCGCCGCCCGCACCCTCGCGGGTCCGACGTCGGGATCGACCGCCGCCACCGTCTTCGCCGACCGCCGGATCCTGATCGGACTCGGCGTCGTAGCCTAGCTCGTCGTAGAGACCATCCGCGTCGGCGGCCTCGTCGCCCTCGCCGGCCGTGGTCGCCATACCCGGTCCCTCACCTGAGGGACCTTGCGGTCCGGCGTCGCGGGAGCGGTTCTCTGGGGCCACGGCTAGTGGTGACGCAGAGCGCTCAGCGCGTCTCGCGGTGCGCAGTGTGGCACCGGCACCAGCGGCAGTACTTCTTCAGCTGCAGCCGCTCGGGGTTGTTGCGCTTGCTCTTGTTGGTTTGATAATTACGGCGCTTGCACTCCTCGCAGGCGAGGGTGGCTGCGATCCGCACGTCTCCACGGGCCATGAGGCGCCCTTTCTGCGAAGAATTCGTTGTGGTCGAAGATCAGCGACCGAGCCACGGGCGTCAAAACAAACGCCACCCGGCGCTGGTTTGAGTGTAGCGGCGCGCGACGGCGGCCGCGCGGCCCGCGAGAATGGCGCGATGCTCCGGCTGATCGGTCTCATGATCTCGATCGGGTTCGCCGACTCGGTGAACCCCAGCACGGTTGCTCCGGCGATGTACCTCGCCACCGACAGCCGCAACGCCCGGGGGCAGGTGACGCAGTTCACGCTCGCCGTGTTCGCGGTGTACCTGGTCGGGGGGCTGGCGGTGGCGCTGGGACCGGGCGAACTGCTCCTGCATCTCGTGCCCCATCCGCGCCCTGGGTTGAAATATCTGTTCGAGATCGTCGGCGGCGTCGTGCTGCTGACCCTCGCGGCGGTCCTGTGGTCGTTCCGCCACCTACTCGCCAACCGCGAGCTCCCGGAGGTCCATACCGATGGCCGCTCCAGCGCGCTGCTCGGCGCCACGATCACCGCGGTCGAGCTGCCGACCGCATTCCCATACTTCGCCGCGATCGCCGCCGTCGTCGGGTCGGGCTACGGCGTCTGGCATCAGGTGTTCCTGATCCTGATCTTCAACGTCGCGTTCGTACTGCCGCTGCTGGCGATCGTCGGGGTCCTGGCGTTCGCCGGGTCCGATGCGCAGCGGACGCTCGTCAGGGCTCGGATCTGGCTGGAACGCCATTGGCCGGTCGCGCTCGCCGTGGTCGGCCTCGTGGCCGGGCTGTTCTGCGTGTTCATCGGGATCACCGGCTTGGTCGGCCTCCATCACGGCGATGCCGGGAGCGTCGCCCGCCGGCTGCGCGGCATCGTCGCGCACTGAGTGGGGGCGCTCAGCTGCCGGCGGCCGCGCGGGCGTCGCGCAGCAGCTGACGCATGCCGGCCAGCCAGCGCTCCGGCTGCGCGCCCTTGAACGCCATGTACTTGGCGACGTCGGCGTGCGGCAGAATCAGGAACCGCTCCTCGGCGACGCCCTCCAGCACGGCGGCGGCCACGTCCTCGGGCTCGAGCACCGCGTCGGCCATCATCGGCGCCGATCCGACCGGGTCCCCTTCGAGCGCGACTGCCAACAGCGGCGTGTTGACCGCCTGCGGGCAGACGCATGAGACCTTGATCCCCGCGTCGGCGTAGGTGATCGACAACCACTCGGCGAGCGCCACCGCGGCATGCTTGGTGATCGAGTATCCAAGCCCCGAGAGCTGCGTCAACACCCCCGCGGCCGATGCGGTGCTGACCAGGTAGCCGTCGCCTCGCGCGGTCATCTCGGGCAGCAACGCCCGCGCCGCCCACAGATGCGCCATCACGTTGACGTCCCAGGTCAGCTGCATCGCGGCGTCGTCACGATCGGGCAGACCGGGCGGGCCGGCGACGCCGGCGTTCGAGAAGAACAGATCGATCGGGCCGTTGTGCTCCCGTGCGACCTCGACCAGCGCCACGATCTCGCGCTCATGCGCGACATCGGTCCGGACCGCCAGCGCACCGCCGATCTCGGCGGCCGCCGCACGCGCCGCGTCGCCGTCGAGATCGGCGATCACGACCTTCCCGCCCGCGCCCGCGAACCGGGCGGCGCACGCGCGTCCGATCCCCGAGGCGGCGCCGGTGATCACGATGTGCTTGCCGGCTGGATCCATCGCCTCGCACAGCCTATGGATCACGGCCGCGCGGCGCGTCGCGGGCCACCGGCGGCCGCGCGTCAGGCGCCGGGCTTGCCGTTGGTGACCGAGTCCTCGTCGGCCTCGCCGGGTGTCGTCGAGGTCGGGCCCGAGGCCGGCATGTGGAACCCCTGAGCGCGGGCGTTGCGGGTCACGCGCAGCGCCCGTTCGACCCGCTTGGTGATTCCCGCCTGGACCTTCTGGGTCTGGGTCTCAGGCGGGTTGGGAGTGAGCGTCGGCCGTGGCCGCGGCGCCGCCGCGGCGCTCGCCGGGAGACGCAGGATCGACTGAGCCACCGCCGAGTCCAGCTCGGCGCTCCACAGGCCATCGCGCAGCTCGTCGATCGTGTTGCCGACCGTCAGCGAGACGACCCGCCTGAGCACGATCAGGGTCGCAGCGACGGCGCCGAGTGCCCCCACCACGGTCGCGATCCCGTTGTGGAACAGGATCGCGTAGACCAGCAGCAACGTCGCGCACGCGGCCAGCCCAAGCGCGGGCAGGTAGGCGCCGGCGAGCCCCCGGATCAGCGTCCCGAGCCGGCTTGCGTGGCGGACCGAGGCCGCCACGACCGTGTCGGGGTCGATCATCTGGCGCGCGTCCTTGTCGCCCGACAGCAGCGACCGCCACAGCTCCGCCTGACGCGTCAGTGCCGCGCGGACGTCGTTGATGTTCTCGCGGGCGCGCGCGTCGGCCGTCCACCGCCGCCACTGCTCGAGCGTCGCCGACACGGCGGCGGCGGAGTGCGCGGGCAGCAGCGTCGCGAGATCGGCGAGGCGGCCCTGAATCGGGATCACGTTGCCCGTCTCCAGGCGATCCATCAGCTCGGAGAGGTCCTTGGGGTTTTGGCAGACCTCGGCCAGCGCGCGGCCGGCGTCGTAGGCGTGCAGGGGCGCGTCGCCGCCGGCGCGCAGCGCGCCCGAGATCTGCACGTGCAAGTCGTACAGGGCCTGCCCCCACGCGGGCTGATCGCCCTCCGGCAGCTCGCCGAGGATCTGCGCCGACGGCAATCTGATCGTGTCGGCGACACTGGGGCCGAGTGCCTGGCGAATCAGCGTGCGGATCCGCAGCAGCGTCGCGTGCACGGTCTGGCGGGGGGTCAAACCGCGGACACCGGGCAGCGTCTCGGGCAGCTCGGGCGTCGGCCCGTCGACCCAGCGCGCGGCGTACAGGTCGGCCATCTCCCAGCCGAGCGCCAGCGCTGCGACCACGACCGGGTCGCCGCCGCGCTGGCCAGCCTCGATCGGCTCCTCGTGCACGTGACGGACGTTACAGGAGCGACCGGCCGAGACGGCACCGCAGCGCCCGTTCTCAACCACTCCGCGGAGCGTTTCGATCGACGCCGTTCACGGCTTTGATAACGGACGTGATGCGAACCCGTGTTGCGCTTCATTTGTGCTGCATTTGCAGGAGATTGTGTGAGGCAGTGCACACTCAAAATCCCGCTTGACGGAGCTAGTGTCAAGGACGTGGAGACGCTCCGAAGCACGGCGTCGAAACGGCACACCACGACCTGTGAAAGAAGCCAGCCATGCCCACCATCCCGACCACCCGCTCCCAGCGTGCCGCCGCTCGCGCGCGCAACCTGTCCACCGAGCTCGAGTACGCCCAGCGGCGGCTCCTGGAGATGCAGATCGGCGTTCCGACGACGCCCGCGCCGCGCCGCAAGGGCATGCTCTCGCAGATCGAGCACCGGTAGTCTGAGTCCGCGTGGGCCGGCGACCCGGCCGGCCCATGCCAGCAATCCCCGGCCGCGCGGCGTCAGCGCCGCTTCGGACCGTGTGTCAGGCGGCGAGGCAGCGGCACCGGCGACAGCTTGCTGACCGCCTCGCCGACGAGCGTCCGGGGCGCGAGCTTGGCGACGATCTGCTCAAGCTCGGTCCGCTGCGCCTCCGTCAGCCGTGCCCGCCGTCCCCGTCCGATCCGGACGAGCGTCAGCAGCCGCCTTCGCTCGTCGGGCGTCAGCCGCATCACGTGATCACGCGTGAGCAGCGCGATCTCGGCGGCTGACAGCAGCTGGACGACCGGCACCCGGCGCAGGCCGGGAACCCGGTCGGCGACCTTCCCGGCCGTGCGCGTGACGAACCCTGAGGGCATCGACCCGAGTGTACGGGCGGGCGGGCCATGGTCCGGCCGCGTCGGCCGGCGCTGCGACACGCGTCGGGTCAACTTTGTCGATCGCCTTCGACCCCTCCGAAGACGATCGACAAAGTTGGGCAGACGCGCCCCGCGCCCCGCACCCCGCGCCCCGCGCCGTCCGCCGAACGCGGGGGCGGTCATATCCGGGTTTGAGTCCTGCGATGGCGGCCGCGAGGCAGTTCTGGCCCGCTCACCGGGCCAAATCGCCGTTGCACCTCATCTGCCGCGCTCGGACCGCGGCTTTGGCCCGCCCCGTGGGCCGGGCCCCGTGACAGCGGCGCCGCCCCTCTCCGGCGGCGATCGATCGATGATGGTTCCGGGCCGCCCGCCATGGGAAGCTTCAACAGCATCAACCCGATCTCTGTCAGACTCAGACCAATTGGTTCAAAGCCGTGTAACCACGGCGCCAGGGAGAGACGTGTCGCAGAACCTCGTTGAGCTGATTCGCCGCCACCACGCAGTCGACGCGCCGAGCGCGCTGGAGGTGCTGAAGCAGGCGGTCGAGGACCACGGCGAGGTGACCGACGACGACCGCCGGCACGCGGCCGAGCTCTCCGGGGTGCCGGAGGCGGCGGTCTACGGGATCTCGACGTTCTATGACGACCTGCTCGTCCGGCGCGGCCAGCGCCACGTCCGGGTCTGCACCGGCACCGCCTGCTTCGCGGCGACCGGCGACGAGCACGTCCGCGAGATCGAGGACACGTTCGGCCTCAAGCTCGGCGAGCGCTCAGTCGACGGCTCCGTGTCGCTGGTCGAGACGGTCTGCCTGGGCTTCTGCCACTCCTCCCCCGCCGTGCGCGACGGCGACACGATCGACGCCGGCCCCGACGTGATCAGGCGCGTCGCCGACGACCGCGCGAGGCCCGCGCTCGAACCGGCGTGGCGCAGCCTGCTGGCCACGCCGGTGCTGACCGAGCCGGCCGACTGGTCCGGACTCCGCCGCGCGCTGATCGAGCTCGGTCCAGAGGCGCTGCTGGCGCAGGTCGAGGCCGCGAAGGTCCGTGGCCGCGGCGGCGCCGGCTTCCCGGCCGGCACCAAGTGGAAGTTCACGAAGGCCGCCAAGGGCGATGAGAAGTTCATCGTCGCCAACGGCGACGAGGGCGACCCCGGCTCCTACATCGACAAGTACCTGATGGAGCAGACCCCCAACCGGCTGCTCGAAGGACTCGCGCTCGCCGGCTTCGCGGTCGGCGCCCGGCACGGATTCGTCCTGACCCGTTCGGAGTACCCGCTGTCCAAGCCCGCGCTGGATCTGGCGATCGCCCGGGCCCACGCCGACGGCTGGCTCGGAACCGACATCCTCGGCTCAGGCTTCGATTTCGACGTGACGATCGTCGAGGGGGCCGGCTCCTACGTCGTCGGCGAGGAGACGGCGCTGCTGGCCTGCCTGCAGGGGCTGCGCGGCACGGTCTCGGCCCGACCGCCGTTCCCGGCCGAGCGCGGCGTGTTCAACCGCCCGACGGTCGTCAACAATGTCGAGACGCTGTGCAACATGAGCTTCATCGCAGCCTCCGGCGCCGACGCCTACCACGCGCTCAGCCCCGACTCCGAGACCGCCGGCTCAAAGCTCGTCTGCTTCAACGAGCGGTTCGTCAGACCGACGATCTATGAGGTTCCGTTCGGGATCAGCATGCGCGAGTTGTGCGAGGACGTCGCCGGCGGTCTCAAGAGCGGCCGCGCGATCAAGGCGATTCAGCTCGGCGGCCCACTCGGCGGGATCCTGCCGGCATCCAAGCTCGACACCGCGTTCGATTTCGACGCGCTGGCGGCGGAGGGGTGCATGGTCGGCCACGGCTCGATCCTCGCGTTCGACGAGACCACCGACATGCGCGCGGTGGCCACGCACCTGCTGCGCTTCGGCGCGCACGAGAGCTGCGGCAAGTGCTTCCCGTGCCGGATCGGTCTGCGCCGCGCATATGACGAGTTCGCGTCCGACGCGGCGGTCGACCGGGCGCGCTTTGAGCAACTGCTCGAGGCGCTGGAGCTCGGATCGCTGTGCGCGCACGGGGGCGGTATCCCGGCTCCGATGCGCTCGCTGCTGCGCCACTTCCCCGACGAGCTGGGGCTGACGTAGATGTCGATCACGGTGACGGTCGACGGCTCAGAGCTCGAGATCGCCGAGGGCACGACGGTCCTCGAGGCGGCCAACTTGGCGGACGCCTGGGTCCCCACCCTGTGCTTCGACGAGCGACAGGCCCCGTTCGGCGCGTGTCGCGTTTGCCTGGTCGCGATCGAGAGCACGCCCAAGCCGTTACCTGCATGTACGACCCCGTGCCGTGACGGGATGGTGATCGACACCCACGACGCGACCGCGCGACGGGTCGCGACCGCGGTCGTCGAGCTCGTGCTGTCCGAACTGCCGACCGCGCCCGAGCCCCACACCGAGCTCGGGCGGATCGCCGACCGCCTGGAGGTCACGGGCTCACGCTGGCCCGGCGCCACGCACGAGCTCGGGCAGGACTTCCGCCATCCTTACCTTGCCTTCCAGCACGAGCTCTGCATCTCCTGCGGCCGCTGCGTGCGCGCCTGCGACGAGGTCCAGGGGGCGTTCGCGCTGACCGCCACCGGCCGTGGCTTTCAGTCGAACGTCGCGGCCGGCCTCGACGCCGGATTCGAGGACTCCAGCTGCGTGTCGTGTGGCGCATGCGCCGACACCTGTCCGACCGACGCGATCACCGAGATCACGTTGTTGGACGGCGTCGCTGCGCAGCGGCCGCCACGGCCACGAGAGCGCGGGCGCCGCAAGCGACGGCCACTAGCATCCGAGTGACAGGCAAACCGAGGGAGTACGGGCGATGAGCACGACGGACGCGGACCGGTTCGACAAGACAGTCACCACGACCTGCGGCTACTGCGGCGTTGGTTGCCGGCTTGAGGCGCACGCCCGCCAGGGCCGGATCGTGTCGATCTCCCCCGCCGACGACGGTCCCGCCAACGAGGGCCACACCTGCCTGAAGGGCCGCTTCGCGCACCAGTTCACGCGCTCGCGCGACCGGCTGACTTCGCCGCTGATCCGGGAGAACGGCGACCTGCGCGTTGCCAGCTGGGACGAGGCGCTGCAGAAGATCGTGTCGGAACTGACCCGGATCAAGGACACGTACGGTCCGGACGCGATCGCCGGCCTGGCATCGAGCCGCGCCACCAACGAGGACTGCTACGCGATGCAGCGTCTGATCCGCGCCGCGATCGGCACCAACAACATCGACAACTGCTCACGCGTGTGCCACTCGCCGACCTCGTTCGCGATGCGCAGGTCGTTCGGCCTGTCAGGCGCAACCGGCTCGTTCTCGGACATCGACGACGCCGACGTGGCGGTGCTGATCGGCGTCAACCCGACGCAGGGTCACCCGGTCGTCGGCGCGCGGATCAAGCAGGCGGCGCTGCGGGGCTGCAAGCTGGTGACGATCGACCCGCGCCGGATCGAGCTGGCGGACTACGGCGCCCTGCACCTCGCGCCGCGGCCCGGCTCAAACGCCGCGGTGGTGCTCGGGCTCAGCCACGTGATCCGCCGCGACGGGCTGATCGACGCGACGTTCATCGCCGAGCGGACCGAGGGCTACGCGGCACTTGAGGAGCTGCTGGACGTGTACACGCCGCAGGCTGTGCAGGAGATCTCCGGAGTCCCCGCTGCCCAGCTCGAGCAGGCCGCGCATCTGTACGGCGAGGCCGGCACCGGCTGCCTGCTGTGGGGCTTGGGCGTGACCGAGCACAAGTACGGCTCCGAGGTCGTCCAGCTGCTCTGCAACCTGGCGATGATGACCGGCAAGGTCGGCAAGCGTGGCTCGGCGCTGCTGCCGCTGCGCGGCCAGAACAACGTCCAGGGCTCGTCGGACATGGGCGCGCTGCCGGACACCTACACCGCGTATCGGCGGGTCGACGACGAGGAGACGGCGCAGCTGTTCGAGCAGGCGTGGGGCGTTTCGCTGTCGCGCCGGGTCGGCTACAAGATCCCTGAGATGTTCGACGCCGCGGTCGCCGGCGACCTGAAAGCGATGTACGTGTTCGGCGAGGACATCGCCCAGACCGACCCCGACACGGCCCACGTCCAGCATGCGCTCGAGAGCCTCGAGTTCATGGTCTGCCAGGAGATCTTCGAGAACGAGACGACCCAATACGCCGACGTGGTGCTGCCGGCGTCGGCGTTCCTGGAGAAGTGCGGGACGTTCGTCAACGCCGAACGTCGCTTCCAGCTCGTCGAAGCGTCGATCGACCCACCCGGCGGGGCGCGGACCGACTTCGAGATCATCACCACCGTCAGCCGGATGCTCGGCCACGAGATGGGCTGGACGACGCCGTGGGACGCGCTGGACGAGGTGGCGCGGCTGACCCCGCACTACGCGGGCGTCAGCTACGAGCGGCTCGGCCGCACCGGCCTGCAGTGGCCGGTCCGCGCGGACGGCTCGGATTCCCCCACCCTCTACGACCAGTACTTCGATCGAGCTGGTGGGAAGGGTGCATTCGCGGCGCTCCCGTACAAGGCGCCGGGTGACGCGCCCGACCGTGAGTTCCCGCTCGTGCTCGTCACCGGACGCGTGCTGCAGCATTACAACTCAGGCACGATGACGCGCCGGACGGGCAACGCCGACCTGGTCGACCGCGACTGGCTGGAGATCCACCCCGACGACGCCGATCGCCTGTGGATCTGCGAGGGCGACACCGTCTCGATTCGCAGCCGCGTCGGTGCAACCGAGCTCGACGCGAGGATCACCGACCGGATCGAGCGCGGCCACGTGTTCACGACGTTCCATTTTCCCGAGACGCGGACCAACCTTCTGATCGGCCAGTCCGCCGATGTCAACACCTCATGCCCCGAGTACAAGGTGGTCGCCGTCGACGTGCGGCCGATCGCCGAGCAGCCGGCGTTTACGCCGCAGCTCACCGGCGTCTGAACACCGTCGCTGTCGGTTTGCTGCTGGCCTCCCGGCGACGCGCGGTTGGTTCGCTTTCCGCATTTCTGGTTAGCTTTCCGCATTTATGGTTAGATCGCTGACAGGGCTCGAGAGTCACATCGTGCAAACCACGTTAGGAGACCCTTTGTCAGCGCACATCAAACCCCGCCTGCTGGTATCGATGCTCGCGGTCGTCGCCTGCTTCGCGCTCGCCGGGCCGATCATCGCCACGGCTTCGGCCAGTGACAGCTCGATTATCGGAGTCGTCAACAAATGGAGCCCGATCGTCCAAAAGGACGAGCAGAAGATCGCGAAGGCGGAAAAGCGGTACAAGAAGAACCGCCAGGCCGCACCGGTCGTCGCCGACCTGACCCACGAGGTATCCGACCTGCACTCGTTTGTCTCACAGCTCAAGGCGCAGTCGGCGTCGAGCCGCCGGGGCGGCCAGGGCCGCGACGACATCGCCTCCGGCGCGACGCTGGTCGCAAGCTCGTATTCGAAGTTCGCCGCCGAGCTCAAGAAGGCCGGCTCCAAGGGCCTGTCACAGAGTCAGATCAACGCCAACGCGAAGATCGCTCTGGCGGGTCACAACAAGATCGTCGCCGGCGTCAAGCTGCTCCAGAAGATCGGGTAGCCGTCACGCGGCGTCGCTCGTATACCAGCGCCAGCTTCGCCCGGCGTGAGAGGCGCTTGATCCGCGCCTCCTCGCGCCGGGCGCCGGTGCGACTCTCCATCGGCAACGCCAGTTCCAGCTCGACGGGCAGCCGGCTCGCGGTATAACGGCTGGCGGTTCCGGCCTGATGGCGGGCGAGGCGGCGATCCATGTCGGTCGTCCAGCCCGTGTACAGCGAGCCGTCGCGGCAGCGCAGCAGGTAGACCCAGGCCTCCGGTGCCATCACCGCTGCTTCGGCCCGGAGCTCGCCGATCCTGCATTCGACATCTCGACGGCGGTCGCCACCCCGGGAGCCTGTCAGAGACGCGTAACCGCGGGCTCCACCCAGAGTACGGTTTGCGTGACCCGCGGTGAGCGCATCGCCAACCTGACCGGCGTCGTCGTTCCGTTCGTCGGCGTGATCGCCGCGATTGTCTTGCTGTGGAACCGCGCCGCCAACCTGACCGACGTCGGGATCCTCGTCGTGTCCTACCTGGTGACCGCGATCGGTGTCACCGTCGGATTCCATCGCCTGTTGACCCATCGCGCGTTCGCCACCTACCCATGGCTGGAGCGCACGTTCGCGGTGATGGGCTCGCTGTCGGTGCAAGGCTCGGTGATGGACTGGGTCGCCGACCATCGCAAGCACCACGCGCACACCGATGTCGAGGGCGACCCGCACAGCCCGCATGTCGGTCACGGCTCCGGCCTGGCCGGGCTGTGGCACGCGCACACCGGCTGGCTGCTGGAGACGCAGGGCCAGGCCGACTGGAGCAAGTACGCCCGTGATCTCTACGACGATCCGGCGATGCGCACGATCGGACGGCGGTTCCCGTTGCTGGTGTTCGTCTCGTTGGCGGCGCCGACGTTCGCTGGGTGGGCGTTGCACGGCTTCACCCTGTCCGGGGCGTTGCAGGGCCTGGTCTGGGGCGGCCTGGTCCGGATCTTCCTCGTCCACCACGTGACCTGGTCGGTCAATTCGATCTGCCATTTCTACGGCACGCGGCGGTTCGAGATCGACGACCGCTCGACGAACGTCGCCTGGTTGTCGCTGCTGTCGCTGGGCGAGTCCTGGCACCACAACCATCACGCGTTCCCGCGCTCCGCGATGCACGGCCTGCGCCGCTGGGAGGTCGACCCGTCGGCCTGGATCATCGGCGGCCTGGAGCGCATCGGTCTGGCGTGGAACGTGATCCGGATCTCGCCCGAGCGCCAGCTCGCGAAGGCGACGGTCGCGGTCCGCACACCCTGACCCCTAGAGTTTGCGCTGCTTGATGGGCGCCGCTTCAGGATCAGGGTCGACAGGAGGTCCGCTGCGCGGGCGGATTCGCCGTGTACAGGAGCGCCGCGAGATGCTGGCTCCGGACGCCAAGGTCAGCTTCGCCGCCGAACGCGAGGCCGCCGGGATCGACGACGTCCTGCGCTCGCTCGACCAGGACCTCGTCGGTCTGCAGCCGGTGAAGGACCGGATCGCCGAGATCGCCTCGTTGCTGCTGGTCGACCGGGTCCGCCAGCGATTCGGACTGAAGGCTCCACGTCCGAGCCTGCACATGTGCTTCACCGGCTCGCCGGGAACCGGCAAAACGACGGTCGGCTTGCGGATGGCGGACCTGCTCAAGCGGCTCGGCTACCTCGAGGAGGGTCAGCTGGTGTCGGTTATGCGCGACGAGCTCGTCGGCCAGTTCGTCGGCCAGACCGCGCCGATGACCCACAAGGTGATGAAACGCGCGATGGGCGGCGTGCTGTTCATCGACGAGGCCTACCACCTGTATCGCGACGAGAGCGCCAAGGACTACGGGCAGGAGGCGATCGAGGTGATGATGCAGGTGATGGAGAACAACCGCGACCGGCTGGTCGTGATCTTCGCCGGCTACCCGGACCGGATGGAGGCGTTCCTCGAGTCCAATCCGGGGCTGCGCTCGCGGATCGCATTTCATCTGCACTTCGCCGACTACACCGTGCCCGAGCTCGACGCGATCGGTCGAGTGATGATGCACCAGTCGGGCTACTACCTGTCAGACGACGCGACGTCCGCGTTTCACCTCTATCTCGATGCCCACCGCCGGGATCCGCGGTTCGCCAACGGCCGCACCGTGCGCAACGCGCTGGAGGCGGCGCGGTTCAAGCACGCGGCCCGTCTGACCGCCGACACCGAGCGCGAGTGGAGCCGTGACGAGCTGATGCGGATCGACGCCGCGGACCTCGTGATCGACGGGTTTGACTCGGCCGAGATCGCGCGTGATACGACGACGATCCCGCTGGAGCGCTCAGCGCACCACTCCTACACCGGGTTCAGCGGGCCGACCTAGCCGTTCGCGGGGCAGCGATATCGAGGCGCGAGCACGCTGCCACCGGAGCTACCTTGAGGCACATGGAGTCGAGGCATCGTGAGCGGGTGCAGGCGCTGCTGGATCAGGCGGCTGCCGACCACGAGACGCTTGTCGCGCAGCTGCCCGCCAACCTGCAGACGTCGCTGCCGGTTGACGCGCAGGGGGTGACCCGGGCGATCGAACTGCTCGCCGTCGCCGCCGGCCTCGATGCCGACGAGCGCCGGGCGCTGCAGCGGCCGCACGCGGTCAACCCCGCGGTGCTGCACGCGCGGGTCTACGGCCGCGCGCCGCTGACCCGCGAGACCGTGATCGGTTCGTTCGTCGAGGGCGCGCGGGTCCGCGCCGACGCGCTGGCGGCGCTCGCCGACGAGATCGGCGGCGAGCCGCTCGGCCGTCGCGTCCGGGCGCTGCTGATCGCGCACCCGCCTCCAGTCCGCGCCGACGGCGACGATGTCGTCCCGGCGCTGCGAGCCACCTACGCGGCGCACGAGCGCGCGGCGCTGCTGCTTGCCGAGCGGCTCGACGCGCAGTAGCGCCTCGCCGGTAGGCAGGATTGCGTCCCTTGGCATTCCGGCATCCGCCAAGCCGCTGCCGATGGCGTCCGCGACCGCCGCAGCGACATCGAACGAGGGGCGCGATCAGCTCCATCGCCCAGAGCGGGTACATGCGCTTGACGCGAGGCCGCCCGCGTGTGGCTCACCCTCCCGATACGTTTGCCGCCGCGCGCATCCGGACGAACTGCTCGCAGACCTCGATCGCGCGTTCGAGCGTCGGCCAGCGGAGGTTCTCAGGCACGTCGTTGGGCCAGTGGTAGTTCAGTGGCAGCTTCGTGTCCTCCATCGACGCCAGCGTCACGACCGGATAGCCGGCGCGCAGCGCCACCAGCGCGTCGGTCGCGGCGACGGTCTTGGCCCCGCGCTCGACCGGGATGCCGGCGCGATCGGCGGCATCCGCGAGCGCGTCGCACATCGCCGCCGGGTAGTCACGCATCCGCAGCATCCCCTCGCCTTCGACCACGATCAGCCGGGCGCCGCCAAGGCACTCCAAACAGAGGAGCTCCGTCCGCGACGGGTCGAGCTCGTCGCCGTGGCGGGCCAGGAACGCCGACATCCCCTCGCTGAACGACTCCTCCGAGCCGGTCGAGACCAGCAGCACCCGGGCACCGGTCAGCGGCTGGTCACGCAGCCGCTGCGCGATCGCGATCACCGCACCGACCGCGGTCAGGTTGTCGTTGGCGCCCGGCACCACCGACCGTGAGCCGATGTCGACCATCGCCGCGATCGAGCCGAGCGATATCGCCAGGCCGGCCCGGAGCAGCCGCGTGACCCCCGCGGCGGCGCCGACTCCGATCATCACCGGCCCAAGCCAGACCGCGAACATGATCGGCGCGGTCTGCTGGGCGCGTTCGTGGTGCTCAGGCGCGAGCCTGGGACCGAGCTGCCCGAGTGCCGGGTGAAACACGAGTCCCGAGTGGGCCGCGTCGTGATGGGCGACGACCACGATCGTGCGATCGGCATCGGCGTCGCCGGCCTGCGCCACGACGTTATACGTCGGCCGGCGCGGCAGCATCCGGCGCATCCAGCGACGGCCCTGGCCGAGGTCGTCCCACAGCCCTGCGGCGGCGATCCCCGCCCAGCGCCACGACCGCCGCCGTGGCAGCGACCCCGTTGGCCAAACCGATCGGCCACCAGTAGCCGCCGTGCGCGCGCCCCTGCTCGACCTCGGTCTCGCACCCGAGCGCGCGCAGATGGTCCGCGATCGACTCGGCCGCGATCCGCTCACCCTCCGACGCCGACGGCCGCTGCATCCCCGCGAGCTCATAGATCGCCCGCACCCATCGTTCGTCGCGATTCACCGGTGCGTCCATGGCGCCGTCGTCGATCATATGGCCGCGGTCCCGGCGGCCGGCCGTTCCCGCTGCGTGCCCAGTCCGGGCGGCGTATCGTCGGGTGATGGCTGATCCACTGACCCTGCGCGCGTACGAGATCGTCGTATACGCCGCTGACGTGGATCGAGCCACCGTGTTCTATCGCGACGTCCTGCAGCTGCGCCAGATCGACGGGCCGGATCAGCACAGCGCCGCGCTACGGCTCGGGGACGACTCCGTCCTGCTGATCTTTGACCCCGCCCGAGCCTCGGAGGCCGGCCGCGCGGTGCCGGCCCACGGCGCGCTCGGCGCCGGTCACGTCGCGTTCGCAGTCGGTTCCGGCGAGCTGGAACGCTGGCGTCGCCGGCTGGCCGAGCTCGGCGTCCCGATCGAGCAGGAGCAGCGCTGGGGCGACCACGGTGAGTCGCTGTACTTCCGTGATCCCGCCGGCAACTCGGTCGAGCTGCTCGAGGGCGAGATCTGGGCGCCGTGACCGCGGGCCGCAGACGACGGGCGCCCGCGCGAGCGGATCAGCGGACCGGCGAGCTGTGCAGTTGCGTGACGGAAGGACGACGGGGCGATCGAGGCGGCCGGTGCTAGCCTGACAAGTGGTTCGAGACGTCGCTCGGGCGTGACGAATCAGGACGACGGACACACCGGCGGGCGGTCGCTCTTTCTCGCCGCCCCGCGGGCTCCTCGAATCTGCAACCGAAGGCGGATCGATGACCCCAGTGTTCCTGACACTGCGCCGAAACTCCACCGCGGCGGTGCGCCTTCCCTCGGCCCGATCGTGCCCAGGCGGCCGAGATGTCCGATCTCGCGACCGGACCGCCGGTGGGTGACGATGCGCGCGCAGCCGAGCAGCAACCGTCAGCCGCGCCTGGTCCGGGTGCGGGATCGATCTCGGCGACTGGCCGCAAACAGTCGGAAACCCCGCCGATCGCATGACACCACGCCACCGCCCGAGGTCCGCGAACCACAGCTGAGCGCCGGGCTTGAGCTACGCGTCGCGGACTCGCGGCACGTGATCAGGATCGAGCTCTTCGGCGATCTCAGCCGCGCAAACGCGAACCGCCTCTCGATCTGCCTGGAACATGCTCTCGAGACGCGCGCCGAACGAATCATCCTCGATCTCCGCGGCCTTGATCGACTCGAGCCCGAAGCTGTGAGCCCGATCCTCATCGCTCAACTCACCGCCGACTCCGAGCACCGGCAGTTCCTGCTCATCCCAGGCTCCGACAGCGTCCAACGCGTTCTCGATCGTATGCAGGGACCGTTCTCCTACCTCGACCCAGACGATGACGCGGCGCTTCGCTACGACGTCGGCCGGTCGGGCGTCCTCAGCGCGGATCGTCAGCAAGCGCGACCTCACCGGCGGCTGGTCGAGCTTCTGATCGGCCCGACCGACCGTCTGATCGCAGCCACCGAGCATGCGCCGGAACCGATCTGCACGCTTGAGTACGTCGGAGCGAGTGCCCTGCTCGGCGCACTTGAGCTGTGGCTTTCGATCGAGGATCGAGCCGATCGATCTCGCCGCTGGTAAACGCCGAGCCCGGTGAACCGGCTGGGCGCCTCGATCGACGGGCTCGGCGGGCTTGGATCCGGCGAAAGGTCGATCTGCGCGGCGACCGGCGCCGGGCGCTAGCCTCGCGCCGAGCGCTTCGCTGTGGTCTCCATGTCGCATCCCGAGAAGCCCCGGCTGGCCGCGATGAGAGTGATCGCGGTGGTCGTCGTCGTGCTGCTGGTCGTGTGCGGCGCGCCGGTCAACGCGCGCGCTGACGGCGATCCCGGCAGCGACGTGCTGGTCTATCAACCATCGTTCGTCCCCCCGGACGCGGATGTCTCGGTCGGTGATCAGCTGCGCTTGACCGCGCTGCTCCGTGCCGCCGCCAGAGTCAAGGCGCCGATCCGCGTGGCGATCATCGCCCGCCGTGACGATCTGGGAGCGGTGACTGCCCTGTGGCGCAAGCCGCAGGCCTACGCCCGGTTTCTCGGGATCGAGCTGTCGCTGGGCTACAAGGGCCAGCTGCTGGTGGTGATGCCCAACGGGTTCGGGGTCAACTGGCCCGGGCATTCGACCGCCACAGCGTTGAGGTCGATCTCGGGTATCGCGATCAGGCCGGGGGGTGCCGGGATGGTTGCCGCCGGTCTGCACGCCGCGCAGGCGCTCGACCGCCGGCTCGGGGTCAAGATCACGCCCGCTGCGCCGAGGCCCGCCCCAACGGCGCCCGGCCACAAGACCCGATCGATCCCCACGATCACGATCGGATCGTCACCTGTCGCTGGCGGCGCCACGTCCGCCGCGCACGCCGGCGGTGGCAGCGACGTCTGGGTCGCGGTCGCGGGCGCGATCGTCGTCGCGCTGGCGCTCGTCGTCATCGCGCTCGGGCGCCACCGACGCTGGCGCGCACGCACCGCGACGGTGCTGAGGTCAGCCCGCGCGGCGATCACCCGCCGGCCGCGCGTGAACGACGGCCTGCGCGCCACTCAGGCCAATCGCATCATCGCGATCTCGCCCGAGCCCGATGCACCCGCAGGCGTCGCGATCACCACGGCTCCATCCAGCCGCCGGCCGCGCCGCGCAATGCTGGCCGTCGGTGGTGTCGCGATCGCCGCGCTGGCCGCGCTGGTGCTGGTCATCCATGCCGGCTCGCCCGGATCACAAGCCGATGCGTTGGAGACCAATCCGAACCTGGACCCCGGGGCGCCGCTGCCGGCCAGGCTCGCACCGAATTTCACGCTGTACAACCAGGCCGGTCGCCGGACCTCGCTGCGCCAGTTCCGCGGCAAAGTCATTCTGCTGGACTTCAACGACTCGGAGTGCACGACGGTCTGTCCGCTGACGACGACCGCGATGCTCGACGCCAAGCGGATGCTCGGGCCGGCCGCCCGCCACGTGCAACTGCTCGGGGTCGACGCCAACCCCAAGGCGACCGAGATCAACGATGTGCTCAGTTACACCCAGCTGCATGGCCTGACCGGCAAGTGGCAGTTCTTGACCGGCGCCCTGCCGCAGCTGCGAAAGGTCTGGCGCGAGTACGGCATCCAGGCAGACATTCAGCGCGGGCTGATCTCCCACACCCCCGCCCTGTACGTGATCGACACCCACGGCCGGCTGCAGCGCCTGTACATCACCCAGCAGAGCTACTCAGCGGTCGGGCAGCTCGGACAGGAGCTCGCCCGTGAAGCATCCCGGCTGCTTCCAGGCCATCCACCGGTGCACTCGCATCTGTCCTACCGGCCGGTTCCGACGATCCCGCCGACCCGCCACGTGACGCTCCCGCGGGCCGGCGGCGGCCGAGTCGCGCTCGGGCCGGGCAAGGCGCACCTCTACGCGTTCTTTGACACGTGGAACCGTGAGACCACCAGCCTCGCCGGCGAACTCGACACGCTCAACACCTACGCGGCAACCGCATCCAAGGGCGGGCTGCCCGAGCTGACCGCCGTCGATGAAGGCAGCGTCGAACCCACTCGATCGGCACTTCCGGACTTCCTGGCCACGCTGCCCAAACCACTGCGATACCCGGTCGCGATCGACACGACCGGACAGATCGCCGACGGCTATCAGGTTCAGGGCGAACCATGGCTGGTGCTCACCGCGCCGAGCGGCAAGATCCTCTGGTATGACGGGATCGAGACCTCGCCATGGCCGACACTCGCGCAACTTCATACCGAGGTCAGGGCCGCGCTCTCCCCCAACCCACGCAACGCAGATACGATCCAGCCGCAACTGATCGGCTCACCCGTGCCGCTGGCGAAGCTGCATCGCCAGGCGAGCTCGCTGATCGGCGCAGAGCCGCAACTGCTGGCCCGGATCAAGGCGCTCCAGGGGTATCCGATCGTCGTCAACGTCTGGGCGTCGTGGTGCCAACCCTGCCAGGAAGAGTCTCCCCTGTTCGCCAGCGCCTCGGTTCAGTTCGGTCGGCAGGTCGCGTTCCTCGGCGCCGACGCGGACGCTTCACCCGACAACGGAAGATCGTTCCTGAGCCAGCACCATGTCAGCTACCCGAGCTATTCCGTCACCCAAACCGGACTGAGCAAGCTCCTCAAAGGTGGGCTCGAGGGGCTGCCGACGACGATCTACATCGACCGCGACGGTCAGGTGGCCTACGTCCACGACGGGCTGTACTCGTCGCAGGGCGTGCTGAACTCGGACATCGACCGGATCGCACTGGATTCACGCTGACCGCCGACCGGGTTCGCACGCCCGTCCTGTCGAGGATGTGCTGGACGTGGTGGCCTGCCGTTTTGGCGGAGATGCCGAGGTTCTCGGCGATCTCCTTGTTGGTCTGAGATCGCCTTGGCGTCGGGGGTGTCTGGCGATCGAGGCCCTGTCCTGGCATGCGTGTATCACGGAACGGGCTGGTCTCTCATACCGGGTGATGTCACCTCTGTCGCGCGCCCAGCGCCGGCAGGGTCACCCAACACGAAAGGCTGGCAGAGATGGCCACGCACGTCTTCAAGTTCGTCGTTTCAGACGTAGACCTCACCCCCGAGCAGCAGGAGCGCATCTCACGCGCGGTCTCCCAGGCTGGGATCCTCGCCGTTGGCGACCTCACCCCGGGCGAGTCGATCACCTTCCATCCCGGCCGGGGCGGGTACCCCGTCTCCTGGCTCGGGCTCCCGCCAATCGACGTCCGCCATGCGCTTGAGACCTACGTCTCTGAGCAGGTCAAGAGCGGGGAGTAGCCGCCATGGCGCCCTCCCCACGGCAGCCTGATCAGGACCCGCCGGCCACGACGACACACGAGATCAAGTCGTGCCCGAGCGCCCCGTGCATCGAGGGTGCGCTGCTGCTCGGGGTGCGGACGGGGGCGGGGCGGCTGGCCTACGTCCAGCCGCCCACCCGCGTCGACAGCGCGTTCGTGGCGACCGCTCACGAGCGGGGGCGGCCAGAGAGCCGACTTCGTTTCTCGCTGCCATGCATCGAGGCGGGCTGCTCGCAGTGGAACGGCAACGGCTGTGGTCTGATCGACCTCGTGATGGACGACGAGCGCCCTGCACCTGCGCCCACGCCAGTCGGCGAGCTCGCGGCTGAGTCGACGGTGCCCGCCGATCCGCCGGCCCCATCACGCGGGCTGCCCGCCTGCGCGATCCGCCGCACTTGTCGTTGGTATCACCAACGCGGCGCGGAGGCGTGCGCGGTCTGCCCACTGGTGGTCGCCGACTGCGGCGGCACCGCCACCTACCGCTCCCGCGCCGCCGATCGCGCCGACCCGCTGAGGCCAACTGCGAGGACACCGCTCAGCCCCTGACACCACTCGAGCTCAGCAAGGCCAGGCTGGACTCTTATCTGAGGGCAGCTTGCAACGACTCCGGCCCGCCGCCGGTGACCAACGGGCCGTGCGAGACGAAGACATGCTCGGCCGAGAGCCGGCTCAGTGCACCGAGCAGGGTACGCAGACGCTCCGCCCCGCCCGCCGGCTGCGTCCAGGAGTCCGGGCAGACACGCAGCTGACCGTCGCCGCGTCTGAGCATCGCGTCGCCGAACACGAGGGCCGCCTGCTCGGGCAGCCACAACGCGATCTCGTCATCGCGCTCTAAGAAGAACGCCTGGATCCCGTCCCACAGCTCCCCGTGATCATCCAGCGCGTGATCGAACGGTTCGCGCGGCTCGAACTCCGGCGACTGCATCGCCCACACCGAGGCGTGGTAGCGAGCGGCCGCGGACGTGACGCTGCGCTGGTGCCAGTGGCAGGTTCGCACGACGCCCGCACAACCACCCTGTGCAGCGACGAGCGGGTCAAGCTCGACCCAATCGGTGATGAGCGGGTCGATCAGCAGCAGTCCGCGCGAGGTGCGTACCGCCCACCACGTGACAAGGGGATCCCAACCATCCTCCTCGCCCTCCTGCTCGGTCCACTCCGGATGCTGCGCCGTAAAGTGCCATAGACCCGGCAGGATCTCACCCTCGATTTCCGCCATCGTGGCCCGGAGAGTACCGGGCGGTAGCCCGCCCAGTAGAGCTCTGCAACGAATAGCCAGACGCGCGGGGGACCCGCCGCCGGCTCCCTTCGACTCCAGCCCAGGCGTCGTCGCCACGGCCCGCATGCACGCTTCTGGGAGGACCGTTGGTCAGCATCCGGCTCACGGCTCGCGCCGCGGCTGTTGCCAACGCCCGCGGCACGCCGGCGCTCACCCGCCGAGTACTTCAAACAGGCCGGCAACACCCATCCCGCCACCGACGCACATGGTCACCACCACATAGCGAACGCCGCGTCTGCGACCCTCGATCAGCGCGTGCCCGGCCAGACGCGTCCCGCTCATGCCGTAGGGGTGGCCGACGGCGATGGCGCCCCCATCGACATTGAGCCGGTCCGTCGGGATCCCGAGCTCATCGCGGCAGTAGACGACCTGCACCGCGAACGCCTCATTCAGCTCCCAGAGGCCGATGTCGCTCATCCTCAGGCCGGCACGGGCCAGTAGCCGCGGGACCGCGAATACCGGTCCGATGCCCATCTCGTCGGGCTCACACCCGACCGCCACCAGTCCGCGGAAGGCACCCAATGGCTCCAGCCCACGTTCATCCGCCAGCGTGCGCGACATCACCACACACGCCGCGGCGCCGTCTGACAGCTGGCTCGCGTTGCCGGCCGTCACCGAGCCGTTCTCCATCACCGGTGCCAGCGCGCTCAGCGCCTCCGGCGTGGTGCCAGGCCGGTTGCATTCGTCGCACTCCAGCCGCACCGTGCGCTCAGAGCTGATGCCCGTATTGCGATTGACCACGGTCATCACAGTCTCGATCGGCACGATCTCGGCGTCAAAGCGCCCCGCCTCCTGTGCCGCGGCCGTGCGCTGCTGGCTCAGCAGCGCGAACGCATCCTGACGTCCGCGCGAGATGCCATAGCGGGCGGCGACGACCTCGGCCGTCTCCAGCATCGTGAAGAAGATCTCGGGCTTGCACTGCATCAATCCCGGATCCTCGGCCATGTAGGTGTTGGCGTGCTCGTTCTGAACGAGACTGATCGACTCGAGCCCGCCGGCGACGACGATCTGCGACTGCCCGGTGATGACCTGCTGGGCGGCCATCGCGATCGTCTGCAGCCCGGTAGAGCAGAAGCGATTGATCGTGACGCCCGGCGTCGTCACCGGCAGACCGGCGCGGATCGCGACCTGACGGGCGATGTTGGCGCCCGTCGTCCCTTCATTCAGTGATCCGCCGACGATCACGTCCTCGACCTCCTCGGGTGCGACACCCGCGCGCACCACGGCTTCTCTGACGGCGTGGGCCCCGAGCGTGGCGCCGTGGGTGCTGTTCAGCGATCCGCGGTAGGCCTTGCCGATCGGCGTGCGCGCCGTGCTGACGATCACCGCCTCGGTCATCACGTCATCCCGCCGAAGGCGCCGCCGCTGGACCCAGCACCCGGCCGGTCCTCGAGGGCGCGGACGGGCCAAGCCGCTGACCACCGTCGATGACGAGCGTTTCTCCGGTGACCCACCCAGCCTGATCGCTCGCCAGGAACGCGACGGCGGCGCCGACGTCTGCCGGCTCGCCGATGCGCTGAAGCGGAATCTCGCCCGCGACGGCCTGCTCGTGGTCCTTCCACAGGGCCTCGGCCAGCCGCGTCCTGACGACGCCTGGCGCCACGGCGTTGACGCGGACCTTCGGAGCGAGCTCGAAGGCCAGTTGCCGGGTCATGTGGATCAGGCCCGCCTTCGTGACGTTGTAGGCGCCCAGGTTGGGCGCGACATCAAGCCCACCGATCGACGCGATGTTGATGATCGCGCCACCGTGTTCAGACATGTACGCGTGCCAGACCAGCGTGGTCCACAGCAGTGGGGCCAGGAGGTTCACCTCGATGGTCTTGCCGACGCGCGCCGGCTCGAGGTCGACAAGCGGGCCGAAGGCAGGGTTGGTGCCGGCGTTGTTGACCAGGATGTCGATGCTGCCGAAGTGCTCAAGCGCCGTCTGGACGCAGGCGGCCGCGGCAACCTGATCGGTGGCGTGAGCCTGGACTCCGAGGGCGCGCCCGCTCAGCCCTGCCGCAGCCTGCTCGGCGCCGTCACCGCGCGAGGTCATGACAACGCGGACGCCGCCGGCGACCAGCGCCTCAGCGATCGCAAGCCCAATGCCACGTGAGGCGCCGGTCACCACCGCGGTGCGACCCTCCAGCGGGCCACTCACGACGCGTCGACTCCGGCCGTAGGGATCGCGGCAGCTCCCTTGGCCCCCGGCTCGAGCTCAGGAGTCCAGCGCCGCAGCTCGCGGGTTGCGATCGTGCGCTTGTGCACCTCGTCGGGACCATCGGCGAGTCGCAGCGTCCGCTGGTGGGCCCACATCTCAGCGAGCGGAAAGTCATCAGAGAGCCCGCCGGCGCCGTGGACCTGCATCGCACGGTCGAGGATCCGCAGGGCGATGGTGGGCGCGGCGACCTTGATCGCCGCAATCTCGGTGCGCGCGTGCCGGTTGCCGACGGTGTCCATCAACCATGCCGTCTTCATCGTGAGCAGGCGGATCATCTCGATCTCGATCCGGGATTCCGCGATCCAGTCCTGGATATTCGCGCGCTCGGAGATCGGGAGCCCGAAGGTCACCCGCCCGCTGGCGCGCTTGCACATCAGCTCGAGCGCCCGCTCGGCCGCGCCGATCGTGCGCATGCAGTGGTGGATCCGGCCCGGCCCAAGTCGCGCCTGACCGATCATGAAGCCGTCACCTTCGCCCGCCAGCACATCGGTGACCGGGATCCGCACGTCGGTGAAGTCGATCTCCCCATGGCCCTCCCTGTCCTGGTACCCGAACACCGGCAGACCGCGGATCACCGTCACGCCCTGCGCGTTGATCGGAACCACGACCATGCTCTGCTGGCGATACCGCGGAGCGAGCGGGTCGGTCTTGCCCATCACGATCAGTACCCGGCAGTTCGGGTGCAGGGCATTCGACGCCCACCATTTGCGCCCGTTGAGGACGTACTCGTCGCCATCACGCTCGATCCGCAACTCGATGTTGGTGGCGTCCGAGCTGGGGACGCCCGGCTCGGTCATGGCAAACGCCGATCGAATCTCACCATCGAGCAGCGGAAGCAGCCAGCGTTCCCTGTGCTCGTCGGAGCCGAACAGCGTCAGCACCTCCATGTTGCCCGTATCCGGCGCCGAGCAGTTGCACGCCTCCGGGGCGAGGTGAGGGCTGCGCCCCATGATCTCGGCGAGCGGTGCGTACTCGGCGTTCAGCAGGCCGGGCCCCCATTCGTCGTGCGGGTTGAAGAGGTTCCACAGGTCCCGGTCGCGGGCCTCGGCCTTGAGCTCCTCGAGGATCGGTGGATGGAAGTGGGGATCGCCCGAGGCCTTCATCTGAGCGGCGTAGACCGGCTCGGACGGGTAGACCAGGTCATCCATGAATGCGCTCAGACGACCGTGCAGCTCTTTGCAGCGGTGTGTCAACTCAAAGTCCACAGTCAGCTCCCTGCTTTCAACATCGCGTGTGTCCGACTTTAATTGAATCTGACGTCAATTTCAAGTAAATGATGGTTGTCTTTCACACCACGCCCGTCGCTCTGACCGCCGCAGCCGCCGCTAGCGAGCGGCGCGGCGTCGCGCGATCGTGCCGACGCCGACCGCAAGGATCAGCAGCCCGCCCTGGAATACGTACTCGGCGTAGGTGTTCAGCCCGAGCAGCGCGATCGCGTTGAAGCCGACGGACACCGTCAGCACTCCGAGCAATGTCCCGACGATGTGGAACTGGCCGTCGCGCAGGACCGCTGACCCGAAGAAGCTCGCCGCGAAAGCGCTGAGCAGATAGCTGTCACCACCGTCGACCGCGCCACTGCCGGTGAGCGACGTGAGCAGCACCCCTGAAGCGGCGGCACAGGCTCCCGCGATCACAAACGCTGCCACCCTGACCCGGTCAACGCGGATCCCCGACAGCCGCGCAGCCTCGGGATTGCCACCGACCGCCTGGATCGACTGGCCCAGGGTCGTTCGGTTCAACACGATCCACAGCAGGATCGCCAGGCCGAACATCACGTAGACGGGGTACGGCACTCCGAACAGCTTGTTGAACGTCAGAGCGATGAACGACGTGGGGTTGTTGATCGTCACAGGATCGCCGTTGGTGTAGGCGTAGTTGATGCCCACGACGATGGTGCCGACGCCGAGCGTGGTGATCAGTGCGTTGACCCCGACGCGCGTCACGATCAGGCCGTTGACGAGGCCGATGATCGCGCCAGCGACCAGGACGAGGACGATCGCCAGGGGGATTGTCAGCCCGTTGCGCTGGATCAGTCCCGCGACCAACACTCCGCCGAAGCTCGTGGCGTATCCGACGCTCAGATCGAAGTCGCCGGCCGCCAAGACGAACGTCAAGCCCATCGCCACGATCGCCGTGAGGGCGCTTTGGTTGAGGATCTGGATCGCGTTGCTCGAAGTCGCGAAGCTGCCTGGTTCGATGATCGCGAACGTCGCGATCATCGCCACCAGTACGACGATCGCGCCGTAGCGCCCGACGATCCACCACCAGTTCACATCGCCTGCCCGACCCAGCAGACCAGATCTGGAAGCGCGGACCTCGGCGTCGGACGAGGCGGTGATCTGTTCTGCAGGCACTTCAGCGACGGTTGACTTCTCAGTCATTGCTCCGGTGATCCACTCGCGTAGCACAGCGCGGTCAGTGTCTCCTTCGTGGCCAGCGCACCGTCGACCACGCTTTCGATGCGGCCGTCCCGCATCACGGCGACCCGGTCACAGATCGCAAACTCGTCGAAGTCGCTCGAGATCATCAGCACCGCCGTTCCGGTGTCGGCGAGGGCACGGATGATCTTGTAGAGCTCTGCCCGGGCCCCGACGTCGACGCCGACAGTCGGTTCATCGAGGATCAGCACCGAAGGCCCGGTGCGCACGTATCGGCTCACCACTACCTTCTGCTGGTTGCCTCCGCTCAGCCCGCCCACCGGTTGGGCCACGGACACCAACTTGATGCCGAATCTCTCGACCATCTGCTTGGCCGCAACGCGCGCCTTGCGCGGGCTCAGCAGCGGCAGCTCGCTGCGCCAGCGGTTGTCGCTGATCGTCGCCAGATTGATGTTCGCCTCGACCGAGTTCCGCAGCAGCAGCGCTTGAGAACGGCGCTCCTCGGGTACCAGCGCGACCCCGCGCGCAATCGCCTCGAACGGAGCCTTGGGCGCGAACGGACGGCCGCCAAGAGTCATGGTCCCGGCCGACAACCTGTCCGCCCCGAAGATCAACCGCGCCAGCTCGGTGCGTCCTGCTCCGACCAGTCCAGCGAGCCCCAGGATCTCGCCGTGGTGCAGGTCGAGCGAGACACCGTTGACGCGGGGCGCCCTCACCAGACCCCGCACCTCGAGTACCGCGTCCTTGGCAACTCCCCGGGGCGTGATGTGACGCGTCGTCTCCTGCACGGCCCGGCCGACGATCGCCTCCGTCAGGGCGGCGCGATCGACGTCGGATGCCTGGAGGCTCGCGACGAGCTGGCCGTTGCGGAGCACCGAGATGGTCTCTGAGAGATCCAGCACCTCATCCAAACGGTGGGAGATGTAGAGGACGGCGACTCCACGCGCGGTGAGATCCCGCACGATTGCGAACAGACGCTCGGCCTCCTCGGCCGCGAATGACGCGGTTGGTTCGTCCATCGCGATCATCCGTGTCTCGCGCATCAACGAGCGGCCGAGCGCGACCATCCAGCGCTGGCTGACCGAGAGGTCGCGCACTTCGCGATCCAGCGAGAAGTCCGCTCCCAGCCGTTGCATCACCTCGATCGCGCGCGGGCGCACATCGCCCCAGCGGATCAGGCCGTAGCGGGCCTTGGCGTCATAGTTCATCCCCAGGTTCTGCAGCACGCTGAACCGTGGGACCAGATTCAGCTCCTGGTGGATGAAGCCGAGGCCGAGCTCGGTGGCACCCCACGGGTTCGCGATCTCCTGCTCGGCACCGTCGAGCAGCAACCGGCCCTGATCCGGAGTCTCCACCCCTGCGAGAATGCGTACGAGCGTCGACTTCCCGGCACCGTTGGCGCCGACGAGCGAATGGACCTCGCCGGGCCTGATGTCGAGGGACACCTCACTGAGTGCCCTGACTCCGCCGTACTGCTTGGTGAGGCCCTCAACCGCCAGGAGCGCCCGCTGGGGCTCGGAACCTGTGGGGCGACCGCTTGCACGGTCGCCCCCGGTCTCGCGCATCCCGTTCACGGTTGGCGCGCTGTTGTCCATTGGCCGACGGTTCCTAGGAGCCGCTGTAGGCGTCCGGGTACTTCTTGAGGAACGCCGCGATGTTGGCCTTGGTGACCAGCACCGCCGGTGCGGCCTTCTGGAGCGGTGAGGTGTTCACGCCCTTGGCAACCAATGACGGGATGGCCGCGGCCATCTCCTCACCGAGGCCGAAGCCGTTGATCCACACGGTGGCGGTCATCGATCCGGCCTTGACCGCATTCAGAGCGGCGGCACTGCCGTCGACCCCGAAGGTCGTGATGTTGGTGCGGCCCGCCTGTTTGATCGCTGCGAGTGCGCCCACCGTCGGATCGTCGAAGCAGCCGAAGATGGCGCCGGTACCGCTGTGGGTTGCCAGCCAGGCCTGGGCGAACTTGTAGCCCGCCTGCACCTGACCAGGAATCGGCACCTCGTCATATGTGACCGACGAGAAGTGGGCCGTCTTCAGGTACGCCTTCAGCGAGGCCACGCGCTCGTCGCACGCCACGCCTGGGGTGTAGGTGTACACCAGGAGATCCCCGGTGCCATGCGTGACCGACGCAAGCTCCTTGACCAGCAGCTTGCCGTCGGCCTCACCCACGTCCCAGTTGGCCTCAACCCCGGGACCGGTCGAGCCGCCCGCGGCAATGACCGGGATCCCGGCCTGTTTGGCGGCAAGCACGCCGGCCGAGAGGGCGGTCGCCGGGAATACCGTCGAGACGATCAGGTTGACGTGCTTATCCACCAGAGTCTGAATCGCCGCGACTGACTGGGCGGGCACTCCGTCCGGGTCGATGAAGGTCGTGCTCCACCCCTTCGCCTTGGCAACCGCCTCAATGCCGTGGATCGCGGCCATGCTCGTCGGCTCCGTGCCCGCGAATGGCACAAGACCGATGCTGTACTTCTTGCCGGTGCTGCTCGCGCTGCTGCTGGAGGACTTCTTGCCACCGCTCGCACCGCTCGTGCTCGCACTGTTCTTGCTGCTGCTGCCACAGCCGGCAGCCATGACCCCTAGGGCAGCGACCGTCGCGCCCAGCGCAACGGACCGCATAGCGGCTCTCATCATGCTCTCCTCTCCGGTCCTACAGACGATGAGACTTCGACCTTGACGTCGAAGTCAAGTTCACGCGACCCCTCTGATGGCCCTCGCGGTGGGGTAACTATAACTTGAGCTTGATGTCGAAGTCAAGTTCAAATTGGATATGGGAGACAACCAGGATCGACCCCCGCCCAGGCGATACCGGCGTCGAAGAACGCCCGCAGCGACGTCTCGATTCCGTCCACCAGCACGACCTGACCGTCGGCGAGGTGCGGCCGGCAGCCGCTCATCCAGCAGGAATGACAGGTCGCGCCGATCGAGCCGCGTTGTCGAGGGGGCGGTGGCCGTCATAGTGGGTCACGACTCTGCCTGTCCAGCCGGCCGCGCTCAATGGCTGCAGGAGCCACCCCTCGGTGTGGACTTCGCCCACAAGACGCCTGCCTGGGTGTGGCGACGTAGCGCCACCTTCGATTCGTCGCGGGCCCGCCACCCCGAAGCTAAGCTAGCCCGATGGCTAGGGTCAGCAGGCCGCGTTCCAACCGTCACCCGGCCACGGAGCGCACCGCCCCGTCCAGCGGCCGCGGTCAGCGGACGCGACAGGCACTTGTCGACGCGGCCCGGGTCGTCTTCGAGCGTGACGGCTACCTCAACGCGCGGATCACCGATATCGCCGCGGAGGCCGACGTCGCCTCCGGGAGCTTCTACACCTACTTCAACAGCAAGGAAGAGATCTTCGACGCGGTTGTCGAGTCGGTGGAGGAGGACATGCTGCACATGCACGTCCGCGAGCGGCTCGGCGACAACGATCCGCGGAGTCTGATCAGCGCCGCCAACGAGGACTACCTCAAGGCGTATGAGCGCAACGCACGGCTGATGGCGGTGTTCGAGCAGGTGGCACAGATCGACGATCACTTCCACGCCCTGCGGGTGAGGCGCTCGGAGGCGTTCCTGCGCCGCAACGCGAAGATGATCGCGGAGCTCCAGCGACGTGGTGAGGCGGATCCGTCGCTCGATCCCTTCGTCACCGCCGAGGCGCTGTCGTGGATGGTCAGCCGGATGGCCTATTCGGTCTTCGTGCTCGGCAAGTCGATCCCCATCGACCTGCTGACCGAGACTTTGAACCGTCTCTGGCTCAACGCCCTGCGCATCCCGGAGCCCGTTGGCTCAGCGCTCGACGAACCTGGCCAGTGATTCGGCGACACACACCGGCTTCTTGAGTCCTTCAAGCTCGAAGCTCTGCGTGCACGTGAGCTGCACGCCGCCGCCGACGGCGACCACCGCGTCGATCGCGAGACGCATCCGCACTCGTGATCCGACGGTGAACGGCGCTGGGAATCGCACCCGGCCGTAGCCGTAGTTCAGGCTGTGGGCGAACCCGTCGAAGCTGATCAGCTCCTCGGTGAACCGAGGTCCGAGCCCGAGCGTGAAGAGGCCGTGCACGATCGTTGCACCGAGCGCGGTCTGCGCGGCTCGCTCGGGATCCACATGGATCCACTGTCGGTCCTCGGTCGTCTCGGCAAAGGCGTCCACCTTGGCCTGATCGACCGTGTACCAGTCGGTCGGACCGAGCACGGTTCCGACCAGCGCGCTCAAGTCCGAGGCCGATTCGGGCTGTACCTGAGTGCTCATCACTCCATGTCCTCTGGGTCGTGGCGAAACGACACCGTCACCGCTTCTCCAGTGCGGGGAACGCGGGCGCACGACCCTCGAGGTAGCTGTCGACGCCTTCCTTCACGTCGGGGCGCAGGAAGGACTCACGCATCTCCGCGTCGGCGTCCTCGTACGCTGCTTCGAACGTCGTGTGGAGGGCCTGATGCACCTGACGCTTGATCACGCTCATCGACGTCGGTGAGCAATTCTCCGCGATGTCGGTTGCGTACGCGAGTGCCGCGTCGAGCACAGCATCGGGCTCTGCGAGCTGATTGACCAGCCCCAGCGAGTGGGCCTCTTCACCCGACAGGACGCGCCCGGACAGCAGCAGGTCGAGCGCCGCGCCGCGACCGATGAGCTGGGGCAACAGCCAGGCCGATCCGTACTCGGCGATCAGACCACGACGCGCAAAGGCGGTCGTCAGCTTGACCCGCGACGTGGTGATGCGGACGTCGCAGTACAGAGCCTGCACGAGGCCGACACCGGCCGCGGGACCGTTGATGGCAGCCACGATCGGCTTGCTGATGCTGAGCGGATGGCACACCTGACGGCGGTGATCGAGCGCCGTCAGGTCAGACCCGCTGACCGCCTTGATGTCGTCGAAGTCGGCACCGACGCAGAAGCCACGGCCGGTCCCCGTCAGGACGATCGCCCTGACCTCGGGAGCACGATCGGCTTCATCGAGCATGTCGAAGTAGCGCGACTCCATCGCCTGCCCCCAGGCGTTCATCTTCTCCGGCCGGTTCAGGCGCAGGACAAGCACCGAGCCGTCCACCTCGGCGACCACCGGGCCGTCCGTCGCTGTCAGCAGGGACCTGGTGTTCATTGCATCCTCCCGGTGGGTTCTTGCACGCCTGTGGGGATGTCGGCGCGGGACGGCTTGCCGACGCAGCTTCATCGTCGGCGTCACCAGGTCGCCATCGGCGGGCCATTCATCCGGGAGCAGCAGGAAGCGCTTGATCTGCTCGACCCGTGCCAGCCGGTGGTTGGCGTCGGCGACCGCCGACTCGACCGACGTGCGCACCGCGGAGTGCCCCACAAGGTCCGCCAGCCCCAAGCCGGCGTCACCATCCTCTGCGGCGACCGCCTCCGCCACGATCGGGTCGAGCACGATCAGCGCGGTGTTGAAGGATCGCCCATCACCGATGCAGCACACCTGGCCGATGATCGGGCTGCTGTTCCGGACGGTTGCCTCGATATTCGCCGGAGACATGTTCTTGCCGCTGGCGTTGATGATGATCTCCTTCTTGCGACCGACGATCGCGACGAAGCCGTCGGCATCGATCGCACCGAGATCACCGGTGTGGAGCCAGCCACCCGCGTCGAGCGCAACCGCCGTCGCCTCGGGGTTGTCGCGGTAGCCGCGCATCAGATTACCGCCGCGGCAGAGGATCTCCCCGTCGTCGGCAAGCTTCAGCTCGGTTCCGGGCAGCGCCCGTCCGACGCTTCCGATCCGCGGGTTGACGGAGTCATTCAGTGTCCCGAGCCCGCAGTTCTCTGACATTCCCCAGTTCTCACACACGGGGATTCCCAGCGCTGCAAAGAACATCAGCATGTCGCGATCGACCCGAGTTGAGCCGGTCACGAGCCAGCGCGCGTCCTGTAGTCCCAGATGCCGTCGGATGCGCATGCCCAAGGCGGCACGGTGGCCCTGCCACTCAGCCTCGGCGCCGGCGTCAAGCCGTCCGCCGTCGCGCCCCGTCAGCACACGCCGGCTGCCGAGCTCCAGCATCGTTCTGAACTGGACTGCCTCAGGCCCGGCCTCGAGCTCGGCCGTCAACGATTGGCGCAGCTTCTCCCACGTACGCGGAACCGCAAAGAACATCGTCGGCCTGATCGCGGAGGTGTGCGAGAACACCGTCCGCCCGTCGCGGAGCGTCGTTGTCAGAGAACCAGTGGCCATCCCCAGGTAGTGCGTCGCAAAGCGGTCGACGACATGGGCGTGGGGCAGGTAGGAGAGCAGACGTCCCCGTTCGGGCAGCGGTACCCCCTCCAGCGTCGCCCTGATCGTGAACATCAGCGCCGCGTGTGTCAGCTCGACCCCTTTCGGTGGACCGGTGGTCCCCGATGTGTAGATCAGCGTCAGCACGTCATCGGGTCGGATCTGGGCAGCGAGCGCGTGGAGGTCCACCGGTGCGCTGCCGACGCCTTCGATCCGCTCCAGCGCGGATCTTCCCGCGCTGCTGGTCTCGAGGTAGAAGACGGGTTGGGAGATCCCAGCCTCTTCGATCCGGGCGCGTGCCCCAGGCTCGACGACGTAGACCTTCGGCGTCGCATGCCCAGAGATGTAGGCGATCTGCTCGCTGGCTGAGGTCGAGTAGATCGAGAAGGGGACCGCCCCGAGGAACAGTGCGGCTGAGTCGATCAGGTTGAACTCGGGCCGGTTGCCCATCAAGAGAGCGACCCGATCGCCGCGGCCAACCCCGAGTGCTTGCAGGCCAGCTGCGAGCGCGCCGACGCGTGCTCCGTACTCGCGCCAGGTCAGCGCGAAGGTGCCTTCTGCGTCGGCCAGCGCCGGCTCGTCAGGGTGGTTCTCAACGGCGTGCAGGAAGGCGCCGGTGACGGTCTGCACATCAGAGGACAGCTGGATGGACTCGGTCACGTGCATCCGCTGAGCCCTCCGTCGACGGAGGCGAGCGTCCGGGTCATGTATGCATTGAGATCCGCGGCCACGGCCGGACGCCCGCGAACAGGCGCTCAACAGCTGTGCTCACGGCGCCATGTCCTGGAGCACCGGGTGGGCGCCGGTCCCGCGGGCCATACCGTCGAGGGCGCGGTTGAAGAGCGTCAGGGAGTCCCATCCCTCGAGCGGGGCGATGTTGTCGAGCTGCTCGAGCACCGCCGGGGGCGTGCCCTCGATCTCGTTCCCGAGCACCTCCGCCCAGCGCTGCGTCAGGTTCCGGAAGTGCGGGTTGGCTGCCGGGACGACGATCAGGTTCGCCGCGTCGCGCATCGCCTCCTCCAGCGTGATGAACTCAACCCCGTGCTCGGCATAGGCTTCGAGCACCCGGTCGTAGGTGTCTGAGGCGATCGCCGAGTTGTGGACCAGGCTGATGTGTGCGGGCAGGCGACCGAAGTTCTTCTCCGACGCCGCCGCCTGACCTTTGAGGCAGGTGACCGCGCTCTCGACGAACTGATCCTGCAGCCACTTGACGTCGTCCTGGCGGTCCAGGCGGACGGCGCGGTCATAGGCGAACACGAATTGGGTGTCGTAGAACCAGTGCGTGATCGGTGCGTGCATGTATCCGGTCTGCGCCAGGTGGGTCATCACCTCGTCGGTCTTGCTCCGGGTGTCACCGAGCATGTCCATCGCAAAGCGGAAGTAACGCGACGGTGCCTCGGCAACCCACGGCTCGATCAGCTCATGGCTCTGGTCGATGTCCTCGATGTAGCGCTCGGCACCGAGCCAGTTCAGGCAGCAGTGATAATGCGTATGTCCGCCGACGTGGTGCCCTGCAGAGCACCAGTCATCCAGCACGCCGGTCAGCTGCGGATCGTCATCCAAGGCGAACGTCGCCGAGAACGCGTAAACCTCGGGCACGCCGTTCGCCGAGAACGCACGTAGCAGGCTCTTGGCGCAACTCGCCGGACTGAATCCGTTCTGGTGCGCGACGTCCGGCCACAGGAACAGATCGTCGACCGTGATCGCCACCTTCACCGGCCCAGACTCCAACAGCGGCTCCGTCATCTCTCTCTCCTTGTCCTCTGACGCCGTCCAATCGACGATGGGAGGCACTCTGACCGTGACCCTCGCGTGACTCAATGGCTCCGAAAACCACCGGTAGGTGTCACCTGCGCCCAACGCAGAGCCTCTGTCGCGGCGCGGTCTTCACTGGCGGTAAGCTGGCGCGATGGCGACCCTGACCGCGCGCCGTAGCGACAACGTGCTCGTCGACTGGATGGACCAGCAAGGCACCACGCTCGTCGACGCGATGCTGCGGGGCATCCTCGGGGCGGTCCCCGAGCTGAGCAAGGGCAGGCTTCCGGAGGGCGATCTCAAGATCGCCCTCCAATCACACGTGCCGGGGATCAGACGGGCGTTCGGGGATCCGTCTTCCACGGCCACGCTGCCGCGCGAGGCCGAGGCGTGGGCGCGCCGGCTCGTCCACGACGGGATCTCGCTCACCGCGGCGCTGCGCGCGTTTGAGCGCGGACACGCCGACGCCTGGAGCATCATCGCCTCGACACTCAAGGAGAAGCGCTGGGGTCTGTCGTCAGAGATCCGCGCCGACGAGATGGAATACGCCTCGGCTCGGCTGTTCGACTACGCGAACACGATCACCGCGCAGGCGATCTCGGCCTACATCGACGAGCAGGCCAAGCTCGAGCGCCGGGACGAGTCAAGTCGCCTGCGCGCGGTGACCGGCCTGCTGCAGGGCAGCCTCGATCCGACGATCGCCGAGCGCTCGATCGCATACCGGCTCGACGCCGTCCACACGGGATACACGCTGTGGGACGCCGACGGTGCGGCACACGCGGATCTCGAGTCTGTCGCCGCGGAGCTCGGCACCAGGATCAGTCCATGGCAGCACCTGACCGTGCGCGGTGCGAGCGGCTCGGTCAACGGCTGGCTTTCTTGCAAGTCGGACAAACTGCGGCTCGCCCTCTCCGTGCTCGAACTGCCACCCGGCGTGCGGCTGGCGCTCGGTTCACAGCGCCGGGGCGTCTCCGGATTCCGGCTCACCCACCGTGAGGCGGTGGAGGCCAAACAGGTCAGGGACCTGATCGACGGCGGACCCGTCACGAGCTTCGACGATGTGGCTGTACTGGTACTGGCATCCAGGGACTCCGAGCTGGCGCGAGCCTTCGTCGAAGCACAGCTGCGCTCGCTGAGCTCAGACGAGGAGCGCTTCCGGAGCCTGCGTGAGACGCTGCGCGTGTACCTCGAGGAGCGCGGCAGCCCAGCCGCCACCGCCGCACGGCTGCGTCTGCACAGGAACACCGTCGTCAAGCGGATCGAGAAGATCGAGGAGTCGCTTGAAACCCCGATCGATCGCGGCAGCCTGAACCTGCGCGTCGCGCTCGAGCTCTCACGGATCTCGCCGCCTTAGCGGGCAGCCGCCTGCTCCAACCACGGGAGCAGGATGGCGTTCACCTCCGCCGGCTTCTCCTGCTGCACCCAGTGCGCACAGTCGGGGATGACGTGCAGCTCCAGCTGCGGCAGCAGCCGGTCCATGCCGTCGGTTGAGTCGCGACCGAAGAAGAAGTCGTCCTCTGCGCTGATCATCAGCGCGGGCTTGTCGATCTCCCATGCCCAACCCCGTGCCTCCTCGAAGTTCCTGTGCAGCGCCCGGTACCAGTTGAGACCGCCGCTGAAGCCCGAGCGTTCGTAGACCTCGACGTAGAAGCGGAGCTCCCGCTCACTGACGATCGGCGCGCCGAACAGCTGTGGCTCGCCGACGAGAACGCCGAGCGGCAGCTCCCGAACGGACGCCGGGGCGGCCTCGAACTCCGCCATCGTGTAGCCGCGGCCGCGCAGGAGCGAGCGGAACGTGTGCTCCACGTCGCGCCCCAGCAACTGCTCCGCCGTCCCCTGTTCCTGGATCCCCCGCATGTAGTGGTGTGGCCCACGGATCCGGTCGTAGATCTCCAACAGGTCATGGGGCCCGTCCGATCTGGTGTAGGGCGTACACAGACTGCCGAGCGCGAGCACGCGCTCGGGCGCGAAGACGCCGGAGAACCAGGCAGGCCCCGACCCCCAGTCGTGCCCGAACCACACGGCCTGGTCGATCTCCAGAACATCGAGCAGGCCACAGAGATCGGCGACCAGGTTCTTGACCCCGTAGCTGTCCGGACCGGGCGGCGCGTCGGTTCCGCCGTAGCCGCGCTGGCACGGGACGATCACCCGGAAGCCCGCGGCCGCGATCGGATCGACCTGGTTGCGCCAGGAGAAGGGATGCTCGGGAAACCCATGCAGCAACAGGACGGCAGGGCCCTCGCCCTGCTCGAAGTACTCCATCGTGATGCCGTTGGTCTCGGCGGTTCTGGGGGCTGTGAAGTCCATTCGTGGCGCGATTTACATCGCGATCCCGCCGTCGATCGCCAGGAGGGCGCCGGTGATGTAGCCGGCCGCTGGTGAGGCGAGGAACAGGACCCCGGGCACGATCTCCTGTGGCTCGGCGAATCTGCCGAGCGGGATCTGTGCATCCAGGCCCGCGCGCACATGGTCGGGGATGGATTCGATCATCCGCGTCTGGGCGTTCGGCGAGAGGACGTTCACCGTGATACCAAAGCGGGCCAGCTCCTTCGCGGCGGTCTTGCTGAAGCCGATCACGCCCGCCTTCGCCGCGGCGTAGGCGGCCTGACCGACGTTGCCATGCATGCCCGTATAGGAGGTGATGTTGATCACGCGGCCGTAGCGCCGTTCGCGGAAGTGGGGCACGCACGCGCGGGTGAACCTGAACGTGCCGCCAAGACTGACGTCGACGACGGTATTCCAGTCGGCGTCATCGATCTTCCACAGCACGTTGTCGCGCAGCACCCCGGCGTTATTGAAGAGGACGTCGATGCGCCCGGTCTCCTCCACTGCGTCGGCGACCACGCGCTCCACGTCCGCGGTGGAGGCGACGTCGGCCACCGCCGCGTAGGCACCGACGCTGTCCGCCGCCGGGATCAGCGCCTCAGCGTCAGCGTCGACCATCCACACCGACGCACCGGCCTCGACGAACCCAGCGGCCGTGGCCCGGCCGATCCCGCGTGCGGCTCCGGTCACGATGACCGTCTGGCCCGAGAAATCGAGGGCGAGACTCACGTGAGTACCTTCACAATCAACCCGTGTCCTTTCTCGCAGGCTGTCGCCTGCCGATTGATGTGTCGGGGCGTCATCGAGACCCGACGCTCGCCGATCTGGTCGGATCCAGCGCGAGCTTTCCGACGGTGCCCCGGCCGCGCAGATCCTCGTGCGCGCGGCGCGCATCGGCAAGCGGGTAGACCTCGCCGATCACGGCGCGGAGCTCGCCGCTCCCCACGAGAGCCCAGAGCTCATGGAGCGACTCCTGCAGCATCTGGCGCGTACACAGCATCAGCCAGAAGCCGATGACCGAGGTGCAGTTCGCCATCAGATCCCGTGGCTCAACGGCCGGCGCGTTCTCCCGACTTGCCGCACCGTAGTGGACCAGGCGACCAAAGGGCCCAAGTGCCTCGAGCGCGGCGGTGAACACCGACCCGCCCGTCATCTCGAGCACGATGTCCACCCCGGGACCACCGTTGGCCTCGATCAGCTCCTCGGTCAGACGCGTGCTCGCTGGATCGATCGCGACGTCCGCACCCAGGCTGAGCGCAAGGTCGCGCTTGTCGTCGCTGGAGGCGACAGCGATGATCCGCCCCGCGCCCCAGACCCGAGCCAGCTGCACCGCAACCGAGCCCACCCCGCCGGCGGCGGCGAACACCACCACGGTCTCGCCTTCGCGAAGCCTCGCCGAGGTGCGCAGAAGGTGCCATGCGGTGGTGCCCTGGAGCATTAGCGCCAGCGCCTGGATGTCGCCGACCTGATCAGGGACGGTGAAGGTCAGCTCCTCAGCACCGAGTGCGCGTTCCGCGTACCCGCCCCCACGAACCAGCGAGACTACCCGGGACCCGTCAGCCAGGGTTCCGACCACCTCCTGGCCGGGGATGAACGGGAGCTCCTGTGGCGCGAGATAGTCGTCCGCGACGCGGTGCGTGTCGGAGTAGTTGATCCCGGCGGCCGTCACGTCGATCATCACCTTGCCGGGAATCGGGGCGGGGTCAGGCAGCTCGACTTCGTCGAGCACCTCGGGCCCGCCGAAGCGTTCGATCTGGATTGCGCGCAAAGCTGGTTCTCTCCTTTTGATTCGCCGCCGCGCCGCCACGAGCCGTGCCGCAGTGCACTGTCCGGTGCCGGCAGCCGGCTCCGTGAAGCTCGTGGATAGCCTCGACCAACCCACTGCGGCGGGCAAGAGGCCGATTGCACACCGGCTGGTGTTCAGCGCAGACACTGCGCCGGGCGGCCACCGGATCGGGATCGCCGGGATCCTCGACCGGATGCGGCGAGCGCGGGCTCGGAACGGGCCGGTTCGGAATTGCGCCTTCGGTTGAATCCGGTTTCATGTTCATATACGCTCTCGACACGATGGCCACTGGCGTCTCAGCGATCAACCGCCAGCTGCGCTTGGCCGCGCGACCGCAGGGACTGCCCGGCCCCGAGGTCTGGCAACTGACCGACGAGGAGGTGCCGGAGCCGGCCACTCGGGAGATCCTGGTGAAGATCTCCCACATCTCACTCGATCCGGCCATCCGCGGATGGATGGATGACGTCCGCTCCTACATCCCGCCCGTCGCGCTCGGCGAGGTGATGCGCGCTCAGGCCGTGGGGCTGGTGATCGCGTCGCGGCATCCCGCGTTTGCGGAGGGGTCCTGGGTGACCGGACTGTTCGGTGTCCGGCAGTACGCGCTATCGGATGGCCAGGGTGTGAGGATCGTGGATCCGCAACTGGCGCCGCTGCCACGCTACCTCGGCGCACTCGGAATCACCGGTCTGACCGCCTACTTCGGGATGCTCGAGATCGGCCGGCCAAGAGCCGGCGAGACGGTGGTGGTGTCCGGCGCGGCCGGCGCGGTCGGCAGCATCGCGGGCCAGATCGGTCGCCTCTTGGGCGCGCGCACCGTTGGCATCGCCGGCGGTGGGGAGAAGTGCCAGTGGCTGACGGACACGCTCGGCTTTGACGAAATCGTCGACTACAAGCTCGGGAACGTCCGACGCGCTCTCCGCCGAGCCGCACCCGACGGGATCGATGTGTACTTCGACAACGTCGGCGGACCGTTGCTCGACGACGCGCTTGCCGTGCTCGGCGTCGGCGGCCGCATCATCCTCTGCGGCGCGATCTCCCAGTACAACACGGGCGAGGGCGTCAAGGGCCCCGCCAACTATCTCTCGCTGCTGGTCAACCGAGCCTCGATGACCGGACTCATCGTGTTCGACTACGAAGACCGCTACGACGAGGCCACGGACCAGCTCATGGCCTGGCTCGACGCGGGTACGCTGATCGCGCGCGAACATGTGGTCCGCGGCGGGATTGATGCGTTTCCGCAGCTGCTGCTCGACCTGTTCGCGGGAGCGAACACCGGCAAGCTCGTGCTGGAACTGGTCTGAGACGGCGCGGCCGCATCACGCCCAGCCGAACTGCGGGACGAGCAGCCAGGCCGATGCGCGCGGACCCAGGGCTAGCGCCAATCGATGCGCCGCAGGCTCCGCATCACCGCCGCGTCCGCGGCGGTGACACCGTGTGCGCGTTGATCGAGCGCCTCCTCGGGTGTGAGCCCGGCGCCAATCCAGTTCGCGATCTCGTCCGCGGGGAATCCTGCGCGGCGCCACAGCGCCCCCACCTCTTCAGGTCGTCGGCCCGCCTGCTCGAGCTCGGCCGCCTCCGCGCCGTTGAGCCCAAGCTCACGCCACGCTAATGCCGCGTCGGCCTCGATCCGCATGGCTGCCCAGGATTGGGCCTCCTGGTCGTGCCAGTTGTGTTTCAGGTAGCCCCACATCAACGGATGCGACGACTGCTTGGCTGTCGCGAGCCACCTCCGACGCGCATGGAGGTCGTCGATAAGTTCCGGTGAGAGCGGCCTCGCCGCCGGCGGCGGCAGCGGGGCGGGCCGCTCCTGTGCGCGAGCAGACCTGTTCGGGTCGGATCCTGGATCGGGCAGTTCGGGAGGCATGGTTTGGATCCGACGTCCGACACAAGTCTCGCGCACCCCAGCCGCGACTGCCAGCAAATTCAGACCGATCTTGTCGAACCATCCTCGGCGTCTTCAGGCGTGAGGATGATCACCGGAGTCCGGACGCGCGGATGCTTTGACATGCATGCTTGCGCATGACAACATGACGCGGTGGCCAAGGTTCACGGCGTCACGTCGACGACACGCGTCACCCCCGAGGCGGCCGAAGAGGTCGCGATGGTGATGGCCGGCCTCGGCGCGGCCAGCCGCATCCAGATCCTCGCCCGCCTGCGTCAGGGACCCTGCAGCGTCGGCGAGCTGTCGGGAGCGGTGCAGATGACCCAGCCGGCGGTCTCGCAGCAGCTGCGGGTGCTGAGGACGCTGAGCTTCGTCGTCGGGCGACGGTCGGGACGCCAGACCATCTATGAGCTGTATGACCCACATGTCGCGGTGCTCCTCGACGAGGCGTTGCGCCACCTCGAGCATCTCCGCGAACGCGCCGCGCTGATACCCGCGCTGGTCCATTCGTCGCACACCACCACTACAGACAACGGAGCATTCATGACCGAGGAACATCCCCACCAGACCCCGCACACACATGAGCACGAGCACGATGGGCAGACGCACGCCCACGCGCACACGACTCACGAACACGCCCACGTGACCCACGAGCACGAGCACGCGCACGACGACGAAACCCACACCCATCCGCACGTCCACGAGCAGGGCCTGGAGACGGTTCACGAGCACGCGCACTGAACTGACCGCTCCGCGCTGCGGTCCCTGAGTGCGGAGCGACCGCTCAGGACTCCGCGGTGCCGTGCCCGTGCCGGTGATCACCTCAGCTTGAACATCGGGAGCGATCTTCTTGGGCTTCGGTGGGCTGCGCAGCCAGGACGCACTCTGATGTGCGCCTAATTGCGGGCTTGTTGCAGTAGATGGAGGATCTCAATATTTTGGTGCGCGGAACTCCTCCGACCCCAACGCGGGCGCGATGAAAGGACATTCGCCATGCCGGACACGTCCGTGCTGGTGCCTGAGCACGCTTCGCCAGCGGATGCTCACCGATCGATCAAGCCAGAAGCGCTGCATCGCGCAAGCCGCATGCCGGACGTCATCGAGCGCTGCGTCGTACTCGGCGAGTTGACCGAAGCCGGCAAGCCCTTGAGCACCGCTGAGCTGTCGCGCCGCCTGTCGTTAGACGTGGACCCGCATCCGCGCGATCCTCCAAGCGTTAGAAAGCTACGGGCAGGTCCGCAGCATCTTCCAGCTCAACGGTGGCGCCGTGCTGCACACTTCGATCGATGATCGCGGGCGCGAATACATCCGCTGCGAGCAGTGCGCCCGGGTCGTGACAGTCGCCGACCACCCGCTCGACCCCTTGCGCCCACAGCTCAAGAGCAACCTCGGTCAAGATCTGAGTCTCGCTCGGTTCGTTTTCTTCGGCGTCTGCGATCGGTGCAACGCCTAGTTGAGGTGCCTGCTTGCCATGTCAGGCGTCGCGGCGGGTGACGAGTCGTGCGGAGTTGGCGATCACGGGGATTGAGGAGCGTTCGTGGAGCAGCGCGCCGCTGATCGGCTGAGGATGCCTGGGATGGCGAGGCGGACGGCGATCGTGAGGACGCCGAGGGAGAACGCGAGGTTTTGCCGGATCGCTGTGAGCGCGGCGCGCGGCAGCGCGAGCCCGCGCAGAGCGACGGCCAGAGGGTCACTCCCGTCAGCACGCCGATGAAGCCGGACGCGACGGCGAGCACCCAGACACCGATCAGCGGGAGCGCTCAGGGCTGATCGGAGACCGCCGGCCAGGAGCTGCCATCGACGTAATCCGCATCCCCGGTCGCCTTGTTGTCAGGTACTTGCATGTGCAGGAATGTTTCGATAAGTTGCCCGCGCACGCCCCCAAGGCCGGTCCCGGCGGTCGCGGTCGAGCCGAGCCAAGCGGGAGTCAACGCGTCGGGACAACGACCATCGCAGCGCGCCTGGGGCGTGAATCGTCCGGGGTGCTGCTCTTCGGGGGGAGGAGCTGGTCCGATTGAGCACATCGAACACCGCCGGGGGCGCTCCGCCGACTCCGCGGTTCGGGATCCTTGGCTACCTGGTGCAGGTGTTCCGGGACTTCACCCCCCGCAGAACGGTTCAGAGCCTCACTGATGTTCGTGGTGATCATCGCCCTGCACGTCGTGGCGTTCGGCATCTTCATCGTGTTCGTGGTTCCCGACCATTACAAGGGGCTGGGGATCGGCGTCGCCGGACTGGCCTATTCGCTGGGCCTGCGACACGCGTTCGACGCCGATCACATCTCGGCGATCGACAACACCACCCGCAAGCTGATGAACGAGAAAAAGCGCCCGCTCAGCATCGGGTTCTTCTTCTCCGCCGGGCACTCGACGATCGTGATCGCAATCGGAGTCGGGTTGATCATCGCCGAGAAGTCGGTGTACCGAGCGGTCTCGCACAACGGCTCGACGCTTGAGCAGTTCGGCGGCGTCTTCGGCACGATCGTGTCGGCCACGTTCCTGTACCTGATCGCGTTGCTCAACATCGTCATCCTGGCCGGGATCTTCCGGGTGTTCCAGTCGATGCGCCGCGGCCTGTTTGACGAGGCCGAGCTGGAGCGCCAGCTGCAGAACCGCGGGCTGATGTACCGCTTCTTCGGCCGGTTCATGAAGATGATCGACAAGGAATGGCAGATGTACCCCGTCGGCGTGGTGTTCGGCATGGGCTTTGACACCGCGACCGAGGTCGCGCTGTTGGCCACCACCGCCCTGCTCGCCTCTCAGGCACTGCCCTTCTACGCGATCCTGTGCCTGCCGTTCCTGTTCACCGCCGGCATGATGCTGATGGACACGCTCGACGGCATCTTCATGAACTTCGCCTACTCATGGGCGTTCTTCAACCCGGTTCGCAAGGTCTACTACGACATGGCGATCACCGGGCTATCGGTCGCGATCTGCTTCTTCATCGGCACGATCGAGGTGCTGGGCCTGCTCCCAACGGAGTTTCACGGCAGCTTCTGGCACAACGGCTTCTGGAACATCATGAAGGACTTCGACATCAACAAGGCCGGCTTTGTGATCGTCGGCATGTTCATCGTCACCTGGGCCGGGGCGCTGGCCTTCTGGAAGCTAGGCCACGTCGAGGAGAAGTGGAGCGCACGGCTGCAAGCGCCCGGCGGCGCGGACGTTTCGATCACCGGCGGCGGGCAGATGTCCGACTAATCCGACGCACCCGCCCGACCGGAGTCGGTCGGGCGCGACCGCGGCGATCTTCGCGCACCGGTCTTATTCCGCCCTCTCCCGTGCCCGCCAGCAACCCACCGTGCCCCTACCACCGTGCACCTCGATGGTTGATTTCACGGCGCGGGACGTGCTTGTGTGCGGTGTCGCGGAGACACGAGCAGCCGGGTCGAAGTCGGCGGCGCTCATCAGCATCGCCGACCCCGGGTGGCCTGCATGGACGCCGACCCCGACCAGCCGCTCAGAACCGCCAGATCGCCGCGTCCGCATCCCGGATTGGTCGCTTTTCGTCCTCCCATCGGCAAACACGACCAACCCCAGCCAGCACCGAGTCCGACGAGTCACGATATGTGACGGGTCTGGAGCCCACAGTCGACGCCGGCTTTGCAATCAGATGAACTCCGCGCCAAAGGACACTGAGCCACTGCGGGGCGTTGCAGCCTGGCTGGACGCATTCAACGGCGCACTCGAGTCGAGCGATCCCGCTGCGGTGGCGATGCTGTTCGCTGAGACGAGCTTTTGGCGCGATTTGGTCGCCCTCACGTAACGAGCCTTCGTCCTTTCGGATCCACCCACCGTCCTGGACGATGTCGTCGACGCCTGGCTCGAGTTCGAGACGAACGTCGGGCGCGGCATCGGTCATGTCCGGCCTGCGAGACGGCAAAGCGTTCACGCTGCTTACTGCGCTCCGCGAGCTGAAGGGTTATGAGGAACCAAGCGGCCCGTCCCGCCCGCTCGGCGCAGAGCACGGCATCAACCCAGATCGTCAGACGTGGCTCGAGCGGCGCCGGCGTGAATCAGCAGGGCTTGGCTACTCAACGCAGCCGGAGGCCTTGATCATCGGCGGCGGGCAGGGCGGCATCGCTTTGGGGGCGCGCCTGCGCCAGCTCGACGTGCCGACGATCATCATCGACCGACACCCCAATCCCGGCGATCAGTGGCGCCGCCGCTACAAGCCGCTGTGCCTAGACGACCCGGTCTGGTACGACCACATGCCGTATCTGAAGTTCCCCGATCACTGGCCGGTCTTCTCTCCCAAGGACAAGATCGCCGACTGGCTGGAGATGTACACGCGGGTGATGGAGCTCAACGACTGGGGCTCGAGCATTGCCCAGTCAGCATCCCGGCCCGTGGGAGGGTGAGCTTCGCAACATGTGGAAACCGACTCAGCAGCCGGGCCTCTGGTTCCATGGCGGCAACCTGGCGATGTCTCGTCACTTCTCGCTCTACCTCGCACTGCAGCTGAAGGCTCGGGCAGTCGGGCTCGACACCCCGGTCTATGACCTGCAGGAAGTTCATCACCGGCCAAGCATCCGCCGCGGACGGCGGCCGGATCAGGCCGCGGGCGAGTCTTGAGCAGGTGCCGCTTCGGGGTAGAGGTCGAGGAGAAGGGCTACCAGGCCGGTCCCGGGTACGTCCATGAGTTCAAACGTGTTCCCGAACGGGTCGGCAACGTAGATCATCTCTGCGCCACCGATCGTGACCGGCTCCGGCCACTGACGGGTTCCGCCAGCCGCCTCGGCGCGCCGCAGGACTTCAGGGACGTCACTGACCGTGAACCCGGCATGCGGCAGGAGTCCCTTGTGAGCGAAGACCCAGTCCGGAACACCATCGCCCATAAACTGAAATAGCTCCAGGATCACGCCTCCGTCGACAGTCAGCATCGCGACTCTGAACTCCGTATCCGGCGGACCGTTCATGAAGCCCGCCGCTCCGGGCGGTCCCATCGTGATCG
>Ga0302184_10000102_pt1 | contig 54331 bp, 48 predicted proteins | sample I_Palsa_N3_3_FD_200233 | JGI IMG/M metagenome (GOLD analysis project Ga0302184, IMG submission 200233) | Peat permafrost microbial communities from Stordalen Mire near Abisko, Sweden - I_Palsa_N3_3 | ecosystem: Environmental > Terrestrial > Soil > Palsa > Peat permafrost | place: Sweden...
CCAGGGCTGTCACCCCGTTCACGTGGTGCTCGCCGGCGGCCATATGCAGGCCGCTGTATGAGTCGTCTACCGCGAAGGGCAGGCAGATGTTCACCCCGCCCAGCGCGTCGATGACCTTGACGAATCCGAGGAAGTCCACCTCGATGTAGTCGTTGATGGTCAGCCCGGTGTCCGCCTCCACGGTCCGGACCATCAGCTTCGGCCCGCCGAGGCCGAACGCCGCGTTGATCTTGTTCATCCCGTGACCGGGGATATTGACCCAGGAGTCACGCGGCAGGCTGACCACGGAAACGCTGCTGTGATCGGCCGGCACATGAATGATCATCATCGTGTCGGAGTTGGAGCTGATGGCATGGCCGACGTGCAGCCTGGCTTGCTCATACTTGCTCAGGCCCGATCGCAGGTCGACGCCGGCCAGCAGGATGTTCAGCGGCCCGCTGGACGGGGTTCCGCTGGTCCCGGCGTTCACCCGGCCGACGTGGCCGTTGATGTAGCTGGTGAGGGCCCAGCCGCCGCTGGCGATGAGCAGGACGACCGCCGACAGCCCGCCGCACGCGAGCGCCACCCAGCGCTGCCGCCGTGCCCTCCTGGCCGCGGCCATGCGCGCCAGCAGTTGCCGCTGAGCGCCCGGCAGTCCGTTCCCGCGCCGGGTAGCCGAGGTCCCGGCCCGGCCGGGCACCGTGGTCGGGCCGTCGGACCCGGCCGTCGGCGGGGAGCCGCTTCCCTGGCGGTAACCCGGAGACGGGTAGAAACCAGGCCTCGGCCCAGGGAGGTACCGCTCACCGGCTTGATCTGCGGGCCAGTCGCCCGGGCCGCGTGGCGCGGATCCCCGCCAGCGCGGCGACGAGTCCCCGCCCGGTGCGCCGTCGTCACCGTTAGTCATCGGCAAACCCCCGGATTCCGCTCCCCGTAGGCTAGCGCGGCGGCGGTTCGTCAGCGGGTTGCCGCGTCGGCGGGTCCCGACTTTCCGAAGATCGGGGCGGGACGGCGAATCTACGCCGCGGGTGGTTCCGGGTCCCTGGGCAGGCCGAGTATCCGCTCACCGATGATGTTGAGCTGGATATCGGTCGTACCGCCCCCGATGGTGAGCGCCCTGGTCATCAGGACCTGGCGGGCCCAGTGGGCGCCATCAGCGGCTCCGCCGGACCCCACTGCCCGGCCCGGGCTGCTGCCGCCGAGCGCGCCGTCGGCGCCCGACATAGACCAGCACAGCTCGGCGACTCGCTGGGCGTGCCGCATGCCGAGCAACTTCCGCACGCTTCCGGTGGCGCCCGGCTCCGTTCCCGACAGCTGCTTCAGCGTGACCCTGACGGCCAGCAGGTCGATCGCCTGGCCCTCGCTGGCGAGCGCGCCGACCTGCGCGAGCGGCACCTCGCCGCTGGCCGCCGGGGCCCCGGCGACCTCCAGCAGTTCGGCGACGCCCGACCCGAACGTCCACGATCGCGACAGCGACACCCGCTCGTTGGCCAGCGTCGTCCTGGCTATCCGCCAGCCGTCGTTGACCTCCCCGACGACGCAGTCGTCTGGCACGAACACGCCATCAAGGAAGACCTGGTTGAAGAGCGAATCGCCGGTAATCTCGCGCAGCGGCCTGACCTCGACCCCGGGCGAGGACATGTCCACGAGGAAGTAGGTGATCCCGTCGTGCCGCGGCGCGGCGGGGTCGGTGCGCGCGATGCAGATCGCCCAGGCGGCCTGCCTGGCCAGCGAGGTCCAGATCTTCTGCCCGGTCAGCCGCCAGCCGCCCTCGGCCCGCTCGGCGCGCGTCGTCAGCCCGGCCAGGTCAGATCCGGCGGCAGGCTCGCTGAACAGCTGGCACCAGAGGAAATCGCCGCGCAGCGTCGGCGGCAGGAACCGCTGCTGCTGGCCGGCCGTCCCGTACTTGATCAGGGCCGGCACGACCCAGGCGCCGATCGCCAGGCCCGGGGCGCGCACCCCGGCCACGCGCATTTCCTGGTCGATGACGAGTTGCTCCAGCGGGCTCGCGCCGCGCCCCCACGGCCGGGGGAGGTGCGGCGTCACCCAGCCGCCGGCGGCCAGCCGCTCGGTGCGCTCGGCGCCGGTCAGCCCGGCGATCTCGGCGAGATCGGCCCGCACGGCCGCCCGCAGCGGAGCATCGGCTTCGCCAACTTCCACCTGAACGGGCCTGCGGGTGCCGGACATCGCCAGCAGAGCCACTCGCCGCGCCCACTCATCGGACGGGCCGAGCAGCGCGCGGAGCGACAGCGCGCGCCGGTAGTAGAGGTGGGCATCGTGCTCCCACGTGTAGCCGATGCCGCCGAGTACCTGGATGCACTCGTGCGCGCAGGAGACGGCGGCATCGACCGCCACGACTGCTGCCACGGCGGCGGCGAACTCGCGCTGGCGGCCCTCGGGCGCCTCGTCAGCCGCGCTGTCCGGGGTGGTGCGGGCGGCGTCCCATGCCGTGGCGGCAGCCTGCTCGGCCGCCGTCAGCATCCAGGAGCAACGGTGCTTGACGCCCTGGAACTGCCCGATCGGCCGGCCGAACTGGTAGCGGATCTTCGCGTAGTCGGCCGCCGTGGCGGTCGCCCAGCCCGCGATGCCCGACGCCTCGGCGGCGAACACGATGGCCGCCAGGCTGACGACCGCGGCCCGGTCGACGCCGGCCAGCACGCGATCCGCCGGCAGAGCCAGCGAACGCGCGGCTATCCGCGCGACCGGGCGGGTGAGGTCCAGGCTGTCCAGCCGCGTGATGTCAAGGCCGGCGGCGTCGATGGCCGTCCAGACCTCGCCCTGATCGGTCTGGACTCCCGCGATAACCAGGTCAGCCATGGACGCGCCGAGCACGGGCGCTGACTCTCCCTCGATGACCAGGCCGCCGTCGGGGGCCGCCCGGCCGGTCAGGCCGCCGGACAGCGAGACCGCGCCGGCCGCCGATCCGTCCGCGAGCCCGGCCAGCAGCTTTCCCGTGACGTCCGCGGCGGCCAGGATCGCGCTCGCCAGGACGGTCGGCAGGAATGCCCCGGGGACAAGCGCCCGGCCGAGTTCCTCCAGCGCCACCGCGAGCTCGGGCAGGCCGTATCCCTGCCCGCCGAACTCCTCCGGCAGGTGCAGGCCGAGGATGCCCTGCTCGGCCAGGCCGGGAGCGAGAGTGTCGCGGTACCACCGGGTTCCGCTGTCCGGTCCGCCGGCCGCGGCGCGGACGTCGCTGGCCGGGCAGTTGCGCCGCGCCCAGCCGCCGACCGCCGCCGCGAGCTGCAGGTGTTCCTCGGTGAGGCCAAGCGCCATGGTCCGCCTCGTTCGCCGTGATCCGTCGTGCCGCTGGCCTCACTCTAGGACGGGATTCGGGTACTGCCCAGCCATGGCTGGCCCTGCCGAGTGGCATGCCCGCGGGCCAGCATAACCGGCACGTGACGGTTACGCCGGCCCGGCCGGTGCGGGCAATTAGCTGCTGAAACCAGCAGCGCGGAGGCTGACACCAGTGGCGGTGCCGGCGCGGCCGGTGGCCAGCGAGGTGCCGAACTCGGCGAACCCGAAGGGCAGTCCGGCGGCCTCGGACGCGGCGACGGCCGGGCCCATGAACACGGCCGGCGGGGTGAGCGCCAGGGGATAGTCGTCGGTGGCGCCCTGCGCGTAGGCGTCCCAGCCGAGGGTGGAGATGACGTTGCCCAGGGGCAGGTAGTTCAGCCAGTTGCGGTGCGAGGCGGGATCAACGTCGCAGGCCATGAGGATCAGCGTGGAATGCAGATCCGGGTTGTTCGCCTGGTCGGCGATGGCGACGATGTGCGCCCACGCTGCCTGGTAGGCCTCGGCCGTGTACTGGCCGCTCGCGATGGCGACCTCGGGCTCATGGTTGTAGGAGTAGTAGATGGCGTGCCCGGTAGGGGCGCTGTCGAAGAACTGCGCCAGGGCGCCTTTGTCGGAGCCGGACAGGATCGCGGCCGGGTCGGCGCCGAAGCTGACGATGACCGCGGAATCATTCGCGCCGGCCAGGCCGTTGGTCCAGGCGTTGGCGGCGGGCGTGGACACGGCGCTGTCGACGTTTTCCCTAGAAGCACTCTTCGTGTTTCTAGTTCCACTCTCCGTGTTCACTCTGGACCGGGTCAGAGGCCGATTCCCTGTTCTGGCGGGGCCGTACTTCCCGTACGGTCGGCCCGGCTAACGGGACCCGGGCCGAAATATTTTCACGCTAATCACGCAGAGTAGAGATAAAGTAACTAATAGTGTTCTAAGGGATGTGCTCTGACGACGGGGAGCTTGCGATGGCGGTTGACCCGGTTGCGGTGGTGGAGGATCTTGCCTACTACACGCAGATGGTGAACACGATCACCGACTACGCGGTGATACATCTGGACAGGAAGGGCGTGATCCGTAGCTGGCATGCGGGCGCGGAGCATCTCACCGGGTACAGCGCGGAGGAGATTATCGGCCGGACGGCGGCGGTGTTCTACACCGTGCCGGACGCCGCCGAAGGGCTTGCGGAGGCCGACCTGCGTGCCGCGGCGAAGGCGGGCCGCTACGTGACCGAGGGATGGCGGCTGCGCAAGGACGGTGCGCCTTACTGGGCGTCTGTCGTGCTGACCGCGCTCCGTGACCAGCCTGGTTCCGCGGGCTTCGGGATGGTGGTTCGTGACCTGACCATGGCACGGGAGCAGGCGCTGACGCTGCGCAGCCTGGAGCAGCTCTTCAACAGCATCGCCGACTTCGAGGTGATCCGGTTCGACTGTGATGGCCTGGTCCGCTCATGGAACACGGGCGCGCAGAAACTGACCGGTTACCTGGCGGAGGAGGTCATCGGACGCCATATGTCGATGTTCTACACCGAGGATGATGCCCGCTCCGGACTGCTCGACCGGGAGATGGCCGGTGCCGTCAGGAACGGGAGCGTGGAGGCGGAGGGCTGGCGCGTTCGCAAGGACGGCACCCGGTTCTGGGCCAATATCGTGCTGAGCCCGATCCGCGACGATCAGGGCGAGGTGGCAGGTTATGTCAAGGTCGCAAGGGACCTGACGGAGCGGCGCGACCAAAGCCGCCTGGTGATGCAGCAGCGGGACGAGATCCTCGAGCTCTCTACCCCGGTGATCCAGGTCTGGGAAAAGGTCCTGGTCCTGCCGCTGATCGGCACCCTGGACAGCGGCCGCGCGGCCCGGCTCACCGAGAGCCTGCTGGAGCGGATCGCCGCCGACCAGGCCGAGGTGGTGATCCTCGATATCAGCGGCGTGCCGGGAATCGACAGCGGTGTCGCGCAGCATCTGCTGGAGACTGTGGAGGCCGCCCGGCTGATGGGCGCCGATAGCATCCTGTCCGGCGTGCGGCCCGACACCGCCCAGTCCATGGTGCATCTGGGTATCGATCTGGGAGACCTGCACAGCCGCGCCAGCCTCAAGGACGCGCTGCAGCTGGCGCTGCGACTGGTCGAGGCCCGCGCCAGGTCCGGGGATGGCGTCCGTGCCTGATGGAATCGCCATCATGCGCATGGGGCGCGATCTCCTTGTCACCTTGCAGGGTGATCTCGATGACGTCCGGGTCGAGTCGGTGGAAAGGCTGGTCGCCAGCGAGGTGGCCCGCACCGGCGCGCATGGGGCCCTGATCGACGTCAGCGGGGTGGACGTGGTCGACTCGTTCGTGGCGCAGGTCCTCGCCCGCCTCGTGCGGATGGTCCGCCTGCTCGGAGCCGAGGCGGCCATCGTCGGTATCCGCCCCGCCGTGGCGATCACCCTCGTCGGGCTTGGCTCGTCCATGCCGGGCGTGAGCACCGCCCTTAACGCCGAGCAGGGAATGGCCCGGCTGCGCCGCATGCGGGCCGACGGCAGCGTCCGGATCGATCATGGCAAGCATTGCTGACATCGCCGCGGCGGCGGACCTGCTGCCCATCACGAGCGTGGCTATCGAGGGGGAGTCCGACCTGCTGCGAGTGCGGTCCACCACGCGGGCATATGCCCGTCAGGCAGGTCTTGGCGTAACGGGAACGACCAAGGTCGTCACCGCCGCCAGTGAGCTGGCACGCAACATCCTCCGCCACGCCACCGGCGGCAAGGGTGTCGCTACCGTCCGGGAAGCAGCCAGCGGGCAGAGGAGGGGCGTGCAGGCCGTGTTCACCGACAACGGCCCGGGCATCGCCGATCTCGACGCGGCGATGCGCTCCGGGTTCAGCACGGCGGGCAGCCTGGGGCTGGGGCTTCCGGGCAGCAGGCGGCTGGTCGATGAATTCGCTATCGACTCCGCGCCGGGATCCGGGACGAGGGTGGCGATCTGCCAGTGGGACCGCTAGCAGCAGGCTCGTTTCGGCAGACCGGTCACCAGCGGTTCAGGGTGTCCCACACGGCCGACGTCGGAGCGGTCCGGCGTGCCGTCAGCGGCTACGCCGACCAGCTTGACGCGGGGCCTGGGCTGGCGGACCGGGCCGGGCAGGCAGCCACTGAGCTGGCCGCGAATCTGCTTCGGCATGCACTGCCCGGCGGGTGGATCCTTGCTCGTCCGCTGCCACCGTCCGCTGTCGAGATTATCGCGGTCGATCACGGGCCATGCGCCGGCGACGCGACAGCCGAGGCGGGCCAGCCGCCCCGCCGCGCCGGCCTGGGATACGGACTGGCAGCCGTAGCCCGCGTTTCGTCCTACTTCGACATCGACACCTGTCCCGGTCGCCCCACCACCGTCCTGGCGGTGGTGGCGTCCAGCGGGGCCACTCGTGCCGCCGCGCTGCCGGCGCCGCGGGCCTGGGCAGGCATCTCGGTCGGCCTGGACGAAACCTGCGGCGACGGCTGGGCCGTCGCCGAGGTCAGCGGCGGGACTACCGTCGCCGTGGTGGACGGGAGCGGACACGGGAACTACGCCTTCGCTGCCGCTGCCGCCGCCCTGGCCGCCCTCGCGGACGACCCGGCTGATCTCGACAGCTACCTGGCCCGCGCCAACGCTGCCATGCTCGGTACCCGCGGCGCCGCGATCGCGGTCTGCCGCCTGGAACCCGGCTGCGGCGAAATGCGGTGCCTGTCCGTTGGCAACGTCAGAGGAGCCATCCTCAGCGACTCCGGGCCGCATACGCTGATCCACTGCAGAGGCACGGTCGGCGCGCACGTAGTGCCGCCGCCAGCCAGGATCGCGTGCTATCCATGGCCCGCCGGCGCCATGCTCGTGCTGTGGACAGATGGGCTGGCCGACCATATCGAGCTGACCGCGTACGCCCGGCAGTCCACCCACGACCCGGCGATAACCGCGGCGGCGCTGTACCGCGATCACAGCAGCGACTCCGATGACTCCACCGTCGTCGTGGTCAAAAGCCAGGCCAGGCCGTGAACGGCATTGGCGCCGGCGGCGCTGACAGTGAGATGCTGGAACTGCGGCGCGAGCTCGACTTCAGCAATCAGGGCCTGATCGCGCTGCACGCCGAGCTGTCGGACCGGCAGGAGGAACTCGAGCGCGCCCGGGCGGCGGCCGAGCAGGCCAGCAAGGACAAAGCTGACTTCCTGGCCACTATGAGTCACGAGCTCCGCACCCCGATGAGCGCGGTGATCGGCTTCACCGGCCTGCTCCTGGGCACCGAGCTCACTGGCGAGCAGGCTGAGTACACCGGGGCGGTCGAGATCGCGGCCACGCACCTGCTGGGCGTCATCAACGGCATCCTGGATTTGTCCAAGATCGAGTCCGGTTCCCTCGAACTCGAGGAAATCCCCTTTGACCTGTACGCCTGCGTCGAGGATGCGGTCGACATGATGGCAGTGCGGGCCGAGGAGAAGAACCTAGCCCTGACCGCGCTGTTTGAGCCCGGGATACCCGCCACCATCGCGGGTGACCCGCTCCGGGTGCGTCAGGTCCTGGTCAACCTGCTGGCCAATGCGGTCAAGTTCACCACGCACGGGAATGTCACCGTCGAGGTAACGCAGCCCGCCGAGGCTGCGCGGCAGGCCGGGGTGCCAGCGCAGGCCGGGGTGCCAGCGCAGGCGGGGCTGCCAGCGCAGGCCGGGGTGCCAGCGCAGGCCGCGGCGCCGCCCAATCTGGCCGCCGGGGGGAACTCCCGTCAGCTGGTTTTCCGCGTTCGCGACACCGGCAGCGGCATTCCCGCCGACCGCGTCGGGCGGCTCTTCGCCCCCTACGCCCAGGCCGACGCCTCGACAGCACGCATCCACGGCGGCACCGGGCTGGGCCTGACGATCAGCCGCCAGCTGACCGAGCGGATGGGCGGCGCCATCACCGTCGCCTCCACTGTCGGCGAGGGCACCACCGTCACCGCCACGATCCCCGCCCGACTCACCGGGCTCAGCCCAGCCTCCGGCGAGGACGACGTATTTCTTTCCGGCGCCCAGGTCCTGCTGGTCAACGAGCAGGCGCTGCATGCCGAGGCCATCGGCAGGCTCCTCACTGGCTGGGGCGCCGAGGTTGTCACCGCCGCTTCCGCCGACGCCGCGCTCAGCCGATCCGGTGACTGGCGGCGGGCGGCGCTGGCGATCATCGACGCCAGCAGGCCGGCCACTCTGGCTGGCGACATCGCGCGGCTGACCGCCGCCGCGGGGAACCGGGCGCTTCCCATCGTCTGCATAGCCGGCCTGGCCTCCCGCGCTGCGCTCGCCAGCGCCGGAGAACTCCGCCCAACCGTCCGGACACCAGTCCGCCGGGATCATCTGCGTCAGGCTGTGCTCGCCGCGCTTGGCCAGGACGGCCAGCTGGTCCCAGCGGCCCGCAGCGCCAGCATGAGCCGGACGGATCTGGCGGCCGGGCCGCCGGAGGCGGCCGGGCTGGGGGCGGGGGCCGGGCCGGAGCCGGCGGGGGCTGGGCCGGAGGCGGAGGCTGGGCCGGAGGCGAAGGTGGCGCCGCCCGCCCGACGCGTGATCTATGTGGACGACGACCCGCTGCTGACCGTGCTCGTCCAGCGCATCTTCGCGGCCGATCCCGCCGTGACCGTGCAGACCGCGCCGGACGGCGCGACCGGCCTGAGCCTGGCCATCGCGCAGCAGCCAGACATCCTCCTGCTCGACCTGCAGCTTTCTGACATGAGCGGCGAGGCTCTGCTGCGGCAGTTGCACGCGGACGCCCGCACCCGTGGCATACCAGCCGTCATCCTGAGCGGCGACAACTCACCGGCGACGATTGAGCGCCTCATCAGCCTCGGCGCGGTCGCCTACCTCGCCAAGCCGTTCACCGCATCGCAGCTCCGGGAGCTAGTCAGCGCATTCAGCCGTGCTGCCGCCGCAGCCCACGGCCCGGCAGCCTGACGTGCGATCGCGCCTCGTCAGCCTGGCCATGCCCGCTGACCCGTGCGATGTGGCATCGGGCGGGTTGGAAGCCGTGCGATGTGGCATAGGGCGGGTTGGGCGGCGGCCGATCGCACCGTCAGGCGGGCATTTCCCGCGGCTGGAGGTCTGGCCAGGGGTGGTTACTTACGGGTACGATGAGTTATGTTACTGGCCAGTAGAAATACGGCCTGCTGGAGCCGGAGGCGACGATGGGGCACTACAAGAGCAATCTGCGTGACATCGAGTTCAACCTGTTCGAGCTGCTGCGGCGGCAGGACCTGCTGGGCTCGGGGCCGTTCGCTGATCTCGACGAGGAGACCGCGCGCGGGATCCTGGACGAGGTGAACAGGCTGGCCATCGGCCCCATTGCCGAGTCCTTCGCCGAGGCGGACCGCAACCCGCCGGTCTTCGACCCCGCCACGAGCTCGGTGCGGATGCCCGCGGGATTCAAGAAGTCCTTCGCCGCCTTCATGGACGCCGAGTGGTTCCGCCTCGAGCTCCCGCCGGAACTCGGCGGCACCGGCGCCCCGCGGTCGCTGCACTGGGCGGTCGCCGAGCTGATACTCGGGGCCAACCCGGCGGTCTGGATGTATGCCAGCGGCGGCTCGATGGCGCATGCGCTGTGGCGGATGGGTACCCCCGATCAGCAGCGTTTCGCGCTGCAGGCGATCGAGCGGAAGTGGACGTCCACCATGGCGCTCACCGAGCCGGACGCCGGCTCTGACGTCGGCTCCGGCCGGGCCAGGGCCGTCGCCCAGCCGGACGGCAGCTGGCACATCGAGGGCGTCAAGCGCTTCATCACCAGCGCCGAGCACGACATGGCGGAGAACATCTTCCATCTGGTGCTGGCCCGCCCCGAGGGCGCCGGGCCGGGCACCAAGGGCCTGTCGATGTTCCTGGTGCCGAAGTACCTGGTCGGCGATGACGGCGCGCTCGGCGAGCGCAACGGCGTCTACGTCACGGGCGTCGAGCACAAGATGGGCCTGAAGGCGTCGACCACCTGCGAGCTGACGTTCGGCGCAGACCACCCCGCGGTGGGCACGCTGGTCGGCGACGTGCACGACGGCATCAGGCAGATGTTCGTGATCATCGAGTTTGCCAGGATGATGGTCGGCACGAAGGCCATCGCGACGCTGTCCACCGGCTACCTGAACGCGCTGGACTTCGCCATGACCCGGGTGCAGGGCGCCGACCTCACCCAGATGACGGACAAGACCGCGCCGCGGGTCACGATCATTCACCACCCGGACATCCGCCGGATGCTCATGCTGCAGAAGGCGTACGCGGAGGGGATGCGGGCGCTGATCCTCTACACCGCGACCCTGCAGGACGCCCAGCAGGTCGCGGCGGCCAGCGGGACTGCGGATCAGCCGGCCGCCGAGCTCAACGACCTGCTGCTGCCGCTGGTCAAGGGCGTCGGCTCGGAGCGCGCCTACGAGCTGCTCACCGCGAGCCTGCAGACCTTCGGCGGATCCGGCTTCCTGCAGGACTACCCGATCGAGCAGTACATCAGGGATGCGAAGATCGACAGCCTCTACGAGGGCACCACCGCGATCCAGGGCATGGACCTGTATTTCCGCAAGATCCTCAGGAACAACGGCCAGGCGCTGCGGTCCCTGCTCGGCCAGATCACGGGCTTCGCCGCCGCCGACTCGGGTAACGGGCGGCTCAAGGCCGAGCGCGGCGCGCTGGCCAGGGCCGCCGCCGATGTCGAGGGCATCGTGACGGCCATGCAGGGCTTCACGATCGGATCCGCTGAGCAACCCGCCGAGATCTACCGGACCGGCCTCAACACCACCCGCCTGCTGCTGGCGCTCGGCGACCTGGTGATCGGCTGGCTGCTCGCCCGGCAGGCCGAGATTGCCCTGGCCAGGCTTGACGAGGCGCCCGGCACCGATCGCGCGTTCTACGAGGGGAAGATCGCGGCCGCCAGGTTCTTCGCCGCCACGGTGCTGCCCAGGCTGGCCGCCGAGCGCGAGATCGCCGAGGGGACCACGCTGGACCTGATGGACCTGCCGGCCGAGGCGTTCTGATCGCGTTCGTTAGCCCCAGGCGAGCATGCGCAGCGGGTCGGTAAGCATCGCCCCCACGTCCCCGAGCGCGGCCGATCCTACGTCGCCGTCGATGAGGCGGTGATCGAAGGACAGCGCGAGCGTGCTGACCTTGCGCACGGCGAGCTGCCCCTCGTGCACCCACGGCGCGTCCCTGACCCGGCCGAACGCGAGGATCGCCGCCTCGCCGGGCGTCAGGATCGGAGTGCCCGTGTCGACGCCGAAGACGCCCACGTTCGTGATGGTGATCGTGCCGCCGCGCAGGTCGGCGGGCGACGCCTTGCCAGCCCGCGCCGTGTCGGCGAGGTCGTTCAGCGCCCGGGCGAGGGCCGGCAGCGGCAGCGCCTGCGCGTCCTTGATGTTCGGCACGATCAGGCCCCGGTCGGTGGCCGCCGCGATGCCGAGATTTACGTAGTTCCGCAGCACGATCTGCTGATTCTCCTCGTCCCAGGAGGAATTGATCATGGGCTGCCTGGCGACCGCCACCAGCAGGGCCCTGGCCACGAAGAGCAGCGGGGATACCCGCACCCCGGCGAACTCGGGCAGCGACCTGAGCCGGTCCGCGGCGGTCATCGTCTCGGTCATGTCAATCTGCAGGAACTCGGTCACGTGCGGCGCGGTGAAGGCGCTGGCCGTCATCGCCGCCGCGGTGTGCTTCCGCACGCCGCGGATCGGGATCCGCTCCTCCCGGGCCGCCACCGGGGCCGGGGCGAGCTGCAGCCGGGCGGTCGCGACGGTACCGGCCGCGACCTGGCCGGCGGCGAGCGAGTCAGCGGCGGCCGGGCCGGCAACGCCGTCGGCCGCCGCCGACAGGACGTCCTGCCGGGTGATCGAGCCGTTCGGGCCGGTGCCGGCCAGCGCCGACAGGGCGACGCCCATGTCCCTGGCCAGCTTGCGGACCGGCGGCTTGGCCAGCACCGACGGACGCTCGCCGCTGATCAGCTGGCCAGCCCCGGCCGATCCGTTCGGCTTGCTCGGGTTTCCCGTGGTGGGAGGCTTCCGCGCGCGCCTGGCGGTAGTGCCGAGCTTGGCTCCGTAGCCGACAAGCACCGCATGGCGTTCCGCCTTGGGAGCCGGGCTGCCATGCATGCCGGGCTCGACCGCGCCCTCGGCAGGCGGCGACGGGATCAGCTCGCGCGCCGCGGCGGCGGCCATCGCGGCCGCGCCCTGATCAGCCGCGGCCTGATCAGCTGCGGCCGGCCCGGGCCCGGCGGCCACGTCCACCGAGATGATCGGCGTTCCCACGTCCGCCGTGGTGCCCTCGGGCACGAGCAGCCCGGCGACCACGCCCTCGTACGGGCAGGGCAGCTCGACCACGGCCTTGGCCGTCTCGATTTCCACGATGATCTGGTTGATCACCACCCGGTCGCCCGGCTTGACATGCCACCTGACGATGTCCGCCTCGGTCAGGCCCTCGCCGACATCTGGAAGCCTGAACTGCCTGAGCTCTGACATGCCGCCCTCTCAGTAACCGAACGTGCGGTCGACACCGTCCAGCACCCGGTCCAGATCCGGCAGGTAGTGCTCCTCAAGCCGGGACGGCGGGTACGGCGTGGAGTAGCCGCAGACTCGCAGCACCGGCGCCTCCAGGTGGTAGAAGCACTCCTCGGTCACCCGCGCGGCGATCTCGGCGCCGATGCCGCCGCTGATCGCGGCCTCATGCACGACCACGCACCGGCCGGTGCGCCGGACCGACGCGAAGATCGCCTCGGTGTCCAGCGGCGCGAGCGACCGCAGGTCGATCACCTCTAGCGAGCGCCCGTCGGCGGCCGCCGCCACCGCCGCCTCCGCGCAGGTCCTGACCATCGGGCCGTACGCCAGGACGGTCACGTCGGTGCCGCTGACCAGCGTTCTCGCCTTGTCCAGCGGGATCGACGCGGCGAGCCCGCCGGCTATGTCCACTTCCGCCCTGTCCCAGTAGCGCCGCTTCGGCTCGAAGAAGATCACCGGATCATCGCAGCGGATGGACTGCTGGACCATCACGTAGGCGTCGGCCGGATCGCCGCAGGCGACCACCCGCAGGCCGGGCGTGTGCGCGAACAGCGCCTCGGGGGACTCGCTGTGATGCTCGACCGCGCCGATGCCGCCGCCGAAGGGTATCCTGATCACCACCGGCAGGCTGACGTTGCCGAGCGAGCGCAGCCGCATCTTCGCGAGCTGGGACACGATCTGGTCAAAGGCCGGGTAGACGAAGCCGTCGAACTGGATCTCGCACACCGGGCGGTAGCCGCGCAGCGCCAGCCCGATCGCGGTGCCCACGATCCCGGACTCGGCCAGCGGGGTGTCGATGACCCGCGCTTCCCCGAAGTCCTTCTGCAGCCCGTCGGTGACGCGGAAGACGCCGCCGAGCTTGCCGACGTCCTCGCCCAGGATCAGTACCTTGGGGTCGCTTTCCAGCGCCTTGCGCAGGCCCTCGTTCAGTGCCCGCGATAGCGTCAGCGCGGTCATCGCGCTACCTCCTCGCCGGTAAACGAATCGAGGTAAGCGGCGAACTGCTCCCGCTCAGAATCGATAAGCGCGTTCGGCTCGGCGTAGACATTCTCGAAGATCGCCAGCGGTGCGGGATCCGGCATTTCCAGGCAGGATTTCCTTACCCTGGCGCCCATCTCGTCGGCCTCGGCGTCGACCCGCTCGAAGAACTCCATGTCCGCCAGCCTGGAGCGGACCAGGTAGGCCTTGACCCGCTCGATCGGGTCCTTCAGCTTCCATGACTCAAGCTCGGCCGCCAGCCGGTACCTGGTCGGATCGTCGGTCGTCGTGTGCGCGCCCATCCGGTAGGTGAACGCCTCGATCAGTGTCGGGCCCTGGCCCTCGCGGGCGGCCTGCATCGCCTTCCGCGTGACCGCCAGGCAGGCGAGCACGTCATTGCCGTCCACCCGGATGCCGGGGAAGCCGAAGCCGTACGCCCGCTGGTACAGCGGCACCCTGCTCTGGCGCTCCAGCGGCTCTGAGATCGCCCACTGATTGTTCTGGCAGAAGAACACCACCGGCGCGTTGGTCACCGACGCCCAGATGAACGCCTCGTTCACGTCGCCCTGGCTGGTCGCGCCGTCGCCGAAGTAGGCGATGGCCGCCTCGCCGTCCTCCCCCACGGCGCCGTCTCGCTGGATGCCCATCGCGTAGCCGGTCGCGTGCAGCGCCTGGCAGCCGATGACGATCGTGTAGAGGTGCAGGCCGTGCGCCTTCGGATCCCAGCCGCCGTGGCTCACCCCGCGGAAGAGCTCAAGCAGCTTGACTGGATCCAGGCCGCGGCACCAGGCGACGCCGTGCTCACGGTAGGTGGGGAAGGCCATGTCGCCGGGGCCGAGCGCCCGGGCCGAGCCCACCTGGGCGGCCTCCTGGCCGAGCAGCGAGGCCCAGATGCCGAGCTCGCCCTGGCGCTGCAGCGCGATCGCCTCGAAGTCGATCCGGCGGACGAGCACCAGATCCCGGTACAGGGCCTGGACCTCCGCGGCGGACACCTCCAGCGGGTAGTCCGGATGCTCGACCCGCTCGCCTTCAGGGGTGAGGAGCTGAATAGGTACCGCTGAGCCGGCCCGCCCGTCCAGGCCGAGCGGATCCGGCACGGCGGCGACTGCGCCCTTAGCATTGACGGCCACGTGCCACTCCTTGAAGCCCAGGGCCGGTCGCGGAGATCACCGTTGACCGGCCGGTCGCCCGTCCCCGCTGTGACAGTACCCGCCGCGAGCGCCGCTAAGAGAACTGGTTCGGCCGCGCAGCCGGGATCGGGCCTCGGCTCGCGTCCCCGGCGGCCGGGCCGATCCGGCGGGCGGGCTCCGGAAACCCCGGCGGGCGGGCTCCGGAAACGCGCCGCGCACGGCGGTCGCGTACGCTGCGACAGGTGGCCAGAGTCGTCGTCGACGTGATGCTCAAGCCGGAGATCCACGACCCGCAGGGCGAGGCGATCGCGAGCGCCTGCCAGCGGCTGGGATTCGGGCAGATCCTCGGTGTCCGGCAGGGCAAGAGGTTCGAGGTCGAGATCCGCGGCCCGGCGGACGACGCGGCGGTGACGCGGATCGCCGATCTGGCGGCCGAGTTGCTCGCTAATCCGGTGATCGAGGAATTCGAGGTTCGCGCGCCGTAAATTTCTCCCGGCCGCCCGCGGCACGCGGAAACGCCGCTCCCGGCACGCGGAAACGCCGGCCGCAGGCGGGATGCGAGCTATCCGCGCGGGCGCGAAACGCCCTGGCCGGGGGCAGGAATCAGCACTGTTCGTCCAGTAATCACCTGAGTTCATGATTACCACGGCCCGCTGCGGGAAATCTCTCACAATGAGAACGACGGGATTGGTGAAGACGGGGAGTAGAGATACGGATGCGTACTCGGGTGATTCGTGCCGGGGAGGCGACCGTGGACGTCAAGTTCTGCCTGATGTTCCCTCGCGAGACGCTCAGCGTCCCGGTGACGCGCCGCGTGCTCGGCGATACGCTCGGCAGGCTCGGGGTTGACGATGACAGTATCGGCGATCTGCTGCTCGCCGTGACTGAGGCGTGCACGAACGTCCTGCAGCACGGCGGGCCCGGCCATCGTTACGAGGTAGTGGCCAGCATCGGCCCGGCCGGCTGCCTGGTGGAGGTACTGGACAGCGGTCGCGGCTTCGATTCCGGCAGGCTGGCCGCGGGCCGGATATCGGCTCACCTGCCGGCCCGGCCGCAGCGGCACGCGCGCTTCCGCCGCGGGCCGCTCGCGGTGACACCGGGCCGCGGCAGGTCATCGGCCGCCGCGCTCGCCGCGCCGTGGGCGCCGTCAGCGGCGCGCGGCCGCTTCTCCCGCGCCAGGCGCGGCCTTGACGACCAGGCCATCGCGCGGCTGCCCGAGTCAGGCCGCGGCTTGGCCATCATGCGTGCCTGCGTGGATGACGTGACGCTGAGCAGCGGCCCGGGCAGGGGCACGGTGGTCTCGCTGCGCAAGCGGATCGAGTGGCGCGGGGACGGCCCGCTGGCTGGTCCGCCGGCCAGCAGGCTACGGGACGCCGGCTGAGCAGGTAGCCTGCCTGCATGCCGTGCCCGCGAGTGCGCCCGTGACGGCGCGGGTGGGGGTCGTTACCTTCCCCGGATCGCTGGACGACAGGGATGCCGCGCGCGCGGTCCAGCGGGCGGGCGGCGAGGCCGTACCGCTCTGGCACGCCGATCGTGACCTGCGCGGCGTCGACGCGGTGATCCTGCCTGGCGGCTTCTCCTACGGCGACTACCTGCGGTGCGGGGCGATCGCCAGGTTCGCTCCGGTGATGACCGACCTGGTGCCGGCCGCCCGGGCGGGCCTGCCCGTGCTCGGGATCTGCAACGGCTTCCAGATCCTGTGCGAGGCGCACCTGCTGCCCGGCGCGCTAACCCGTAACGGCGGCCTCCGCTTCGTCAGCAAGGTCGTGCGGCTCCGGATCGAGAGCACCGATACGCCGTGGACCCGGCAGTATGCCGACGGCCAGGAGATCACCGCGGTGCTGAAGAGCGGCGAGGGTGCCTACGTGGCCAGCCAGGCCGTGCTGGCCGAGCTCGGCGCGAGCGGGCGGGTGGTCGCCAGGTACGTCGGCCAGAACCCGAACGGCTCGGCCGGCGCCATCGCCGGCATCCGCAGCGAGGCGGGCAACGTGGTCGGCCTGATGCCGCATCCCGAGCACGCCATCGACGAGCTGACCGGGCCGAGTGCGGACGGCCTCGGCTTTTTCGCCTCGGTCCTGCTCGCCGTGGCGGGCACGTGACGCCCCAGGACACCGTCGCCCGGGCGGCGGCCTCGCCGCAGCGGCCGCAGCCGCACGCGGAACTCGGGCTGACCACCGGCGAGTACGCGCGGATCCGGGAGATCCTCGGCCGGCGGCCCACCGACGCGGAGCTGGCGATCTACTCGGTGATGTGGAGCGAGCATTGCTCCTATAAGTCGTCCAAGGCGCACCTGCGTCAGTTCGCCGAGAAGGCGCCGCCCACCGGCGCGCTGCTGGCCGGCATCGGCCATAACGCCGGAGTCGTGGACATCGGCCAGGGCTACGCGGTCACCTTCAAGATCGAATCGCACAACCATCCGTCTTACGTGGAGCCGTTCCAGGGCGCGGCGACCGGAGTAGGCGGGATCGTCCGGGACATCCTGGCGATGGGCGCCCGGCCGGTCGCGGTGATGGACTCGCTCAGATTCGGCCCGGCGGACGCGCCGGACACCAGGCGGGTGCTGCCGGGGGTAGTCGGCGGCATCTCGTTCTACGCCAACTGCCTGGGCCTGCCCAATATCGGCGGTGAGCTTGCCTTTGACGCCTGCTACGCCGGGAACCCGCTGGTGAACGCGCTCTGCGTGGGCGTGATGCGGCGCGGCGACCTCAAGCTCGCCGCCGCCAGCGGGCCGGGTAACAAAGTGATCCTGCTCGGCTCGATGACCGGGCCGGACGGCATCGGCGGCGCGTCGGTGCTGGCCAGCGCCTCCTTCGGCGGCGCGAGCGAGGCAGCAAAGCGGCCGAGCGTCCAGGTCGGCGATCCGTTCATGGAGAAGCTGCTGGTCGAATGCTGCCTGGAGCTGTACGCGGCCGGGCTGGTCGTCGGCATCCAGGACCTGGGCGCGGCCGGCGTCTCCTGCGCCACTACCGAGCTGGCCGCGGGCGGCGGCGTCGGCATGCGGGTGAAGCTCGACGCGGTTCCGCTGCGCGACACCGCGCTCGGGCCCGCCGAGATCCTGATGAGCGAATCGCAAGAGCGCATGATGGCGATCGTCGAGCCGGCCGGTGTCGGGCGCTTGCTGGAGATCTGCGCCCGCTGGGACGTGCCTGCCACGGTGATCGGCGAGGTCACCGGCACCGGCAGGCTGGAGATGACCTGGCGCGGCGAGCAGATCGTGGATATCCCGCCCGGCAGCGCCGCCGACGACGGGCCGGTCTACCACCGCGCCATGCTGCGGCCGGCCGGCCAGGCTGAGCTGGCCGCCGCCGACCCGTCCGCGCTGCCGCGCCCGGCCGATGGCGCCGGGCTGCGGGCCGGGCTGCTCGCGCTGCTCGCCGCTCCCGACGGGGCCGACAAGGCGTGGGTCACCGAGCAGTACGACCGCTATGTGCGCGGGGATACCGTGCTGGCGGCGCCGCAGGACGCCGGGCTGATCAGGATCGACGAGCGGACCGGCCTGGGGGTCGCGCTGGCGACCGACGGCAACAGCCGGTACGCACTGCTCGACCCGTACGCCGGTGCCCAGCTCGCGCTCGCCGAGGCGTACCGGAATGTCGCCGCCACCGGCGCGCGGCCGCTGGCGGTGACCAACTGCATGAACTTCGGGTCGCCGGAGGATCCGGAGGTCATGTGGCAGTTCGCCGAGGCCGTGCGCGGGCTCGCCGACGCATGCGCGGTCCTCGGGGTCCCGGTGACCGGCGGCAACGTGAGCTTCTACAACCAGACGGGCGGGGCCGCGATCCGCCCGACTCCGGTCATCGGGGTGCTCGGCGTGCACGATGACGTCCGGCGGCGGCTGTCCCTCGGGTTCCGCGAGGCCGGCGCGAGCGTGCAGTTGCTCGGCCGCACCGCGGCGGAGTTCGGCGGCTCGCTCTGGGCCAGCGTGGCGCACGGGCACGTCGGCGGGCGGCCGCCCGCGGTCGACCTGGACGCCGAGCGGCGGCTCGCGGAGGTGCTCGCCGCCGGTGCCGCAGCCGGCCTGCTGTCGGCAGCGCACGACCTGTCCGATGGCGGGCTCGCCGTCGCGCTTGCCGAATGCTGCCTTGGCGGCCGGGCCGGCTGCGTCGTCAGCCTGCCCGGCGACCCGTTCACCTGCCTTTTCAGCGAATCGGCCGCGCGCGCCGTGGTAGCCGTGCGGCCCGGCTGCGATGCTGCCTTCGCGGAGCTGTGCGCGGCCCGCGGGGTGCCCGCCGCGGTGATCGGCGCTACCGGCGGCGGGCGCCTGGAGGTCACCGGCGGCTTCGGCATCTCGCTGGATGAGCTGGGCGCCGCGCACCGCGGGGCCCTGCCGGCCATCTTCGGCTGACCGCGGCGCCAGCGATGCCCACCCGACGCCAGGATCCCGGCCGGCTGCTGACCGCGCTCAGCGAGCAGCGGGCCGAGCTTGGCGACGGCGCCTGGTCCGGCCCGCTGACGGCCGAGGCGCTCGGCGACGGCTGCGTCGCCGCCGTGGCCGCGGCACTCGACTCTGGCGCGGTGCCGCGGCGTGCCGCCATGCGGGCGGCCGCGGTGCGCCTGCTCGACCTGCTCGCGGCCCGGGCGCCGGGCCGCGCGGTCGAGGTACGCATCCCGCCGTACGCGGCGGTCCAGTGCGTGGCGGGCCCCAGCCATACCCGCGGCACCCCGCCGAACGTGGTCGAAACCGACGCCGCGACCTGGGTCAGGCTGGCGACCGGACGGCTGAGCTGGGCACGCGCTGCCGCTGACGGCCTGGTCCGGGCGAGCGGGCCACGTGCCGACCTGGCCGCCTACCTGCCGTTGCCGCCCGGTGACGCGGGCTAGCCGCGGCGCGCTGGCCGCCATTCCGGCAGCTTCGCAGCGCGGTAGTCCGGCCAATCGGCGCCCGTTAGTCAATAGACTTGCCAGGTGATCAAGCCCGATGGCCGGCTGACGGCTGAGCTGGATCCGGGAGAGCAGCCGCGAGACGCCTGCGGCGTCTTCGGCGTCTGGGCGCCCGGCGAGGAAGTCGCCAAGCTCGCCTACTTCGGGCTGTACGCGCTGCAGCACCGCGGCCAGGAGTCGGCAGGCATCGCGGTCAGCGACGGCATCAGGATCGTGGTCTACAAGGACATGGGCCTGGTGCCCCAGGTCTTCGACGAGGCCGTGCTGAACACCCTGCGCGGTCATATCGCCGTCGGGCACTGCCGTTACTCCACCAGCGGGTCGTCGGTATGGGACAACGCTCAGCCCACGTTCCGCGCGACCCCGTCGGCGAGCCTGGCGCTCGGCCACAACGGCAACCTGATCAACACCCTGGAACTGGCCGCGCTGGTGGACCCGGCGGCCGAGGGGGGCACCGGCCGCCCGACCACCGACACGGACGTGCTGACCGCGCTGTTCGCCGGAGCGGCCGGGGAGCACCCGGGTGCCGCAGGCGGCCTGGGCGCGGGCGTCGGCCGGGGCGCGGGCATCGAGGAATCCGCTCTCGCCACGCTGCCGCTGGTGCGGGGGGCTTACTCGCTGGTCTTCATGGACGAGCGGACCCTCTACGCGGCCCGCGACCCGCAGGGTTTCCGCCCGCTCGTGCTCGGCAAGCTGGCGCGCGGCTGGGTAGTGGCCAGCGAGACGGCCGCGCTCGACATCGTAGGGGCCGCGCTGGTCCGCGAGGTGGAGCCCGGCGAGCTGATCGCCATCGACGAGGCTGGCGTGCGATCCCGTCGCTTCGCGCCCGCGGACGCCAAGGGCTGCCTTTTCGAGTATGTCTACCTGGCCCGGCCGGACACCGCCATCGCCGGCCGGGGCGTGCAGGCCACCCGGGTGGAGGTCGGCAGGCGGCTCGCGGCGGAGTACCCGGTCCAGGCCGATCTGGTCATCCCGGTACCCGAGTCGGGCACGCCGGCCGCGATCGGCTACGCGGAGGCCAGCGGCATCCCGTACGCGCAGGGGCTGGTGAAGAACTCCTACGTCGGCCGGACCTTCATCCAGCCGAGCCAGACGATCCGGCAGCTCGGCATCCGGCTCAAGCTGAACCCGCTCAGGGACGTGATCGCGGGCCAGCGGGTCGTGGTTGTCGACGACTCGATCGTGCGGGGCAATACGCAGCAGGCCATCGTCGCGATGCTGCGCGAGGCCGGGGCCGCCGAGGTGCACGTGCGCATCTCGAGCCCGCCGGTGACCTGGCCGTGCTTCTACGGCATCGACTTCGCCAGCAGGGCCGAGCTGATCGCCGGCAACCGGTCGGTGGAGGAGATCCGCGTCTCGCTCGGCGCCGACTCGCTCGGCTACGTGTCGCTGGCGGGGCTGACCGCCGCCACCACCCTGCCGGCCGGGCGGCTCTGCCGGGCCTGCTTCGACGGCAACTACCCGATCCCGGTGGCGGAGGGGGAGCGGGGCAAGCATCTCCTGGAGGTCGCGGGCGCCAGCGGGCGCGAGGCGAGGCCGTGAGCTCGCCGCGGGCCGGCCTGAGCTATGCCGCCGCGGGCGTCGACATCGCGGCGGGCGAGCGAGCGGTCGACCTGATGCGCGCGGCGGTGGCCAGGACCGCCAGGCCTGAGGTCGTCGGCGGCATCGGCGGGTTCGCCGGGCTGTTCGACGCGTCCCGGCTGGCGGGCTACCGGCGGCCGCTGCTGGCCACCTCGACCGACGGCGTCGGCACGAAGGTGGCGATAGCCCAGCGGATGGGCAGGTACGACACCGTCGGCGTGGATCTCGTGGCCATGGTGGTCAACGATCTCGTCGCCTGCGGGGCCGAACCGCTGTTCATGACCGACTACGTCGTCTGCGGCGCGCTCCGGCCGGAACGGGTAGCGGCCATCGTCGGCGGCGTCGCGGAAGGCTGCGTGCGCGCGGGCTGCGCCCTGATCGGCGGTGAGACGGCTGAGCATCCCGGTCATCTCGGGCCCGACGATTTCGACCTGGCCGGCGCCGCGACCGGAGTAGTGGAAGCCGACGAGCTGCTCGGGCCTGACCGGGTCCGGCCCGGCGACGTGCTGATCGCGATGGCGTCCTCGGGCCTGCATTCGAATGGGTTCTCGCTGGTCAGGAAGCTCATCGGCCAGCATGGCCGCGAGCTGGCGCTGGACGCCGAGCCCGCCGGGCTCGGCCGGCCGCTGGGGGAGGAACTGCTGACGCCGTCGCGTATCTACGCTCGCGACTGCCTCGCTCTCGCGGCGAGCTGCGACGTGCACGCCTTCGCGCACATCACCGGCGGAGGGCTGGCCGCCAACCTCGGCCGGGTGCTGCCGCGGGGCGCGGACGCGACTGTCGACCGGGGCACCTGGCGCCCGCCCCCGGTGTTCGGCCTGCTCGCGTCCCGCGGGCGGGTGGCCGCGGCGGAGATGGAGCGGGTCTTCAACATGGGCGTGGGGATGGTGGCCGTCGTCGGGCCGGGATCGGCCGATCGCGCGCTGGCACTGCTCGCCTCGGCAGCGGTGCCGGCCTGGGTGGCAGGCCAGGTCACTCCCGGGACCGGCAACGCAAGCCTGTCCGGGCGGCACCCTGCCTGAGCAGGTGCGGCCGGCCGTCAGGCACCGGCCGTCAGGCACCGGCCGTCAGGCACCGGCCGTCAGGCACCGGCCGTCAGGCACCGGCCGTCCTGCTCATCCCGGCGGCAGCGCCGCCCGCCCGCCCCGGCACCTCGCCGGCTAGCTCATCCTCGGCTAGCTCGTCATCCGAGTCGTCGCCGTCTTCGCCATCGTCGTCGTCTTCATCGTCGTCGTCTTCATCGTCGACGGAGTAGCGATCGGCGAGTTCCGCGTACGCGGCCTCCGATGCCACATCGTGATCGTCCGTCACGACGCCCAGCTCAGCCCGCAGCCGGTCAAGGTTCGTGCCGCCGCTGTTGTACTTGAGCTGGCGTGCAACCTTGACCTGCTTGGCCTTGGCTCGGCCGCGCCCCATTGGCTCGACCCCCTCGAACGTACGGGGCCCCGGTAAGACCCCTGGTCACCGCACCGAATGTGCCGCCTGTACCGCGCTGATGCTGGCGGGCTGCTCGCACGAAGAAGTAACCCGACGCCTTCCCACCGCCTGGGACGCGACGCGTTTCCTGCCACCGTACGGACATAACCGTACCTGGTTTGGGCGCGGAGCGCGTACGCGCAGCGCGGACCGGGCTGTCAGCCGCCGAGCCAGATGCCCCGGAGCCTGCCTACCTCGGACATCCGGCGCTCGGCGAGCCGGTCGGCGGCCACCGCGGGCGGTACGCCCTCCGCGTCAGCCATCACCAGAATCTTCCTGGTCGTCTCGAAGATCTGCGCCGCGCTCGCCTTCGCCCGGTCGAAGTTGAAGCCGGCCAGCTCGTCCGCGACCTGGATCACTCCGCCGGCGTTCACCAGGTAGTCCGGGGCATACACGATGCCCCGGTCGGCAAGCTGCTTCTCGATGCCCGGATGCGCGAGCTGGTTGTTGGCCCCGCCGCAGATGATCCTGGCGTTCAGCGTCGCGGCCGTGCCGTCGCCGATCGATCCGCCGAGCGCGCACGGTGAGTAGATATCCATCCTCCCGGCGGTCAGCTTGGCCCGGCTCGCCGCCACTTCCACCGCGGGGTGCTCCGAGCGCACCCGGTCCACGGCCGCCGCGGCGACGTCGCAGATCGTGACCTGGGCGCCGGCGTCCAGCAGCAGCCCGACCAGCCGGCGGCCGACCTTGCCGACACCCTCGACCGCGACCCGCCGTCCGTCCAGGCTGGTGCTGCCCCAGACATGCTCCGCGGCGGCGCGCATGCCCTGGTAGACGCCGAAGGCCGTCAGCACGGAGGAGTCCCCTGCGCCGCCGTTGGCCATGGTCCTGCCGGTGACGTGGCCGCATTCGCGGGCGATGATGTCCATGTCCTCGCTGTAGGTGCCGACGTCGCAGGCGGTGACGTAGCGCCCATGCAGCGACTCGACGAACCGGCCGTAGGCGCGCAGCAGCGCCTCGGACTTGAGCCGCGCCGGGTCCCCGATGATGACGGCCTTGCCGCCGCCGTGATCGAGCCCGGCCAGGGCGTTCTTGTACGCCATCGCCCTGGACAGGTTAAGCGCGTCAGCCAGGGCCGCGTCCTCGCTCGGGTAGGGATAGAACCGCGTGCCGCCCAGCGCGGGACCAAGGCTGGTGGAGTAGATGGCGATGATCGCGCGCAGGCCGGTCGGGGCGTCCTGGCAGAACACCACCTGCTCATGCCCGTGATGACCGCTCGCGCCGCCGCCCGGCGGCTGCGCGGTACCGCCGTCCGCGACGGCGGCCGATGGAGTGCTGCCGAATACATTCGTCACCGCTGTGACTCTCCTTTGAGTCTCTGACCTGGGAAAACATCATCACGCTGGCCCAGGAGCCGCTAGCTAGGCTAGCGCAGCGGCTCGCTTCCCCGCGCCCGGGGAGCGAGCCGCTGCGCGCGAGGAGCGTGCCCGCGATGGCTGGCCTGGGGCCGATCGCCCGCCTGATCAGTGACGGGTGCTCTGCGGGGCCGGGCCGTCGCCGCAAGCGTGGTGACGATCTCGTTGGCTCAGGGCCTTCTCCGATGAGCCATCGCGTGTGACGATTTGCTCATGCTGCCGTGCGCTGCCTATCTGCGGGCATATGAACCGCTTTCGGCCTTCGGCCCGGCGGAGCGGGCTCACTGGACCGCCTACGCGGCCTCGGCGGACCGGCCCCGCAGGGCAAGCGCGCTGGCCGTGGAGCACGCGGAGGCGCTCCGCAGGCTCATCGCGCTGCCGCCGATCGTGGCGCCCGCGCAGGAGAGCAGGCACGCGTACGTGCGGTGGGCTGAGGGCATCACCTATATATGCCCGTGGCAGACCAGGCTGCGATCATGGCTGGCGCTGCGCAAGCTGCGGGCTAGCGCCGGGCCGCTCTTGTCCGACGCGTTCGCGCCGCGGCAGGCCGAGCTGGCCGCCGAGGATTTCGCGCGCTGGGAGGGCCGTGCGGGCTCGCCGCGGGTGCATATCAGGACCAGCGCGTGGTCCGTGCCGCTGCCCTGGTTCGTGCTCTTCGCGCCGGCCGAGCGCTGGCTGGTCCTCGGCACGCCGACCGCAGGGCAGAGCAAGGGCCCGGCCACCGCCGCAGCGACCCGAACCCTGGTCTACGCCACCGCGATGTCCCAGGCTCGCAGGCGGGTCGCCCGGTCGCTGGCCACCGCCCGCCGGTTTCCCGGCGGCCGTACGGCTGAATCCGGGCAGACCGCAGCGGCGCTGCGGCGCGTCGGCGACGAGCTTGAGGAGATCGGCCGGTGGCTCGAGGAGTTCCACCCGCATTCGCTGGTGGAGCTTGATTACGGGGGCCTTGTGCAGCTCGCTGACGACGACGCGCTCCGAAGCGATCAGTCGGCCGCCGAGGTGTCCGCCGCCGTGATGGCCATGGCCGACGGGGAGCCCGAGCTGGCCGCCGCGATGTACCAGCGCCTGCGCGCCAGGTGGCACGTCCTGGAGGCGATCGAGCTAGGTAGTTAAGGGAGGGGGATGGACTTTTCCGAATCTGCCCGTTGCGACGTTCCGTATCGCTAGAATCACGCAGCGTGACCCTGATCAGTGGAGCAACGGGGTTAACTCATCACAGAAACTTTGCTCCGGGTGGTCGACTTGTTACCGCTGGTGATGGCAATATGGTCTTTGAGCGGACCATATAGGACATCCACGGCAAGGCTCCCCAATGGAGCCAGGAACCGCAACAAAACGCAGGATCGCAGTACCGGTCCGGGAGGAGAGGCCGTACACATGTCTGCACGCACTCCAGAGGCAGAGCCACTGCTGACACCAGCAGAGGTCGCGACAATGTTCAGAGTGGACCCGAAAACCGTCACCCGGTGGGCCAAGGCCGGCAAGCTAACGTCGATCCGCACGCTTGGCGGTCACCGCAGGTACCGGGAGACAGAAGTTCGCGCGCTGCTCGCGGGGATTCCGCAGCAGTGCTCAGAGTAGAACCTGGTCGCATCCTGACGCCATGATCGTCAGCGCAGTCGTGCCGGCGCGCGATGAACGCGCCGAAAGCGGCCAGAGAGTAACGCAGGGGGGTCGGCCCCGGCGGCGATGCGCCGCGCAAGGGGGGCTTAGTTCACGGGACACCGCCAGCGAAAGCGCGGTTCCATCGGACGTTGCCGGGGTCGATCCGGCTCCCACGGGGACGAGTGGCCACGATCCGGCCACTGCCGCCGCCACCATAGTGGCGCGCAACTCAGCCACATGCCGCCGTCGGCGGCGTTCACCGGCTGCCTGAATCCGCTCACCGCCGGCCCGCCGCCCACCCTAGCGGCCCGGATCTCACCCGCATGCCGCCGTCGGCAGAGTTCACCGGCTGGCTGAAAGCGTTCACCGTTCTGCCTGAATCTAGGTCATTCCGGGGCGCGGCGCCGGCGTGCCGGGTTCGCTTTTCAAACACCCTCTGTGTCCATAGCCCAACTTTTCGTAATCGCCCCTGCTAAGGCGGTGCGTCAGCAATACTGGTCCGCAGGCCGCCGGCGGCGGCTGACGGCTGCGGGCACCGGTGCGGCGAGTCACGCGACGCGGGTGGACTCGTGACCGGCGGGCCGACGACAGTCTGGGCGAGCCGCAGGGCCCTGCCCGACCGGCGGAGCGTGCCGTCGTTTCAAGGGGAGGATCGCACCATGCGTGATCCGGATTTGGTCTCGCGCGCACAGCGGGCTGCGACAGCGCTGGAGCGGGCCTGGGATCACTGGCGTACGTCGCACGGCTTGGACGCGGAACCGCTGCCGCCCGTGTCGAGCTATGTGGGCTACTCGCTGGAGGAGCCATGGGGGCAGCCGCGTGTCGTTTTCGGCATCGCCGCCGAGGAGGCCGAGCAGCTCGCCACGTTCCTCGATCGTCATCGGCCAGCCGGCCCGGGACAAGCTGGCAACGGCCGGCTGGCCCAGGCTGGCAATGGCCGGCTGGCACCGGCCGGCAGCGGCCAGCCGTCACCGGCTGGCAATGGGGCTGGCAGTGGCCGGCCGTCGCCGGCTGGCAACGGCCTGCCATCCCCGGCAGGCAACGGCAAGCTGTCGCCCGCTGCTCATGGCCTGTCCGCCCAGGACTCCGTGCCCGGCGCGCTCACCGGCGACGCTCCAGGGCCGGGACTGCTCACCGGAGCGGGTGCAGCACCTGGCCGCTCAGCCAGCGAGGAGCCCGCGCCGGGGCCATCCGCTACCGAGACCGCGGCAGCGTACGGGAAATCGCTCTGGCGGCCGAGGAGTCACCGTCACGCGGGGGAACACGCCGCGCAGCGGCCGGCCAGGCAGCACGGCCCGGCGGGAGCGGCTGGGGATAACGCCCTGCCGCCCGCCGAGCCGACGCCGCCGCGCGACCGATCCAGCCAGGGCCAGGACGACGACGACGAAGGCGCGGAACGCGACGGGCTTGTCCCGATGGCCGGCGACATGGCTGGCTGGGCGTCGGGCGAGCTGCCAGGCCAGGCATCGCGCGGGCCGGAGCCCTGGACGTTCGCGGCGCACTCTGACCTTAACCACGCGGAACCATCGAACGGCGAGAGCCGCGGCGGCAGAGCCCACTGACCTGACCAGTCGCCCCGATGTCGCGGCGGTTTGGAGCCACCGTTGCCGGCAGTGCCTCCTCGGCCGGGCCCCGGCTGCGGGAAACTGATCCGGCGCGCTCAGCTTCCTCCCAGGTTCAGGGGTCATACTCCGGGCGGGCGCGAACTCCTCAGCGTCTGTTAACCAGAAGGAGCTGAGCCCGATGCCGGATGCACTGGGGATGCCGGATTCGCTGGGACCGTCCGCACCCGCCGGACCGTCCGGACCCGCCGGACCGGACGGCCGCGGCAGGCGATCACGCCGCCCGCTGATCCTCGCCGGGGTGGCAGTGGCGGCGCTCGGCTCGGGGGCGGGCGTGGCCTTTGCCGCGACCTCGGGACCGTCGTCGCCGGCAGCGTCGGCTAGCGCGATCGCAGCCACGCCGTCGCCGTCCTCATCGCAGCCGTCGCCGTCTCAGCGGCCCGCTGGCGCGGGGCCATGGCGCGGGTTCGCCCGTCCCGGTGGCCGGCCAGGCTTCGGCCGGGCCCGCCATTTCGGCCCGGGCGGCGGCCTGGGCCTGTTCGGAGTGCTGCACGGCCAGTTCGTCGTGCCCCAGGCCGGCGGCGGTTACCGTACCGTCGACGTGCAGCGCGGCCAGGTCACCGCGGTGAGCGCTAGCTCGATCACACTGAAGAGCGCTGACGGATTCACCACGACGTACGCGGTTCAGGCCGCGACCATCGTCGATGCGCAGCGCGGCGGCATCAGCTCCGTGAAGGTGGGCAACCAGGCGACGGTGCTGGCCACCGTCAGCGGTGGCACCACCAGCGCGGCCAGGATCGCGGACAACACGCTGCTGCAGGCCGGCCGCGCCCGCCGGCTCCAGCGCCGCTGAGCCGGGCGGCCTGCCGTGACATCCCGCTGGCATCGCCGACTGTCGGCACCACGGGGGACAATCTGATCCGTGCGGGTCGCGGTGGTAGCGGGGACCGAAAGATCCGCCCTGCTGTGCGAGCTCGCTGAGGACGGCAGCCGGCAGGACAGCCCCGTTCTGGTTAATGATCTTTCTGCTGCGGTGGCACATTATGAGCGGCGCGGCCAGGTGCGGTGGGTGTGGGCCTCCGGGACTGCCGTTTACCCGGCTCTGCTGCGGGCTGGCCAGCGGGTAGCGCGCTGCCATGACGTGGAGCTGGCCGGCCGGCTGCTGCTCAGCCGGGATGGGCAGGCGGGCGGCGGCGTCGCCGTGCCGGTCCCGGATCGCGCCGCCGCCCCGGCCGCGCAGGAAACGCTGTTCGAGCCGGCTGATGCCGCCGCGCCTGACCTCGCCGCCGCGCTGGACGCGCTCGCCGCCGCGCACGCGGATCAGCTGCGCCGGATCGCTGCCGACGAGCACCCGGCGCGGTTCGGCATGCTGGTGGCGGCCGAGTCAGCCGGCGGCCTGGTCGCCGCCGAGATGACGTTCGCCGGGCTGCCGTGGCGGGCCGACGTGCATGACTCGCTGCTGGCCGGGCTGCTCGGCCCGCGGCCGCCCTCGGTCCCGGCCGGGGCGCGCCCTGCCAGGCTGGCGGAGCTCGCCGCCCAGATCGACGAGGCCTTCGGCGGCAGGCGGGTCAACCCGGACTCACCCGCCCAGCTGATCCGCGCCTTCGCCGCCGACGGGGTTCGCGCGGCGTCGACCAGGTTCTCGGTGCTGCGCGAGGTTGACCACCCGGCCGCGCCGCTGCTGATCGAGTACAAGGAACTGGCCAGGCTGAACGCCGCGAACGGCTGGGCCTGGCTGGACAGCTGGGTGTCCGGCGGCAGGTTCCGCCCGGAGTACGTGGTGGGCGGGGTGGTGTCCGGGCGCTGGGCGTCCAGGGGCGGCGGCGCGCTGCAGATCCCGAAGGTGCTTCGCCGCGCGGTGGTGGCCGATCCTGGCTGGGTCTTCGTGGCGGCCGATGCCGCCCAGCTCGAGCCCCGGGTGCTGGCCGCGCTGGCCGGCGACCGGGCCTTCGCCGAGGCGGCGGCCGGCGGCGACCTCTACCTCGCGCTGGCCGGCGCGTTCGGCGGGGACCGGGCGAAGGCCAAGGTCGCCCTGCTGTCCGCCATGTACGGCGGCGCGGGCGGCGAGGCCGGCCAGCTGCTCGGCGTGCTCAGGCGGCGATTCCCGCTGGCCTCGCAGTACGTGGAATCGGCGGCGCAGGCGGGCCAGGAGGGCCGCGTCGTCAGGTCTGTGCTCGGCCGCACGTGCCCGCCGCCGTCGGCCGAATGGCGGGCGCTCACCGAGGAATCGGGCGACCCGGAAAGCTCGCGCGACCCCGGCGCGGGCGCCGCCTCGCGTGCCCGCGGCCGGTTCACCCGCAACTTCGTGGTGCAGGCGAGCGCGGCGGACTGGGCGCTGGTGCTGCTGGCTGGCCTGCGCAGGCGGCTGGCAATGATTTCCATTCCTAACGGAGAGCGCGGGGCCGGGTCGCCGGCGGACGGCCAACATCCGCCGGGGGGCTGGGCGGCGGGGCCGCATCTGGTGTTCTTCCAGCACGATGAGGTGATCGTGCACTGCCCGGAACCCGCGGTGCAGCCGGTGCTTGCCGCGATCCGCGAGGCCGGGGAGGAGGCCGGGCGGCTGGTGTTCGGCGCGACGCCGGTCAGGTTCCCGCTGACGACCGCCGTCGTGAGCTGTTACGCGGACGCGAAGTGACCCGGCGACGTCCGGCTCCGCCGCCGGGCGGCCCGCCGATCGCGGCGATCAGCGGCGTGATCAGGTCAGCGACCAGCGCGGTGATGATCGCGCTGAACGTGACGCCGATGACGACGGCGACCGCGAGGTCGCCGCGCCCGGTCGTGACATGGGCCTGTCGTTCCCGGGGAACTCATCAGCCCGTCGTTGCGGCGGGCCGAGAACACGATCGAACTGGTCGTCACCGACTTCATGCCGCGAGCGCCTAGCCCGGCGCCCCCCACCGGGCGCGGAACCGTTCGATGATCTGCTTGGCCTCGTCCTCCGTGACCTCAACCAGGTCATCTGTCGACTCGGCCCGCTCCCACTGCACGATAAGCGGCGTGAATTGCCAGCCCGAATCACGGGTCAGGGCTTCATCGCGGAACCCTCCGGTGGGAGGTCTTCTTCGCCGCACTAAGCCAGCTGGATCATCTCGGCTAGCCCAACGATCGATGATCGCGTAGTAGGTGATTCTCTCGGCCACCTTCATGCTTCTTTCTTGCGATAGTCGGGTATCGCTGGGGCACCCTCTGGTACTGCGACTTGTGCAGCGACCTCACCCTGGAACGCATAAAGCTCATCTCGTTCGAGATCCGAAGCTGCTGGGCTCCGGATGCGCTCGTATGCCTGGTGAGTGAGCTGCTTGGCGCTGAAGCTCTCTAGGGTATGGAATTGCACCTCAACCAACTGACCAGCAGGCGTCCGCCATCGGGTGTTGATACCTCTGTACTGCGCGCTGTCCCAGGAATTCCTACTGAATTCCATTTCGTAACCGTTTTGTCCTAGTTCTTGACAGACATCCCTGTAGCCGTCGACATAGCGATTAGCCTCGATCTGATAGGTGTATCGCACCGCGTCCGGAAGGTTGTCGCCGATCTGACCAATCGACCGGTCGGGCTTAGCGCGCAACTCCTCTGCAACTTTCTCCTTGAAGCGATCTTCGCCTTTGAGGCAGTACTGCAGCCCGACGAGGCGCGCGCCTGGCACGTCGGCCTCGACGGCCTTCATCGTCCGGCTGACCTCGGGCTCGGCCTTGCTCACTCGGTCCAGCGCGTGCTCGGTGACGAGGTTCTCCTCGTAGTTGAGGTAGCGACCCGCGTCGCCGCGCCAGGATCCTGGCTCGTCATCTGACCGTTCGACCTCAGATCGCTGCTTGGCGGGCCAGTACTCGATATGCCGCTCCCACAGCTGTTGCAGCCGCGGCAGCGCTGCCTGCCATCCCTCGCTGCCGCTGTCGTCCCCCCGCTCCGGCTCACTTTCCGCGTGCTCCGCCTCCGCACGCTCCGCGTCCGCATCGCCTGGCTCCGCGTGCTCCGCCTCCGCATGGCCTGGCTCCGCATGCTCGTCATCCTCCGGAGCGGACTCGAACTCCCTGAGGTCCGCAATCGGCGGCTTCGGGCTCCCGTCCTCGTTATTGGGCGATGACGGGTGACCGTCGGCAAGCCGCGTGAGCCGTTGCTGTAAGGCCGTCCGCGAGTCCGCCCGCACCCGGTCAGCCGAGCCGTTCTGGTCGGCTCCGCCGCGCTTATCGCCCGGGGGCTTGAGATCGTCCGGCCTGTCAGGCAGGTCGCTAACTCCCATCCGCTCGTCCCAGCCCTCTCCGCGCACGCCGGCAATGGCCACATCGTAGGGAGCTGGCGGCTGCCAGGAAAGGCCGCGGAACTGTCGGCCGTGCCGAGATGGCCAAGGCACCGCGGCCGGCCCGGCCCAGGGCCCGGCCCTGGCCGACACGGGACATTCAGAACGCGGGAGACTGCGGACAGCGTCAGCTGTGATGGCAGGCCTGGTCATCCGGCCACATGGCAGGTGGCTTCGGAGCTACGCTCGGCCGGTAACCGTTTTGTCGCGCCCAGCCGCGGGCGTGCCGTTCGAAGGTTCTCCGACGGATGTCGGTGGACGGCACGTAGCGGTGCTCCGGCCGATTTGAGAGGCGAAAATATGTATTGCTCGCAGTGCGGCGGGGAAGTCGCCGCAGGGTTGGCTACGTGCCCCAGTTGCGGGGCAGCGCAGCGCGGGTTCGGAGTTCAGGAAGCCGCTGGTTTCGAAGACAAGGGAGCACAGGCTCCACCGCCGCCATCGGCCCCTGCTACTCAGTTCAGTTTCGACGCTAAGCGATGGACGCGCAGCGATCAGATTGTTGGGGGAGCCACTCTGGTCATGCTGATCTCGCTCTTCCTGCCGTGGTTCACTGCGAGCGACGCGTTCATCAGTGTCTCGGTGAACGGGCTGTGGCACGGCTGGGAGTACATCACCCTGATCGTCGGACTGGCCATGATCGCCTACCTCGTTCTGCGCGCGGGATTCCGGGACCTTCAGGTCAAGCTTCCGTTCGGTCATGATCAACTGCTGCTCGCGGGCGCTAGCGTCAACGTCGTGCTCGTGCTCCTTGGCTTCCTGATCAGGCCAGCGAGCGGCTTTGGCTGGACCTTCGGAGCATTCATCGGGCTCATCGCCGCGATCGTGGCGGTCTTCCCGCTGGCCCGTCCTTTCATCCAGGCCCGTAACAGCCGCTGAGACCGTTCAGGCCCATGGCGTCCGTTGCAGGCGCAGCGCCCGGTGGCCGTGCCCTGCTCAGGTAGCCGATTACTGGCGCACCGATCTTCGGCAGCCGGGTCCGTGGTAAGCAATGTGCATGGCGGACGACACCGGCCGGGCGGATGGCGCGGCCATCGGTGCGCTGTGAGTGACAACTTCGCGGTCAGCGTCCGCGGCGTCGTGATCCCGCCCGACGAGCTCTCATGGCGATTCTCCCGTTCCCCGGGTCCCGGCGGGCAGTCGGTGAACACGACCGAGAGCCGGGTCGAGCTGTCCTATGACGTTGCTGCATCCGACGCGCTCTTCCCGGCGCTGAAGCAGCGGGCACTTCGGGCGCTCGCTGGCCGGATGACCAATGGCGTGGTGACCGTGACCGCCTCCGAGCACCGCTCCCAGCTCCGCAACCGGCAGGCGGCCGCGACCAGGATGTCCGCGCTGCTTACCGACGCGACGGCTCCGCCGCCGCGACCCAGGCGCCCGACCAGGCCAAGCCGCGCGGCACGAGAACGCCGGCGCGCGGACAAGCAGCGGCGCGCGCAGCTCAAGCGGATGCGGCGATCCACCGAGGACTAGCACCCCCATCAGGCAGCGGTCAGCGCCGCCAGCCTGGTGACGGTGTTCCAGTTGCGTGACGTCGCGGTGACCGCGAGGCGCTTCTCCAGGAAGTTGTTGGTGAGCTTGGTCTCCGCTGCACCTCCTGGGCACCACAAGTAGGCCTCCGCCCCGCTGATCCAGATCCGGTCGGGATCGAATGACATCGACTCCATCGCGCTGACCGCCTCGGGAGACGGCGCGGCCGACAGGAAGGCGACAAAGAAACGGGACGGGTTCTCCGGGCCGTCCGGCAGCGGGCTGCGCTGAACGACGTCGGCCAGTTCCGCGGCGGTCCTGATGACGACCTTGACGTCCATCGCGAACTCGCCTGCGATGCCATCGGCGATGGCCCGCGCCAGTTCCTGCGGCTGGCCAGGGCTACTGAACACCACGTTGCCGCTCTGCAGGTGAGTAACCACGTCGGCGTAGCCGAGATCCGCCATCAGGTCGCGCAGCGCGGCCATCGCGATCTTCTTGTTGCCGCCGACGTTGATGCCCCTGAGCAGCGCCGCGTACCGCATCGTCGGTGAGCCACCTTCCCCGCCTCGGGCCAGCTACCAGGCAACGCTCTCACGGCCATGCCCCGGCCGGCAGCTGGCGGGCCGGCCGGAGCGCCAGCGGCCGCAGTCACATCTCAGGCATCAGCCAGTATCGCGCTGGCATCGCCAATGGCGTGGCTGGGACTTCGCTGCAGCTGTTACCGCAGTGAAGTCCCAGCCACGCGGTTCATCAGCGCCCAGTTGTCCATTGTGGCCGTGATCATGCGCAACTAGCCTGTGCCGATGGGTCATCAGCGCAGGATCCGCCGGCCCGGGGCGATACTGCGAGCCGCCGGGCTTATCGCTGCGCTCGTCGCGGTCAGCCTGGCGGCCGCGTCCTGCGGGGCCTCGGGCCCAGCCGCTGCCAGCCAGACGATGAACCAGGCACGGGTGAGCGCGGCGATTGCCAGGAAGGTCTGCCATCGGCCAGCTCAGTCAAGTACCCCGGTTCCGGCGTCAGCGCGCCAGCAGGCACCCCTGCCCCCGCCCGCCGCGGTGATTCGCGTCGACCAGGTGGGTTATCCGGCGGCGGCGCCGAAGCTGGCCGAGGTGATGGCGTCATCCGCGCAGGCCGGCGGCCCGCGCTGGGTGCTGGTGCGAGCGGGCAGCTGCGCTATCGCGGCCTCCGGGGTGGCCACGCAGGATCTTGGCGCATGGAGCAAGCGGTACGGCTGGGTGCGGGCCGTCCGCTTCTCCGGCGTCCGGACCGCCGGCCGGTACCGGATCGGCCTTGCCGCCGACCCGTCCGTCACGTCACCCTGGTTCCAGATCGGGTCCACCCGGCAGCTTTACGCTCAGCCCCTGGCCAACGCGCTGTCCTTCTACCGCAATGAGCGCGACGGCCCCGACTTCATCCGCTCCGCGCTGCGCACCGCGCCCGGCGACCTGAACGACGAGCGCGCCATGACCTACCGGACGCCGCACGTCAACGACAACGGGGATTTCAGGGGCAGCCTGGCGAGATTCGCCACCGGCGTCACCATCAACGCGTCCGGCGGCTGGTTCGACGCCGGCGACAATCTGCATTTCGTCGAGACCACCAGCTATGCCGTCGCGATCATGCTGCAGGGCATCGAGTCGTTCCCCGGTCAGATGGGCGCCACGGCGCCCGCGAATTTCACCAGCGAGGCCAGGTTCGGCCTGGACTTCCTGCAGCGCATGTGGAACGAGCGGACCAAGACGCTCTACTACCAGGTCGGCACTGGCGAGGCGAATAACTATTACTTCGGGGATCATGATATCTGGCGGCTGCCCCAGGCGGATGACCATTACATGGGATCGAATCCGCGTTACGTCTATATCCGGCATCCGCCAGTTTTCCGGGCGGGCAAGCCGGGATCGGTTATCAGTCCCAACCTGGCCGGGCGCCTGGCCGCCGACTTCGCGCTGTGCTACCGCGTCTATCGCGGCACCGATCCGGCTTACGCCGCCCGGTGCCTGCGGTCAGCGGAGACCGTGTACTCGCTGGCCGGGACGCACTGGCACGGGCCGCTGCTCACGGCCGCGCCGCAGGACTTCTACCCGGAGACCACGTGGCGGGACGACATGATGCTCGGCGCCACCGAGTTGTCGCTGGCGCTTCATGCCGCGGGCAGCCCCGGTAATCTCCCGGCCGGCCTGCCGGTGCGCTCGGCAGCGACCTACCTGCGGGACGCCGCCGCCTGGGCCAGCGACTGGGTACACGGGCCGACCGCGCTGTCCGACACGCTCAACCTGTACGACGTGAGCGCGCTCGCCGACTACGAACTCGACCTGGCCATCGGGCAGCAGCATGTCAGCGGCCTGGCCGTCACGCAGGCGGCGCTGCTGGGGAACCTGCGGGCCCAGCTTGAGAAGGCGATCGGAATCGCCCGCGGCGACCCGTTCGGCTTCGGGTTCGCCTGGGATCAGTGGGACACCACTACCCATGGCGCCGGCCTGTCGATCATGGCGAACTCCTACGACGCGCTGGTACGCCGGCCGGTTTTCGCGACGTGGGCGCAGCGCTGGCTCGATGACATCCTCGGCGCCAACGCCTGGGGAGTGTCGCTCATCGTCGGCGACGGGACGATCTTCCCTGACTGCATGCAGCACCAGATCGCCAACCTGGTCGGCTCTCACGACGGGAAGCCGCCGGTGCTCGCCGGAGCGACGGTGGAGGGACCGAACTCGTTCGCCGCCACCGGGACGGTGCCGAACATGCGGCCCTGCGTGGCCAACGGGCCCGGCAACGTCCCCTATTCGGCATTCCGTGGTCATCACGCTGTATTCGCGGATAACGTCCAGTCCTACTCGACCGTGGAGCCCGCCATCGACCTGACCGCATTGACCCCGCTGGCGTTTGCCTGGCAAAACAATGCCACCAGCCTGGCACGAGCACTGCCCTGAGCGCGCCCGCCGCCGGCGGCCGTAGGCTCAGCGGGAAGCACGTCGCCAGGCGCATCGTCAGGTAGCGGGAGGATCGATGGCTGATCGGCTGGACGGGACGGTCGCGCTGGTCACCGGCGCCTCAAGCGGCATCGGCGCCGCCGCGGCGCTGGAGCTGGCCAGCCACGGCGCCGCGGTCGCGCTGGCCGCGCGCCGGTCCGGGCGGCTGGACGAGCTGGCGGCTCGGATCCGCGAGAAGGGCGGGGTCGCCGTCGTGCTCCCGGCGGACGTCAGCAGCGAGCAGGAGGCTGTCCGGCTGGTCGAGCGCACCGTGGCCGAGCTCGGGCGGCTGGACACGCTGATCAACAACGCCGGGGTGATGCTGCTCGGCCCGGTCGAGGACGCGCCGACGGACGAGTGGCGGCGGATGGTGGAGGTCAACCTGCTCGGCCTGATGTACTGCGCGCAGGCTGCCCTGCCGCACCTGGTCAGCGCGGCGGAAGACGGGCCGCGGCGGGTCGCCGACATGGTCAACCTCAGCTCCGTGGCGGGCAGGATTGCCCGCAGCGGCAACGCGGTTTACAACGCGACGAAGCACGGCGTCGGGGCGTTCAGCGAGGCCCTGCGCCAGGAGGTCACCACCCGGCATGTCCGCGTGTCGCTGATCGAGCCCGGCGTGACCGAGACCGAGCTGGCCGGCCACAACCGGCCGGAGGTCCTGGAGCAGATCAACCGGCGCTTCGGCGACATCACCCGGCTACGCGCCGTCGACATCGCCGAGACCATCGGCTTCGTCGTGACCCGGCCCCGGCACATGCTCGTCAACGAAGTCATGATCCGGCCCACAGAGCAGGAATAACGCAGTAGCCCGCGGCCGGTCTCGCCGAGACGGCGGGATCGGCCACGAGGCCTGCGCTTGAGGACCTTAGCTGTTCCAGCTCCGCGACGAGGCGCGCGGCGCCGACGCTGAAGCCGCCCGGGGGGACCACTCCCGGCGGCCGCTGCCCTGGCTGGCCCGGCTACCGCCCTGGGCTGGCCGGCTGCGGCGGGACGGGTTCCTGGCCGGCGCGGCCTGCGGCGGGTGCGGCGGCGGGGTCGGCGCGGGCGGGACTGGCGTCCCCGAGGTCGCGATCGCGCGGACCACGTGATGCCCTGCCTGGACGTCGTCCCTGGTGGCGGTCACCCCGGCGGCGACGTGCATGCGGCCGACGTCACGCGCCTGGGCGTGGTCGACGAGCGCGACTACCATGCCGCTGGCGCCGGCCCTTGCCGTCCGGCCAGACCGGTGCAGGTAGTCCTTGTGGTCATTCGGCGGGTCGAAGTGGACGACAAGCTCCACATCGTCCACGTGAATGCCGCGGGCGGCGACGTCGGTGGCGACCAGCACGCGCGGATGGCCGGCCGCGAAGGCGGAGAGCGCCCGCTGGCGCTGGTTCTGGTTCAGGTTGCCGTGGATGGCGACGGCGTCGACGCCCTCCCGGCGGAACTGCTTGGCGAGCCGGTCGGCGCCGTGCTTGGTGCGCACGAAGAACAGGGTGCGAGCCGGCCGGCTGGCGATCTCCGCCGCGACCGGAAGCTTGTCCTGCGCGGACATCACGAGCATGCGATGCTCGGCGGTCCCGCCGTCCAGCACCTCGGTGGCGACGGCGTGCACGGCCGGGTCGCTGAGGTAGGCGCGCACCAGCTGGCTGACGCCGCGATCCAGCGTGGCGGAGAACAGCATTCGCTGCCCGCCGGGCGGGGTGGCGTCGAGTATGCGGGTGACGGCGGGCAGGAAGCCGAGGTCGGCCATGTGATCGGCCTCGTCGAGGACGGTGATGTCGATGTCGGCGAGCGTGACCGCGCTACGCTCCATCAGGTCGATCAGCCGGCCAGGGGTAGCGACGACGATGTCGACGCCGCGCCGGATCTGGTCGATCTGCCGCCCGATCGGGGCGCCGCCGTACACGGTCGTCACGCTCACGCCCAGCGTCCGGCCGAGCGGCGCGAGCACCTCGGCTACCTGCCGGGCCAGCTCGCGGGTGGGGACGAGGATCAGCCCGCGGGGCGCCTTGTCACGCCGGCCGCCCGTGGCGGCGGCGAGCCTGGTCAGCATCGGCAGGCCGAAGGCGAGCGTCTTGCCCGACCCGGTCTGCGCGCGGCCGAGTACGTCGCGGCCGGCCAGCGCATCCGGCAGGGCACGGGCCTGGATGGCGAAGGGCACGTCGATGCCGCGTACCGCCAGCGCATCGACGACCGCGCCGGCCAGCCCGAGCTCGCGGAAGGTCGTCGGCTCGGGCGCCGGGACCAGGAGTGCGGCGGCCAGCGCGCGATCGAGCTCGCTGGACTGATCGTCGCGGCGGACGGCGAATCTGTTGTCACGGCGGACCGCGGGGCCGTTGCGCGCGGCGCTGCTGCCGCGGCGGGGCCCGTCTGGTCGTCGGCGGGGGTCGGCGGCGCGGCGGCTGGGATCAGCGGCTCGGCGTCGCGGGGCTGTCGCACGTTGGCGGCCAGCACTTTGGGGCATGGATTAACTCCGTCAGCAGTTCGGGGCCGCGTAGCGGGAGAAGATCTCGGCGACGGCGGCGTGCCCTCTGGCTCACCGGGAAGCGAACTGCTCACAGAAGCGACCACGCGGGCAACTCGCCCGCGGGAGTGGCGGCAGCAGGTGCCGCTCTGGAGGTAACGCTATCAGTAGGACCGGATGTTCCCGCACGTGCCCAGTCCGAGCCCGGCACGGCGGGCGCGGAGCCGGTTCCGCGTCACGGGCGCCGGACGTCGGTAATAGTCACGGCGCGCTGGTGCCCGACCGCCCGTAGGCGTCCTGCAGCCGGACGATGTCCTCCCGCCAGCCGGCCCCGGCCGTTGACGATTCCACGAACGTCACGTCGGTGATGGCCGTCACCCGGTGCAGAACGCCGGGCGGCAGGTGGATGGTGTCGCCCGGGCCGAAGCGCCGCTCGGCCAGCTGGTCGGCCGCCGGGCCGTACAGCACGAGGGCCTCGCCGGAGAGCACGCTGATGGTCTCTTCCTTCTCCCGGTGGTACTGCAGGCTCAGGGACTGCCCGGTCGCCACGTAGATGATCTTGCCGACGTACTTGCCCTCGACGGCGGCGAATATCAGCTCGTGGCCCCAGGGCTTGTCCTGCCGGCTCGCCCGGTAGATCTCGGCCGGCGCGGCGCGGACCGCCGGATCGATGCTGTCGTGCTGGCGGGTCACCTGGCCTCCCCCTCGGCTGGTCCACCACAAGACGCCGCGCAAGGCCTGGCCAGCAATTTTCCAGGGCGGATCAGCGCGATTCGCGGAAAACCCCGGCGACCAATGAAATCAAGCGAAGCCAGGGTGCGAATGCCAGAGTGCGGGTGACTCGGCGCGAGTCACCCGCACCCGTCTCCACAGCCCGCCCGAGAGCGGGCCGTTACAGCCGTGCCAGCTAGATCAGAGCGGGCGGACCTGCTCAGCCTGCGGGCCCTTGGCGCCCTGGCCGGCGGTGAACTCGACCCGCTGGTTCTCCTGGAGGCTGCGGAAACCGTCAGCCTGAATCGCGGAGTGGTGAACAAAGACGTCGGCGGTGCCATCGTCGGGGGCGATGAAACCATAGCCCTTGTCGGCGTTGAACCACTTCACGGTGCCCTGAGGCATGTACATTCTCCTACTTGACGATCTCCGGGTTCCACGGATGAGGATCCCGGGTTGCTGCGACAACGTGCCACTGTAACTGATGGCCAGACTGCCGGTCTTCTTGGGAGCCTCCCGCCGATGTGGCAGACGATGTCACGGGTGCGCGGAAACTTTTCCCGGCTGCAACCAGCATCATCCAACACCATCACGCGGCTGAATGCTCTCGATATCGCGAGTTCGATCCTATCGGTGTCCCCACGCGCGCGCACACCGGGGATACGCCGGGGATCTGCCGTCCGTTATGCCCGCCGTGCTAGTCCGGTTTCCTGCCCTGCATCCGCTGTACCTGCATCGCGATGCCGTCCAGCACGCAGTCGAGGCCGAACTCGAAACGCTCATCCCTGACTGCTATGTCCAACACGACCGTAGAGGCCATCCGATCAGTCCCTCCGCCCTGGAACATGGCCAGGAACCCGAGAACCTCGTGCCAGCAAGCCCTCTCGCCGGCCGGCAGGCCAGGCGCCGATTGCAGGGTTCCGTAGGCTGGGCGGGACACCGTCCTCAGATTGGCCCTTCCATGCGCCGCTATCCGCCTGCCCGCCGGGGCCCTGACGCCGATGACTATCACGGCGAGCGTGTCAGTGACCCCTACCGATGGCTTGAGGTCACCGAGGATCCCGATGTGGCCGGCTGGATCAAGGCGCAGAACGAGCTGACCGAGAGCTTCCTGGCGGGCGCGGGTGATCGCGAGGCCATCCGGGCACGGCTGACGGAACTCTGGAACTACCCCAAGGCCGGCGTCCCGTTCGAGCGCGGCGGCCGCTGGTTCCAGTCCCGCAACTCGGGACTTCAGTCACAGCCCGTGCTGTATGTGATGGAGGCGCCGGACGCCGAGGGGCGCCCGCTGCTCGACCCGAACGGCCTCTCCCCTGACGGCACGGTCGCCGTCAGCGAGATCAGCGTCAGTGGTGACGGCACGCTGCTCGCGTACGCGACGAGCGCCATGGGCTCGGACTGGCTGACCTGGCACGTGCGGGACGTTACGACCGGCGCCGACGCCGGCGACGTGATCGAGTGGTCGAAATTCTGCGAGGCGTCGTGGCGCGCTGACGGGTCAGGCTTCTACTACGGCGCGATCGAGCCAGCCACCCCGGGCGCGGAGTACCGGGAGGCGAACAGTCCGCAGCGGATCTTCTTCCACCGCATCGGCACGCCGCAGCGCGACGATGAGCTCGTCCTCGCCGCGCCGGAGCCCGACTGGCTGCCGTACGCGCAGGTGAGCGACGACGGCCGGTACCTGATCGTCTCGACAGAACGCGGATCGACCGAGAACCAGGTGCATGTACTCGACCTGGCGGATCCCGGGGCCGGCTTCCTGGCGCTGGTGCCCGACTTCGCCAGCAAGGCGATCGTGGTGACCAACGTCGGGACGACCTTCTACCTCCTCACCGACGACGAGGCGGAGCGGCAGCGCCTGGTCGCCGCCGACCTCGCCGCGCCCGGCCGGCGGAACTGGCGCCAGGTCATCCCCGAGGCCGGCGAGACCCTGCTGGAGGCGCACTACTTCGGCGGCAGCTTCGTCTGCCATTACCTGCGCGACGCGCATTCGGTGCTGCGGGTGCATGCACTCGACGGCGCTTACCTCCGGGACATCCCGGTACCCGGCATGGCCTCGCTGGGCGGCAGCGCCAGCTACCGCGGCATCGAGGGGCGCCCAGCCAGCGACATCGTGCATTTCGAGATCGTCTCGTTCACCGAGTCGGGCTCGCTCTGGTCACACCGGCTGTCGACGGGGCAGACCACCCTCGTCCGGCCGTCCGGCGCGCGGCTCGACCCTGGTGACTACGTCACCGAGCAGGTGCTCGCGCCGTCCGCGGACGGCACGCGGGTTCCGTTGTTCCTGACCCGGCGCCGCGATCTGGCGGCCGACGGCGCCGCGCCCGTGCTGCTGTACGCGTACGGCGGGTTCGACGTAGCGATCACGCCCTGGTTCTCGGCGCTCTGGGCGGCGTGGCTTGACCGGGGCGGCTTGCTCGCCGTGGCGATACTGCGCGGCGGAGGCGAGTACGGCAAGGCATGGCATGAGGCCGGCCGCCTTGGCCGCAAGCAGAACGTCTTCGACGACTTCTGCGGATGCGCGCGCTGGCTCGCATCCTCCGGGTGGTCGCGCCCGGGCCGCATCGCGATCATGGGCGGATCTAACGGAGGGCTGCTCGTCGGCGCGTGCATGACCCAGCAACCCGAGCTGTTCGGCGCCTGCGTCGCGGAGGTCGGGGTCTTCGACATGCTGCGGTTTCACAAGTTCACGATCGGCTGGGCCTGGACGACCGAGCTGGGTGACCCCGGCAAACCGGACGAGTACCCGTGGCTGCGCGCCTACTCGCCGCTGCACAATGTCCGGGTAGGCACCCGTTACCCGCCGACCCTGCTGCTGACCGGCGATCACGACGACCGGGTCGTTCCCGGTCACTCGCTGAAATTCGCCGCGGCGTTGCAGGCCGCCCAGGGCGGCGACGCGCCGATCCTGCTGCGGGTCGAGACCGGGACAGGCCACGGGGCTGGCAAGCCGACCGGCAAGGCGATCGCCGCCGGCACCGACGTGCTGGCCTTCCTGGACGCGGTCATCGGCCCGGCCCAGGCAGCCGGCTGACCGGCGTCGCCACCGGCAATCTGGCTATGGGCTGGCCGAGACCAGCCTGGTTACGGCTTTGGCCCGTTATGGCTCCGTCAGGAACTCGTACCCGAACTCGCCGTTCTCGACGCCCGCCAAGAAGTCGCGCCAGCTGCTGGCCGAGAAGGTGATGACGTTCGCAGGGCTCTCGGAATCACGCACCCCGATTCGCCCGTCAAGGGACGCGACCTCGACACACGTGCCGCCGTTGCAGGAGCTGCTGTGCCTCCACTCAATCCCATCGGACCGTCCCCCTGTCACAGCATCCTCCAGGCATTGAACAAGATCATATTCTCGGACGCTTGCACGACTTCCCGGGCTGTCGCAGGACGATGCTAAGCATGAATAATTAGCCTTTGTCAACCAAGCAATGTGTGACAGCAGCGATTCTCGTGACCAAAGTTTCTCATGGCACAGGTGAGGGAGGCCGACCATACGGTCGGCCCCCCTCGGAATCCCCGTTGAAATAGCAGGCCGTCAGAGCCTGTCAAAATCTCCGTGCTTTATCCCCGCAATAAATGCTCCCCACTCAGATCGAGTATATCTAAGCACTGGGCCATCAGGATTCTTGGAGTCCCCCAGGACGATCATCTTCCCGCTCGGCGCCACCCGGATGCACGCGCCTCCGTTGCAATTCCGCGCGATGCGCCAGGAGAGTGCGCCCTGATCTGCTGAAACTTGCCGTGCCATCGTATAGTTCTCCTTGTCTGTAGCATTACTGCTGTACATAACCGAATCTGGCTTAATCCTCATGCATTTTCTTGGCGGCCTCAGCTACCAGATTGACTGAGTCCTTAGGGCTCAACGCGGCGTCCCGCAGGTACTCAAGGGCCTCGCGGTAGCGCTCTATCTCACTGGGACGCTCCAGATAGAGATGGCTAACGAGCCCTTCGACGAACACAAGCGCAGGCAGGGGTGAGTCACTAAACTCCAGCAAGTCAAAGTTGCTGTCAGCGCTGGCATGCGCGCCCACGTGAAACGGGATGACCTGCACAGTTACCTTTTCCTCCGCGGCGAGCTGAACGATCCTGTCGAGCTGGTCACGCAGGACGGCCTTGCCGCCCACCTCGCGGTACAGCACTGCCTCATCCAGCAGCGCCCGGTAACGCGGCGGCGTGTCGCCGTCTAGCAGTCGCTGACGCCGAAGCCGTGCCTCCACCCGCTGGTCCAGGATGCGTGCGTCAATTTTCCGCTCGATGCCCCTGATGATGGCGCGGGCGTAGTCCTTGGTCTGCATCAGGGGGGGCACGAAATACATCGCAAAGGAGGTAATAATGGAGGCTTCCTGCTCGAGTCCGATGAAGGGCGACAGCTTGAGGTCGTCGTACTGCGTCCACCATCCGGGCTCCCGGGCCTGCCGGGCCAGGTTCATGAGGTCGGCGGTGTCCTGCTCGCTGACGCCGTAGATCTGGCAAAGGTCGCGGACATCGCGCAGGCTGGCGCGGCGTGATCCGGTTTCGATCCTGCTGATCTTGGTCGCGGAACAGAGCATCTTCTTGGCCACGTCATCGACCGTAAGGTCCAGGCCACCGCGCAACTCCCGCATGCGCACGCCGAGTTCCCGCTGGCGCACGGTCGGATTCGCCTCTGCCATGCCCGCGCCCTCCGGGACGGTTGTCCTGTGCTCGCGCCAGAACGCCCGACCGCATGTTTCATCGGGCGACGTGGCGATGGCGGACGACCATAGCCTCTGGCACTTGCCAAGATTCGACCGCGTCATGCTAGCACGACACGGCCGCCAGCGGACAACGTTCCCCCGGGCGTTTTGCCGCGATGGGTGAGAGCTAGGGATTTCCGCTCTGAACAGGCACGACCTCATCCTGACCACGCCCGCCGGCCGGCAGCGAGGGTGTCCGGACGGTCCGGACCGCTAGCACGGCTCCGCAGGGCGATCCCGAACTCAAGATCGACAAGTGCCATAGTTTATGGCCATTGGCAATTGCCACCAGCTGTGCGATCCTATAGGTAGTGGCCGCGCCGCCGACGTAGCGCGAGAAGTCGCGGAGCGCGACGCATGAGGCTAGAGGGGAGGACGATGCGTAAGGCACAGGACCGGAGTTCCTAGGCGCGGGCTGTCAGCGGTTGGCGGGCTGACGTTTCGCAATATCGCTATGCCTAGAAATAGAGCACGGCCGATGGTTGCGCATCGACCGTGCTGATGACAGGACCCGCCTCTGCTCAGGAAGGGCTCGTGTCGTGCCTCATGTTACCTCCCATGGCGCCGGATGCAAGATCCAGTATCCAGCGCTATGGCCCGCCGTTCGCTGGCGGCCGGTGACGGAGTCCCACGGTCGGGCACTTGCGGAAATCCACATTCGCTGGCGACGACGAAAGGAGGTGGTGAAAATGTTCGTCGCTCAAGGAACACCACAGGCCGTGGAATCCGTCCGGACAGTCATCGTGCTATTCGCGGTAATCTCCGTGCTCTTCTGGAAGCCGCTGCTAAAGATTGCCGTGGCCATCGCGGCAATAGCGATCGTCGTGCTGCTCGCCTCTGGCGCGATCCTGATACTCCAGAGCATCCATCATGCAAACTAGGTGAACGGAGCCTGCCGATTGGCGCTTGCGATGAGATGCCAATCGGCAGGACGAGACAAGCCGCCGGACCGACGGCGCGTCCGGCCTCCGCGCGCCGGGGTTCCGGCAGGCCCGCCCGGCCGGCCGGCCAGGCCGGAATCGCGGTAACGCCCGGCCGCAGGGGGTGAGCGGCCATCCTGGGAAAGTGGCATGGCTGCCCGGGCGGCCCGGTCGACCGCAGCGACGGAGGACATCAGTGAGCCGAACGGATAGTGCGCGGCACATGCCGGCCCGTCAGGCAGCGCGGGTACCGGGGTGGGCGGAACCCGAGCTCGCCACGCTGACCACGGAAAGGTTCTCCGACCCCGGCTGGATCTTCGAGCGGAAGCTGGACGGCGAGCGCTGCCTGGCCTTCCGGGAAGGCCCGGCGGTGCGGCTCATGACCCGCAACAAGAGGCAGATCAGCGCCAGCTACCCCGAGCTGGCCGCGGCGCTGGCGGCGCAGCCGCCGATCGACTTCATCGTCGACGGGGAGATCGTCGCCTTCGAGGGCAACCAGACCAGCTTCGCCCGGCTGCAGCGGCGCATGCAGGCGGCCGACCCGGCACCGGACCTGCTCAGCAGCGTGGCGGTGTACTTCTACCTCTTCGACGTGCTGCATATCGGCGGGCACGACGTCCGCGGCCTGCCGCTGCGCGAGCGCAAGGGCCTGCTCCGCGAGCTGATCTCCTTCGACGACCCGCTCCGTCTCACCCCGCACCGCAACGGCCAGGGCGAGGCGTACTGGCGGGAGGTATGCCGCCGGGGCTGGGAGGGGGTGATCGCCAAGCGGGCCGACGCGCCGTACCGGGCCGGCCGGAGCCGGGACTGGCTGAAATTCAAGTGCGGCAGCTCGCAGGAATTCGTCGTCGGCGGCTACACCGACCCGCGCGGCGAGCGGACCGGGCTCGGCGCGCTGCTCCTCGGCTACTACGACGCTCGCGGCCAGCTGGTCTATGCCGGCAAGGTCGGCACCGGCTTCGACGACCAAACCCTGGCCAGCCTGCACGCGGCCCTGAGCGGCATGGAGCGCGAGCAGCCGCCGTTCGATGACGGCGACCTGCCGGGGCCTGGCGTGCACTGGGCCGAGCCCCGCCTTGTCGCTCAGGTGGCGTTCGCCGAGTGGACGCGGGCCGGCCAGCTGCGCCACCCGACGTTCCAGGGCCTGCGCCGCGACAAGGATCCCGCCGATGTGGTCCGCGAGACGCCCGCCTCCGGTGTCACAAGCCGACACGGGCCTCGTAAGCAGCCGTGATGAGGCTGGCGCAGGTGCCGAGTGGCAGCGCGGTGCTGTCGATCTGCAGATGGTAAAAGCCGGGGTCATCGATGTCGACGCAGTAGAGCCGTCGCACGTACTGGGCGCGGGCGCGATCGACCTCGGGCAATAGCCGCCGCGCGGCTGGCGCGTCAACGTTCTCGATGCGTGCAGCCTGGGCGATGCGGGCCTCCTTCGGCCCGAAGAGGCGCACCCGCAGCACATCCGGCCTGTCGCGGCACGCGGCGCCGCCCGCCCGGCCGAGGATGACCGCCCCCATCCTGAGCGCCTCGTGAATGATGGCCTCGGCCTGCTCACGGAAGAAGTCGGCGTCGTCCGGCGGCGGGACGGCCGCGTGCGGCGGAGCCGCGTCGGTGCCGGCGCCGAGCGCGCCGCCGGCCAGCGGCGCGAGCACGGCGAGGAACCGGTCGACCAGCGGCCGCCTGATCGCGCCGCCCTCGGCCTCCTGGACGGACACATGCAGCTGCGCGGCGACGCGCGAGCTGATCGCGCGGTCGAGTAACGGCAGTCCCAGCCGCTTGGCGACCTCGGGGGCGATAACGCTTCCGCCGGCGCCGTAGCCGGCCGAGATGGTCACTCCGGGCATTTAGTGCATCCCTCCGGGGGCGAGCGGAACGGCGTCGGCGGCGGTGTCGGACGGGCCGTCACCGGCTGCCGGGGGTTTGGTGTTGCTGGTTCGCAGCTGGACCTGCCTGATGAACAGCGCGGCGATGACGCTCAGGATCGACACGGGCACGGCGACCAGGAACAGCCTGTCGATGGCGTGCGAGTAGGCCTGGATAATGATCTCGTGCAGGGCGGGCTGGGTCCGCTTCAGCGCGTCAAGCGCGTCAGGGCTCTGCACGAACTCGGCCTCCTTGTTCCCTCCGCCGGCCAGATCCGCCGCCGGAAGCGTGTGCGCGAGTTCGTAGCCGATCCGCGCGGTCAGCACGGCCCCGAGAGCCGACGCCCCGATCGCCCCGCCCATCGAGCGGAAGAAGGTGACCGACGAGGTCGCGACGCCCATCTGCTTCATCGGCACCGCGTTCTGCACGACGAGCGTCAGCACCTGCATGAACAGGCCGAGCCCGCAGCCGAAGACCAGGATGTAGAGACCCACGACGACCAACGACGTGTGCGCGCCGAGCTGAGTCAGGAGCGCCAGCCCCACGGTCACCAGGATCGTGCCGGCCAGCGGGAACCAGCGGTACCTGCCGGTCCGGGAGATATACCGGCCCGAGCCGATACTCATCACCAGCAGGCCGATCAGCAGCGGCAGCAGCAGCAGGCCCGATTCGGTCGCCGAGACGCCGTGCACGAGCTGCAGGTACTGCGGCAGGAAGGCGAGCGCGCCGAACATCGCCACGCCGCTGACGAAGGAGACGATGTTGGCCACGGTGAAGATCTGCATCCGGAACAGATCAAGCGGCAGGATCGGCTCGGGTGCCATCTTCTCCCTCAGCGCGAAGCCGGCCAGCAGCAGCGCGCCCAGCGCGAAGAGCCCGACGATCTGCCACGATCCCCACGGGTAGTCCGTGCCGCCGGACTGGGTGGCGAGCAGGATGCAGGAGACTCCGGCGACGAGCAGCAGCGCTCCCCACCAGTCGATCAGTACATGGCGCGTCCGCTTGGGCAGGCGCAGCACCCGGTTCGTGACGATCAGCGCGGCGATGCCCAGCGGCAGGTTGAGGTAGAAGATGTAGCGCCAGGTGAGGTCATCGACGGCGAAGCCGCCGGCCAGCGGCCCGACGACGCTCGCGACCCCGAAGACAGCGCCGAAGTATCCCTGGTAGCGGCCGCGCTGGCGGGGCGGGATCACGTCGCCGATAATCGCGAACACGAGCGAGATCAGGCCGCCGCCGCCAATTCCCTGCAGGCCGCGGAAGGCGATCAGCTCGAACATGTTCTGCGACAGGCCGCAGAGCGCGCTGGACAGGATGAACACCAGGATCGCGAGCTGGAAGACCCGCTTGCGGCCGTAGAGGTCGCCGGCCTTGCCCCAGAGCGGCGTGGACGCGGTGCTGGCCAGCAGGTACGCGGTGATAACCCAGGACAGCAGGTTGCTGCGGTGGAAGTCCCCGACGATCGTCGGCAGCGCCGTCGACACGATCGTCTGGTCGAGCGCGGCCAGGAACATGCCCAGCATCAGCCCAGACATGATCACCAAGATCTGCCGGTGGGTGAAACCACCCTCCTCCGCCGGGTTCGCGCTCATCGTGGCCTGGGCGGTCATAGGCGGTTCTCCCTGTGCGGAGGTGGTGCTTGGTGGTGGCGCCGGCAGCGTCGCAGGCCCGGTCAGTGTCACTAGCCCGGGCCGTACCAGCTGGCGCAGCTGATAGCGAGGTAAATCCGCATGCCGAGCAGCAGGAACGTTAGCTCGAGGCTAGCAGCCAGGCCAGAGCCCGGCGGGCGGGCCACCGCAGCGCCTGATCGTGTCCCGGACCCCGCCTCGCGGGCTTGGTTGCTTGTTCAACTAAGCAAGGCTTTCACAGCTGGCGGCGTTCCGCAATTCGCTGCCGCCAGCATGAACGGGGCGCTGAGGGGCGGCCGCCGATGACCGGGCGCCGATGATCGGGCGCCCAGGATCGGGCGCCCAGGATCGGGCGCCCAGGATCGGGCGCCCAGGATCGGGCGCCCAGGATCGGGCGCCGATGACCGGAGCGCGCCGCCCGGTACGGTAGTCGCCGTGCCCAGAGACGACAGAGCCGAGATCCGCATGCCGACCACGATTCTTGCGCCCGGGGGGCCGGTGGTCTCGCGGATCGGCCTCGGGCTGGCGGCACTCGGCCGCCCCGCTTACATCACCAGCGGCAGGGACAGCGACCTGCCGGACCGCAGCGTGGCTGGCATGCGGGCCCGGACTGTCTCGATGCTGGACGCCGCCTATGCCGCGGGGATCAGGTACTTCGACGCCGCCCGGTCCTATGGCCTGGCCGAGGACTTCCTCGGCGGCTGGCTGGCCCGACCCGGCCACCCCGACGCGGTCGCCGGGTCCAAGTGGGGCTACCGCTATACCGGCGAGTGGCGGCTCGACGCCGAGCGGCAGGAGGTCAAGGAGCACTCGCTGGCCATGTTCACCGCCCAGCTTGCCGAGACGCGCGCTCTGCTCGGTGACCGGCTCGCGCTCTACCAGGTGCATTCGCTGACGGCCGAGTCCGGGCTGCTGGGCGACCGCGCCCTGCTCGACGCGCTCGCCGGGCTTCGTGACGAGGGCGTGATCATCGGACTGACGACGAGCGGGCCCGGCCAGGCGGACACGCTCCGCCGCGCGCTTGATGCGACCGCCGGCGGCCGGCCGCTGTTCGCCGCCGCGCAGGTGACCTGGAACCTCCTTGAGCCATCGGTAGCTCCCGCCGCCGCCGATGCTGCCGCGGCCGGATGGACGATCCTGATCAAGGAGGCCCTCGCCAACGGGCGGCTGGCCCCCGGTGACGGCCCGTCCGGCCCGCCGGCCCAGATTACCGAGCTCGCCGCCGCCCGGGACGTCACCGCGGACGCCATCGCGCTCGCTGCCGCTCTTGCCAATCCGTGGGCCGGCGTCGTGCTGTCGGGTGCCGTCACCTCCGGGCAGCTGCACGCGAACCTCGCGGCCCTTGCGGTCGGCCGCCTTCCGCGCCTTGACCTCGCCGAGCCGCCCGACGCCTACTGGCGGGCGCGGTCCGCCCGGCCCTGGCGCTAGCGCGCGGCGGGCCTGCGACGGTGAGTCGCTACCACTCCCAGTAGTAGCCGACCACGGTGTGCTCTATCGCTTCCAGGTAGCGGTGGGCGGAGAACTCCTCGTCGAGCGCGACCGCCTCTCGCTCCACGATCGCCTCGTCGGGCCCCCGGTAATCCGCCCACTCGGCCCACCAGAGCCGCCCGGGCAACCTGCCCGGGTGAAATTCCAGCCGCAGGTCGATGTGCTCCACGCGCCGGTGGGTTCCCCGGCGGAACTCGGCCGCGGGGCGCTCCGTGTAGCGGAAGATCGTCCAGTAATCAAGGTATGCCTCGTCGCCGTAACGCAAGGGGTGGTGGAATGCGATGTCCACGGCCCAGACCTGCTCGCTGAGCTGATAGACCGGGCCCACCTGGCCGCCCCGCGCCACCCGCACGCGGGCCTCGGGCGTGTCAATCCGGTACTGATACCTCGTCATGCCATCGACCAGCGACCGGACTGTCTGCTGCGTGTGATGCCGGGTCGGCAGGCCGTCCCGGCCGACGACATGATGCTCGAACAGCAGCGTCGTCTCGTGCTCTGGCTGCTGGAAGGCCGCCGTCGGCGGCGGCAGGCTGCCGACGATGACCGTGGGCCGCAGATCGCCCCGGTACAGCTCCTGCAGGCGCTGGGCGTCGCGGCGGGAGAAGCGGAACGCCGCCTCGAACCACCGCAGCGTCTCCAGGCTGAGGCCCCGGCCGCTGAAGGCCCGGCTGACCCGGTCCTTCAGTTTCCTGGCGAGCCCGGTGTCCTGCTCGTCGTGCTCGCCGGACTCGTAGAGGTACCCCGCGATGACCTTGCAGACGGCCTCCTGCCGGACGTCGCCTGGGCGGACGTCACGGCTACGCCGCTCCCATCGGTCCCGGTACGGCCCAGGCCGGAGCATGAGCTGCCTAAGGTGCAGGCCAGCGGCTCGCTGGCCCCGTACTTGCCGTTCGCTCTGAGGCATCAGTTGTCTTCTGCGTCGTGCGACAGCCATGCGACAGGTGGTCGGTAGCTTCTCAGGAAGGCAGCGGGACTAGGCGCATGGCTGCTTTCGCTGCTGAGGGAGACCTAACAGTACAGCCGGGTCACGCGGCATGCTGACGGCTAGCCAAAACCACGGCCGCCGGGCACGCGCCGCGCGAACCAGAACGTCGGCACGCATGGCCCTGGTCGCCACTGACAGGGGGGGATGAAGGCCGAAGGGGCGGAGCTGCGGCTCCGCCCCTTCGGCTGTGCCGGCACCGGTCAGCATCACCGCGATTGCGGGATCAGTCTGGTCGCCAGGCCGGTCAGCAGGATGTCGAGGCCGCGCTCGAGCTCGGCGGCGCCGTCGTAGCGGGCCAGCACGGGCGCGAGGCTGCGGAGCAGCGGGAATTCGCCGATCGGCAGCCGGTGCAGGCCGAGCCGCAGCAGGTCGTCCGTCTCGTCGGGGTTTTCCACGAGTTCCTGTAGCTCGTTGAGCACGTGGCCGTGCAGGAACCCGAACAGGGCGCGGTAGATATGCAGGGCGTCGGTCCCGCTGAAGCCGGCCCGGGTCAGCAGCGTGAGGACGTCCTCAAGCGGCCGCAGCGTGCCGCGGGGGCGGAGCCCGAGCGGGGTGGCCAGGGGCCGGGTAACCAGCAGCGGCACGACGTGCGGGTGGGCCAGCGCCAGCGCGCGGTAGTCACGGGCCACCGCGCGCAGCTGGGCCGGCCAGTCGGGGTCCGCGGCATCCACCTTGAGCTGGGCGAGAATGGTCTCCGCGACGCCGTCGAGCAGGGCCGCCTTGTTCGGCGCGTGCCGGTAAAGGATCATCGGGTCGCGGTCAAGGGCGCGGGCCAGGCGGCGCATAGACAGGCCGTCGGCCCCGTCGCGGTCGATGATCTCCAGCGCGGCGGCCAGCACCACGTCCCTGGTGATCTTCCCGTTACCGCTGGCTGAGTCACTGTTACCGCTGGCTGAGTCATCCGCGGTGCGGTCCGCGGGCGGCGGGATCATGGCGGTGGCACCTTTCTCTCGTGCGGCTGACGTCGGCAACTACCGATTGTCCTCAGTGTAGACCTACAGTGTTGACATGACGCCGTTCGTGATGATTCACTGTAGGTCTACAGCGTAGATATTCGGAGCGTCCCCATGATTATCATTCTCGGTCTCATCATCCTGGTCGCCGCGGTAGTCGCCGGCGTGGCAGGCGTTCTCACCAACGGCGGCCACGCTCATGCGCTCCCGCAGGGGTTCTCGATGCTCGGCCATCACCTGACCGGCTCGACCGGCTCGATCTTCCTCTACGGCATCGTGCTCGGGGCAGTCGGCCTGTTCGGGCTGGGCCTGCTGCTGTCCGGCGCGCGCCGGACCTCCCGCCGGGGCTCCGCGGCACGGCGCGGGCTCAGGCAGTCCCGCCGCGAGACCGCACAGTCCCGCCAGGAGACCGCCGACGTCAGCAAGGACCGCGACGACCTGATCGGCCAGCGTGACACCGCCCGTGCCTACACGGCGAGCACACTGGGCAACGGCGGCGCGCATGCCGGGAACGGCGCGCATGCCGGCAACGGCGCGCATGCCGGCAACGGCGTGCCTCCCGTCGGCCTCAATCCCCGCCCCGGCAGCGGCCAGCGCACTCGGCCGCGCCTGTTCGGGCGCCGGCCAGCCGCTCAGCCGGCCGCCGCGGCCCCGGAGTCGCTGACCAGGCAGCCTGCTCACGCTGTCCCCGTCAGCGTGCCCGCCGCCGATGTTCCCTTCGTCGCGTCCGCCCCCGTCGATGACTCACGCGAAGTCAGCAAGCCATGAGCATCGGCAAGAAGATCGCGCACCGGGCCGAGTCGGTGAAGGGCGGCATCAAGATGGCCGCCGGCCGGCTCACCGGCAGCCGGCGTCTGCGCGCCGAGGGGCGCCGTGACCAGGTCAAGGGCAACATGAAGCAGGCCGGGACGAGGTTCAGGGCCGCCTTCAGGCACTGACCAGATGGACCGCCGGGCGGTCAGGGCCGCGTTCAGACACTGACCACCCGGTACCAACCCGCACCCCGGTCCCGCCGTATCCCGGCCCCGCCGCACCCCGCACCCGGCCCCGCACCCGGACCGGCCCCGCACCCGGGCCACCCGCATCCAGGACCGCCGGGCGACGAGGCGGGCTCCTCAGGCTCGGAGCACGAGGTTGTCCATCAGGTGCTCGACATGCGCGCGCAGGTCTGCGCCGGCATCGGTGTTCCCGGACAGGTGCTTCACCAGGCCCTGCTGGAAGAGCCCGTCGAAGATCGCGTAAGCGACCTCAGGCGAGACAGCGAGCGGCGACCCGGCGAGCTCGGCGTACTGGCTCACGATCCGCCAGATCATCCGCTCCAGGCTCTGATCGATCTCAGCCACATCCGCCTGGAACGACTGCTCGAACAGGCTCTGCGTGCGCAGGTCGTACCAGAGCCGGTGCATGGCGGCGTCCTCGGTCATCGTCGCGGCCAGGCCGGCCGCGAACTCGCGCTTCAGCTGGTCGGCCGATTGCGCGGTGGCGACGATCTGGTCGTAGCGGGTGACGCAGTGCGCCTTGTACTGGCGCACGCACGCCATGATGAGGTCGGCCTTGTCGTTGAAGTAGTAGTGCAGCACGCCGTGCGTGAACTCGGAGTTCTGCGCGATCTCGCGCAGGCTGGTGCGAGCGTAGCCAAGCTCGGACAGCGTTACGAGCGCCGCGTCGGCGAGCTGCGCCCGCCGCTCGGCGAACTTGTCGACCTGGCGACGTGAGATCCTGTCGCGATTCTTCTCCGCAACCTGCGTCACAGCGATTCCTCCGCCTGCCTTTCCGTGCCCCCGGCCGGATTTCCCCGTACCCCGCAGGCCGGATTCCCCGTACCCGCAGGCCTGATTTCCCCGTACCCGCAGGCCGGAAGCCGAGTCTATCGCCTGGCCGCGGCGGCCATCCGGGAAGGCCTTGACAACCGTCCAAGAAAGTCTTGACAATCGTCTAAGAAAATTTTGACGACTGTCAAATCCTGGCTGTCCCGTTGTCCCGTTGTCCCGTTGTCCCGCTCCCCCTTGCCGGGCCGGGACGCCGTCGGCGCGCGAGCCCAACTCGAACCGAGGAGATCCGAATGAGCGTTTACGAGGTCACTGGACGCAAGGCGCTGGTCACCGGCGGGGCGCGCGGTCTGGGCGCGGGCATGGCCGAGGCGCTCGCCCGCGCCGGGGCGTCGGTGATGATCGGCGACGTCCTGAAGGCGGACGGCGAGAAGACGGCCGCGGCCATCCGCGAGACCGGCGCGGCCGCCGGCTTCGTCGCGCTGGACGTGACCGACGAGGCGAGCTGGGAAGGCGCCATCAGCGCCACGATCGCCGACCTGGGCGGTTTCGACATTCTCGTCAACAACGCCGGGATCGAGATCTCCGCCCTGGTCGCCGACCTCGATCCGGCCGACCTGCGCAACATGCTGAACGTCAACGTCGTCGGGACCGCGCTCGGCATCAAGCACGCGTTCCGGGCCATGCGCCCGGGCGGGCCGGCCGGGCACGGCGGCGGCATCGTCAACATCTCGTCCGTCGCCGCCACGATCCCCTTCCCCGGCATCGCCGGCTACTCGGCGACCAAGTCGGCGGTCGACCGGCTCACCAGGGTGGCCGCGCTGGAGGCCGGGA